>Ga0209784_100054_pt1 | contig 178541 bp, 166 predicted proteins | sample AraplaCvi_mLB_r2_2_FD_184284 | JGI IMG/M metagenome (GOLD analysis project Ga0209784, IMG submission 184284) | Arabidopsis root microbial communities from North Carolina, USA - plate scrape CL_Cvi_mLB_r2 (SPAdes) (version 2) | ecosystem: Host-associated > Plants > Roots > Endosphere | place...
CAACGCGGACCTCAAGCTACAAACATCGTAAAACTTTAATTTTAATGATGTAACCATAAAAAAGGCATCCTTTCAGTAGGATGCCTTTTTTTTATGCAAAAAAAGAAGAGTTGTAATCAAAATGGAATTGTTAATAAGTGTAAAATTGGAACTATATAAAAAATCAATCCGTATACATAGTTAGAAGGTAAACTTTGAAGAGTAGGAGGATATATAACAAGCTTAAATAATGGTGGGTCAACAAAACTATTTACTTTATACACCTATAGAAAATTACTGTAGACAAAGTTACATATAACTTTGTCTACAGACCCTATCATATAATTAATCGCTGAGCATTGCTTTTAATGTTCGTTTTTGCCAGCCAAGCTTGAAGTATGCGTATTGTAATACAAAATGTACACAGAAGGCAGTAGGGTAAGCAATCCAAACGCCATTTAGCTCGAATGTAGTGTAGTGCGATAAAACAAACGCCAATGGTACCTCGACTACCCAAATGGCGATGACTAGGAAAATTGTAGGCCATAAGACAACACCCGTAGCTCGCATTGTAGCTGAAACGGTTTGTGTATGGCCGAAAATTAAATAACTCCAAAACGCGATATATAAATAATCCTTGGCGATAAGTACCGTATCCTGTTTATCAATAAAGAAAGATAAAATAGGCTCCGCAAATAAATACATGATTAAAATAATCGCGCCACCTAAAATATAGTTAACGAGCACACCAAATTGACGAATTTTTTTAATCATATCCGTAGAGTTTGCCCCTAAAGCTTGCGCCACAAATACTGAGGTCGCAATAGCAATACTCATCGCCGGCACCTGTGCATAGCTAGCGACCTGATTGACAACACCGTAAGCAGCAGTAGCATCGGAGCCGTAAACATTAACAAAGCCTATTACAGCAATTTCTGCTACAGAGATGGCAACCATACTAATGCTTGCCGGAATGGCTAATTTTAATAATGAAGCTAAAATATCCTTCTTTAATTTAAAATGCTGTAGAATCGATTTGTCTAAGCGTAAAATATGCTTTGTTTTATGTAAGTAGGCAAATAATAATAACATCGTCACTAGATTGGATAAAACAGAGGCATAAGCAGCGCCGTTCAAACCAAATTTAGGCAGACCAAGCCAGCCGAAAACTAATGGTGGTAGGAAGGCGATATTTAAAATAACACTTATGACTAGAAATAAAAAAGGTGTTTTGGAATCACCTACACCACGCATAAAGGTTGTGTACACCAAATACCAGAACATAATTGGTAATGTGAAAAATAAGATTTGAGCATAGCTGATACTCATATCTAAAATATTTGCGGGTGTTTGCATAAAGCGTAAAATCCACTCAATAAAAAAGCCACCAAAAATTGCGACAACAATCGATAAAATCGTTGTAAAGGCTAAAGTTACCCCTACAACCTCCTTCATCTTCTCATGATTGCCAGCCCCATACGTTTGCCCTACTAAAATCGAGCTTCCTGAGCCAATCCCAATAGCAAATGCCATTAAAAAGAAGAAGAATGGAAAAAATGCTGAAATTGCGGCTAGCGCATCAACACCTAAATTGCGCCCAACTATAAACATGCCAAAGACTTGCCCTAGTGACTGCAGCACATTCGCTAGCATAACTGGGATTAAAAAGTTAAAAAAAGCTTTTTGCAGTTTCTTATCATCATGTAAAATTTGTTGGTTCATTTTTATCCCCTCTTGGGTTTTAATAACCCATTTCCTTTAAAATATGTGATAGCGTGCGTAGGCGTTCGCCAATTAGTTCACCATCCGCACTTAAAGCTTGATTAAAGAGCTTAATATCCTCTTCGATTTGTTCATTTTCCATACATACTTCCACTGTCATTGCATCCCCTTGTAAGCCAATACGTTTAATAACAGGGTTTTCTTCATCATATAAATGATCGTAGCGATATGCTTCCTTAAAATGAAGATGAGATTCACAAATTAATATAGCAAGGTCAAGCACGCGATGGAGCGGTAATTCTTCCGATTGACGTGACCATTTACCACCTGTATGACGCCACACTTTAGCTGATATATCAACCTTGCCTCTGTCATTCCATTGAGCTAAGCCAAGTGACAGCCCTTGCGCATCTGTATGATAAGCAGAGCGCCCATCAATATTGGCATAATTTTCAGCAACAATAACAGGTTTATGCTTTAAATGAGTAGGTATTTTCATAATTACATCCCCTTTTGTTCGTTTAATTTTTAGTAATTTAGTAAATTACTGCATTAGTAAATATAACATTAGACAAATTCGGAGGTCAATCTCTATATGGAAAATTTTTTGTATAATGGATCAGATGAACAAATTAGTTAAAATGTTATCTTGTAAGACTGCATTGATGAAATGGGATAGTTATATAGAGAGTAGACTGAATTCATTAAATTGGTTAAAATGGTAATTGGTTGGTTCATCATCAAAAGTTGTGAATGACTTTTGTTAAAACTTCTACTATGTAAATAGTTGATTGGAGTGGAGACTAGACACCCCCAAGAAGCTTTGCTCTGTGAGGAAGCAAAGCGACAGCAACAAATGTTTTGACTGTGCGAAAGCGAAGCGACAGCAACAAATGTTTTGACTGTGCGAAAGCGAAGCGACAGCAACAAAGCGCCCGGTCGGAACGGAAATCAACCACACGTTTTGGTTATGATCCAATTGGTTTATATAATGGAAATCAAATAAGCATTATTCTTTGAATATCGGAAAAACGAATGAAAGAGGGTAATAGAATGAGAATCCAATCTACAAATAATAATTACATACATACGATTAAAAAAGGTGAAATTAATAGACTATCTCCAGATTTATTTTTAGATAAAAAGAAAGAGGCAAAAGCGAAATATGAAATTATAAGAGAAGGTGGTTATCTTCGTCATTATGTAACAAATTTAAATGGTGAAAGAGTACTGATTAAAGAAACAAAATTACCAAAGGGACAAGATACAGAGCAAAGCACAGGCGGGATGACGGACGTTTTGTTGGATAACCTATTCAATCAATTTACAAAAACTTTAGATCACCAAAAATCTAATGAATTATTAAAAAACGGCATAGCAGGTCAGAAAGCCAAAGAAAAATTAATGTTAGCTTATCGAAATTCAATCTAGTACGTTTTAAGAGAAAACGATAATTAAAAAGGGTTATGTAGGTGATTGTTTGTGCAGGATAAAAAGCGTTTAGGTAAATATATATCTGCTTTGTTAGTCGTATTACTTGTAGGAATTGTTGTGAAAAATGTATTCATAAAAGAAACAACAGTCAAACCGATAGTAGAAAATGAAGATGGAACAAAACAGCTTGTTTTTGATGCAAAATTAACACGATTAGACGAATCATTAACAACATTTAAAGAATACAATGGCAAGGTCCTAATCGTTAACTTTTGGGCATCTTGGTGTGGACCGTGCCAAGAAGAGGCTTCTGAATTTACGGATTTTTATACCAATAAACCAGAAAATGTTGAGCTGTTAGCGATCAATGCAACTTCTAAAGATAGTAGAGAAAATGCCATGAAATTTCAAGAGTCATACAAATTAAATTTCCCTATATTTCTTGATTTAGATGGTACATTTCAAAAATCATTTGAAATAATGGCTTATCCAACAACTTTTATATTTGATTCCAAAGGTAAATTAATGTACACGATAAAAGGATCGATTAATCAAAAAGAATTAAATAAATATATTGAAAACCTCTACTAATCTATAAACATTTCCTTTATGATGAGAGCACTTTTCTATTGGCGTCACTTTTAAGAAAGAGGGGGATTATTATGTATCAGAGTTTAAATGATTTTTTTAAGTCTTGGGCGTTCGAAGCAAATTGTACACAGAGGTTATTAAATAATCTAACTGATGAATCGCTTAAACAGGAAATAACGTCTGACAATTGGACTTTAGGACGTATTGCTTGGCATACTGTTACTGCAATTCGAATCATTACTTCAAATACAAGTTTACCATTTGATGCTCCATCTAAAGATTATCCTGTTCCCACTTCTGCGCAATTTATTGCAGATAGCTATTCCCAAACTAATAATGCATTTGTGAAGGCAATAAAAACAAATTGGACTGATCAAACCCTTCACGAGGACATCCATTTTTTCGGTCAAGAAATGCGAATTGGTACTTTGTTAATGTTCTTGATTCAACATCAGAATCACCATCGGGGACAAATGACGGTTCTTATGCGACAGGCGGGATTAACTGTCCCAGGCATTTATGGGCCAGCTAAAGAGGAGTGGATAAATTTCGGTATGGAAGCTCCAAAAATGTAAAACTAATTAGGGTGATGATAGTGTGAAAATAGCTGTATTATCAGACATTCATGGAAATAAAGATGCATTAAAAGCAGTGTTAGAGGATATAAAATATAGAAGTATCGACAAGATATATAATTTAGGTGACACTCTTTACGGACCGTTATTCCCGTTAGAAACATATGAAATGATAAAGAGTACAAATATTAATAGTGTAAGTGGGAATTGTGATCGGATATTGTTGGCGTCTTCATCGGAAAATCCAACCGTGCAATATGTAATAGACGTGCTCTCAGAAGAACATAAAAGCTGGTTAATTAACCTGCCATTTTCCATTCAGACAGATGATTTTTACTTTTGTCATGCTTCACCTGAAAATGATGAGCTATATATGTTGAATGATATAACGCCAAATGGTGTTACTTTAAAACAGACAGAGGAAATAATGAAATTAGTAAAAGATATCCCACAAAATATTATTTTTTGTGGCCACTCCCATTTTCCAATGATTGTTTATTTACCTAATAACAAAATCATTATTAATCCAGGCAGCGTCGGTTTGCCTGCTTATGAAGAAGTTGAACCATTCAATTATAAGATGGAATCCGGTACACCATTTGCGAATTATACAGTTGTAGAAAAGCGGAATGGTGAATGGATGATTGAGCAGTTAAGCATTCCTTATGATACTAAGGTCGCTATTAAACAAAGTGAAATTCAAAATAGGTCTGATTGGGCCAGAGCATTAAAATATGGAAGAGTTTAAGGTGGTATTTCAGCGGGTGTCCAAACACTCGCTAAGAGAAGCTAAAGCCTTCGACGCAATTATGCCAAATTAATAGGATAATAAAGTAAAAGGACTTGTGGAAACATCATACAAACAAGTCCTTTATTGTGTATCATTTTAAATATTGACGTGAGCTTTGCTCTTTTGCTGTAATGACTTTTAGAAGATCCTTCTTTTGGATAAATAAAATGACAGAGGCTTTAACTGTCATTGCTAAGATGAGCAGCATGAAGTGAGAATTGTGATTGAATTTTAATGAAAGAAAATAAAATATTGGTGCAGACGATAAGTATGAAATATATTGGTTTTTCGTTACTAAATAAATGATGGTTGAAATACATGTAGTTACTAAAAGGAGTTCAAGTAAAATCTCGATGGAAGCACTATCAATATAATTTAGTAATTCGCTTATATAGGACATATTAAATACGTCCCTCCTTAATGTTTTGGGAAATTGTAACATATTAGGTAATAGTTTGATAGAGGCGATTCTTTTTGAGATTGGAAATATGTTTTTTTAACTATAAAAAGAGGCTTTCCTATAAATATTTGGAAAGCCACAAGTATATCATTATAGTTCTTCCTGAAAATAAATTTTGTAGAATTTCCGATTCGTAGATTCATCGTAGCCTACTTCAATTAGTTCTTCCACTTGCTCGATATCCTGTACATTTACCTGAATTTCAATATTAGAATCGAGTTTAATTTTACGTTTATATTTTTTTTCAGCCTTTTCAAGCGCACTTTCGGAAATTACGGTTTCATATGGTTTTACCGAATTTATAATAATATCTTTTTGTGTTGGTTCAGCATTATCAAATACTGTTTCAATATAATTATTTACTTGAAATTCATCTTCATTTCTAAAGTAATCAAGCGTTTTGTTTAAAAGCCCAAGCTTCTCAGTATTTGTAAAGCTCTCTTCTTTTAAAATATATTTTTTGCATTCTGTTAATGCTAAATTCGTTTTGTAATAATGTTCATCAGCTGCTTTAATCTTTAAAAATCGTTCTTGCCAGTAGACAATATCTTCTTTCCTTTTTGTTTTCATGAAGACAGCAGGTGCCTCATCCGTTCCCATATCTACGATAATGGCCATGTTATTAATTTTCTTTACATTAATTCCATCAACACCATTGACGACCATTTTATTGTGATCGCTTTTTACATCTAAAAACATTTCCTTTTCATCAATTTTAACGATGGCAATTATTTTTTTAGCTTCTGTCGCTAGAAAACAATTGTCAAATAATCCAATAAACAATTCGCCACTTTTAATGTTAGGATGTTGAGATACACTATGTAAGTGTTTAGCAATGTTGATGGATTGTTCTAAGAAACTAGTCTCCTGATCAAATATTGCCCTCACATATGTGTAAACCTCGTTTAAGGCAATGTCTGTTTCGTGAAAAAATTCGAATTGCTGCTCTAAATCGATTTTGCTAAACGCTAGCTGTGTAAAAGCTGCCTCTAGCATGACCTCTGGCTGTGATAATGATTCCTCACCTAACACAAGTGTATCGTCAATAAAATGTAAAATATATTGTAATAACTTACTTTCACTTACTTCAAGCATGTTTTCCACCTTCTAAAATTTCATTGTAGATAATATACCATATCATATCCCTTGCAACATTTTCATGTATTTTATTTTTACGAATAATAAAATTAAAAAGAACATTGAATATATGCATTTATGAGATTTGTTGATCATTTGTATAAGGCTATGGGTTCTTTATTAAATAGGGAAACTCATTTGAAATGACAAGTACATTACCTTAAATTGACATTGATGGTTGCTGAAGTATACTAGGAATAAATGGAACTATGCATGAAGAAATCTACAAAGAGAAGAGGTCTTGGTATGCTTTATAACATTAAACCAATAGCTGTAGTGAGCAATAGTCGAACAATGATTGAAGACGACAATTGGGGTGATGTCATTTCTACTATTGAATTGACAAAAGGTATGCATGAATCATCTTTAAAGAGGATTGATGATTTTTCTCATTTAGAAATAATTTTTTATTTTAATAAAGTGGCAGCTGAAAAAATCCAATATGAAGCGAGGCATCCAAGAAATAATACGGACTATCCGGAAGTCGGTATTTTTGCACAGAGAGGTAAAAATAGACCTAATAAAATAGGCGTAACAGTTGTAGAATTACTAGAATTAAAAGATAGAACTATAATCGTTAAAGGCTTAGATGCTATTGATGGCACACCAATCATTGATATAAAACCTGTAATGAAAGAATTTCTACCGAAAGGTGAAATAAAACAGCCACAATGGGCAACTGATTTAATGAAGAATTATTGGGACTAGTATATTATTTTATTTTATTTGTTAAGGAGAAATCATTATGTTTTTAAATCTTCATATTGAAACCGAGAGACTAGTAATTCGTCCATATGCTTTCACTGATTTGGATGAGTTATATGCAGTCGTTTCTGAGCCTGACTTTTACCGATTTATCCCAGAGGACGTGCCAAGCCGCGATGATGTTCAGCGAGTAATAGAGTGGTCCATTCAATGTAACTTAAAAAACACGCCTACTAAGATACATAAGCTTAATCTAGCTATTGTAGAGAAGCAGAGTCAAAAATTAATTGGTTATTGCGGGCTTGGCCCCGATGATGTAAAAGACACAGAAATCGAAATTTATTACGGTATTTCTGAAGCTTATAGAGGGCGAGGAATAACATCTGAAGCAACAAAAGCTTTGATGAATTATGCATTTTATAAGATTGGTTTACCTAATATTATTGCTGTTGTTCATCCTGAAAACGTGGCATCTTTACGAATTGTAGATAAACTGGGAATGAGCTATGAATATACGTATAACAATCTTAATTCAGAACTGAAGGATTTTGAAGGATTGCTTCATTATTCTATAGATGCTAAAGCATATCAAGGAAGTAAATGAATATGTAAAGCTTAAATTCTTCCTCGAGGGTAAGTCTTAGATGAGATCCTGGATTGGTGAAGCGAGTTAGGGGAACGGAGGCTAAATGCATTAAGGTATTTTAATAACGCCTTTTTTGATGATGCTGCTTCGCATTCGCGCAGATAAACCCTTTACTAACAGAAAGAGGTCAGGACGACGGAAAGAATAGTCGAATCGACGGAAGGAAGGGTCTGAGTGACGGAAAGAAAGGCCGAAGCGACGGAAGAAAAGTCAGAGCGACGGAAAGAGGTCAGGACGACGGAAAGAATAGTCGAATCGACGGAAGGAAGGGTCTGAGTGACGGAAAGAAAGGCCGAAGCGACGGAAAGAATAGTCAGAGCGACGGAAAGAGGTCAGGACGACGGAAAGAATAGTCGAATCGACGGAAGGAAAAGTCAGAGCGACGGAAAGAAAGGCCGAAGAGACGGAAAGAATAGTTAGAGCGACGGAAAGAGGTCAAGACGACGGAAAGAATAGTCGAATCGACGGAAGGAAGGGTCTGAGTGACGGAAAGAAAGGCCGAAGCGATGGAAGAATAGTTAGAGCGACGGAAAGAGGTCAGGATGACGGAAAGAATAGTCGAATCGACGGAAGGAAGAGTCAGAGCGACGGAAAGAAAGGCCGAAGCGATGGAAGAATAGTTAGAGCGACGGACGACGGAAAGAATAGTCAAAGCGCTGTCGCTTCGCATTTGCGCATAAAAACCCTTTTGCTGTCGCTGCGCTTTTCGGACAAACGACGACCCGTGGAAGGCGCTCAGTCGGAACGGATATTTACCTTTCGTTTTCTGAAGAATGTTCAAGTAAGAAAATAGCTTATCAATAACATGGGACTTCTACTCAATGAGTAGAAGTCTTTGTTTGTATCGAACAAAATTCAAACGTCCATTCCCATGTCCCCCAGTGCATTTATAACAGAATAGTCCTATTTTTCTGTTTTTAAGACCGTCTTAAGGTTACGATTAAATAGCTATAAGGTTATTACGTTATTCTTTCTTTAAATGAATGGAGAGGGGAAACATGATGGGATTGAAACGGGTTTCGTTCGTTGATAGTCTTCGTGGATTTAGTTTGCTTGGGATTTTACTTGCTAATTTAGTAATTTTTCAATATGGCATGCATGGAGCCTTAAAAAATTTATCATCACAAAGCACAGGGGATTTTGTGAGGGTATTTATTGGTGGATCTTTTATGCCTATTTTTACGCTGTTATTTGGATTTTCTTTTATAAAGCTAATTGAATCTGTACGCGAAAAAGGGATGAAAAGTCGATGGATTATACTTCGACGGAGCGTGGGGCTCATTGTATTAGGCTGGCTGCATACTACATTTATATGGGAAGGTGACATACTCTTCTATTATGGTTGTATGATTCTGTTTTTGTTACCATTCATTAATCGAAAAGCAAAAACAATTATCATATGGGCTAGTATTTTCTTTGTATTTTCAGTTGCAACTATAATGAATATTAACTTAGATCTCCCAGCAAATCAGCAGGATATTAATGCGTATATAGAAAAAGCAGATGCCATTTATGCACATGGTAGTTATTTAGATGTCGTTAATTTTCGTCTAAATAGGCTAATGCCGGAACAAGAAACATCTATCCTATTATTTGTAGCGCCATTATTTTATGCACCGTTGTTTTTACTTGGTATGGCGCTTGCAAAAATGCGGGCATTTGTAAATATGGAGCGGGAACAAAAATGGTATAAGCTTGGTATGATACTTGTACCTATAGGGTTACTATGTAAATATTTGAGCTTAAAAGAAGGAGATTTGTCGACTATGCTACAGATGAGTGGGGCACAAGTTTTAGCGTTAGGCTATGTATGTGTAGCCGCCTTACTCTATAGGAAATGGCGTACGTCGTCTATTATTCATGCCTTTGAATGTGTTGGTAAGCTGTCTTTAACTAATTATTTAATGCAATCTATTATTTGTACAACAGTATTTTTTGGCTATGGTTTTGGGTTGTTTGGAAAATTAGGTGTCTTGAATGGGATGTTATTTGGATTAGGTATTTATTGTGTGCAGTGCATTGGCAGCGTCTTCTATTTAAAAAAATTCAAGCGTGGGCCATTTGAGCAGGCTTTACGGATATGGACGAATTGGTCGATTGATGGTCGATTAAAAGGAAAAGAACAGGGTATTAATAGTGATTGAATAATTTAAAACAAAGGGGATGAGAGAAATCCCCTTTGTAATAGTAGCCCTCGAATATGGTTCTAGCTATATGTCCTGCTAGAGAATAGATTTTGAAGGGAATAGAGACGAATCCAGAGGGGAACGAACGATGCGAAGTTTCGCATCGCCAGAAGAGATTGCAAATATCATAGGTTTCTTAATTACAACGGATGCTTGATGGTGGAAATTAACTTCTTAAAATCATAAAGGAAATTTTAATGATCAAAGGATGAAATGAATGGAAATCGTATTGATCAAAAAAAGACGTATCAAGCTATTAGGAGGATCATAGCAACTGCTCAACCTGCTCCAATAGCAGGTTGAAAACAATCACTACTTTTTAGAATTTAGGAGCCAAAGGAAAAGGTGAAGGAAATACCAGCGTTTTTATGGATGGATGGAGTATGTACTAGGTGCTTCAGAGGGTGATGATTTACTATGCCAACGTTTTGTGAATGAAGCAAATTGTATTGTAGTATCGTTGGACTATAAAAGTCGATTTCATTAAAGTGATACCTTAAAGTAAAAGGAATCTGCGTACATGAAAGTAAGCAGATTCCTTTTATATTGATTATTGTGCAATAGATTGTGCTTTATCGATAATTTCTTGTGGGATGTCGATTGTTTTTAGGTGGTTGAATTCAGTGTATGTCACAACTGATTTTGTTTTCATTGATAGTTCTTGATCTTCAACTTTCATTTTTAAATCGAAATTCATATCCAATTTATTTGTATCGAAAGTCTTTTTATCAATTTCTAGAACATAGTGTATTTTATCGATTGTTAAGTTATCAAGTGGGTTTTCTTCAAGACCCATATCTTTCATGGATTTGCTAATTTCTGAATCGATAAGTTCTTTAAATTTATCGCCTTTAGCGTCTAAAGATAAGATATATGCATTATCTGTTTGTTCGAATTTGAAATCTTTGATAAAGTTTTTAAGCTGATTTAATTGTGTCTTAGCATCTGCTGATGATGCAGTTTGTTCCATAATTGCATCAAACTGTTCGTTTGGTAACTTATACCAAGTTTTAGTTGTTTCATCCTTCATGAAAAAGCCTTGATCTTTCTTCATGTACATATCAATCGGCATTTCCGTACTTTTTTGATCTGCACTAGCCATATCTGGCATTGTCATTGAACCTGATAAATGCATAGCAATAGGATCGGTAACTACATCCATATCCATTTTCGATTTGATGGAAAACTCCATAGATTGGTCGCCTGAGCCGATTTTGGAATCTTGAGTTGTCTCCATTTTTGCACTCGTACTTTTAATGTCAGCTTGGCGTTCTATCGCTTTTTCATACACTTGCTCTAAAGTGAGTGTACTTTTATTAGTCGTGTCTTTCTTAGGGGTAGCGCTACTGTTACAGGCAGCTAGTGTCAGTGCTAGTGCTCCAACACTTAAAACTTTAAAAAATTTGTTCATTACGTTCATCTCCTATTCATTGGTAAAAAACATCATCTATTAGTATACATTACTATAATAGTAAAAGTTTCATTATTTTAAAAACAGTACTAGTTCAAAAATAAAATAATAGTAAATACCTAATGCACGTCTTGATAAATAAGTCTTCTTACTCACTATGAGTAGCAAGAAAATTAATTCATAAATAATAATAAATCCGGTGCTAGTTATTGTGAAATATTGCAACGGTGTTTTTAAATACTAAAACACGGGGATGATTTCCGCTCTAGCTGGCGCTTCGCTTTCGTACAGAGCAAAGCTCCCTAGGGGCGAGACGTCCGATGAGCCACTTGGGCAACGAATGTTTTTTGTACGAAAGCGTAGTGCTAAAGAAGCGACAGGAATAGGAGGTTAGTAACGAAGCTTTTATTTTTACCGATGCCAGACGTAATTATGCAAAGGAATAATGAATAAGGTCAGTGATTGCTATGTTTACATAGGGAAGAGTAGGGGAGGGGTGTTCCGTTTTAAGTTGAGTCTACTTTCTATGGTGGAAAAAATATTTACAAAAAGAAAAAGCCGAGAAAATGATATCATTTTCTCGGCTTTGTTTATCAATTATAGCCCCAGATCATTGCGAATAATGTACCAATGATTGTGACAACACCTACGAATACTGAATATAAAATCGTTGTATATAACGTTTTCTTATCTTCAGATTCACCGATGTGCATGAATAATACTAATTGTACAGTTGCTTGCGCAAGAGCAGTTACTAGTAAAACGGCGAATGCCATGTTAAAAGACATATCGAATTTAATAACAGCTAAAGCTACAACAGTTAGTAACAGTGAGAAGCCGAAGCCCATCACATGTTGTTTTGGGAATAATTCCTTCATCAGCTAATCAGTCCTTTCAAGTAGACGAAGCTGAAGATGAAAATCCAAACAACGTCTAGGAAGTGCCAGTACAGTGAGAAGATAAACGCTTTGTTAGCTGTTTGTGGGTTTAAACCACGGCTAGCTACTTGGATTAAAATTGCAACGCCCCAGAAGAAACCGAATGTTACGTGAAGACCGTGCGTACCAAGTAAAGTCATTAATGCTGATAAGAATGCGCTTGTTTGAATAGTCGCACCTTCTTCAACATATGTGACAAATTCATCAATCTCAATGCCTAAGAAGCCAAGACCTAATAGAAGTGTGATGATGAAAAATGCCATCATCGCTTTTTTATTGCCAATACGCATTGCGTGAACACCAAGACCAATTGTGAAACTACTAGTTAATAATAAGAAAGTTTCCCATAATACTGGTGTTAATTCGAAAATCTCAGCGCCATTTGGGCCACTACCTGTACGTGTTTGAAGTGTGAAATACACTGTAAATAGTGTGGCGAATAATACGATTTCGGCGCCAAGGAAAACCCAGAAACCGAAAATTTTCAGGCGATTTTCTTCTGTACTATATTCTAATGGAAGTGAAGAATCGATTTTCATATTATTTATCACCTCTCAAGCTTTTCTCAGTTGCCATAACTTCTTCAACTGAAATGTATCGACCATGATCTTTTTCAAATGAACGATGAATCATAAAGCCGAATACACCAATCATACTAATGATGGCTGGAATCCATAGATTAAATACAGCGAAGAATGCTGCAAGGAAGAAGAATCCGCTCATCCAGAATGGTGTGCCAGTGTTGTTAGGCATGTGAATTTTTTCAATTTTACCTGCTGTAATATCGCGACCTTCTTTTTTCGCGAACCAGAATTCATCTAAACGTGTAACAGTTGGAACTACTGCAAAGTTATATTCCGGTACTGGAGAATGAGTAGCCCATTCTAATGTACGACCATCCCAAACATCTGCTTTTTCATTACGAGGCATATGTTTCCAGCTGTAGTAAATGTTATATACGATTAACGCAAAGCCGACAGCAAGACCGATACCACCGATGAACGATAGCATGTTCAATGGACCGTAACCAGTTGACTCAGAGTAAGTGTACATACGACGAGCGTAACCATCTAAACCTAAAATGAATAGAGGGAAGAATGTTACGTTAAAGCAAATTGCGATAAACCAGAAAGCTGCTTTACCTAGTTTTTCATTTAAACGGAAACCGAACATTTTTGGCCACCAGTAGTGGTAACCTGCAAGTACACCGAATACTGTACCTGGAATTAATACATAGTGGAAGTGGGCAACTAAGAACATCGTATTATGATATTGATAGTCAGCACTTGCCATTGCAAGCATTACCCCTGTAACCCCACCAATTGTGAAGATAGGAATAAAGCCAAGAGCATAAAGCATAGGAGTTGTAAATTGAATTTTACCGTGTCTCATTGTGAGCAACCAGTTAAATATTTTAACCCCTGTCGGAACAGCGATTGCCATTGTTGTAATAGAGAATACACTGTTTACCATTACACCGTGACCCATTGTATAGAAGTGGTGGGCCCATACTAAGAATGATAGTAACGAAATAACGACCATACTCATAACCATTGATTTATAGCCGTATAAGTTTTTACGTGCAAATGTCGCAATGATTTCAGAGAAAATACCGAAAGCAGGTAGGATAACGATATAAACCTCAGGATGTCCCCAAACCCAGAATAGGTTGGCCCAAAGCATATCCATACCGCCATTTTGCATTGCAAAGAATTGTGTACCGAATTGACGGTCTAACATCATTAATGCAAGTGCTACAGTTAATACTGGGAATGCAAATACGATAATAACGTTTGTAATTAAAATTGACCAAGTGAACATTGGCATTTTCATTAATGTCATACCAGGTGCACGCATTTTAATGATTGTTGCGATGAAGTTAACACCAGTCATTAACGTACCAATCCCTGATAATTGTAAAGCTAAAGAATAGTAGTTGTTCCCAACAGATGGACTAAATTCTGTCCCAGCTAATGGGAAGTAAGCTGTCCAACCAGCATCAGGTGAACCACCAATGATAAATGATAGGTTTAATAAACCACAACCAGCAGCAAATAACCAGAAGCTGACTGCATTTAGACGTGGGAAGGCAACGTCACGTGCACCAATTTGCAGTGGGATAACAATGTTCATTAAACCAATTACGAATGGCATAGCCATGAATAAAATCATTAATAAACCGTGTGTTGTGAAAATCTCATTATAGTGTTGTGCATCTAGAAGTCCATTATCAGGAACTGCCGTTTGTGCACGCATTAACAATGCATCGATACCGCCACGGAATAGCATCAAAAGTGCTGTAGCGATATACATAATACCGATTTTTTTATGGTCAACAGTTGATAGCCAGTTTTTGTAGAAATAGCCCCACTTTTTGAAATACGTAAGGCCAGCCACGATAACAACTGCTCCAACTACGATACTAATAGCTGCCGCTAAAATCATCGGTTCTTGCATAGGATGGAATACTTCTTCCATACTCATTGGATGCGCTCCTTTCGGGTTTAAAAATTAATGTGAATGTTTTGCTTCAGAATTTTCTTGTGAATCAGAATGATCGCCATGGTTCATTTTACTATGATCCATGTCTCCCATTTTCATATGTTCACTATGTTCCATTGGAGCTGGTCTAAATTCTAAGTGTGTAGATGAATAGCTTGAACGACCAACGTGTTCTGCTTTTAATAGTTCATCAAATTTTTCTTTTGTTAATGGTTTTTCTTTTGCTTTTACATCAGAAGCCCATTTGTCGAAGTCTTCTTGCGTCATAGATTGTGCCTCAAATTCCATTTCAGCAAATCCGCGACCGCTAAAGTTTGAGTTACGGCCCATGAATGAACCAACCTCATCTGCGGCAAGGTGAATAGTTGTTAACATGTCACTCATCGCATATTTTTGCCCAGCTAATTGAGGAATCCAGAAACTTGTGATTGGTCCGAATGAATAAAGTTTGAACTCAATTGGACGGTCAACAGGAATATTTACATAGTTTACAGTTTCAATACCTTGCTCTGGATAGCTAAAATGCCATTTCCAGTTAGATGATGAAGCGTAAATAACAAGTGGCTCTTTATTGTCATAACCATCTGGTTGAGACTCTACAGTACTTGTTGTTCTTACAGTAACAATTGCTAAGAATGCCACTATGATAATAGGGATAACTGTCCATGTAATTTCTAGTAGATGACTACCCTCTTCGTGAGGAGGCTCATAATCGGCAGATGCTTTTGAAGCACGGTATTTTGTTAGCATAAATGCTAAAAGCACATACACGACTAGTAATATAAAGGCCATTGTAATAATGGATAAAATAATTGTGTCTGATAATGTTTTGGCATTTGGCCCTTTTGGATCAAAGATTGTTAATGGTTCACAACCAGCAAGAACTGCAAGCGCACCAAATGCAATGAACATTAAGCTTAACTTTTTCTTCATGTTTGACTCCTTTCTTAAAACGGCTATTCATAAATTTCATGTGTTTGCGTATAAATTCGAATTTATAAATAGTGGGTAATAAGGTCACCTCTTTTAGTTGTTGTACCAATCAAATAATAAGAAATACTTACAATGGCATGGTTCATTATGAAACATTGAATTTAGTATTTGATTGGTCTAGTGCAAGCGTTCGCAAAATCATAAATTTGTGTAATCGACTTTTTAGACAAAGTGTCATAATCAATCGACACAAAATGTCATTGTTTGCAAATAGGATTATACGCTCGTTTCAAAGAAAAAAAATTATTTTTTTATATTTTTAATAGTAAACCAGGGATGATTATGAACATTTTTTGAACAAAAATCGTTATTTCAATATTAGTATTTTTGCATTTAATTAAATAAACACTGTTGAAACGTTGAAAACACTGAGTTTCTTGTATTTAACCATGTAAATAGTTTTTTTTGTGAAAATATCATTTCACATTTTAGACTTCATTTTGTAATAAAATTGCCGTTATGTTGAGGTTTTGGGTGCTTTTTTGTTGCGTTTTTTAAAAAGATGAGTACGCGGGATGATGAATTATGGATATATAAGGAGAAATTTTAAATGTCAGGGATGAATGGAAAGGGGGATAATATTAATTATGTTAATATAATTACATACTTCTATATAATGTTATTCTAATGTTTTATTCGAAAAGTAAAAATAGCAAACTAAGGATATCCTTGGTTTGCTATTTTTGGTTACAAAGACGAAAATAAATGTTCTAAGCAGAAAGAAAGTGATTTATCCTTATTTGACACAATTATGCCAAGGTAATGAAGATAAATTTAAGCTCCTAGCTTTAGCCATTTTGCTACTTGTCCATAGATAGTATTTTGAAGTTTTGGGGCTATATTATTCATCTTTAAGGCGAAGTACAATGTTTTCATTAAATTTAATGTGCATGTACGTCCACTAAAAAAGGCTTCGTTATAGCCCTGAGTCACTAAATGCATTTCAAATTTATCAAATACCTGATCGACAAATTCTATTAATGCTTCCTCGGAATAGTTACGAGCTAGTAACGCTTCAATTATATTAATTAAGCGTTCTTCCTCATCATCGACGAAGACAGTATCTTTCCATGTAACAAGTTTTAATGCATGCAAGATGTGAGGTGCATACTGTAAGTTGAATTTAGGATGTTTAATCGTCATGGCTGCTAAATCTGCACCATGTGCAATGCTATGCGCCCAGCCCTTATCATGAACATGACCTCGTGTATCTTTTTCCAATAATAAATAGCGGCCAATCTTTTGAAAGAAAGCTTGTAGACGATCATCATTTAATACCAGTAGTTCAGCATCTTTTGCAAGAATACCTGCTGCAAGTAAAGCAGAAAACGAACGTGTAAAGACACTATCTGTCAATTCTTCACCTAGCTTTAAATATAAAAATTCGTCGCTTGTAACAGTATCAAATAAATATTGTAACTGTTCGGTGCGCAGTAAATTATCGCTAAGTATATGAATAAAAGTACGATAAATTAATTTGTCACGTAATTCGGCATCTGGTGAACCAATGTGCGTTAACATTTCTTGTAACAACCAATCGCCTTTTTGTAACATAAATTCTTGTTGTGCTGAATGTGTCATAGTGGAAAATGATTGTAAAGTATTTTTGATATCCATATGTAATTCCCCCGAAGTTAAGTTAATTCTCTCGTTGAGCATTTTTTAAATGTATTCCTTGATAATCTGTAGTCTTTGTAATTACTTTTATAACAATGCACAGACATAGTAAATGCTTTTAGAGCTATGCATTTTTATTATAGCGTTTTAATGATAATTTGTGAGTTGTGAAGTTTTCTAGGGAGTATATTCACAATGGGAATTCCAGAATCAAAAGAAAGTTGATATGATAGACAAGCAATAAAAAGAGTAGACTTAAAAACGAGCTCAAAACAAAAGACATACCTATTAAAGTATGTCTCATCCTAGTTATGAAATAACGGCTGACTTTATACCGAGCGGCCATTCGGTAAATGTATTTTGATTAGTTTTTAATTCTACAAGAATATTTGCATTTATAATGGCATCGATTAGCCATTCACTATAATGAAGGTTCGGTTGAGCGTGCATTAAGATTCGTTTCATATCTTTTTTGTCGATACTTAGCAGTTTATAGTTGCATTCAATGTGTACATTTTGGGGAATAATAAAAAGTGACTCATGTTGGTGTCCAAGTGAAATGGAGCCAGGAATGTGACCTTTGATACTTATAATATGTGTAATCGCTTCTTGAGTATATATATCAATCTTAGTTCTTGTGAGTATTTCAAATTCAATCGGAGAATCCTTCAGATGGGGACCGTCCGCTGTAGATAACGAAACAACTTTAATTGATAGTGCCTCATACATAGGAGAGATGCTACTACCAAATTCACTAACTGTATCTATTAATTGCATGTATTCCACTCCTTGTGAAGAACTTTAAATTACAAAGTTGGTGCCTGTAAATAGTAATAAAAAAAGGTATTATTAATTATAATACAATTTATTACAAAATATGAAATGCTAAAGTGGATATTTTTTATTAAAAAATGAGCGGTGGATATATTTATTGGTATATTTGTGTTGGCCTTGATGTGTGGCAAACCTTCGAGGTCAAATAAGAGTAGCCTACTGGTTAAGTGTTCAGTGAATACGAAAATCAACTCCATGTTATGATGATTATTTAATAAGAAACTAATAAGTAAAATAGAGCTAAAGAGGTGAGAAAAATGACAAAGCGAAAACGGCATGTGATCAAACATGACAATATTGTTGTTTTTCCTGGTGCTGTTCAGACACTAATACGTGAAGGACATATGTATGCGGAAAATTATCAATATGAAGAGGCTGTGGCAAGCTTTGAAAATGCATTTTCATATGAAGCTGGAGACGAAAGTGCATTAAGTACCTACGCGTATGCTTTATATGAATTAAAAGAATACGATAAAGTTAAAAATGTTTGTGAGCAATTGTTTGCTATGGGGACGACATTGTATGTAGAAGTAATGGAACTGTATGTTACAGTATGTATGCAGTTAAAGGAATACCATCAAGTAGAATCATTAATTACGACATTAATTGAAGAAAAAGTACTTCCGGAAGATCAACTTGAGAAATTTGAACGTATAAGAAGCTTGAATCAAGAGGTTGCTAAAAATCTCCAAAAAAAAGAGGATGCTAAACGATTGTTAGAAGAGCAAGAATATGAACTTTCGAAATTTAGCGCATTAACGCCAAACGAACAATCTATTCTTCTGCATCGCTTAATGGATACGAATGTACGACAATTAAAAATAGCATTGAAAGCTATTATTGAATGTCCAACAATCCATCCATTTGTTCAGAGCTTAGCATTAATTTTATTAGTGGAACAAGAAGTGTCGATTGACATTACTGTCTCAAAATTTGATGAAACAATAACTGTTAATCCTAAAAATTTAGTTCTACCAAATCAGTTGCCTCAGTATAGGGAAGTAAAAAAAATAATTGAAAATAAATTAGAGCAAGACCCATCGACGTTGGAAATGGTACAATATTTAATGGCGAAGCATGCCATTGTAACGTATCCGTTTGAATGGCAACCATTCGAAGCCGATGATATTGCTTATAGTTATATTGACTTTGTACAATCGATGCTCGGAAAAGTACAGGAAATGGATTATGACATTATCGACTTTTTACAAATATTGGAAAAACTTACTGAACTACATGAGGTATGAAATAAGTTGAAACTATACGCATCTATGTTATACTAAAATGGTTGTCAAAATCGTAGTTACGAATGAATTGTCTAACATTTAAACTTGATTATTTATTTGGAGGTATTTATACATGTCAGCAAAATGGGAAAAACAAGAAGGTAATATCGGTACTCTAACAATCGAAGTACCAGCTGCAGAAGTAGATGCAGCAATGGACCAAGCGTTCAAAAAAGTTGTGAAACAAATTAACGTACCAGGTTTCCGTAAAGGAAAAATGCCTCGTAAAATGTTTGAACAACGTTTTGGTATCGAATCTTTATACCAAGATGCATTAGAAATCATCGTTCCTGATTCTTATTCAAAAGCGATCGATGAAGCTGGAATTATGCCAGTTGATTACCCAGAAATTGCTGGTACAGAAAACTTCGTACACGGTAAAGATTTCACATTTACTGCTCAAGTAACAGTGAAACCAGAGCCGAAACTTGGTGAATACAAAGGTTTAGAAGTTACGAAACTTCCAGTAGAAGTTACTGATGAAGAAGTAGAAACACAAATTCAAGAGCAATTAGCTCGTAAAGCAGAACTTGAAATTAAAGAAGACGAAGCAATCGTAGAAGGCGATACAGCTACTATCGACTTTGAAGGTTTCGTAGGCGAAGAAGCATTTGAAGGTGGTAAAGGTGAAGATTACCCACTAGAAATCGGTTCAGGCTCATTCATCCCTGGCTTTGAAGAGCAACTTGTAGGTGTAAAAGCTGGTGAATCTAAAGACGTAGTTGTTACTTTCCCAGAAGAATACCATGCAGCGGAATTAGCTGGTAAAGAAGCTACTTTCAAAGTAACTGTAAAAGAAGTGAAAACGAAAGTTCTTCCAGAACTAAACGACGAATTCGCTAAAGAATTAGACCCAGAAGTTGAAGGTGTCGATGCTTTACGCGCTAAAATCAAAGAGCAAACTGCTGAACAAAAACAAGCTGAATCTGATGCAACACTTCGTGATCAATTAGTTGAAAAAGCTGCTGAAAATGCAGAATTTGAAGTACCTGCTGGTATGATCAACTCTGAAACTGATCGTATGTTACAAGAATTTGGTCAACGTTTACAAATGCAAGGCATGAACTTAGACCTTTACTACCAATTCTCAGGTCAATCAGAAGAAGATTTACGTGGACAAATGAAAGAAGAAGCACAAAGCCGTGTACGTGTATCTTTAACACTTGAAGCAATTGCTGAAGCTGAAAAAATTGAAGCATCTGAAGCTGATATCGCAGCTGAATTAGAAAAAATGGCTGCTCAATTTAACATGACTAAAGAGCAAATTACTGGCGCTTTAGGCGGCACAGCAGTTCTTGAAAACGACATTAAAATTCAAAAAACAGTTGAATTTTTAGTAGAAAACGCTAAAATTACTGAATAGGATTTTTTTGTAACTGGATAAAAAATGAAAACAAGGTACGGCATTAAACCGTGCCTTGTTTTATCACATATTTTTTATTTAGAATAAGCTAGATTCCCCTTTTAGTTCAGTTAATGATAGTTTTAATATTACGACTACTTTCACCGCAAAAAGCATCCTCCAAACAGGAAATACTTTTTTGAAAAGGGGATAGGCAAAAGCCTTTACACTTCTCTAATACATAGTATTGTTTGACTTTTCACACGATGCTAAAATTTGACTTTATTCAGTAGAGATCAAATTGATGTCTCAATCCTTCCAAATGAGGAACAACGAAATACATCCTCGTCTGAATGAAGTTAAGCCTCTGGCGAATATAATAGATTTTCAACTTCTTTCAGCCATTATTTTCTGTAGCGACAGCTACAATTATGCCGAGGCATAATTAATAGAAAAAAGTTACTTGAGTATTTTTAACTTGTATCAACGGTATTTTAGTGAAGCCACAGGCCAAATATTAGTCGAGAGCCAGAAAACTTGACGGAAAGAAAGGTCTTTGATCACTAGAGGTTTCTGAAGAATCAGTCAGTTATACACAGAATTCAACCACACGCTAATGTTAAGAGCAGGAATTCATCAAGCTAATGAATGGGCATTATTTGCAATAAATAATAATGTTTTTTGTACAATAAATGTCGAAAACTTTTTGAAATCTTGAAACATAGACGCCGTGGTGTAAATAGATGCAGACAATTTATTTGATAAAGATTCAATAATCTTGTAAGATTGTTGCTTGAATAGGGGTGAAACATATTGTTCAAATTTAATGATGAAAAAGGCAATTTAAAATGCTCATTCTGTGGAAAACCACAAGAACAGGTACGTAAACTAGTTGCAGGTCCTGGTGTTTATATTTGTGATGAATGTATCGAACTTTGTTCAGAAATCGTTGTAGAGGAACTGGGCGTTGAAGAAGAAATTGAATTTCAAGATATTCCAAAACCGAAAGAGATCTTAACGATTTTAGATGAGTATGTAATAGGGCAAGAACGTGCTAAAAAAGCTTTAGCGGTTGCGGTTTACAATCACTACAAACGCATTAATACAAATAGTAAAATTGATGATGTAGAATTAGCAAAATCGAACATTGTGTTAATCGGCCCAACTGGTAGCGGTAAAACTTTATTGGCCCAAACATTGGCGCGTATATTAAACGTTCCTTTTGCAATTGCAGATGCTACTTCTCTAACAGAAGCTGGCTATGTTGGTGAGGACGTTGAAAATATTTTATTAAAATTAATTCAATCCGCAGATTACGATATCGAGCGTGCTGAAAAAGGAATCATCTATATTGATGAAATCGATAAAGTTGCACGTAAATCCGAAAATCCATCCATTACACGTGATGTTTCTGGTGAAGGTGTGCAACAAGCTCTTCTAAAAATTTTAGAAGGTACAGTTGCTAGTGTCCCACCACAAGGTGGTCGTAAGCATCCACACCAAGAGTTTTTACAAATCGATACTACAAACATCTTATTTATTGTGGGTGGAGCATTTGATGGAATAGAATCCATTATTAAACGTCGTCAAGGTGAAAAAGTAATTGGCTTCGGTTCAGATCCAAACAAAATTGATACGGATGAAGGCTCGATTATGGCGAAGCTGATTCCAGAGGATTTATTAAAATTTGGTCTAATTCCAGAATTTATCGGTCGATTACCGGTACTTGCAAGTCTAGAACAATTAAACGAGGCTGCGCTTGTACAAATTTTAACGGAGCCTAAAAATGCACTAGCTAAGCAATATCAAAAAATGCTTGAACTAGATGGTGTTGAGCTTGAGTTTGATGAAGGTGCTCTTTCTGAAATTGCAAAAGAAGCAATAGAACGGAAAACGGGTGCACGTGGTCTTCGTTCAATTATTGAGTCAACAATGCTTGATGTAATGTACGAACTACCTTCACGTGAAGATGTGAAAAAATGTATCATTACGGCAAAAACAATTACGGATAAAGAAAAACCGAAATTGCTTCTTGAAGATGGCACTGAACTCGATGAAGGTAGCGACACAAAAACTTCAGCATAACGAACAGACACTAATGTCTATTGTTATGAGATAAAGAGTAATTTAGCTGACTTCGATTGTGCAATATTCGCACATATCGACAGTCAGCTTTTTATTCATTCATACATAAAGCCACTGTAATTAGATGAAATTTTTGGCTCAATTGATTAACTAGTGTGAATTAGCTTTTTAGACGCATACTAGTAGCGTGGGAGTGAATAAGAAAATTATGACGGAGGTGAATACCCGCATGGTGACAATACAAAAAACAACAAGTGTACCATTATTGCCTTTACGTGGACTTTTAGTATACCCGTCGATGGTGTTACATATTGATGTGGGTAGAAATCGTTCTGTAGCGGCGCTAGAACAAGCGATGCTAGAGGACCAATTGATATTATTGGTAACACAAAAAGAAGTACATGATGAACAGCCTGATGAGCAAGATTTGTATACAGTTGGTACGATGGCATATGTCAAACAGATGCTAAAATTACCAAATGGAACTCTGCGTATTTTAGTGGAAGGTGTGGCGCGAGCAACATGGTCTAACTATCGGGCGTTAGAAAAATATACGATTGTTGACATCGATGTTAAGGAAGAAACAAACGGTATAGATGTTGAAACACAGGCTTTAATGCGTACGTTGTTAACGTATTTCGAGAGATACGCGAAAGGCTCCAATAAAATTACATCTGAAACCATCAGTACTGTGGCAGACATTGAAGAGCCAGGTCGTTTAGCAGACATTATTGCATCGCATTTACCCTTTAAGATTGCAGATAAACAAGAAGTATTAGAGATGCTCAATGTAAAGAAGCGTTTAGATCATTTAATTATTCGTTTACATGACGAGCAAGAAGTACTTGATCTTGAAAAGAAAATTAATACAAAAGTTAAGCAATCCATGGAGCGTACACAAAAGGAATATTATTTACGTGAACAAATGAAAGCTATTCAAACTGAGCTAGGAGATCGCGAAGGAAAGACTGGCGAAGTAGCTGAATTACGTAAACGTATTGACGAAACAGGAATGCCAGAATCAACGAAAGAAGTAGTGCTTAAAGAGTTAGATCGCTACGAGAAGCTACCATCGGCTAGTGCAGAGAGTGGCGTCATCCGAAACTATATTGATTGGATTATTTCATTGCCATGGACGAATGCGACTGAAGATCGCATGAATATCGAACATGCGGAGAATATTTTAAATCGTGATCATGATGGGTTAGAAAAAGTAAAAGAACGTATATTAGAATATTTAGCTGTACGTCAGCTGAAAAAATCGTTACGTGGACCAATATTATGTTTGGCTGGCCCTCCAGGAGTAGGTAAAACATCATTAGCCCGATCTATTGCAGAAAGCTTGGATCGCAAATTTATCCGTATTTCATTAGGTGGGGTACGAGACGAATCGGAAATTCGTGGTCATCGTCGTACGTATGTTGGGGCAATGCCAGGTCGTATTATCCAAGGGATGAAAAAGGCAGGAACTATTAATCCTGTATTCCTGCTAGATGAAATTGACAAAATGTCTAATGACTTCAGGGGAGATCCGGCAGCAGCAATGCTTGAAGTTTTAGATCCGGCTCAAAATAATACATTTAGTGATCATTACATCGAAGAACCTTATGATTTATCAAATGTATTATTTATAGCAACTGCCAATGATTTAAGTACAATTCCTGGGCCGTTACTAGATCGTATGGAAGTAATCTCAATTGCTGGTTATACAGAAATTGAAAAAGAGCAAATTACGAAAAATCACTTAATACCGAAACAGTTAAAAGAGCATGGCTTGAAAAAAACACAAGTTATTATGAAAGACGAAGCAGTAGTGGATATTATCCGTTATTATACTCGTGAAGCAGGTGTTCGCGGACTAGAGCGTCAAGTCGCAACCCTCTGTCGTAAAATTGCTAAGATCATCGTTTCTGGTGAGAAAAAACGAGTAACAGTGAGCTCGAAAACGTTAGAGGATTTACTCGGTAAACATCGTTTCCGATATGGACAAGCGGAAGAGGAAAATCAAATCGGTGTAGCTACTGGGCTTGCTTATACAACTGTGGGTGGTGATACATTACAAATTGAGGTATCATTAACACCTGGTAAAGGAAAATTGCAGTTAACTGGGAAGCTCGGCGATGTCATGAAGGAATCTGCTCAAACAGCTTTATCGTATGTCCGTACAAAAATGGAAGATCTAAAAGTGGATGCAGAGTATTTTGAAACACATGATATTCATATTCATGTTCCAGAAGGAGCTGTGCCGAAAGATGGACCTTCCGCAGGTATTACTATGGCAACTGCGATTGTTTCTGCAATTTTACACCGTCCTATACGCCGTGAAGTCGGTATGACAGGTGAAATCACATTACGCGGACGTGTACTGCCAATAGGTGGCTTAAAGGAAAAAACACTCAGTGCGCATCGAGCGGGTTTAACGACAATTATTTGCCCGAAAGATAATGAGCGAGATATTGAGGATATTCCCGAAAGTGTACGCGAACAACTAACATTTAAACTAGTGTCATCGGCTGATGAAGTGTTAGCCCATGCACTGGACGGAGGTTTTTAAGAAAATGAAAGTCCATAACGTAGAAATGGTCATAAGTGCTGTAAGACCAGACCAATATCCAGAAGATGGACTGCCAGAATTTGCACTAGCCGGTCGTTCAAATGTGGGGAAATCCTCCTTTATTAACCGAATGATCGGTCGTAAGGCTTTAGCACGTATTTCTTCTAAGCCCGGAAAAACACAAACGCTTAATTTTTACAAAATTGAAGAACAATTATTTTTTGTAGATGTTCCGGGCTATGGTTATGCAAAGGTTTCAAAAACTGAGCGTGAAGCATGGGGAAAAATGATTGAGCGTTACATCACTGGACGCAATGAATTAAAGGCAGTCGTACAAATTGTTGATTTACGTCATCCCCCTACAGCTGATGACCGCATGATGTATGATTTTTTAAAGCATTACAATATTCCTTGTATTGTTATTGCAACAAAAGCAGATAAAATTCCAAAAGGTAAATGGGATAAGCATAAAAAAATCGTGAAAGAAACGCTAGATATGGAAAAAAATGATCCTCTTATTGTCTTTTCTTCAGAAAAAGGAATTGGCTTTGAAGAAGCATGGCGTACGATCGAAAATAAAATGTAATAAAAAAACATCTATTGAGTCTATTATTTAGGACAGTAGATGTTTTTTTATTAAAAATTGGGGGAATCGCTTGATGAAATGAACAACTGACCGATAAATTAGATAGGAGGTGGACTAAATGGATATTGCAGCTTTATCAATGGCAATGAATCAAGCAACTTTAATGCAAAATGTATCTCTAGCTGTAACGAAACAGGCAATGGAGATGCAACAGCAAAATACAGAGCAATTAGTTGAAATGTTAGATGCTCCACATCCGACAGCCGGACATACAATTGACATTCAAGTATGATGAAGCAAAGGTAGCTTGAAATTGGAAGCTACCTCTATCTTTATGTCTAATGGTAGATTTAAAAAGTAAGTAAAAGCACTAAAATGTAACTTTTTGAATAGGAAAAACTACCAATAATACGATATACTATATATTAATAACAATTTTTTAGGAGGTCGGGATTTGTTGAAGAAGATTCCATACATACTAATGATTGTGTTACTAACGGTTCTCGGATATTCATCAAATAATACAGCCCATGCTGCCCAAATGGTGACTGGAACCTTTGTTGATGTAACATTTTCAGAATATGCAAATTCTAACGGAGTAATAGAAAAAAAGCTTAGTAAAATTACTTTGCAAAACGAAAGCGGTCGTCAAGTTACATACAATATAAATGATAATGCCCGCCTGTATATTAATAATACAGTGACAACAATCGAAGGCTTTAAGATGGGAATGCAAGTAGAAGCGGAAATTTCTCTTCGTAGTGTTGTTGAGCTGCGAGGTACTTCTAATTCTACAAGTGAAACAGAATCTCCAACAGTTACACAAAATACAAAAACACTTGCTGGAGTAGTGACAAGTATTGATCCAAATGGACTATTCATTATGCTGAAACCAGATATTGGGGAGGAAACAACTTACTATATAAATAAAGATACCGATTATCATAAAAACTCCTCAGCTGTCGATATTAGCGCTTTGTATGTGGGAGATCGTGTTAAGCTTAGCCTTAAAAATCGAAACACTTCCATTGTCACAAAAATAGAAATTAGTGAGACAGGTACATTAGTTGAAAACCTATATAAAGGTGAGATACAGGCTGTTAATGCCAATACAAATAAATTAACTGTCAAAAACCAACATGCTTTTATAAATTGGCAGTTTGGCTCTGACACAACAACGGCTTTATCAACAATGAATTTTTCATCGAAGGTTCCGATATATGTTGGCAATACAAATATTGAAAAAGGTCAGTTGAAAAATTACATTGGCAGTCAAGCATATTATGCAACAGTTAAACAATTTGGCAAAGAAGTGATTGAAAAGATTGTTGTGTTGAAAAACAATGAGCGAACGTACTATGAGCCTATGCTTTCTGTAGATACTAAATATCAATTATTTAAACTTAAATCTGCCGGTACATTATACTTCCACGATGGAACGATTTTAATTAGAAATGGTCGTTTAATTGAACCTACTGGCTTACTAGCGTATGGTACAGCCTTTGTAATTTCGGACGGTGCTGCACGTGATCATTATGCCCAAGTTGTTCAAGTAACAAGTGATAGCTTTATGTCACCAAACTTATCAGGTCATGAATTATATTATGGACGTTTATCACAAGCAGATGGCTATTTAATCGAAATTGATGATGCGATGAAGATCGAGTCAAATGTCTTCAAGAAAACGGAGCGAACTGTACTATCTGTTAGTAATTCAACAAAAGCCATAGTAGATAATGGTAACAAAATATATAGTGTCATTCCTGATATTGAGCTTCATTTATTTGAAGGCGAATATGGCTACTTCTATGTAAAGGATGGTCATGTACAGGCCCTTCATATGCTTAATAAAGCGAAGCCTGTTGCACCATTAATGTTAACTGGTAAACTACAATCAGTTAAATCGAAATACCCAGCAGTAATTAATGTGAAGAGCGTTAGTCAATGGCAAAATGGTCGCTGGTATGAAGCTGGTGAAATGGTTGATATGAATATTGATCAAGCTACAATTATTAAAGCTGGTAAAGTTATTCAAGCATCTGATTTAAAACCTTCTGATCGTTTAGTAGTATTATCAGATCGTTTTGTCAAAGCGCATTTAATATTAGTTGATTAATTAATTTAGAAGTCTGTGAGTCTTTTGCGAGTTTACGTTAGCACTGCGCTTTCGCACAAAAAACAATTGCCGCTACCGCTATGCTATCGCGCAAAAGACTTTTGTTGCTGACGCTGCGCTTTTGTATAAAAAACAATTGCCGCTGTCGCTACACTAACATCTGCAGGCCTAAGTACAAAGTCAATTCCGGACGCAATTATGCTGAGGCACAATTGACCTTGAATTTTTCAGGTGTGTTGAAAAAGCAGATAAGAATGATAAATCGACACACCTGATTATTTTGTAAAGTGGAAGAAATTTATTGACAGCTCCAGATGCGGATATGTATGAATGAAAGTGAGGGACAAAAAAAGAATGCGAAAACATTTATCTAAAATAATGTTAGTGGTTCTTGCTGTATTTATTATTGGAATTACTATCCCAGAAAATGCATCAGCTGTTTCATTAGAAACAACAGGTGCTGTAAAAAATGAATATACATATGAGGAAGCTGTTTTCATTACAGGAACACCCATTATATTTAAAGGTACTAGTAAAGACATTAAAATTACACACAAAGAATCTAAAGGAAAGTTAACCGAAACACATAGTCTAAAGCTAACAGCAAGTAATGGTGCTACATTGACACGAAATATGACCTATGAATCTGATGTCGTAGATTATGCTACGATTGGTCAAAAAACATCGAATGGTGTAGTGAAAAAGTATACTGAGAAAATTGTTGTTGGGAAAATAACATATACATTGGTAGATTACCAATTTTCACAAGGGACTGTAGCGGACAATCGTGCAGCCTCTGATTATTACTCAGGTAATGTGATTTCAAGAAAAACATATGCCTTTCAAACTGGAACTGGAAAAAATGCAGTTCAAAATACAGTAACAATTGACACTGATAGTCGTCATGCCGGCTATGAAAACTTCTGGGGAGCGACAGAAACACAAATTACAGAAGCTGTTTATAAATATAGCGACGGTAAGACTAGCCATGTGAAAAACCGTTTATCGACAAGCAAATCACGTGTACTAAACTATGAAGAAAACCTAGGCAGTTTAGGTAGCTTTGATGGTGGATATGCGGTAGTAAGTGAAAAAGATGTTATTTCTGAATATACGTTTGATTTATATTCTGGGCAAAAAGGTACTCTTGATTTAGATAAAGAATATATGCCGACAATAGAGCGTTTAATCATTCCTAAGTTCCGTGATTTATCAAAGCATTATGCAAAAGGAGCTATTGAAAAATTATACTCTTTAGGTATTTACTCTGATGCCAGTAACTTCTTCTCACCAAATACCCCTATGAAGCGAATTGACTTTACAACGGCGATTGGTAAGGCAGTTGACTTACGTGTTATGGAAGAACCGAAAACGAAAAAATCGACATCAGCTACTAGTATTTTTAAAGATGTTAAACGTACGGTGAAAGATTATGCCTATATTGAGTCTGCGTATAAAAAAGGAATTATTAAAGGTGTAACGCCAGAGTACTTCAAACCTGATAATCAAATTACTCGAGCTCAAGCCGCTACGATTTTTGTACGTGCATTAGGGCTAGAAAATAAGGCGCCGGATCCAGGCTATATGACGAAATTTAAAGATGATGCGCAAATTCCGAATTATTCAAAAGACGGTATATACATTGCGAATGAGTTAGGCTTAATGACTGGTGACCCTATAACAGGTCGATTTAATCCAGATCAACCATTAACACGAGCACAAGCATCCGTAGTATTAGAACGTTTCTTGAATTATTTGGAAAGCGATTTAAAACAAAACTATCGAGATGACATATTGTTCTTTAATTAACGAAAGGGCTGAAAAATAAATGACCTATGCTAAAAAAGCATTTCTATCTCTGCTTTGTTTCGTACTAATTTTGGTGACAACAGCTCCAGCTGTGACCCAAGCCGCTACGACAATTAATGATGTCCCAACAAATAACGGTAAATACAAAGCTATTTCATGGGCAGTCGATAATGATCTACTCTCATTAAATAGCGCTAATAACTTTTTACCTAATGAGCAAATAACTGATCGAGAGCTTGTAGTAATGTTTGCGAAGCTCGATAAGAACTATGCATTAACATATAACGAAAGTGTCGCATATAACTTTTACAGCGAGTTTTACTTACCGTTCAATGGTACTTACACAACAGCAAATCGTTCGAAAGCTGTTACACGTGGACAATTTGCGCGTATATATGCTGCCTTTAAAGGGTTAGATTTAGATGAGCCTCAGGCGGTTCAATATTTATACACAAATGATATTTCAACAGGAAGCACTGGTAAAAAGACATTTGCCGATTTCGATCCTTCTACAAAGCTGACTCGTGGAGATATTGCTGAATTTTTATATCGCAGTGTACAAAACGGCAACTTTGCTGTACTAGGATTAAAACGCGCAGCAGCAGGTCGTGATAATGATAAAATCACATTACCTCCAGGCTTCATGGGCTCAAACAACGCAGAATTTGAAGAGCCAAAAGATAATTCTAATGATTTTACTGGACCAGAGTATGTGAATAATGCTCTTCAAAGTATTGATGTAGAAAAACCAGATTTAATTGCAAATGATCAAGATTCAACGCTCATTACTGTATCTTTAAAAGCTTGTAATGGTGATCCAATACCTGATGATAAATCTTATACATTCCGTGTAACTTCGTCATATGGAGCAAAAATCGTTGACACATCTGGTGAAGCTGTTCGAAATGTACAATCAGATGGCTCTACTGTCTCTGCAATTGTTATAGCGCCAAAATTAACAAAATCTGTACGTGATACAATTACATTTGAGCTTATTAACAACACAGATCCTGGTATGAAATGTCTTGTAGGTGAGAAATTGAATGCACATGTACGCTACTCACCTCAGCCAGAAATGCGCATTGATTACCAAGTGTATGATCCAGCAAATACGGATGATAATAATGGAAATGTCACACCTCCATATGTACCGTATGAAAAATTACCAACGTTCTTTACTGAAAACATTATTAACGTTCATTGGATTAATCCAGAAGAAAAGCTATTTAGTATTGGACAGCAAACGAATGTAACGAATAGTTTAGGAAATGTGGAAAATAAATATTTACAATATGGTGGCAGTGATAAAAATTACCCTGCATTAGGCTATGAAAATGCCATCTTACAGTTTGAGAATTATAATATTTCAGTTTGGCTATTCGAAACAATTATTCAAAAACGCTTAAAGGATTCCATTAGTGATAAAGTTGAAATCATGTATATGATTTCAGATGATGGACGTCCGATTTACCGTATTCAAGGAATCGATGATGCGATTGCCTCACAGGTTGAGAATATTAATCCAGTCGGTTCTATTATTCAACTTATGGGCTATATGCCAGACGAAAAACAGCTGACGCTCGAGCATTATGATAGTGTTATGAAAATTTACGCAATTCTTACAAACTTGAGTAACTATGATCGAACAGTATTATTAAAATACCAAGGTGGTAAATTACTCGGTCAAGTAGAAGCCTATAAAAAACGAGTGGAAGCATTAAAGGAAAGTGCAGATGCGGCATCAAGACCATCGGGTAAAGATCGTTATACTAAGGTTATGGTTACATTAGTAAGACCGGGTGGAGAAATTATTACTGACTATCAAGGAACAGTGAAAATTAAATTTGATGGTGTTGAGAAGACAGCTTCATTTGTGACAAATACTTCGGATTATTTAAATCACACAGGAAGCCCAGGGACAGCTGTAGCGTACTTTGATTCGGTTATTTATGGAAAATCAAAAGCTGAAGCAACATTAGTTAATAAAATAGATCCTCGTTATGCAACAATATTGAAGGATTTTAAAGATAAAACAATAGTAAAGGAAATTTTCACAAATCCTTACTTTAGTAAAAATTCTTGTTCTTTAGCAACAGAAGTTGCTTACGTAGTCGATTACTCTGCTTCCATGAAAGCTTCTGACCAAACAAATTATCGTGGTAAGAAGATGATGGAAGTAATCAATCAAATTAAGGCTAAAAATAATATTGTTATTGAAACAAATACAAAAGCTACTGTTCTTGGAGAGGGCACTACAGACAATGTCTTGAAAAAAGATCTATATAAAGCATCAAAAGAGAAGGGTGCTACAGATATTTTTGCAGGTATAGATCTCGCTCTGTCTAAATTCTCAAATGACTCGAAAACTTCAAAAGCTATAATTGTTGTTTCAGACGGTAAAACAAGTAAATCTAAAATGACAAAAGTGCTGAACGATGCGAAAAATAAAGGGGTTAAAGTTTACACTGTAAGTATCGGTAAAAAATCACAAGTTAATGATGCCATTTTAATGCAACTGGCTACTGAAACTGGTGGTACTTATTACCACGCTAATGATAACTTACAATTACATCAAGTTTTCCAAAAAATTATTGATGCAATTTTATGTAAAACTTCGCCTTCAAGTTGCGTGAATCCTGAAGATTTATTTGAAGAAGCGACAGTCACTCTACGCAAAGGCAATATTACGATGAATGCAAAAATTGATGGTAATTGCTCAAATGTTGCAAAGATTAATGTACGTTTCCCTTCTTTAAGTGGAGATGTTCAATTTGAATTGACAAAGCGTAGTGATAATGTTTACATGCTAACAAAAACAGTGCAAACAATGCAGGACTTCAAAGTTAATAATGAGATTGAATTCGTAGCATATGATAAAGACGGTAAAATTATAGCTACTAAAACTGTGACAATCACAAGTTAATAGATAAAAGGTAAGCTGAACTAATTTTAACAATTAGTTCAGTTTTTTTTATGACATCTTTATGCGGTTAATTTCCATTCCGACTAGGCGCTTTGCTTTCGCTACAGAAAACATTTGTTGCTACCCTATAGTCTGTTTGGAAGAAATGGATAGATCACTTTAAAGCTGTCACAAATATTTACAGAATTATTTAGATTGGTCTCGTTACTTAGCAAGGAATATGAGAACATTATATTGAATAAGTAACAAAGGTGATCATTTCTAGTATTGAAATTCATACTCGTATTTTGGGGGGGATTAATTTGGTTAAGGACTCGTGGTTTACGGTTCAGGAAATCGATAATAAAACATTCGCAATTAGTGAATATGGACATTGGGAAAAGGTGCATTCATTTCTATTAGTCGGCAATGAAAAAGCAGTTCTTATTGATACTGGTCTTGGAATTGATAATATTAAACGTATAACGGATCAATTGACTGATTTGCCGATTGATGTTTTAACAACTCATGTGCATGTCGATCATATTGGAAGCCATGGAGAATTCGAAAATGTTTATGTTCATGAAGCTGACTCAGATTGGTTAACGAATGGTATTACAGGATTGACGATAGAACAAATAAGAACAGATATTAGTAGAGATATAACAATTCCAACTCCAAAAACCTTTAATCCAGAAACGTATAAACCATATCAAGGAACACCAACTGGCTTATTACAGGATGGTGATGTGATTGAGATAGGAAATAGACAATTAATTATTCATCATACACCTGGGCATTCTCCAGGTCATATATGTGTTTTTGACAAAACAAATGGATACTTGTTTACTGGTGATTTACTTTATGATGAAACACCTATTTATGCTTTTTATCCTTCGACTAACCCTATTGATTTAGTTGATTCCTGGGAAAAGATATCTAAGATCCCGAATGTCACAAAAATTTATGGTTCACATAATACATTAGGTCTTGAACCAAGTATTCTACAAGAACTCATAGACGCAGTTAAGGAACTTAAAGAAAAGGATCTAGTAAAGTTTGGAACAGGGATTCATAAATTTAAAGGGTTTAGTGTACAGTTTTAATTTTATCTTCAACGAAAAATGGGATTATAGCTACCTATAACGATATTCGTTTTAAGAGAACAATAGTATAAAGAAAGTAAAAAAAGCCTTGTTAAAAAATTACTTAACAAAGCCTATTTTTTATACTTGTCCAAATCTGGTTCAATTCATTTCAATGCTTTAATGTGTAACTAATTAGTATATTCTCTTTGTTGAAACCTGCTTTAAAGTATACATGATTCGCTCTGTAGTTGTTATTGATTACACACAATCTGATCTCATTTATATTCTCATAGTTAAAAATCTCCTGAAGAACTTCTTTTAATAGTTTTGTCCCTAGACCTTGATTTTGAAATTTTGGAGAAATCGCAATATATTCAAGACTAGCTTCTTCAAAAACTGTATCTATTTCAAAATAAGCATAACCTTGTATCTCCGAATTTTCATTTTTTAAAACTAACAATTGGTTATGCTTACTTCTACGAGAAACAATGGTTTGTGCGTCATAATATGTATTTGGAAAAGCCTCATTATGCAATTGTGCAAATTGTTCTCTATCATTTAATGTAAAAGGTACTAAAAACTTATCATGAAAAATTGGTAAATCGCTTTTTGAAATTTTTAAAATTAGGTGTTCGCCCGTATTTTTTGCACCTAAGCTTTCTAAAAACTTTTGTTGAATCAAATTTAATTTATTTATGAAAAAGTAAAATGTATTTATATTAAAAAATGTTTGAACGAGAACATCCCATAATTTTTTTAATTCAGTTACATTAATTGTTGCCGAATATGGCCCCCAGACTTCTGCTGAATGTTCATCTATATCTAAACCAATAGCTGCAATCATTTCATTTTGCTCGTTACGCATAATCACAAATGACAGATGATCATCCGCTACAATAAAGTTTTCATTTATATCATTAATAATTTCATTAACGTTAAAACCAACATAGCCACTATGAGAAGTTCTTTCTTTATTTAACTTTGAAATGAAACCCCCGATATCTTCAATATCACTAACCTTTGCTAACTCAATAAACATTGTCCACTCTCCTAACTCCTCTTTTTCTTAATAATACAATAAATGGAATTTTTTCACTATAATTCTTATGAAATAATAAACATAGATTTCACTCATAATTGATCAAAAGCCTTTAAAACATATGTATTGTGTTTCATCTGATAAATTTAATGAATTTGGGAATGTTACACCTAAAGATATTTTAAGGTGGAGACAAATGAATAGAACTTTTTCTTTTTTCTTAGTTTCGTTTTGTACATTTTTTTTAATCACATTACATGTATCTGCCAATGATAAACCAGGTCCTTATGAAGAAACATATCCCGTAATAGGATATAAATCGCTGGAAGAAGCAGTGGATGATTTTGAACAACACTTTAACAAAAAAATAAAGCTACCACTTAGAGTACCTCCTATAAGCTTTACACATCATTTTGGACGATTCTCCGATTTAAAGTATGAAGGTAATGACGCATTTGAAGTGAAATTTATCAATGACCAATTATCCGAAAATCACTATAAAATTGATATTCGTCCACTTAAGTATAAATTGCCTCTAAGAGAGAAATATGTAGTGAATACTTTTGAATTAAAAAATGGGAATGTAGCCACGTATATGACTATTTCAGGTTTTAATGTCCTCGTTTTTGAGAAAGACAATTTGCAGTATGTGCTAAGTATAGATAAGCGAGTTTCGAATAAAGTAACTCCTGAGACTTTAGTAGACATAGCCAATTCTATTGATTATTAAATGGATCAAAAATTTTAATGTGACTCGAGAACAAGAGTATAGAAAAGTAAAAATAGCCTTGTTAAAGATAAACAAAGGTTATTTTTTTATATCTTAAAATAAATTTTAAACTGTCCAAATGTAGTTGTGATAACGCCTTCGTGACCAACCTCGTGTTGTCGAAAGCGAAGCGGCAGCTACAAAGCGCCCAGTCGGAACAGAAATCAACCACACGTTTTGATAATGAGCTATTAAAGAAATGTTCTGGAAAACATTAAATTTGAAACAGGAAGTATAATTTGTTACACTTAGTTTATAATAATTCTAATGTAGATAACGAATTTCAGTTCTTCATGACATGTTCACAAATTATTGATGAACTCTTGTCGAACTGTGCTATAATGAGATTTGTTAATTAGAACGTGAGAGGTGTTATTCATGCATACCATCGTAGTAGGCTTGAATTATAAAACGGCGCCAGTTGAAATTCGTGAAAAGTTATCATTCATAGAGAGTGAACTACCACAGGCAATGGAAGCGCTGCAGAAGCAAAAAAGTATATTAGAAAATGTTATTGTTTCGACATGTAACCGCACAGAAATATATGCAGTAGTTGATCAATTGCATACCGGACGTCATTATGTGAAACAATTTTTAGCAAATTGGTTCGACATACCTGTGGAGACATTTTCTTCGTATTTAACAATTCGTGAAGAAGATGAGGCAATCGAACATTTATTTAAAGTGACTGCTGGAATTGATTCGATGGTACTTGGCGAAACTCAAATTTTAGGACAAGTACGAAAAAGCTTCTTAAATGGACAAGAGATTGGAACAACAGGTACGGTATACAATCAGCTATTTAAACAAGCGGTGACATTTGCGAAGCGTGCACATAATGAAACGGCTATCGGTGAAAACGCGGTATCTGTCTCTTATGCAGCAGTGGAATTAGCGAAAAAAATATTCGGATCTTTACAACGGAAACATGTAGCAATTTTAGGTGCAGGGAAAATGGGGGAACTTGCTATTGAGAACCTTTACGGTAGCGGTGTAGGAAAAGTAACCGTTATTAACCGTACGTTCGAAAAAGCAGAAAGCCTTGCAGCTAAATTTGACGGTGAAGCAAAATCTATGAAGGAATTACAATGTTCGTTATTAGAAGCGGATATTTTAATTACGTCTACAGGTGCAACAGATTATGTTATTGACTATGAATTGATGCAATTTGTTGAACGTTTGCGTAAAGGTAAACCATTATTTATGGTAGATATTGCAGTTCCGCGTGATATTGATCCACGTGTTGGAGATTTACCAAATGTTTTCTTATATGATATAGATGATTTGCAAGGCATCGTCGAAGCAAACTTAGCTGAACGTGAACGCGCTGCGGCTGATATTTCTGTAATGATTGGCAAAGAGGTTGTACAATTTAAAGATTGGGTTGCGACTCTTGGCGTTGTCCCTGTCATCTCGGCTTTACGTAAAAAAGCGAATCATATTCAAGAGGAGACAATGATTAGTATCGAAAATAAAATGCCGGATTTAACGGATCGAGAACGTAAAATTTTAAGTAAGCATACAAAATCTATTATTAATCAATTGTTAAAAGAACCAATTCTACAAGCTAAGGAAATGGCAAATTCACCAAAAGCAAATGAACAGTTACGTTTATTCCAACAAATTTTCGGTATTGAGGATGCTGTGGAAGCTGAAGTTACTGTGATGACAGAACAAGAGCTTGAACGCAAAAAACGCGTACAGTCGTCACAAACTTCCACTGAACCAAAGTATTCTTTCTAAAGATAACTATGTGTTCGGGGTGTAACTTTAGAATTATTAGTTGTTCCTTCGAATTTTTCGCGTGAACGAGATTTTCTACTGATATTAAATGAGGCGTTTTCGTATCTGTATGGTAAACTAAGGATACGAAAACGTTTTTTTCTAGGCTAAAGTACATTACTTTAGCACTCTCAACATAAAGAAGGGATGTCTATTGGCTGATTTGACAATGACAAGGCTCTATGAAGTAATGATCGTCTTGTATGGGATCAGTCTAGTATGTTACTTTACTGATTACTTTTATAAGCAAATAAAAGCAAGGCGAATTGCTTTTTGGCTTGTTTCATTCGTATGGGTAATTCAAAGTGCCATTATATTATTAACTTTTGTGGAATCGAAGCGTTTTCCGATTTTATCGTTGTCAGAAGGGATTCTCTTTTATTCCTGGTTGCTCGTGACATTATCAATTATTTTGCACTGTATTGCACGGGTTGATCTACCGGTGTTTATTATTAATATACTAGGATTTTTATTCGCTAGTATCTTTACTTTTATGCCGAAACGATCAACAGGAGTAGTTAGTGATACTTTAATTTCGGAATTGCTTTTTATTCATATATCATTTGCAATATTATCGTATGCAATGTTTTCGTTAACATTTGTTTTTGCGATATTGTATTTAGTATTATATCGTTTGCTAAAAAAGAAAAAATGGTCACATTTATGGACAAGGTTACCATCACTACAGCAGACAAGTAACTGGATGAATGTATCATTTTTCATTGCTATTCCAGTGCTTTTTGTAAGTTTAGTTTTAGGGTTTGAATGGGCACTACTAACGCTAGAAAGTTTTTCAATTTTTGATGCGAAGATTATTGGGTCCTTTATTATTTTAATTTTGTATTGCTTTATATTGTATGCGAATCGTAAAAGTAAGCTGACAGGGACAACTTATGCGTGGGTACATATATACGCTTACCTATTAGTTGTTGTTAACTTCTTTTTAGGAAGTAGTTTATCACGATTCCATTTATGGTATTAGAAGAGAGGTTGGAGACTGTTGAGAAAAATTATTGTAGGTTCTAGGAGAAGTAAGCTAGCTTTAACTCAAACAAATTGGTTTATCAATGAGTTAAAAGCTGCTGGTGTACCATTTGAATTTGAAGTGAAGGAAATTGTGACGAAAGGTGATCAAATTTTAGATGTGCAGCTATCTAAAGTAGGTGGTAAAGGGCTTTTCGTAAAAGAAATTGAACAAGCACTTTATGACAAAGAAATTGACTTTGCTGTTCATTCTATGAAGGATATGCCTGCAGTACTGCCTGAAGGATTAGTAATTGGCTGTATTCCACCACGTGAAGATGCGCGTGATGCATTTATTTCAAAAGGACATGTGAAATTTGCCGATCTTCCAGCAGGAGCTGTTGTTGGGACAAGCTCTCTTCGTCGTAGTGCTCAACTTTTAACAGTCCGTCCGGATATAGAAATTAAATGGATTCGTGGAAATGTGGATACACGTTTAGCTAAACTTGAAACGGATGAATACGATGCTATTATTTTAGCAGCAGCTGGACTAAAACGCCTTGGCTGGAGCGATGATGTAGTTACTGAGTTTTTACCTGTTGAAGATTGTCTACCAGCAGTAGCACAGGGCTCTCTAGGTATTGAATGTCGTGGAGACGATACGGAGCTATTAACAGAATTAGGTAAGTTAACAGATAGCATTACATGGCAAGAAGCGCATGCAGAACGTGCTTTCCTAGCTGCTATGGATGGAGGCTGTCAAGTACCTATCGCAGGATACGCAAAGTCTAATGGGGAAGAAATTACATTAACTGGACTTGTTGCTGCCCCAGATGCTTCAGTTGTTTATAAGGAAACGGTTGTGGGCACTGATGCGGAAGCAGTTGGAAAAGAGCTTGCTGATATTTTAACGAAGCAAGGTGCTTTTGATTTAATTCAACGAGTAAAGGCAGAGCAAGATGCAAAATAATTTACCTTTAGAAGGTAAAACTATTATTTTGACAGGTACATCTAAAACGACAACAATAATAGATGATATTACAGCTTTAGGTGGCCAAGCAGTAATTGCCCCATTGATTGAAACTTGCGAGCTGATCAATAGAAATGATGATATGCAACTAGAGTTAGCGCGTCAATTTGAATGGCTCATTTTTACGAGTCAAAATGCTGTAGAAGCTTTTGCTAGTAAGATGCGCCGATTTAGCGTAAATGCAGCGCATTTTCCAGGGAAAATTGCTTCAATTGGTACTAAAACTACTACAGCCCTAGAACAGCTAGGATTCCATGTGAGTTTTATGCCTACTATATTTAGTGCAGATGTATTTGTTCAAGAATTTCCTAGTGTAGCAGGTAGCAATCCTACATGTCTATTTATTCGTGGAGAAAAAGCGAAAAAGACATTGAAGGAAGGGTTGCCCTTTAAATTGAAGGAATGGACAGTTTATCAAACGATTGAGCGACACGACCAAAAGCAATTATTGATTGAATGTATCCGCTCGAATAGCGATGTCACAGTGATTTTTGCTAGTCCTTCCGCTGTTGACGTCTACGCCAAGGATGTAGCTTCGGTAATTGGTTGGGAGGCAGTACGTGTAGCTGTAATCGGTCATATTACTGAAGCAGCTATTTTGAATCACGGTGCTATTGTGGATGTTATGCCGAGCGTATATACAATGCAAGCAGTCATCGAGGAAATAACGAAAGTAGGAGAAAGAAAATGACAAAATTACAATTTCAAAGACATCGTCGTTTGCGTGCAAATGCTGCCATACGATCAATGGTAAAAGAAACATACTTACACAAAGAAGATTTAATTTATCCAATCTTCGTTATTGAAGGCGAAAACATTAAAAATGAAGTATCTTCTATGCCGGGAGTTTTTCAATTTTCATTAGATAAACTTGAAGCTGAAATTGATGAAGTTGTTGCTTTAGGTATCCCTGCGGTTATTTTATTTGGCTTACCTGCAGAAAAAGATGCAGTCGGAACTGGTGCATTCCATGATCATGGTATTGTGCAAGAAGCAACACGACTTATTAAAGCTCGCTACCCAGAGCTTTTAATCATTGCAGATACATGCTTATGTGAATTTACAGATCACGGACATTGTGGCGTAATTGAAGGCGATCAAATTTTAAATGATCCTTCATTAGATGTTTTAGCACGTACAGCAGTATCACAAGCAAAAGCCGGTGCGGATATCATCGCTCCTTCTAATATGATGGATGGATTTGTGGCCGCCATTCGTGCAGGTCTAGATGAAGCAGGCTTTGAAAATGTTCCGATTATGTCATATGCCGTAAAATATGCTTCTAGCTACTATGGTCCGTTCCGAGAAGCTGCTGATGGTGCGCCTCAATTTGGTGATCGTAAATCATACCAAATGGATCCATCGAATCGTATGGAGGCATTCCGTGAAGCAGAGTCGGATATTGCAGAAGGTGCAGATTTCTTAATTGTTAAGCCAGCTCTAAGTTATTTAGATATTATTCGTGATGTAAAAAATAACTATACATTACCGATTGTTGCCTATAACGTTTCTGGTGAATATGCAATGATCAAAGCAGCGGCTATTAATGGTTGGATTGAGGAGAAAAAAGTAGTGCTTGAAACGTTACTTAGCATGAAACGTGCAGGCTCAGATTTAATCATTACGTATCATGCTAAAGATGTTGTACGTTGGTTGGAGGAGAAATAAATGACGCGTTCTTACGAAAAATCAAAACAAGCTTATGCTGAAGCAATTAACTTAATGCCAGGTGGTGTTAGTAGCCCAGTACGTGCATTCAAATCTGTAAACATGGATCCAATCTTCATGGAATCAGGTCACGGTGCTATTATTAAAGACATTGACGGCAATGAATATATTGATTATGTATTATCATGGGGACCTCTTATTTTAGGTCATTCACATCCTGAAGTTGTACAAGCAATTGCAGAAACAGCAGCGAAAGGCTCTTCGTTTGGAGCACCTAGCTATACAGAAAATCGATTAGCCAAATTAGTGTTAGATCGACTTCCTGGTATGGAAATGATTCGCTTCGTGTCTTCTGGTACAGAGGCTACGATGTCTGCTTTACGTGTGGCTCGTGGTGTTACAGGACGTGATAAAATTTTGAAATTTGAGGGTTCTTATCATGGTCACGGAGATTCCTTACTAATTAAGGCAGGATCAGGGGTAGCTACATTGGGCTTACCTGATAGCCCAGGTGTCCCAGCGGATATTGCACGTAATACGTTAACAGTAGCGTACAATGATTTAGAAGGAGCAAAACTAGTTTTCGAAAAGTTTGGTTCAGAGCTTGCGGCAGTAATTGTTGAGCCAGTCGCAGGAAATATGGGCGTTGTACCTCCACTACCAGGCTTCCTACAAGGCTTACGTGAATTAACAAAGGAACATGGATCATTGTTGATTTTTGATGAGGTTATGACAGGCTTCCGTGTTGACTATGGCTGTGCACAAGGTTATTTTGATGTAACACCAGATATGACAACATTAGGGAAAGTAATTGGCGGTGGACTTCCTGTCGGTGCATTTGCAGGGAAAAAGGAAATTATGGAGCAGGTAGCACCAGCTGGTCCAATTTATCAAGCTGGAACATTGTCAGGGAATCCATTAGCAATGACTGCAGGCTATGAAACATTATCTCGCCTTGATAATAGCTCTTATGAATACTTCAAAAAGCTAGGAGATCAATTAGAGTCTGGTTTCCGTGAAGCAGCAACGAAATACAATATTCCGCATACTGTAAACCGAGCTGGTTCAATGATAGGTTTCTTCTTTACGAACGAAGATGTTATAGATTTTGCATCAGCAAAAACGTCTGATTTGCAATTATTCGCTGAATACTTCCGTCTAATGGCAGAGGAAGGTATCTTCTTACCGCCATCTCAATTTGAAGGTTTATTTATTTCTACCGCACATACAGAGGAGCATATCGCAAAAACAGTTGATGCCTTCCATAAAGTATTTGCACAATTAGCAAGATAATAGACAGTTACAAAATAGCATGCTAGAAATATTTTCTGGCATGTTATTTTTTGTTTAAGTAATACGATATGTCTTTATCTGGGTCATCATCAAAACGAGTGGTTGATTTCCGTTCCGGCTGGGCGCTTTGTAGCTGCCGCTTCGCTTTCGCTACAGAAAACATTTGTAGCTGCCGCTTCGCTTTCGCTACAGAAAACATTTGTAGCTGCCGCTTCGCTTTCGTACAGAGCAAAATTTGTAGCTGTCGCTTCGCTTTCGCACAGAGCAAAGCTTCCTGGGGGCTTCCGATGAGCAGCTTTACTCGCGTTCCTCTTTTGCTGATCCCCAAGGAGTCGCCTAGCCCTCACTCCAATCAACTTATTTGCATAGTAGATGTTTTAAAAAATTCATCCACAGCTTTTGGTGATGATCCATTTTTACCTGTTAAATGACAATGAATGTATGATCGTTACCGTTTGAAAAAATTTTTATTAAAATTATAACTTTCAGCATAGCCAAATTGTGGGCGAAATCGTATATAATATAGCTATTCGTAAAAGAAAGTAGTGAATTGATATGGCAACTGGCACACATATGGTCGAAGTACCCGTAGGAATTGAAAATGTATGGGATTTCGTCAGTGATATGGAAAAATGGGCAAAGCTTGTCCCAGGTTATAATGCACATGAAATGATTGATGAAAAACATTCAAATTGGACGTTTAAAGGCAATGTTGGTGTTCTGAAAAAAACAGTACAAGTAGAGATTACTATTTTAGAATGGGTAGCTCCTACAAAAGTAACATTCGAATTAAAAGGACTTTCTGATAACTTTTCAGGAAACGGTTATTTTCTAGCAGAAAGTATTGATGCAGAAAATACAAAAATGACAGGCTTCTTAGAAGTAACTGCAGGAGGATTAGCCGGTCCGGTTTTAAATCCAATCTTTAAGCCGATTGTACCAAAAGCAACACAAATGTTAACAGACCGTGTAGCAAATAAAATTAAATTGGTGAATGTATAATAACGCTGTTAACTTCTTTCAGCGGATGTTCAAACGCTCGCTGAAATAGGGGAACTCAGGCTAAAAACTTCACATCCTGTGAAAACGCCTGAGTGACCAACCTCAGTGCTGTTGCCGCTGACGCTTCGCTTTCGCGCAAAACACTTTTGTTAGCCCAAAGCACTGTCATGGAATCGGCCTTGTAAAAGCAAATTCCAGACGAATAGCCGAGGCATAACATAATTGAAATAAACAGTAAAAAGGCATGCTAGACGTTCTAGTATGCCTTTTTTAGGCTCATTATTGGGGCTGCTTCCCATTACGGCCGGGGCGCTCCCCTTGGGAACAATACAAAATCCGAATGCATTGTATATCTTCGTGAAAACAAAAAGTAACAGCTATATTTTTAGTCCAAGACGAAATTACTTAATCATCCTATAGCATACTATCCTTCGAAACTTCATATGATGCAAGGGGAGGGATTATTATCGAACAGAAAACTTGGAATATGAGTGAAACTTTTTGTTTTCCTGGTTATGGCAGTCCAACAGAAATAGCAGACGTACAAATTATGCCACGGTGGCAGACGATGCAATTAGAAGATTCTCTACGTTTAATGGGTATCTATCATATTACAGCGCATGTTCGTTTTGATTTTCAAGACATGAAAGCTTTCCTTGATGATGAAGAATTAGTACAAATTGATGCACTCGATATTCAAGGGGATACTGGTTATTTTGAGTATGCAGTTCCTTTAAATGTAGATTTACCAAAGGAAGCAGCTATTGAAGATTTAATGGTAAAGGATGTTCGACCTAAATTGATGAATCAGATGTGTCAGCTCGAATGGACGGTTACTAGTATTTTTAATGAGCCTGAGCCAGCATTCGCTTTAGAAAAACAGCCTGTTACTGTCAATGCCTCAGCTCAATTAGAGAAGGGATCCCCTATAAAAGAAACAGCAGCTGTAGTAGCTTCGATTCAAGAAGAAAAACCTGCGGCAGTTGTTGCTTCGGCACAAGAAGAAAAAACTATAGCTGTAATGGCTTCGACACAAGAAGAAAAACCTGCAGCTGAAGCGGCTACGGCACAAGTAGAAAACTCTACAGTTATAACAACATCAGAACAAGAGGGAAAATCGGTAACATTTAACAAGGAAAAGTCTGAAGCAATAGTAGCTTCAGACAAAAAAGAAAAGACTGCACCAGCTGAGCAAAAAACAATATTGAGGGAATCCTCAAGTCATATTGTAGTCCGTGAATCCAGCTCCTGGCATGAAGTTCCATCGATGATTTGGGATTTAACGGAAGATTATACACCGCTAAAGGTTCGTGTTTCAAATGACTTCATTCAAAAGTAAATAGCATAGAAGTAGCAGGAGCAATAAGATGATGAAATCTCCAGATGTTGGAATGATGATGACACGTATAAACTGAAAAACACAAATTGGTACAATTATCGTTTTGCAATAAAAACGAAATTGTCGTAACCATGGTGGTAAAAGCCAAGGATTATACTTACGTCGTCGCATTTGAATTTTCACTTCCTTTTCTAGTAGTGCTTCCTAAAAATGACTAAATCACTTGAAAAAATGCACGATTTTGCGGTACAATGTGAAAAAGTCGAATATAGATGCTATGACAGGGAAGAGTAAATTATTAGTACATTTTAAGAGAGGAAACGGTAGCTGAAAAGTTTCTATTTGTACCTAATTGAATGTAGCCCTTGAGCAGCTTTAGTGAACTAACAGTAGTTAAAGCCGGTTAAACACCGTTACCGAATTGAGAGCCAGTAGTAAAAGGTTTAAGCGAGTAGTACATTTTTTCTGATGAAATGTGTGGCAGCTTAACTCACCTCTGCTGGAATTAAAGGTGGTACCGCGAATTTAAACTCCTTCGTCCTTTTAGACGTTAGGAGTTTTTTTATTTTCATCAATCTTCTGGTATATGTGCCTCTAGCTGAGACATAAAAACAGAACGATTGGTACGATATCACACCGGTAAAATTATTAAGTCAACAGGAGGAGTCAAAATGACAGAAAACATTTCAATACCTACAAAATATGATCCACAGTCCATTGAAGCGGGTCGTTATGAATGGTGGTTACAAGGGAAATTTTTTGAGGCGCAGCCTACAAGTAATAAGGAGCCTTATTCTATCGTTATTCCACCGCCGAATGTAACAGGTAAATTACATCTTGGTCATGCTTGGGATACAACATTACAAGATATTTTAATTCGTATGAAGCGCATGCAAGGTTACGATGCACTGTGGTTACCAGGAATGGACCATGCAGGTATTGCAACACAGGCAAAAGTAGAGGCCAAACTACGTGAAGATAATATGTCACGTTATGATTTAGGGCGTGAAAAATTCCTAGAAAAAACATGGGAATGGAAAGAAGAGTATGCTGGGCATATTCGCGATCAATGGGCGAAGCTTGGTCTTGCATTAGATTATTCTCGTGAGCGTTTCACACTAGACCAAGGTCTTTCCGATGCAGTTAAAACTGTTTTCGTTCAATTATATGAAAAAGGCTTAATTTATCGCGGTGAACGCATTATTAACTGGGATCCTGCTGCAAAAACAGCCTTATCAGATATTGAAGTTATTTATCAAGATGTTCAAGGTGCATTCTATCATATGAAATATCCATTAGCTGATGGGTCAGGATATGTGGAAGTTGCAACTACACGTCCTGAAACAATGCTAGGTGACTCTGGGGTAGCCGTTCACCCGAAAGATGAGCGCTATCAACACTTAATCGGTAAAACAGTTATTTTACCAATCGTTGGCCGTGAAATTCCTATCGTAGCAGATGACTACGTAGATATGGAATTTGGGACTGGTGTTGTAAAAATGACACCAGCACATGATCCTAATGACTTTGAGGTTGGTAATCGTCACAACCTTGAACGCATTCTTGTTATGAATGAAGATGGTACAATGAACGAGCTTGCTGGCAAGTATAACGGTATGGATCGCTTTGAATGCCGTAAGCAAATCGTAGCTGATTTACAAGAATCGGGCGTGCTTATTCGTATTGAAGAGCATACACATTCAGTAGGTCACTCTGAACGTTCTGGTGCTGTTGTAGAGCCGTATCTTTCAGCACAATGGTTCGTAAAAATGCAACCACTAGCAGATGCTTCACTTGCTCTTCAAAAAGATGAAGAAGGAAAAGTGAACTTCGTACCATCTCGTTTTGAAAACACATATTCTCGCTGGATGGAAAACATTCGTGACTGGTGTATCTCTCGTCAGTTATGGTGGGGTCACCAAATCCCAGCTTGGTATCACAATGAAACAGGTGAAATTTACGTAGGAAAAGAAGCACCAGCAGATGCAGAAAATTGGACACAAGATGAAGACGTTTTAGATACATGGTTCTCGTCAGCACTATGGCCATTTTCTACAATGGGTTGGCCAGATGAGACAAATGAAGAATACAAACGTTACTATCCAACAAGCACACTTGTAACTGGTTATGATATTATTTTCTTCTGGGTTTCTCGTATGATTTTCCAAGGTCTTGAATTTACAGGTCAACGTCCATTCAAAGATGTTTTAATTCACGGTTTAGTACGTGATGGTGAAGGACGTAAGATGAGTAAATCACTTGGCAATGGTGTAGACCCTATGGACGTTATTGATCAATATGGTGCCGATTCATTGCGTTACTTCTTAGCTACTGGATCTTCACCTGGTCAGGATTTACGCTATACAACTGAAAAAGTAGAAGCCATTTGGAACTTCTCTAACAAAATTTGGAATGCCTCTCGTTTTGCTTTAATGAACATGGAAGGTATGACATTTGATGAAATCGATTTAACTGGTGAAAAATCAGTTGCCGATAAATGGATTCTAACTCGTTTAAATGAAACAATTGAACGTATAACATCTCTTGCGGAACGCTACGAATTTGGCGAAGTTGGCCGCGAGCTTTATAACTTTATTTGGGATGATTTCTGTTCTTGGTATATTGAAATGGCGAAGTTACCATTATACGGTGAAGACGAAGCAGCTAAGAAAACAACTCGTTCTATTTTAGCTTACGTTTTAGATCAAACGATGCGTCTATTACATCCATTCATGCCATTCATTACAGAAGAAATCTGGCAGCACTTACCTCATGAAGGTGAATCAATCACAGTGGCAGCATGGCCAACTGTACGTACGGATCTTCATTTTGCTGAGGAAGCAGACAATATGAAGCTCCTAATGGATATTATACGTTCAGTACGTAATATTCGTGCGGAAGTAAATACACCTATGAGCAAAAAAGTGCCGCTATACATTTCAGCGAAGGATGTTGCAACGGCTACAGTACTTGAAGCCAATAAAGCCTATTTAGAAAAATTCTGTAATCCAGAAACGCTAACAATTGGAGAAAATTTAGAAGCTCCTGGTCAATCGATGACAGCAGTAGTTACTGGAGCTGAACTATTCCTACCGCTTGTTGGACTTATTAATCTAGAAGAAGAAATTGCTCGTCTTGAAAAAGAATTAGAGAAGTGGGCAAAAGAAGTCAAACTTGTAACTGGTAAGTTATCGAATGAAAAATTCGTGTCCAAAGCACCAGAAGCATTAGTTAATGCAGAACGTGAAAAATTAGCCGATTATGAAAGTAAACATGCGGTTGTATTAAAACGTTTAGAAGAACTGAAAAATATGTAAGATTGAGACAGCGGATGGCGAAAGTCATCCGCTGATTTTTATATGCAACAAAAGATTGATCATGTGGGAGCACTATTTGTGCACAACAACTGCAAAAGTATTTCATTCAAAGTACAAGAGTTTTTTCGAAATATATGTGTATTGGGCGCTACTTATACTAAAATAAAGATATTGTAGTAAGAGGGAGTGTTTCTTTTGTTTAAAACGATGCAAGAATGTACAGATTTTATTTTTACGTTAAAGGCAGTTGATTATAAACGTGCACCGCTCGTATTAATGCGAGAGGTATTAGCACTTCTTAATAACCCACAGGATAGGCTACGAGCTATCCATTTAGCTGGCTCAAACGGCAAGGGATCAACCGTGAATGCGCTGAGAGAAATGTTACAACATGCTGGCTATAAAGTTGGCGCCTTTACTTCACCCCATTTAGAGCGTGTTAATGAACGTATGACTATTAATGGAATTCAAATTTCTGATGAACAATTTCTACACTATATGAACAACATTGCTGAGATTATTGAGACACATTATGATGGTGACTTTCCGAGCTTTTTTGAAGTTGTAACACTTATTATGTTCCAACATTTTGCGGATCAAGAAGTGGATATTGCGCTGATTGAAACAGGACTGGGTGGACGTTTAGACGCTACGAATGTCATAACGCCCTTAATGTCAATTATTACAACGATTTCACTAGAACATACTGCGTTTTTAGGAGATACATTAGCAAAGGTAGCGTTTGAGAAGGCGGGCATTATTAAAGAAAATATACCTGTTGTAGTGGGTGTTAAAAATGCGGAGGCACTTACGGTTATCGAAGAGGTAGCAAATGAGCGTCATGCCCCATGTCTTGTTTTAGGGAAGAACTTTACGGTTGAAAACATTGAACAAGGTACTACTATACAGCACTTTAATTATCGAAAAGAAAATATGGAGATGGTAGCTGTCCCATTAAAAGTGGCTGGGCAGCATCAAATAAATAATGCAAGCCTTGCGATTACAGCAATCCTGACGTTAAGAGAGAATGGAGCCATTGACATTTCAGATGAATCAATTCGTCAAGCTCTGGCAAAAGCTCAGTGGGCTGGCCGATTTGAACAATTACCGGGCAATATTATATTAGACGGAGCACATAATTCTGAAGGAACTACCGCACTAATTCAAACGCTTAAAACGGTCTATCCACGCCAAAACTATCGATTTATATATGCAGCACTATCGGATAAAGATCATGCGAAAAGTATTGCTTTAATGGATAGTATTGCTACATCCATTGCATTTACACAAATTGAGCTGCCAAATGCTATGCCTGCTGATCAATTAGCTGCATTATCTACAAATACGAACAAATTGTATAATGCGCAATGGCGTGACATAGTGCAAACGATGCTACACCAAAGAAATAAAAATGAGGATGTTATCGTCATTACAGGCTCATTGTATTTTATAGCTGAAATACGACAATGGCTTCAGGGGGAACAACAATGATTCCAAAATTGAATAGCTACAAGGAAAAGTGGAATGTTCAGAGTGATAATGTTATTAAACCTGGTCTAACTGCGATTGAAGAGGCATTAGCACGAGTAGGTAATCCAGAAAACAAATTGCAAGTCGTGCATTTAGCAGGGACTAACGGTAAAGGCTCTACACTTACATTGCTAGAATCTATCGCCAAAGAACATGGCTTACGTGTTGGTAAATTTATGTCTCCTTGTATTGTGGACGTACATGACCAAATTCAAGTAGCGGGTCAAGCTATTACAGAAGCGGAAATGAATGATGTATTTCAACAAATGCAGACTGCCGGACTAAGTGGGAAACTAACAGATTTCGAACTTTTAACGGTTGCAACATTTTTACACTTTGTCGCTAGTGATGTAGATATTGCCCTTATTGAAGCAGGAATGGGCGGCTTACTTGATAGTACGAATGTGGTTACACCAATTGTGTCAATCATACCGAGTATCGCATTAGAGCATACGAATTTTTTAGGAACTACGATTGAAAGTATTGCCCGTCATAAAGCAGGAATTATTAAGCCGTATCGTCCAGTTATTATCGGGGATCTACCGTTAGAAGCGAAGAAATTAATTTATCAGGAAGCTCAAAAAAAGTATGCAGCCGTTCTTGAACTAAATCATCAATTTTATGTGGAACAAGAGCAAGATGGGGAGAGCTATATGCATAAAGGCAATGGCTTCCATGTAACGAAGCTTACGCGCACAATGAAGGGGGCCCATCAGGCAAATAATATGGCACTAGCTATTACAGCCTTTTTTGAAGTGGCGACCGCTTTTGAGTTACAAGTTAGTGCAGAGGCTGTTCAAAAAGCTGTGAAAAACGCTATTATTTTAGGACGTTTTGAAGAAATTATGCCTTATATTTTTTTAGATGGTGCGCATAATCCAGCGAGTGCTAAAGAATTAATCGCAACGATTAAGCAAGAGTTTCCAAATGAGCAGATTACTTTTGTAATTGGTATTCTTGCGGATAAGGCTGTAAAAGAGATTTTGCAGCAATTCGAGCAGGTAAGTGATTGTTTTTATTTTGTTGATTTCAATAATCCTCGTGCGATGGCTGCTCACAATATGCTTAAGCTGTCGAATGCTTCTCATAAAGCAATTTTAGAGGATTATGGACAATTTTTAAAACGACAGTCAGAAAACAAATCGAGAACGATTGTCTCGGGTTCGTTGTATTTATTAACTGAAGTACGAAGTAGATTAAAAAATATTTAACATCTAGTTTGAGTGAACAATATATTTGCAGTAAAAAATCAGGTACTCATTAAAAATGAGTCCTGATTTTTTAAATTTAGTGTGAAAAATAATTCTTTAATTTTTGGGTACTCCGGTCTTTCCATTTATTCTCGTTTAATCGAAAATTTCTTCTTGGTGAAAATGATTAAAAGCGCCCAGTCGGAACGCAACCATTGATGCTCTATTCCCTTTTTTTGTCAAAGTTAATCTTGCAAATAGTAGAATAAAGAACCTACCTCTTTTTTTATAGTAAAACTTTTATAGCAAAAATATTTAAATTTCAAGTGAAATATCGAAAATAACTATTAAATCAAAATATAGTAAATTCGCATTTACACATTCTTTTATACATATACTTATATATCAAATTGTAACAATACCGTTTTGTCTAAATTGACTTTGATATGTTAAAGAAAGAGGTGATGATTGAATGAAAATTGTCAGTCATGTGATGAAAAAACAAGTATTTCGAGCGATGATTATTGGAGGAATAGTTGGACTTTTTGGTGTAGCCCTTTTTTTAGGTATTCTTCAAGCAAGTACTAAATTTTCTTTAAAAAATGATAACACTGAGGTAGCCACTAAAAGTAATAATGCTAATTCATCAAAAGAAACAATTCCGACAGCAGGAGGAGCAACGAACGGACCGATGTTTTTTGCAAGTCAAGCAGGGGTCTATTCAAATTATGAAAGTGCAAGCTCGTTTGTAGCTGAACATCCTTCATTAAAGGAAAGTGCCATTGTCGAGGTTGACGGAAAATTTTATGTTTGGACAAGTATGGTTACAGATGAAAGTCAGCTTGTCTTTTTAAAAGATCCCGCAACATTTAAAAAAGCATTTACTTTAAGCGGTGACAGTTGTAAGGAGGCAACGATTGCAGAACTTCCATCTGTGCTAGCTGACAAAAATGCAACAAAATTAAATTTTAAGGATAAATCGAAGGATTCTACGTTGCCTGCTGATTGGCAATCTATTGGAGCGGCAGCCTCGTCTATTTCAACAGATATTAGCATCGTTCGCTTACAAGTTTTTGCCCATTACAAATCGAAAAATGCTTGTCTTCAAGTGAAATTTTAAGCACAAAAGATGGTGAAATAAGCATTATCTTGATATTTAGAAAATTTTCAAATCCAACATTCTCCGTTATGATAACTAATAAGGAGGAATGGTCAGATAATGTTTAAAACAAATCACAAGCTAGTGCTAGCTTCAGCTTCACCACGAAGAAAGGAATTGCTTGCAATGCTATCACTGCCATTTGACATAATAACTAGTGAAGTAGAAGAGACAAGCGTCCAGGCAACTACAATGCAAGATTATGTGAAAGGTGTAGCTCTATTAAAAACACGTGATGTGGCGAAAAAAGCCCCAAAAGCCACGATTATTGGAGCAGATACGATTGTTGTTTATGATGATGAGTTACTCCATAAACCTAAAAATCGTGAGGAGGCAATTTCTCACTTATTGCGCTTATCAGGTAAGCGTCATGCGGTCATGACAGCTGTTGCCATTATTGAGCCTAACGGTAATGAGACTACATTCGTCGAAGAGACAAATGTTGTTTTTCATCATTTATCGCAAGAGCTCATTGAAGCGTATGTAGATTCGGGAGATCCTTTCGATAAAGCAGGTGGTTATGGCATTCAAACTGCTGGAACCCTTCTAGTTAAACGAATCGAAGGAGATTATAACAATGTAGTCGGCTTACCACTTGCAGCGTTGTTTACGCATTTGATAGCACTTAATATTATCCAATTTGCGAAGGAGTGAAGCTTTTTTGCCAAATGATGTTTTACCAAGGACGATGATACGAGACGTTAATATAGAGGATCGACCACGTGAAAGACTACGGAGACAAGGAGCGATGAGTTTATCGAATCAGGAGCTGCTGGCGATTTTACTAAGAACAGGCACGAAAGAAGAATCTGTTCTTGTACTTGCAAATCGTGTTCTAAGCGTTTTTGAACGTTTACATCATTTGAAACATGCAACAATAGAAGAAATGGTTGCTATTAAAGGGATTGGTGAGGTCAAAGCCATTCAATTATTAGCAGCAATTGAACTCGGTAGACGTCTCGCACAGAAATATAACGATGAAAAATATACGATTCGTTCACCGGAAGATGCAGCTGCCTATTTAATGCCTGATATGACCTCACTGAATCAGGAGCATTTCGTAGTTCTTTTTCTGAATGTGAAAAATCAAATTATTCATAGACAGACGATTTTTATAGGCAGTCTAAATGCTTCAATCGTCCATCCTAGGGAGATTTATCGCGAAGCTGTAAAAAGATCAGCGGCTGCTATTATTTGTGCTCATAATCATCCTAGCGGGGTTCCAACACCTAGTGATGAGGATATTGAAGTGACGAGAAGAATTTTAGAGGCTGGTTATATTATAGGCATTGATTTAATTGATCATCTTATTATCGGTGATCATCAGTTCATTAGTTTGAAAGAAAAAGGATATTTTTAACTTCTTTTAGCGGGTGTCAAACATCCGCTGAAAGAAGTTAAAGCCTCCGGAGATGTCACGCAATTATGCCGGGGCATAATGGAGCTCTGCAATATATTTTGCAGGGTTTTTTTATTTCCTTAGATAAAATAATCAAATGGCTTTTATTATTTTAAAAATAAATATTTTGTATTATTTTGCGGTAAAGTAAAATTAATAGCGAACCTTTTTTGATAGAAAACGTTACTGTATTCGTAGAAATGTCTATAATATTCACAAAAATTGGTAGCCTATTACACGTTGTCTTACAAGAATAAAAATTATATGCTAATCTATACATACTATTTTTGTTTGGGTGGGAATTAAAATAGTATCTTTTCCGCGAGAAGAGGTATGTGGCACTACAAATTCTTGCGTTTTTCCGTTATAATGAACGGTATGATTTTATTTTTATTCAGAAAAAGACTCTCACTCCAACAGGTGTGAGATAAATGAGTGTGTAGTTTTTTTTCAGTAGGTGTCCAACACCGGGGTGAATGAAGATAGAGACTCGGGGGGTAAATACGCCTGAGTGCAGTTGATGTCAACGAAAGTATGGCTTAAATAGAAAGGGAGTACACAAATTGTTTGGATTAGGAAGTAAAGATGTCGGGATTGACCTTGGCACAGCGAATACATTAGTGTTTATTAAAGGGAAGGGAATCGTTTTACGCGAACCTTCAGTTGTAGCAAAAAATACAAAAACGGGAGATATTGTTGCAGTTGGTAATGATGCGAAAAATATGATTGGTCGTACACCTGGGTCAATCGTAGCAATCCGTCCTATGAAAGATGGCGTTATTGCTGATTTTGATATTACTACAGCAATGATAGAATACTATTTAAAAGAAGCTTGTAAAAATTCTGGTGGCAATTGGAAAAAACCGAATGTTATGATTTGTGTGCCTTACGGTATTACATCGGTTGAACAACGTGCGGTTATTGATGCTGCTCGCCAAGCAGGCGCTAAAGAAGCATTTACAATTGAAGAGCCATTTGCAGCGGCAATCGGTTCGAACTTACCAGTATGGGATCCAACAGGGTCAATGGTCGTTGATATCGGTGGTGGTACAACAGAGGTAGCGGTTATTTCATTAGGTGGTATTGTAACAAGTGAATCCGTGCGTGTTGGCGGGGATGCAATGGACCAATCTATCATTTCTTATATTCGTAAATCATATAACTTAACAATTGGTGAACGTACTGCAGAAGCAGTAAAAATGGAAATTGGTACAGCATTGGCTGAGGGTCCAGAAGAAAGAATGGAAATTAGAGGACGTGACCTTTTAACAGGTTTACCAAAAACGATCGAAATTTCTTCGCAGGAGATTTCTGAATCTTTACGTGAAGCGGTAGCATCTATTATTGATGGTGTTCGAAAAACCCTTGAACAAACACCTCCTGAATTATCTGCAGACGTAATGGAACGCGGAATTGTACTAACAGGTGGTGGTGCGTTATTAACGAATTTAGACAAAGTCATTAGCCAAGAAACTAATATGCCAGTATTTATCGCAGAAGATCCACTAGACTGTGTTGCTATTGGTACAGGTAAGGCTCTAGAGCATATTGATTTAATTCGTCAACAACAAGTTAAAGGGTAAGGGGGTTTAGGCAATGCCACATTTTTTTTTCAATAAGAAATTAATTTTGCTACTCGTAGGCATGGTTTTTCTTGTGGCATTGATTAGCTTCTCATTACGTGAACGGACGAATGCAACTTTACCAGAGCAAATTATTAAAGACACTGTCGGCGTCGCACAATCTATTGTTGCGAAGCCGGCGAATTATATTACTGGTGTTTTTAATAGTATTGATTCCCTCTTAAACACGTATGAAGAAAATAAACGTTTAAAAGCACGCTTAGATGAATTTGCAGCCGTACAAGCTGAGGCATCGGACTTGAAATCTGATATTAAAAAGTTTCAAGAGCTTACGGACAAATCGGAAAGTTTAAAAGCTTATGATCCGATTCATGCCACAGTTATTGCTAGAAATCCTGACCAGTGGGAACAGAAGATTATTTTAGATAAAGGATCTTCACATGGTGTAGAAAAAAATATGGCAGTTATGACAGCAAAAGGGTTAGTTGGTAAAGTTGTTTCAGTGACACCCTTCACGTCTGAGGTAGAGCTTTTATATACTGATAAATCAAACTATCGTGTTTCTGCGATGGTTCAAGGAGATAATCAAGCATACGGTTTAATTGAGGGCTATGATAAAGAGCGTAATGAACTCATCATGAAGCGAATCGATTCAAGTTTAACAATTAAAAAGGGTCAGCAAGTTGTTTCATCAGGACTCGGCGGTATTTTCCCTAAAAATGTGCCAATCGGAGAAATAACTGAAGTAAGTACAGATGATTTTGGCTTAACAAAAATGGCCTATGTTAAACCAGCTGCTGATTTTTCAATTTTAGACTATGTTGTTATTGCTAAACGGTCCGCTACCGTAATAGATGGATTTGATAGTAATAAATCTGTTGATAATACATCGAACAAGGATTTAACACATTCACAAAAGGGTAAAGAGGAGGCGGAATAATGGTTCGGTTTCTCATCCCCTCTGTGGCAGTTTTACTATTTTTGGTAGAACCGGAGTTTGCTATGTTTTCACCGATTGAAGTGAAAGGGCAAATCTTTTATTTAGTTCCGAGATTTTTAATCTTATATTTAATATTTATATCCATCTATTACAGCCGTCAGCGAGCGGTAATGTATGGACTTTTTTTTGGTGTCTTGTATGATGTGTTTTACATTGATATTATTGGATTATATTCAGTACTGTTTCCGCTTATTTGTTTTATAGCAGGGTCTATTGTGAAAGTTATTCATCAGCACTTAGTTGTGACAACGACGATTTCAGTTGTTTTAGTAGCAATTTTAGAATTTATACTCTATCAATTCTTCTATCTTATCGACTTTACAACGATCCCATTATCGGAATTCTTACGTTCACGACTGCTCCCAACGATCATTGCAAATGCATTGTTTTTAATGATTCTTGGTTGGGCCTTCAAGTATCTAATTAATGCGCGTGTCTTGCAGAGAGCACGTGAAGTTTCTTAATAAAGAGCAACGTGAGGTGAGGCATTCATGAAAAAACAGTTAGTTAATATGAAGGGAACAAAGGATGGATTTGTTCTTCGTTTAGACGATCAATGTGCGTATGTCGATTTAGTAGAAGAGCTTAAAAAGAAAGTGTCAGAAAGCGGTATCGATAGTAAAGTAGATGTACAATTATATTTGGGCTATCGATACTGTTCTGCTGAACAAATCAAAGAGCTTATTAAAATTGTTCAGGAAACTGAGCAACTAATTGTTTCAAAGGTGCAAAGTGAAGTACTGACTGTCCATGAGAGCAACCAGAAAAGGATTGAAAGTCAACAAGATACATATATTGGTGTGGTCAGATCGGGGCAAGTTCTGCGTTCGTCAGGAGATATTATTATCGTAGGGAATGTCAATCCGAACGGACGTGTAGAAGCGGGTGGCAATGTGTATGTCCTAGGTAAACTCAAGGGCATTGCGCATGCTGGTGTTCATGGTAATAAGGAGGCAATCATTGCTGCATCTCTTTTTGAAGCCACACATATTATGATTGCTGATCAGGTCCAGGCAATGTCGGACGAACATGTAAAAGCAATTAAACATGAAGAGATGACTTGTGCATTTATTGGCTTGGATGGACGCATTACGTACGATCAAATTCACGCGTTAAAAAATATTCGACCATTATTAAATGTGTCTAAGGGAGGTAGCTAGTGTGGGAGAAGCGATCGTCATAACTTCAGGTAAAGGCGGTGTCGGAAAAACAACGACAACGGCTAACCTGGGGACTGCATTGGCTCTACAAGGTAAGAAAGTATGTTTAGTAGATACCGATATTGGACTTCGTAATTTGGACGTCATTTTAGGTCTTGAGAATCGGATCATTTATGATTTAGTAGACGTTGTTGAAGGGCGCTGTAAGATTCATCAAGCGTTAATTAAAGATAAACGTGTAGATGAGAAACTATTTTTATTACCTGCTGCTCAAACAACAGATAAAAATGCTGTTAAACCTGAGCAGATGAAGAGCTTAGTAGAAGAATTAAAAAGAGACTATGACTATGTTTTAATAGACTGTCCAGCGGGCATTGAACAAGGTTATCGCAATGCTGTTGCCGGTGCAGATCATGCAATAGTTGTAACAACACCAGAAATCTCTGCCGTTCGTGATGCAGATCGAATTATTGGCTTGCTCGAACAGGAAGAAATTACTGCACCTAAACTAATTATTAACCGCATTCGCCAGCATATGATGAAAAGCGGTGATACGTTGGATGTTAACGAAATTACAACACATTTGTCTATCGATTTATTAGGGATCATCGTAGATAATGAAGGGGTTATTTCATCTTCCAATAAAGGTGAACCAGTAGTAATGGATCCTACTAATAAAGCATCTCTAGGCTATCGTAATATTGCCCGTCGAATTCTTGGCGAATCTGTGCCACTTATGGCCATTGAAGATGAAAATAGAGGTGTATTTTCAAAACTAAAAGCGTTATTTTCTAAATAATCATCAGCCTTTTCGTGCATTTGTACGAGAAGGTTTTTTTCTTGTGCATGAATGGACATGCGATCTCATATAGTGTGAAAAAAGGATGAGGGCTTGTTTAAAAAATGGAAATGGTTGGTCACAATCCTGCTTGTGGCCGCAATAATGCTTGTAATACGTTTAGAGGATCAAGGTGTATTGGAAACACCTGTGAGGAAACTTGTTACAACATCAGCAGATTTAACCTACTTAAGTGAGCTCGGACAAAGCTGGCTAAATAAAGAGGATACAACAATTTTAGTTTCGAGTGATGTTGGGCAAACTGAACTATTATCATTTGCCAATGCGCAAGTTTTTAAGGAAGGTTTTTTATTGCAATATGACATGGGCCTACCAGTTTATGCTGGGAAGAATGGACTTGTCGTTTTTACTGGCCATACAAAATATACCGGTAAGACAATGACAATAAGCTATGATGATGGTACAACAGTATCCTATGGTATGCTGGATAGTTTAGCACAACTTCCATATACAACGGTGCAGGCAAACGATTTAATCGGCATGAAAGAGGCGGGACAACTCTATATTTCGATTGAAAAAGATAAGACACCATATAGCTTAGAGCAGATTGTACAGTGGCTTGAAACAGCGGCGTCCAATGAAAATTAAACTACATCTTCTATGCATCCCTCTCGTATTTTTAATGATTTTTACTGGCCAAATCGCTTATTACGCCATTATTTTATCTTCGTTATTATGGCATGAGGCTGGACATTTGTTCATGGCAATGCTTTGTGGCGTAAAAGTAAAATCATGCGTTATTACACCTTACGGAGGGGAAATAGAATTTAAAAATCCAGCGGTTGTGCCTGCAACGTCACTCCTTTGGATTGCCTTAGGGGGACCAATCGCTACAATATTAGGGATTGGCCTCGCTTTTTTTATGCCAGAACTGCTTGCTACTAAACTTATTAATGTGCAACTTGTGCTATTAGCAGTAAATGTTTTACCGATTATTCCGTTAGACGGTGGTAGAGTATTTTTAGCGTGCTTATTTTTATTCAATCCAAGTGTTCGTGCGTTTGAATATTACTACTGGTTTTCTCTTCTAATTGCCTTTATACTATTCATGGTATCTTTATGTTACCTTCCACAATCTATTTTTTTAGCAATTTTATGTTTATTTATATGGCTTCAAGTGTTTAAGGAATGGAATTATCGAAAATATCGTTTAGCATTTGAGAAATATGTAATGAATAGATTGACTTAAAAAAAATCTTGTGGTAATATTTTAATGTTATTGTTTGTAGCACCTGTGCTACTGCAACCGCACTGGAAAGGTTTAAGTATCGTAAGATCACCTTTATAAACAGGCGAGTCTGAGTCTAAGAGGAGGTGCAGTAAAATGTACGCAATTATTGAAACTGGTGGTAAACAAATCAAAGTAGAAGCTGGTCAAGAAATCTATGTTGAAAAATTAGGTGTAGAAGCTGACGAGGTTGTAACTTTCGATAAAGTTTTATTCGTTGGTGGCGAAAACGTTAAAGTTGGAGCTCCATTCGTAGAAGGCGCTACTGTAACAGCTAAAGTTGTTAAAGAAGGCCGTGCGAAAAAAATCGTTGTTTTCAAATTGAAAGCTAAAAAGAACTACCGTCGTAAACAAGGTCACCGTCAACCTTACACAAAATTAGTTGTTGAAGCTATCAACGCTTAATTGTGAGGTGTAGCGAATGATACAAGTTACGATTCATCACGATGAAAATAGACATGTGTCAGCATTTGAATTTTCAGGACATGCAGAATACGATGAATCTGGTAAGGATTTAGTATGTGCTGGAGCATCTACAATTGCCATTGGTACAGTAAATGCTATTTATGCACTATTACAATTACAGCCAGAAATCGAACAAGCTGCTGAAGGTGGAGGTTATCTTAAGGTAAACTTACCGTCAGAATTAGAGTCTGAGATTGATGCAAAACTACAGTTAATTGTCCAAGTAATGACTGCCCAAGTGTATTCTATGGTGCAAAATTACGGACAATACATCCAAATCAACTACAACCAAGTAGGAGGTGGAACGGAATGAAATTATTATTAACTTTAGACTTACAATTTTTCGCATCGAAAAAAGGTGTAGGTTCTACTAAAAACGGACGTGACTCTGAGTCAAAACGCCTTGGTGCTAAACGTGCTGATGGCCAATTCGTAACTGGTGGTTCAATTCTTTACCGTCAACGCGGTACAAAAATTTACCCAGGTACAAACGTAGGTCGTGGTGGTGACGATACACTATTTGCTAAAGTTGACGGCGTTGTTAAATTTGAACGCTTAGGTCGCGATCGCAAACAAGTATCTGTATACCCAGCATCACAAGAAGCTTAATCTTTTAAAAAGATAACATAAAGCGGAGGACTGCATTTATTGCAGTCCTTTTTTTGGCTAAAATACAACTTCTTTCAGCAATTATTTCTGTAGCGACAGCAACACACGACTGAGTATTACTATCGATGCTACGTTAGCAATACGCTTTCGCACAACACACATCTTGAACAAAGCACAAAGCCGATTCCGGATGTAATTATACCTCGGAATAATTGAATGAAGAATTAAGGGAAAAATACAGCAAAACTTGTTATACTAGTAAAGATAACTTTATTGGAGTGAATGGGATGAACAATCAATCACTAACCATTAGTGAAGTATTACGTTTTGCAAATCATGATTATGTGAATCAGCTTCAGCTTATTCGCATGAATTTAGATTTAGGTAGAATTGATGAATCGAAAAAACTTATTCAAGAGTATTCAGAGCAATTACAAGTACTTTCTATCCTTAATCGTCTACAATTACCACGAACAATAGAATGGCTACAAACAGGAGGCTGGCGCTATCCTTCATTACCAATGAAGTTAAGCGGGGACATAAAAAAGCCTGTTACAAATACTATTGATTCGGAAGTTGTAGATTACTTAAACAAAACAGTTATGCATGTTTATGATACATTAGATCCATTTACAGAGCAGAGTTTAGCGCTCGATGTACGTGTTGACGAACATACATTTGCCGTGACATTCACGTTAAATGGGCTATGGAGTGCTGATGCATTTACCGAAAAAGGTTTGAAACAATTAGACATTCAAACAATTGAACAGACGAATTCGTGCTGGCAATATGTCTTGAAAGCAAATAGGGAGTGAACTAAATGTTTGTCGATCACGTTAAGATTTATGTAAAAGGTGGCGACGGCGGGGACGGAATGGTTGCCTTCCGCCGAGAAAAATATGTACCGAATGGTGGTCCAGCTGGTGGTGACGGCGGACATGGTGGTAACGTAGTATTTGAAGTTGAAGAGGGCTTACGAACTTTGATGGATTTCCGCTATAAACGCCATTTTAAGGCAGACCGTGGTGAGCATGGTATGAGTAAAGGAATGCATGGTAAACGTGCAGACGATTTAATCGTTAAAGTACCGCCAGGCACAGTCGTAATGAACGAAGAAACAGGCGCGGTTATTGCCGATTTAGTTGAACATGGTCAACAAGCGATTATCGCAAAAGCTGGCCGAGGCGGACGTGGAAATTCACGCTTCGCAACACCGGCAAACCCAGCGCCAGAACTTTCTGAAAAAGGTGAGCCAGGACAAGAATTAAATGTTATATTAGAGTTAAAAGTTTTAGCAGATGTAGGCCTAGTAGGTTTCCCAAGTGTTGGGAAATCAACGCTTTTATCTGTTGTTTCTGCTGCGAAGCCGAAAATTGGTGCCTATCATTTTACAACCATTGTCCCTAATTTAGGGATGATTGAAACAGATGATCATCGAAGCTTTGCGATGGCAGATTTACCTGGTCTTATTGAAGGAGCACACCAAGGGGTAGGACTAGGTCATCAGTTTTTACGACATATTGAACGTACACGTGTTATTGTCCATGTTATTGATATGTCAGGAATGGAAGGCCGAGATCCATACGAGGATTATTTAACGATAAACGAAGAGCTAAAGCAATATAATCTTCGTTTAACAGAGCGTCCTCAAATTATCGTTGCCAACAAAATGGATATGCCTGAAGCAGAAGAAAACTTAGAGGAATTCCGCAAAAAAGTGGGAGAAGACGTTCAAATTTTCCCAATTTCAGCAGTATCACGTCAAGGTTTAAAAGAGTTACTATTTGCTATTGCAGATTTACTTGAAGTAACGCCTGAATTCCCTCTATATGATGATTTAGAAGAGCAATCCGAAGCAACGGTAATGTATAAACACGAAGCAAAAGGTGAAGATTTCGAAATAACTCGTGATGATGATGGTACATTTATCATCAGTGGTTACGCAATTGAACGCCTATTTAAAATGACTGACTTTAGCCGTGAAGATGGTATTCGACGTTTTGCTCGTCAATTGCGTGCAATGGGTGTGGATGAAGCCTTACGCGAACGCGGAGCGCAAGATGGCGATATAGTTCGTCTGCAAGAGTTTGAATTTGAATTTGTCGATTAAGACAAGAGTTTTAGGGGGAAGCGCGTATGAAGAATGTTGCGAATCAGCGATATTATTTAGTTCGTGAAGATGTTTTAACGGATGCTATGCAAAAAACTTTGGAGGCGAAACACTTACTTTCAAGTGGGTCGGTATCCTCCATTTGGGATGCGGTAAAGCAGGTGGATTTATCGCGTAGTGCGTTTTACAAATATCGTGATGCTGTATTTCCTTTTCACTCAATTGTGCAGGAACGCATTTTAACAGTCTTTTTACAGCTTCAGGACCGTAAAGGAACACTTGCAAAGCTTTTAGAAACGGTGACAATTACACATTGTAATGTACTGACTATTCATCAAACTATACCGATCCAAGGACGCGCAAATGTTACATTGTCATTAGATGTAACTAGTATGACATGTGAACTTGATGATCTAATACAGCAGCTCAAGCGTTTAGATTTTGTAGAGTCAGCGGAAGTAATTAGTTCTGGTGCATTGTAACTAAAGGCAAGCTTGAATTTTTGACAGAATGTAAGTAAACTCAAAAGGAGCAGTCCCGTGTGGTGTAGTGAATCGCTTCATGGGACAGCTCCTTATTCTATTACAAAAGATAAAACACTATCACAAAAATCTATAATAAAATATACAATTTAAGAAGAAAGGCAATTGCTAAGCATATAGAAATGCCTCATATGCTGTCTCCATCTAATATTTGATGGAAAAATATAAAAGGTTTTTATAGATGTAAAATTCCGAATCATTAGTTAAATTCAAGAAGCTCATTATCAAAAAGTTGAGGTACTATTTGTTAGAACGTTGTTCGTTCCGACTATGCGACTCCTTGGGGATCAGCGTGACAGATGATATTCTGGAGCGAGCAAAGCGGCTCATCGAACGCCACGTCATGGTGATGAGTCACTTTAATATAAAATCAAAAAGCTACAAGTTGTAGTGAAGGAGGTAAATGTAATGACAGAACAACAATGGGAAAAACGAATTGGCTATTTAGGACCAGAAGCTTCATTTACATACTTAGCAACAAAGGCAACTTTTCCGAATGAGTGGCTTGTCCCTTGTTCTACAATTCCAGAATGTATTGAAGCAGTAGCTGAGGGGAAAGTAGATTTAGCGGTTGTACCACTAGAAAATGCTTTAGAAGGATCTGTATCGCTAACGCTTGATTATTTATTCCATGAGGCGACCCTATATGTTACAGGTGAGCTTCTATTAAAAATACAGCAGCATTTAATGGTCAATAAAGCGCAAAAGGACAATTGGGAATCGATTACAGGTGTTTATTCACATCCACATGCTCTAGCCCAATGTCATAAATACCTATTTTATCGTTTCAGTCATGTTCCGTTACATCAAACGACATCTACAGCAGCAGCTGCGAAATTTGTATCTGAAAATCCAAACGAGTGCATGGCGGCAGTTGGAAATGCAGCGGCAGCAGTTAAATATGGCTTAGAAATCGTGCAACCTGATATTCATGATTTCCATTTTAACCATACACGCTTCTTCGTGTTATCAAAACAAAATAGACGTTTGCCGCAAGAATTATCTGATGGACAGGCGAAGACAACTTTCATGATTACATTGCCAACGGACCGTTCAGGGGCATTACATCAAGTATTATCAGTATTTGCATGGCGACAATTAAATTTAAGTAAAATCGAATCACGCCCATTAAAAACAGGCTTAGGTGATTATTTCTTTATGATTGATGTATTAGCAGATGAAAAGGAGCCTATGATGCGTGGAGCTATGGAAGAACTAGCTGCACTTGGTTGCAAGGTGAAGTCACTTGGTACATACTTTACTTATCTAACATCGGACGAGTAATTACAGTGGCTAGGAGGGATCATTGTGGGGGGCATTATTTTATTTGACGGAGTGTGCAATTTTTGTGATAGTAGTGTGCAATTTATTATCAAATATGATCGAGCAGAGTATTTTCAATTTGCGTCCATCCAAAGTGAAGCTGGGCAGGCATTACTTGCACAATATCAAGTGCCAGAAAATATTGATAGTGTCCTATTAATCGAACAGGGAAAGGTATATTTTGAATCTACAGCAGCACTTAAAATCTGTAGGAGATTAGATAGTTTTTGGCCTGTTATTTGTATTTTCATCATAATTCCTCCATCTATACGCAATAAAATGTATCGATTATTTGCCAAAAATAGATATCGTCTTTTTGGACGAAAAGCAGCATGTTTAATGCCGACATCTTCACAACGAAAAAGATTTCTCTAACTTTTAAGCTATCCAAGTAAAGTGGATAGCTCTTTTTGTTGAAATCTGTAAAGGAGAGCTCAAGTAAATCATTTAGTTCAATAAGCTGCTAGTCTTTGTGAAAGCTAGCAGCTAAGGAAAGCTTGTTAAATTATTGATCTACAACTAAGTAACCCTTTTTTTGTAAAGTAAGTTCAATTAAATCTAAAATGTCAACAGAAGGTGCAGAAATAACATGAAGATGTGTACCACCTGTAAGTTCGGATAAATAACTTGCCTGTGTTTCATTGACACGCTGAATAAATTGTTTTACCTCATGACGGTTAGAAACCATAATGGATGCGGTAATTTCCCCATAAATTGGGTGTTCAACAATAACGTTTTTTACTGTACCACCGCAATCAACTATTGTAATAAGTTCATCTTCTGCATCCTCGGCAGTGTGGAAGCAAGGAATTGTACGTTCAACAGTTTGCTGTAATTGTTCCTGATGCATATAAAGATATCCTTGGCTAGTTGCAATAATAGGTTCATTTCTAGCCTTTAATAATGTCATATCATTGACAATGACTTGTCTAGAAACATTAGCGAATTTAGCTAGGTCCGTCCCTGTTATAGGTGCTGCACTTTTTTTTAGTTGTGCTAGGAGTTGCAGTCGGCGTTCTTCGCCTAACATTTTTTTCATAAGAGATCACCTCTGCTTGTAATAAAGGAAGCAGTTTTCCTTAAAACTAGTGTACCATGAAGCATTTCCAACTGCGTGAAATTTTTGTATCCAAATGAAACATTGAACATATGATACGAAGAGAGGAAGGGAGGAAAAAATTGCGTATTCATATTGTCCAAAAGGGAGACACGTTGTGGAAGATTGCGAAAGAGTACGGAGTTTCGTTTGAAGATTTAAAGCGGCTGAATGCCCATCTTGCTAATCCAGATTATATTGTACCGGGCATGGAAATTATCCTACCTGAAAAAATACACAAAGAACCACATAGAGAACATCATCGAGAAACAGATTGGGGAATGCATAGGGAAGGACATAGGGAAGGACATAGAGAGGGTGGACATAGAGAAGGCCAGAGAGAATCCCATAGGGAGGGGCATAAGGAGCACATGCACAAAGAGCATATGCACAAGGAGTCACCTACAAGGCACGTTAAAGAAAAAGAGGTGCAAAGACCAACGCCACCACCAATTATTGTACCACCGCCACCAATGCCAGAACCACAGATGATTCCAATTCCTTATCCAATGCCAATGCCGATGCCTCAGCCAGCGCCTGTTGAGCTTAGCTGGAATCAAAACGTTGTCATGCCAAGTGTAGAGCAAAATGTTTCTCCAATTCAAATACAACCACAGCCCGTAGCCCAACCGGAGGCGCCACCACCAGCACCAATGCCGCAACCGATTTTTATCATGCCACAAATGCCTGCAGTACCACATTGTGCAAGCTGCCATCAGCCAGTGCATCATCATATGTATTGGCCGATGCCGATGCCAATGCCAATGCCTATGGAACCGCAAGTTGAGGCGTATACAATGCCAGAGCAACCATCATGTGAAACGGGATGCGAAAAAGTTGCTGGGGCGGGAGATTTCTTAGAATCTAGTACATCTCCATTCTTCCCTATGAGCCCTGAATATCAGCAAATGCCGGAAATGGAACAGCCATGTGGTTGTCACGCACAACCAGCCATGATGCCGACGTGGCAAATGGACCAATGTTACTGTCCACCGCCATGTCCACCACCATGCCCAATGCCATGTCCATCACATTGCCATATGCCACATTCTTCGGTAGGACCATGGATGTCACCGCATTTTTCTCCAGGCGGGATGACGCCTTATCGATGGTGAAAAAGCGTATATCATTGAAGAAGTAAAACCTAATATTTGGAAGTATAAATATCAATCCAAAAATTATTTTGTGAAACGAGCAAAGCAGATAGAAATAGCGGAAAAGGTAAGGGCTATACATCGACGACTTGGACATTTGGAGCCCTCGCTAATCTTACCTTTAATGAAAAGTGAAGATGAGTATTTAATCGTGCAAGATTGGCAAGAAGGAAGTCATAGTGCTAATTTTGCACATCTAAAGGATCGGAAGGAATCACTAAAGCTCTTAAATACATTACATGATACACATAAAAAAATTGCTTGGCAGCGGGTGCCAGGTTTGCACACCTATTCACAGCTTTTAAAATGGCAAATGCGTCATATGCGTTTTAAAAGCAGACGGAATGAATTTCGTGCATTTTTAACAAAAGAAGAAATCAATCAAATTTTACATTATAGTGAGAAATCGTTACAGCTAATCGCTCAGGAAGATGTACCTGAAAAAGAAATAACGCTTTTACATGGAGATGTCGTCCATCATAATTTTTTATGGTGCTCTGATGGGGAATTACGTTTAATTGATTTTGATTTGGCTCACCTAGGGGAAGCAGATGATGAATACATTTTATGGTTACATCGTGTATTGCCTGCCGTAGATTATGACCTTGGTAAAATATTTGCTGAGCTACCAGAGTTGAAACGATTAGATAAAAAAAAGCTACATCGTTTAAAATATCCAAATGAGCTATTACGTGAATGGCTTTTTGCAGTGGATTTACCATTGAACCAACAACTGTTATTTTTAGATTATTTAGTGCCATTTACAAAACGGGCTCTCACATATTGGCCTAAACTGTGGTACGATATTGATAAAATGATAAAGAAATGACCGTCTTTTGGCGGTCATTTTTGTTATGTGAACGACTACTTGTGTTATTTCTAAATGTTAAGGAAATTATAGGTTTTTAATCGTGGATAACCTAGAGCATAGTTTTCGTCTAGGCTAAAGCGCTACATCCTCGAGGTCGCTTCGATCCCTCGGGCAAAAGTGGTGGATCGCTTACTTTTGCTTCGGGCTCTCCAGCGCTTGTCGGATGTAAACAAGCGCTTTAGCGCATTTGTTATAGTCGAGCATTCGTTCGTAATATGCTATAATCGAAGACGATGATTGTGAGGGATTATAGAATGTATGATTATTTAAAAGGACAAGTAAAGCGTATAACTCCTGAGTATATCGTCCTTGAACAACAAGGGATTGGCTGGCAGCTAAATACACCAAATCCATTTGCGTTCCGGACATCGGCTCTTGAACAACAAATTTTTGTTCACTTGCATGTACGTGAGGATGCACAAGTGTTATATGGCTTTCCAAATTTAGATCAGCGAGAACTGTTTCGTAAACTTATTTTAGTGTCAGGAATTGGACCGAAGGGTGCACTTGCTATTTTAGCTACTGGGAACCCGCAACAGGTTATCAGTGCCATTGAACGAGAAGATGAATCATTTTTAGTAAAGTTTCCCGGTGTGGGTAAGAAAACGGCACGTCAAATGATTTTAGATTTAAAAGGTAAACTTGGCGGATTGTTGGAGACTATTGAGCTACCAAGTACAGAAGATGAGCTACCGTTATTTGGTGTGAATCCATATAAACATGAGCTTGAAGAAGCTATTCTTGCCTTAATGGCACTTGGTTATTCTGAAAAAGAATTAGAAAAAATACGTCCACAGCTCGAAGAAAATGACAAACTTGAAACAACAGATGCATTTATGAAACAAGCTTTACAATTGCTATTAAAGTTAAAATAGTGAAAGGGGGGGAAGTACATGCCTGAACGTATGATTGCTAGTGAGGCAGGTAGCTATGATGAACAGTTTGAATTATCTTTACGGCCACAAAGATTAGCACAATATATTGGTCAACATAAGGTCAAGGAGAATTTACAAATTTTCATTGAAGCAGCAAAGCTTCGTCAGGAAAGTTTAGATCATGTGCTGCTATATGGACCGCCTGGACTTGGTAAAACTACATTAGCTGCTGTTATTGCTAATGAAATGAATGTCAATGTGCGCATGACTAGCGGCCCTGCGATCGAACGTCCTGGAGATTTAGCAGCTATTTTAAGCTCACTGGAACCAGGGGACGTGCTATTTATCGATGAAATTCATCGCCTGCCTCGTGCCATAGAAGAGGTGCTTTATCCTGCGATGGAGGATTTTTGTTTAGATATTGTCGTTGGTAAAGGCCCCGAAGCGCGTTCTGTTCGACTTGATTTACCGCCATTTACACTCGTCGGTGCAACAACAAGAGCTGGCGCATTATCAGCACCTTTAAGAGATCGCTTTGGCGTGTTGTTGAGGTTAGAGTATTATGATAATACGTCACTTGCAGAAATTGTTGTACGTAGTGCGCATTTATTTGATGTTGAGATTGAGCAAGTAGCAGCACTTGAAATGGCGACACGCTCACGTGGTACACCCCGTATTGCTAACCGTTTGCTAAAACGAGTGCGAGATTATGCACAGGTGCTCGGAGATGGTATGATAACGGAGGGACTTGCTAAGCAAGCGCTCGAGCTATTACAAGTCGATCCTAGAGGGCTTGACCATATTGACCATAAACTTGTGACCAATATGATTGAGCGCTTCCGTGGTGGCCCTGTAGGCTTAGATACGCTGGCAGCATCTATAGGCGAGGAACGAGTAACGATAGAAGATGTGTATGAGCCATATTTGATGCAAATTGGCTTTATACAGCGTACGCCACGTGGACGTGTGGCAACACATTCAGCCTACGAACATTTTGGATATGAATATCCCCAACAAACCTAGAAGAAGGAAGTATTTTCATGCGTGTAGAAGATTTTGATTTTGAATTGCCAGAAGAGCTTATTGCACAAACACCACTTTTGGACCGTACAGCTAGTCGTTTAATGGTAGTGACGCCAGGCTCAAAAAATGTAGAGCATCATCACTTTGCTCATATATTAGATGAACTACAAGCAGGAGACTGCCTTGTGTTAAATGATACAAGGGTCTTACCAGCGCGTTTAATGGGCGTTAAAGAGGAAACGGGTGCTCATATAGAAGTACTGCTATTAAAGCAAATGGCAGGTACGGATGAATGGGAAACACTTGTTAAACCAGCCAAACGTGTAAAAGTCGGCACAGTTGTAACATTTGGAGATGGCTTACTGACAGCTACTTGTACAGGAGAGCTTGAGCATGGTGGGCGTACATTTGAGTTTAAATATAATGGGATTTTTTATGAAATTTTAGAGCAACTTGGTGAGATGCCACTACCTCCATATATTCGTGAAAAATTAGAGGACAAGGATCGTTACCAAACGGTTTATGCAAAAGAGCGTGGCTCAGCGGCAGCACCAACTGCAGGCTTGCATTTTACAGAAGAATTATTAGAGCAAGTAAAAGCAAAAGGGGTCGAAGTTGTATTTATCACTTTACATGTGGGACTTGGAACTTTCCGTCCTGTAAGCGTAGATTCAATTGAAAATCACGAAATGCATGCTGAATTTTATAGTGTAACGGAAGAAACCGCATCTATCATAAATCGAGTAAAAAGTAATGGTGGAAAAGTGATAGCAGTTGGTACTACCTCTACACGTACACTAGAAACTATCGGCTCTAAATATAAAGGCGAAGTACGAGCAGAACAAGGTTGGACGTCTATTTTCATTTATCCGGGATATGAATTTACTATTGTAGATGGTTTAATCACAAACTTCCATTTACCAAAGTCTACCCTTGTAATGCTTGTTAGTACGCTTGCAACAAGAGAAACCATTTTAAGTGCATATCATCAAGCTGTAGAAGAAAAGTATCGTTTCTTTAGCTTTGGTGATGCTATGTTTATTCGTCCAAAGGGAGAATAAAGAAAAAATCGGAGTACTGTTTTTACTTTAGATAAGAGAGGAATTTTTATAATTATGACACAACCAGCAATTCGTTATGAGCTACTTCATACTTGTAAGCAAACAGGAGCACGCCTTGGCATCGTGCATACACCACATGGCTCTTTTGAAACGCCAGCTTTTATGCCTGTTGGTACACAAGCAACTGTTAAAACAATGTCACCTGAGGAATTAAAAGACATGAATGCAGGTATTATTCTGTCAAATACGTATCATTTATGGCTACGACCAGGTAATGATATTGTTAAGGAAGCGGGTGGCTTGCATAAATTTATGAACTGGGATCGCCCGATTTTAACAGATTCAGGTGGTTTCCAAGTGTTCTCACTTAGTCAATTCCGTAAAATCGAAGAAGAAGGAGTTCATTTCCGCAATCATTTGAATGGGGACAAATTGTTTTTAAGCCCAGAAAAGGCGATGGAAATTCAAAATGATTTAGGCTCAGATATTATGATGGCTTTTGATGAATGTCCACCTTACCCTGCGACATATGACTATATGCTGCAATCAGTAGACCGTACAACTCGTTGGGCTAAACGTTGTAAAGAAGCACATAAACGTCCAGAAGACCAAGGTCTATTCGGAATTATTCAAGGGGGAGAATTCGAGGAGTTACGTCGTCGTTCTGCGGAAGCATTAGTAGAGCTAGATTTCCCAGGTTATGCAATTGGGGGGCTATCTGTTGGTGAACCTAAGGATGTTATGAACCGAGTATTAGAGTTTACAACACCGTTAATGCCAACGAATAAACCACGTTATTTAATGGGTGTCGGTTCACCTGATTCATTAATTGATGGTGCTATTCGTGGTATTGATATGTTTGACTGTGTATTACCAACACGTATTGCCCGTAATGGCACATTAATGACATCTGAAGGTCGTTTAGTTGTTAAAAATGCAAAATATGCACGTGATTTCGGACCGATTGATCCTAACTGTGATTGCTATACATGTAAAAACTATTCACGCGCATATATTCGTCATCTAATCCGTACAGAAGAAACGTTTGGTATCCGTTTAACGACTTATCATAACTTACACTTCCTGTTGAAGCTAATGGAACAAGTACGTGAGGCAATACGTGAGGACCGTCTGGGTGATTTCCGAGAAGAATTTTTCGAGAAATACGGCTTTAATGGACCAAACGCGAAGAACTTCTAATATTAGTAAAAAGACATGTAAATTTGTGTGAAATGTGAATAATTCTAGCAAAAAAATGTCTATCTTAGAAAAAATATTAGTAATGTAGAAAAAATTTGGGCTTGTCCGTCGCTTTTTTATGGTGGAATAGTCTATACTAAATAAGAATTGGAAAGGGGGCAAGAATCATGGAACAATATTCTGGCTTAATCATGATTTTAATCATGTTCGTTGCAATGTGGTTTATTTTAATCCGCCCTGCTAAAAAGAGACAGCAGGAAACACAAAATATGCAGAGTAATTTGCAACGTGGAGATAAAGTTATTACAATCGGTGGCTTACATGGTGAGGTTGACTCAATTGAGGACACAACTATAACATTAAAAATCGCAGACAATGTGCGCGTAAAATTTGATCGTCAGGCAATCGGACGTATTGTAAATAACTAATATGTATCTTCATTCAGTAGAAAATGTCCGCATCATAAAATGAAATGAATACGGTAGAGATTTCTTTGCCGTGGGCAAACCAAAACCTACTAAAATAAAGGAACTCAGTCTAAGAACGTCACGTCTTGTGGCAAGTTATTTGTGCGACAGCGACAGAACACCGACTGAGTAACCAACATCACGTTGATCTAAAGCCTATGGTGGATGTCACGGATTTTTCCAAGGAATGAATTGTGCCTGCACAATTCAAAATTCAGGCTATTTACGCCAAGGCGAAATTAATCTTAAAGGCGTTGTCCAAAAAGTGGACAACGCCTTACACTATATGTAAAGCTTTGTCAAAATGCAGAATTCATTTTTGACAAGGCTTTTTTGTATAAAAAGTAACGTATACGGTCACCTTATGAATTGGGGGTGACTGCATGGAAGAATATTTTACGATTATTTTTAGAACATGCTTTTTATATGTGTTTATCCTAGTAATTTTTCGTTTAATGGGTAAACGTGAGGTCGGCGAATTGTCTGTAATAGATTTAGTCGTATCCATTTTAATGGCTGAGGTTGCTGCATTTGCACTTGATGATTTCGAAAGTCCTTTATTTAAAGTAATTTTACCCATCATCATATTGTTTTTCATTCAAATAATAACGGCATATATTTCACTCAAAAATAAAAGATTCCGTGACCTAGTTGATGGTGATCCAGTATTGCTTATAAGGGATGGTGTCATTTTAGAAAGTGAAATGCGCAAGCAACGCTATAATTTAGATGATTTGTGTCAACAATTACGCGAAAACGGAAATGCTTCCGTTACAGATATTGCTTATGCCTATCTAGAGCCCTCCGGCAATTTGTCAGTTTACCAAAAAGATGAAAAGGCATTTGTTTACCCACTTATTATCGACGGTGATATTCAGGATAGGCATTTAAAGGTCTTGCATAAAGATACTGATTGGTTAATGGCAGAGCTTGCTAAAAATAATATTACAGATAGTAACACTGTATTTTTTTGTGTTTGGGAGGAAGATCGGCTTCATATCCAGCTGAAAGAATCTTAAACTTTCTTGGCCAGCTTACGAAGATAGCGCAAATCAGTTATGCGCAACTGATTGGTAAATAGTAAGAAAGTAAATAGTAAAAACAAGGTTACACAGCTACTTAAAATAAAAGGCAGTGGCATTATTTGCATCAGGAAATACTGAGTAACACAAACAGCAATAAAGCAGCTATATGGCACTACAAACATTCTAAAGCCAGCACGCAAATTTTTACGCTGTCTTACTGTTGCGATATGCAAGAATGAAGTTAATAAAACACCAAAGCCAATTGCTACAACGGCACCTTTTTCTTGTATTCCAGGCTGAGAAGCAAGTACGAACATAACAAAAAGTTTACCAAGACCTCCATAAATGGAGTTCATCATTGCTGCACGAGCCTCACCGATTGCTTGTAAAATAGAATTCAATGGACTTTGTATATAATAAAAATAAAAAATAGGGGCCAATATTTTCACATACCCACGATTTTCTTGTAAGTGAAAGAGCTTCATAGCTAAGTCGTCTCCATGAACGAAAAAGTAGGTAGCAGCTACACAGCCCACTAAGGATGATAGTCGCAATGATACAGAAATCCGTTCCTGTAGAAGTGGTATATGCTGGCGTGCCACGGCATCACTAACGGCCGGTATAAGGACAATCGAAAGTGCAGCAGATACAAAGGCTGGGAATAATAGTAGTGGGACTAGTACACCCGAAATAACCCCATATAAAATGGTTGCTGCGGAGGCAGTTAAACCAGCCATTGTTAAAGCCTTTAAAAAAATGATTGGCTCTAAAAACCAAGTAAAAGATCCAAACAGTCTGCTTCCTGCAGAAGGTATGGCAATCCGTAACATTGGGGAGGAAGGATAAGCCTCGATTTTGTTTTTCCGTGTCAATAATTTTTTCTTTGAGACAATATAATGCATCCACAAATACAAGAAAGCAACAACTTCAGCTAGAAGCGTAATACCCATAGCAGTGGCTGCTGTAACGGCAGCGTTATCATAGGCAGCGACAAACGGCAGTGTAAATGTGATGAAGCTAATGCGAATAATTTGTTCAATCATTTGAGCCCAAGCTGTTGGTGTAATTTTCGCAATACCCTGTAAATAAGCGCGCAATAATCCAGAACCAACTGACACTGGTACAGCAAAGAGTGCAATCCAAAGCGTGAATGTTGTTTGTTCATTATGTAAAAGAGTAGTCGATATATATGGTATAGTAAGTGCAACAATCGGCATAAAGATGATCATTCCAATAAATGACCAAAGTATAGCCGTACGCATAACACCAAAGATGCCTTCGCGTTTGTTTTTTGCTAGTAACTCTGCTACAATTTTTGCCACAGCGATAGGTAGTCCAAGTTGAATGAGTGAGATGAAGAAAATGAACGCCGGATAGACGGTCATATAAATGCCGACTGCCTCTTCACCAGCGATACGCATAAACTGCATTCTATAAAAGAAGCCAAAGAGTTTCGATAAAAAAATTACGAACATTAAAAATAGTGTACCCCGTACAAAAGAACTCATGCCATCCGTCCCTTCTCAAGCCACAAAAATTCATTTACACTATTTGTATGCAGACATGTCTTACGATACAACTTTGATTGGAGATGATTCAAAATGAGTATGCAGTATGAGCAACTATTTGAAAAAATTCGTCCTGCAATTGATAGTAAGATGGAAGAGTTTAAACATTATCAATACGATGCGATTACAGCAGAAGAGCTATGGCGTTTCTGTATAGAAAAAAAATGGCGCAAAAAAAATATTGAACAATTACGTATACATGAAATTATCTCCACTATTTTTTCAGTATCACCATCCGATATCGTATCATTTAATCAAGTAGAATTTTTACAAAGTAATGATTGGTTTACAGAATTGAATACGGAAGAGTTAAAAATGCTACTTGGTCCGGTTAAAACTTAAGAAGAATGTGTGAAATTTGTCAAATAATAAAAGAATACTAAAAGTGTTGAATTGACACCAAGCGCAACGTGTTTCATAATGAGTGTGTTGCGCTTTTTTTTATTTGTATAAGTATATTTATTCAAAAACCTCCTAATAATTCTTTTGTAAATTTGGAGGATTACACCTATACAAATACATGGATAAATTTGCGCGTTATGAACGATTGAAATAAGTAGAGCAACCTTTTTGAAGCACAGGCAACATTATTCTAAAGGAAAAGGAGGAATAAACGTTTCAAAAGGACTTGCTATTATACTTGTTTGTAGTGTAAGGACTTGCCTTACACAATTCGAGGAGGATTTATAAATGAAACTAAAAAGTCGTATAGTTGCATTCGTACTACTAATGGTTATTTTTACAGCAACCATCGGTACGACTGTAGGCGGCGTCTTAAAGGACATTAAGCTAGGTCTTGACTTACAGGGCGGGTTTGAGGTTCTTTATGAGGTGAAAGAATTACACAAGGGAGAAGAAATTACACAGGGTGTTTTGTCGGCAACAGCAACAGCGCTTAGCCAACGTATAAATGCTATCGGAGTAAGTGAACCGAGCATTCAGGTTGAAGACAAAAATCGAATTCGTGTGCAATTAGCGGGTGTTGAAGACCAAGAATCAGCACGTAAATTATTGTCTACAACTGCAAATTTAACATTCCGAGATGTCGATGACAATATTTTGCTGGATGGTAATGACCTAAAGCCAGGTGGCGCTAAGGATTCCTTTGACCAACAAAATCGTCCAATTGTTTCCCTAACATTAAAAGATGCGAAGAAATTTGCTGATATAACTAGTAAAATTGCTGCTAAACCAGCAGGTCAAAATTTACTAGTTGTATGGTTAGACTTTGAAGAAGGTGTCGATTCATATAAAGCTGAATCACAAAAAGCGAAGCCTCGCTATGCATCTGCAGCAACAGTTACTCAAACATTAAATACAACAGATGTCATGATTAGCGGGAATTTCACAGTTGAGGAAACAAAAAATCTAGCGGGTATTTTAGATGCTGGAGCACTACCAGTAAAGCTTAATGAAATTTATTCTACTTCAGTAGGTGCACAATTTGGTGACCAAGCACTGAAAAGTACAATTTTCGCTGGCGTTGTGGGCGTAGTAATAATTTTCTTATTTATGCTATTCTACTATCGTTTACCTGGCTTTATATCCATTATTACACTTGCGATTTTCACATTCCTAGTACTAGTTGTATTCGATTGGATTAATGCCGTGTTAACACTTCCAGGTATTGCAGCTATCGTGCTCGGTATAGGGATGGCAGTTGATGCGAATATTTTAGCAGCAGAGCGTATTCGTGAAGAACTACGAGTAGGTTATTCAGTTAAACAAGCATTCCAAATTGGTTCGAAGCAATCTTTATCAGCAATTGTTGATGCACAGCTAACTACATTATTAGCAGCTGCTGTATTATTCCAATTCGGGACAAGCTCTGTAAAAGGGTTTGCAACAACTTTAATTATTAGTATTTTACTAAGCTTCTTAACTGCTGTTTGGGGTTCTCGTGTACTATTAGGTTTACTAGTCAACAGTGGCTTTTTCAACAATCCAGCGTGGTTTGGTATTGCCAAATCTAAACAGCATAGCTTAGATGAAAATATCGGAACATTAGATTTATCAACGAAATTTGATCGTTTTGACTTTGTACACAACCGTAAGAAATTCTATACATTCTCATTAGCTATTCTTGTAGCCGGTTTAGTGGTTCTTGGTATATTCCGTCTAAACCTTGGTATCGACTTCCAAAGTGGTACTCGTGTGCAAATTGAAGCGGATCAAACTTTAACTAAAGAAGAAGTATCTAAATACTTAGATAGCATCGGCTTCCCATCTGAAGATATCGTTTTGGCAGGTGAAAAGAACAACTCTGCGGTTATCCGTTATAAAGATGATCTATCGCAAGCAGAAATTTTAAAATTCAAAAAAGAAGCGGGCGAAAAATATGGTCATGAACCTGGCGTAAGTACAGTATCACCAACTGTCGGTAAAGAGCTTGTGAAAAATGCGATTAAAGGATTATCATTTGCAGCTATCGGTATCATTATCTATGTAGCGATTCGTTTCGAATGGCGTATGGGTGTTGGAGCAATTGTCTCGTTACTACATGACGTATTCTTAATAGTTGCTGTATTTAGCTTTATGCGCTTAGAAGTCGATATTACGTTTATTGCAGCTGTACTGACAATTGTCGGTTATTCGATTAACGATACGATCGTTACGTTTGACCGGATGCGTGAAAACTTAGATCGATATGATACGATTAAAGACCGTGAAGTGTTAGCGGATATCGTTAACAAATCATTACGTCAAACGATGGGTCGATCTGTTAACACAGTGTTAACGGTTATTATTGTTACTGTGTCACTTCTTATTTTAGGTGCACCGTCGATTCAAAACTTCTCAATCGCGTTATTGATTGGTTTAATCACAGGTATGTATTCTTCCATTTGTATTGCTGCACAAATCTGGTATTCACTTAAAGTTCGTCAAATGAAAAAATCAGATGGGCAAATACACAAAAAAGAGAAAAAACAATGGGGTACTGACGAACCTACTGTTTAACATAAGTCTTTAAAACAGGGAAAGGAAACATTTCTTTCCCTGTTTTCTTATAAAAAAGAATCTGTTGCTTTCTTAGGAAAGCAACAGATTCTTTTTATTTTATCAATTTTGCCCTATAATTCCGTAACATCCGCCGGAGACTTTAAGGCAATAGATGTTTTTTACGTGAAAGCGAAGCGACAGCTGTAGATGTTTTTAGCTTTCGCTACGAATTTATTAACGGAATGTAGATAAATGGTATGAATTCACTATAATTTGATATATTCACAAGATCAATACTTGATAAATTCTCAAAAGTAGGTTCTTATTATATAAATTCAAAAGTTCTTTCAACATTTTCTTTTTCTCTGAATTGATTGACAATTTTTAAAGTTTGGCATAAAATAAGGCTAACTTTTTTGTTCGGTACAAGGTAGTTGGTCTCGGGAGCGAGGTCAGCCTTAGAACAGATGAGCTGAGTTTAGATGAGAATAGCTGAGAAATTGTTGAATAAGAGTAGTAGCATAAGTGGGCAATTTAGAGAGTCAGTGGATGGTGCGAACTGATTTGTAGCTTATGTGAATGGACTTATGAGAGTCGCTAATGATCTTCATCCAGTAGGTTTACAAACACTTACTGAATAAAATGAATGCCTCTGGATATTATTACGCCAAGGCGAAATTTGATGATAGCGAACGGATTCCCCACGTTATAGGGGGTGCTTCGACTTAGATAAATCTTTTTGCCAAGAAAAAAGGTATGTCAATTTTATTGACGAACTAAGGTTGAGCACATAAGGGAGAGCAAATATGCTCTAATATGAGGTGGCAACGCGGTCTTGATCGTCCTCTGCAATTAGGAAAAATCCTTTTTGCAGAGGACTTTTTTTGTTGTTTTTAATTACAGGGGGATGAATGCTTCGCTTTCGTGCAAAAAACATCATCCCCCAAGGGAACAGAAATCAACACTACACTTTGTGATTTCTAATAAATTTTTGTCCATTATCAGAAATTAGGGGTGACATTTTGTTAAAACGTACACCATGCAAATAGTTGATTGGAGTGGAGGCTGGGCGACTCCTTGGGGATCAGCGTCACAGATGAGACCCTGGAGCGAGCATCGCGAGTGAAGCGGCTCATCGGACGCCCTCAGGAAAGCGCCCAGCCGGAACGGAAAGCAACCTTACGCTATGTTGATGCCCCTTTTATTCAACAAATACCGATTCAGCTGCTAAACATTTGTAAGTCCAATGGTAGTGGATTTTTAAGAAAAGGAGCTTGGTCACTATGCTATCTACGAGTTCAAGAACAAAAATGAAAACGATTAATGCTGATTCTTTAACACCGATTTTAATTTTTAGACGCCTAAAAGGAAATCTAAAATTTTTACTTGAAAGTTCAGCGCAGCATGAAGGAGCAGGTCGTTTTTCTTTTATTGGTGCTAATCCAAGAAAAACGTATAAAGGCTTTGGAGATGAAATTCAGGAATATTCACATAAGACCGGAAACACCTATACACATAAGGGCGACATGTTCGTATTATTGAAAAGATTAATGCCACGCATTTCCAATACGATACAATTCCCATTTTCAGGCGGAGCGGTTGGCTATGTTGGTCGTGATGCCATAACAACATTATCGACTGATCAGGATAAAGTGCAACTACCAGATGTGCATTTCCATGTGTATGAGACAATCATTGTGTTTGATCATGTAACAGATGAAGTTACTTTAATTTATACGAATATTGATGCAGAAAAAAAAGAACCCAATTTAGAAGAGTTGGCAGAGCAGCTTTTAAAAGGTAGAGAGGATGAGGATAAAAGTTGTAGTTATGAAACTTTTGAATCGTCTACGAATGAACAATTTGCAACAACTCTAACATCTATCAAAGCTACATTAGATGAAAATATGACAAGGGCCGTCCTATCAAAGCGTTTGTTAGCAAATTTACAAGGAGAAGCTTTCGCTTTATATCGTCAATTGCGTAAAAAACAACCTGCCCCGTATATGTATTATGTAGAGTTTGAGGATCATGTTGTTTTAGGAACATCTCCTGAAAGCCTAATTCGTGTAAAAGGTGAGCGTGTGATGGCGACACCAACAGAGGGGACATTTCCTAGAGGTTCCACAAAAGGTGAAGATTTAGAACTTGAACGAAAGCTCTATGAAAACACAAATATAAGGAAGTCACATGCTGTACTTGTTTCAGCCGTGCAACAAGAATTACAGTCTGTGTGCTTCCGAGATTCCATTCAAATCATAGGGGCGATGAGAATTGAGCGTTCAAAGCATGCATTACACATGACATCGAGAGTTGAGGGACAAATATTACCGATGCTTCATGCACTTGATGTATTAGCTGCGACATTACCATCCTTTGTATCAACAGTTATTCCGAAAGATCAGGAAAAGGACTATTTAGAAAAATCTAGTCGAACTTTAAGAGGAGCACTTGGATTTATTGGTTTTAACGGTCATCTTGATTTTGCTTTAACAGGGAAATCCATTGTTATAGAAAATGAAACGATGCATATGCAAACAACTGTAATGGTGACCAAATACACAAATGTCGATGAAAGTTTAACACAAATAGAAGAGAATGAGCAGGAATTTTTGCAGCTACTTGAAAAAGAAGGAGGCTCACATTAATGGAAGATATTCGTCAAAAAGTACAACGACGAGAGCATTTAATGTATGAGGAAATGCTACAGGCGGCTACATGGATGTTCCAAAATGACACACCGAAAGAAGAAATCGCAAGCTTTTTAACGGCATTATCTGTCAAAGGTGAAACAGCACATGAAGTAGCGGCATTAGCTACCATTATGCGTTCATTTGCACTAGACGTACCAGCAAAAGCAGGTGTCTATATGGATAATTGTGGCACTGGTGGTGATGGTCTTAATACATTTAATATAAGTACGGCTTGTGCCTTTGTGTTAGCAGGGGCAGGTGTCAAAATGGCGAAGCACGGTAATCGTAAAATTTCTTCGGCATCAGGAAGCGCTGATGTTTTGGAAGCACTCGGTATTCATACGAATATTTCCATTGAGCAAACTGTTGAGCTATTAGAGAAAGAAGGAATTGCCTTTTTATATGCGCCAAATGTCCATCCAAAATTAAAGCGAATTGGTGAGGTACGTCGCGCACTAGGCAAGCCAACTATATTTAATCTTGTCGGCCCACTTACGAATCCAGTGCCTTTATCGACGCAATTTACCGGCATTAATCGTCCGAATTTTGTCATGGAGTATGCTTCCGTATTACAAATGCTCGGGCGTAAACGTGCAATGATCGTTTCTGGGCCACTTGGTTTAGACGAGGCGTCATTAGCTGGCCAAAATACTTTTGTCTTAGTAGATAAAGGAGACTTGATTCCTTTTTCTTTAACTCCAGAGGATGCGGGTCTTAGCTATGCACCAATAGAGGCTATTCGTGGAGGCAATGCGGACGAAAATGCCGCAATTATGCGTCAATTATTAGCTGGTGAACAAAGTGCTTACTTTGACACAGTTTTATTGAATGCTGGTATTGGGTTGTTCAGCTATGGAATTGCTGAAACCGTTAAAGAAGGTGTAGAAATGGCGAAGGATAGTATTTTCAGCGGGCGTGCCCTTCAAAAATTAGAGGCAGTCGTTGCTTATAGTGAGCATATTAACAGAGTGGAGGTCCAACAATGAATATCTTAAATAAAATTCTTGAACAAAAAAAGATAGAAGTTAGTGCTTTACTTGAACAGCCCGATCCGTTAGCTAATTTTACAGAAAAGCTACGACCGTCTTTATTTGAACGATTGAGAAAGGCTGAGACATTACAGGTTATTTCTGAAATGAAGCGCGCCTCCCCCTCAAAGGGGCTAATCGCACAAGGGGCAGATCCAGTGGCGCAGGCAAAAACTTATGTAGAATCTGGAGCGGCGGCCATTTCTGTTTTAACAGATAAAAAGTTTTTTAAAGGCTCCTTTGATGATTTAGCCGCAGTTGCAAATGCTGTTCAAACGCCACTTCTTTGTAAGGACTTTATGATTGAGCGTGTTCAAATTCGATTTGCAAAGGCAGCAGGTGCATCTATTATTTTACTAATTGTAGCCGCGTTAACAGATGAGGCATTACGCGATTTATATAGCTACGCAATAAGCTTAAATCTAGAGGTATTAGTGGAGGTGCATGATTTAGAGGAACTTGAACGTGCTATTGCAATTGGTGCCAAGCTGATTGGCGTCAATAATCGAGACTTACGTACGTTTGAAGTGAACTTAGAGCGAACACGTGAAATTGCTAAAGCTTTTCCGTTCGGAGAAGAGAAAGTTTTAATAAGTGAAAGTGGGATTTGGACGCAAGAAGACGCTAAAGCGGTGGCGGCTATGGGAGCTAGTGGCGTTCTTGTAGGTGAGTCATTAATGCGCAGTGGTAATCCGGGTATTACGCTAAAAAGTTTACAGGTCAATAAGGTAGGTGCATCTGTATGACGAAGGTGAAAATTTGTGGACTGAAGGAACAACAGCATGTGCAGGCAGCAATAGAGGTAGGAGCGGATGCCATTGGTTTTGTCTTTGCGCCAAGTAAACGAAGAGTGACGGTTGAACAGGCACAGCAACTAGCAAAACATGTACCGGAGGGCGTTTTGAAAATCGGTGTTTTTGTCAATCCAAGCGTGGAGGAATTACGCACAGCGGTAGAAAGTGTGCCATTAGATTATGTGCAGTACCACGGAGAAGAATCTCCGGAGTTTATTCGTCAGCAAGGTTATCCGGCTATTAAAGCTTTGTCTGTAAGAGGTGTTAAAGATGTTCAGGCAGCTGCTAAATATGATGCAGACTATTACTTGTTTGATGCACCAGGGACAGATTTTAAAGGTGGTAGTGGGCACACGTTTGATTGGACCCTTTTAGAGACGGTAGGGATTCCGCGAGAAAAGCTAATTTTAGCAGGTGGTTTGCAAGCTGAAAATATAGAAGAAGCCGTATCACTTGTGTCGCCATTTATGGTAGATGTATCGAGTGGTGTAGAGACAGACGGTGTAAAAGACATAGCCAAAATAAATGCATTTTTACAGGCAGTGAGAAAGGGAGAGCATAATAGTGAATTCAATTGCAAATAGTGTACCGACAAAGGAAGGGCGTTATGGAAAATTTGGTGGACAATTTGTTCCCGAAACATTAATGACCGCTTTGTTGGAATTAGAGACGGCCTATGATGAGGCAATGAATGATCAAACTTTTACTGAGGAATTGGCCTATTATTTACAACAATATGTTGGTCGTGAGACGCCATTGTATTACGCAAAAAATTTAACAAAAGAGCTAGGCGGCGCGAAGGTTTATTTAAAGCGTGAAGATTTAAATCATACTGGAGCCCATAAGATTAATAATGCGATTGGTCAAGCGCTTCTTGCTAAACGAATGGGTAAAAGGAAAATAGTGGCGGAAACAGGTGCAGGACAGCATGGAGTGGCTACGGCAACTGCATGCGCATTATTGAATCTTGAATGTGTTGTATTTATGGGTGCAGAGGATATAAAACGCCAACAGTTGAATGTGTTTCGCATGGAGTTACTCGGTACAAAAGTAGAATCTGTAGAAACAGGTTCAAAAACATTAAAGGATGCTGTCAATGCTGCGCTGCGCTACTGGGTGACAAATGTTGAAGATACTCATTATATTTTAGGATCAGCTTTAGGACCGCATCCATTCCCGAAAATCGTGAGGGATTTCCAGCGTGTAATTGGTGTTGAAACTAGGGAGCAGATTTTAACTAAGGAAGGATGTTTACCAGATGCAGTTGTTGCTTGTATAGGTGGTGGTAGTAATGCAATCGGTATGTTCCATCCTTTTGTCGACGATGAAACTGTTGCGCTATACGGGATAGAGGCTGCAGGTAGTGGTATTGAGACAGGAAAGCATGCAGCAGCAATTGCCGGTGGACAGCTAGGCGTCTTACACGGTGCATACATGTATTTATTACAAGATGAAAATGGCTTCGTGCAAGAAGCACATTCTATTTCGGCTGGTCTAGATTATCCAGGGAAGGGCCCAGAGCATTGTTATTTACATGATATTGGGCGAGTTAAATTTGAAGCGATTACAGACAATGAAGCACTTGATGGTTTGCAGTTACTGTGTAGAACAGAAGGTATACTACCTGCACTAGAAAGCTCTCATGCTATTGCCTATACAGCAAAACTTGCGAAGACAATGTCTACAGATGACATCATAGTTGTGTGCTTATCTGGCCGAGGAGATAAAGATGTTCATACTGTCCGTAAAGTATTAGGAGGAGATATGTTATGACAACATTACAGCAGGCAATTGAAGAAGCGAAAATCGCTGGGAATAAAGCATTTATACCATATATTATGGCCGGCGATGGAGGGCTAGAAACTTTGAAGCCTACGATTTTGAAGCTACAGCAAATGGCTGTAACGGCCATTGAAGTTGGTATACCGTTCACGGATCCTGTAGCGGATGGACCCACGATAGAGCAAGCAGGTGAGCGAGCTTTAGCAGAAGGTGTGACATTACGTAAAGTGCTAGAAGCATTAGCTTCATTTAAAAAAGAAATTCAAGTTCCGTTAATTGTTATGACTTATTTTAATCCAGTTCTAGCTTTTGGGTTAGAGGCTTTTGCGAAGGCTTGTGTAGCGGGGGGCGTTAAAGGATTAATCGTTCCAGATGTACCGCTTGAAGAAAGTACCGTTTTATGTGATACATTAAACCCTCATGGTATCGACATCGTTCAACTTGTATCGTTAACAAGTCCTCCAGAGCGAATTGTACGTATCGCGGCTGCCAGCCAAGGCTTTATCTATGCTGTGACAGTCAATGGAATCACAGGGGCTCGTACAACCTTTGCGAATGATTTACATGATCATTTTGCTCGCTTACGTGAAGCCAGTCAAATACCAGTACTAGCTGGCTTTGGAATATCAACGCCAGAGCAAGTGGTAAATATGGGGGCACTTAGTGACGGTGTAATTGTTGGCAGTGCGATCGTGACAGCGTTGCATGAAGGTAACTTGGAGAAAATTGAGGCGTTAGTGTCTGCTTCAAAAGATGTGATTCACAAGTCTATTCTTTAATGGAGTAGGCTTTTTTTCTGTTGAGACTGATTCCGAAGGCTTTGACGGTTCTATCTGTCGCTCTGATTGCTATCAACGGGTAGTTTAGTAAAAATAACGGATTGAATGGAAAATCTGATGGTTAAAACTATCAATCTGACAGATAGTGCGGATAGGCTAGATTTTCGGTATAATAGCTTTCGTGAGGAAGTGAAAAGATGATTCTATCAAAAAAGAGATGGCGAGTAGAGCGCCCAGACGCTAAGCTTGTCCAAACATTACAAAATGACCTACAACTTTCTGCAATTGCAGCAAAAATTTTAGCAGCGCGTGGCTGTGAAACAACTGCTGATGCAGAGAGTTTATTAAATATGACAGAAGCAAGTATCCATGACCCATTTTTAATGCATGGTATGGCAGAAGCTGTAGCACGTATTGAGCAAGCGCTTGATAATGGAGAGAAAATCCTAGTTTATGGAGATTATGATTGCGATGGTGTCTCAAGCACGACAGTCATGCTAAATGTGTTACTTGATCTCGGTGCCGATGTATCGTTTAAAATACCAAATCGATTTATTCACGGTTATGGACCGAATGAAGCGCTATTTCGTGAAGCACATGAAGAGGGCGTTCAGCTAATTATAACCGTTGATAATGGTATTTCAGGTATTGAACCGATTCGTGTCGCGAAGGAACTAGGTATGGATGTTATCGTTACAGATCACCATGAACCAGGCGATGAATTACCACCTGCCGATATTATTTTACATCCTCGTATACCAGAAGGACATTATCCATTTGGCGAGCTTGCAGGCGTGGGGGTAGCTTTTAAGTTAGCGCATGCTCTATATGGAGAATTGCCAACGCATTTAATGGAATACGTAGCTGTTGGAACAGTAGCGGATTTAGTACCATTAGTTGATGAAAATCGCTACCTAGTAAAACGCGGAATAGAAGAAATGCGCCGATCACTCAGCCCTTGGGTACAAGCAATGTGTGAAGTAGCCAGTGCAGAGCAAGCAAAAATTAACGAAGAAACAATCGGATTTTACTTTGGACCGCGCTTAAATGCAGTTGGTCGACTAGGAGAAGCGGCGCCAGGTGTCGAGCTATTAATGGCTGAGGATAATGCTAAAGCAATAGCATTAGCGAAGCAGCTTAATACGTGTAATAGTGAACGCAAAGATATAGTAAAGAGCATTACAGATGAGGCGATAGCTCTCATTGAATCAGATAAAAAAATCGGGGATTCACTCGTGTTAGTTATTGCTGGAGAAGGCTGGAATGCTGGGGTAGTAGGGATCGTCGCGTCCCGTCTTGTTGAGCTCTATTATCGTCCTACAATTGTACTGTCGTTAGACTATGAAAAAGGAACAGCTAAAGGCTCAGCTCGTAGTATTGAAGGCTTCCACTTATATAATGAATTAGCGAAGAATCGAGATATATTACCTCATTTTGGTGGGCACCCTATGGCAGCAGGGATGACATTACCCATTGAGCATGTGGATGAGTTAAGGTCACGCTTAGATGATCAAGCAAGAGCGTGTTTATCAGAGGAACAATTGACACCTGTACTCAATATTGACATACCGCTAAAAATGGATGAAATTTCAGCGGATGCTATTGAAGAAATTTCGACGCTTGGTCCATATGGTACTGATTTTCCGAAGCCTGTTTATGTGCTCGAGGATGTGGAGATATCCTCCATGCGGAAAATTGGAGCAGCAGAAAATCATATAAAAATGGAATTGACGGATGGCTATGAAAAATTGGATAGTGTCGGATTCAATAAAGGACATTTACACGACGAATTAACATATGGAATTAAAGTATCATTTACAGGGGATTTACAAATTAACGAATGGCAAGGACGTAAAAAAGCACAATTTATGATTGAGGATGTCCAAACGACTGAATGGCAATTATTTGATATTCGTGGTATTCGCCAAACATCCCGCTGGTTAAATACGGTTCCAAAAGAGGCGGCAACATTTATCGCCTTCCGTTCAGAAACAGTTACTTACTACCAGTCGTTAATTGGTGTACCAATCCTACCAGTGGATCCTACGCTTTCAAATGTAGAACAAAGCAATTATATCGTCCTACTGGATTTGCCACAAAATGTTCAAATGTTAGAAAGTGTCTTACGAAAAACTGCTCCTTCCCGTATATATGCACATTTTTATATGCCTGATTCTCAGTACTTCAATGGATTGCCTACACGTGAGCAATTTTCCTGGTATTATAAGTTTTTAAAAAATCGCCCTGCCTTTCCATTAAATATGCATTTGGCGGAATTGGCTAAACATACAGGTTGGCCGTTAGATGCATTAAAATTTATGACACAGGTGTTTTTTGAACTTGATTTTGTTAAAATGGAGAGTGGACTGACGACTGTCAACGTGAATGCACCAAAACAGGCACTTACAGAGGCACCGTCTTACAAACAGCGTTCAGAACAGATTGAAATGGAGCAAAAGCTAGTATATGCCCCTTATATAGAATTAAAACAATGGTTTGATGAACGATTACATTAATATACGATTAAGTTTCGTAGGAGGAACAATAACATGGATTTAAAGCAATACGTAACAACGGTTGAAAACTGGCCGAAAGAGGGCATTAGCTTCAAAGATATTACAACAATTATGGATAATGGTGCTGCATACAAATATGCAACAGACCAAATCGTAAGTTACGCAAAAGAATTAGGTGCTGAAATTGTGGTAGGTCCTGAGGCACGTGGCTTCATTATCGGATGTCCAGTTGCTTATGCGCTTGAAATTGGTTTTGCGCCTGTTCGTAAGCCAGGAAAATTACCACGTGAAGTGATAAGTGCTGACTACGGTCTTGAGTACGGTAAAGATACGCTAACAATGCACAAAGATGCAATTAAACCAGGACAAAAAGTATTAATCTGTGATGATTTACTTGCGACTGGCGGTACAGTTGAAGCGACAGTGCGTTTAGTTGAACAATTAGGCGGTCAAGTTGTGGGCTGTGCCTTCCTAATCGAGTTAAAAGAGCTGAATGGTCGTGCAAAACTTGGCGACTTAAACATAAAAACACTTATTGAATATTAAAAAAAGGTTTGGTTGATTGAAGTGAAGACTGACGTCCCCCTGGGAAAGCGCTTAGCCGGAACGGAAATCAATCTCTCGTTTTATAGAAGAGTCATACAATAATATGAAAAGCGCCACATTTTTGTGGCGTTTTTTTATTTTATTGAGATTAATCGATATAGTGAGCATTAATAAGCGAGAGTTTGCTTTGTCATATTAGGTAATTGATGCTTTTACAGCAACAAAATTTGGTGGTAACCCAGCAGCTGTAGTGATCCATGAAATTATGAAAAATCCATTTTGAACAATCATTTTTCAAAATGGATTCTTAGGTTCGTATTTATTCTTCATCATTAGATAGAATTATTTTTTGGATAGTTTTCAATGTTTCATAAAAATCATTGTATTTTTCTAAGCCGATATCATTGATAATTCTTTCTTGGATATCTTGCCAAATTGGAGCAGCCTCGTTTAATTTTTCAACCCCTTTATCAGTTAGTGTAATGACCTTTGCTCGAGCATCTTGCGGATCTCTTGTTAAATTTACATAGCCATTGCGCTTTAACAAATTAATATTACGTGTAATGGTTGTTTGATCGAGCAGTAAAATTTCACCTAGTCGACTAATGGAAACTGATTGTTGAAGATCGATATTTGCTAGCATTGAGTATTGTGTAACTTTTAAGCCAGTGGGCTGTAGTAAATTATCATAAAATTGTGTTACGAGTCGCGTTTTTTTTCGAAGGTTTGCACATACACATATTTGTGTGTAATCTATATTCTTCATTGGTCCGTACTCCTTTTCGAGTTGGTTCACTATTATAGTAGCCCTATTGATTTATTTTGTTAAGTTGGAAAATATTTCTTGACAGTAATAAAAGTGATTACTAAGATTATATATGTATATACATGATTTTAGGAAGTCGTTTATTCTAGTAATACATGCATATACATGTAATTGAGCTGTAATCTTTTTCATTAAAGAGCATATTAAAAAATCTTATAAGAATTGAAGGTGTCAAGATGAGGCGTATTCATTATAGCTGGTTTATTTTAGTCGTAACCTTTTTCTCCATTATTGTTGCAGGGATTACAATGTCGTCATCAGGAGTTTTTATAGACTCCTTTGAAAAAGAATTTAATTGGGATCGATCTTTAATTGCTTTAGCTTTTGCGGTGAGTCTATTTTTATATGGTTTTTCGGGTCCGTTTATGGCGGCGTTACTAGAAATAGCGGGATTAAAGAACATGATGCTAGGTGCAATGGCTACATTATTTATTGGCATGATGCTTACGCTTTTCATGACTCAATCATGGCAGTTAATCGTTATATGGGGCGGAATTATTGGTTTAGGCGCAAGTCTTTTTTTAACGGTGTTAAGTCCTTATGTAGCTAATCATTGGTTTGTGAAAAGTAGAGGATTGGCAGTAGGGATTTTAACGGCGAGTACTGCAACAGGGCAGTTAATTCTCTTACCATTATTGGCGATTATTATTGAAAATTATTCCTGGCGATGGGCGATTGGTTTAATGCTTATTCTAAGTATTGTTATGTTCATCACCATTTCAATATTTATGAAAAATAAACCACAGGATATAGGGATTCTTCCTTATGGACTGGAAGAAGATCTAGAAGTGCAACAAGAGAATCATAAGAAAAATCCGATTAGTATTGCTTTTAATGGTTTATTTGAGGCAATAAGGAAGAAAGAATTTTGGCTATTAGCGGGAAGTTTTTTTATTTGTGGACTGTCAACTAGTGGGTTAGTTGGTACTCATTTTGTTTCTTACTGTATTAGCTTTGGTGTCCCTTTAGTAACCGCTGCATCCTTTCTTTCCTTTATGGGAGTGTTTAACCTTGTAGGTACTACTTTATCCGGGTGGCTGTCTGATCGTTTTGATAATCGATGGTTATTGTTTTGGTATTACCTTTTAAGAGGAATGGCTCTGCTTTTACTCCCGTATGCATTAATGCAAGGGTCGCTAACTTTACTGACAATCTTTACAATATTTTATGGATTAGATTGGATTGCTACAGTACCTCCAACGATTAGTATTTCTAGACAAATTTTTGGTACGAATAAAAGTGGCATTATTTATGGGTGGATTTTCGCATCACATCAAGCAGGAGCTGCAGTTGCTGCCTATGGTGGAGGCCTCATTTATAAGTTTTTTAATTCATATAGTTGGGCCTTTTTCCTTGCTGGAATGTTCTGTGCATTGGCAAGTTTATTTGTCATCATCGTGAAAAAACAAACACCCCATCATGCCAATATTTGAACTAGCTACTGGCTTTGCTTAGGGCGATACTATTGACTATCGTCGGTTCTCAAAATTTTGTCAGCTAATATTGATATGCGCCGCAAACGGGGAAGAAAGAACGCCGCTAAAGTATAAAGTTGCGCCGCAAATGAAAGGAAGACCGCTGCTAAAGTATAAGTTGCGCCGCAAACGGCAGGAAGACCGCCGCTAAAGCAAAAAGTTTCGCCGCTAACAGAGCAAAGAACGCAGCAAAACCCGAATTTCCGCAGCTATCGATTTCACGTATAGAAAACATTTGTTGCTGTTGCATAGTGACAGCTTCGCTTTCGTACCACCTGACACCTTAATTTCATTAAAGTAATAGCTATCGCAACATAAGGTTGAAGCCAATATCGTATCGGTTTCAACTTTTTTCATTAAAAAATTTTTGACACCAACCAAACAAAAGTTTATAATGTAAACAAATATAACAAAAGGTGATGCTATGAATGAAAGAGAACAGGCGGTCCTTGCATTAATTCGCCAGAATCCGTTTATGTCTCAACAAGAGATGGCCGATAAAATGAATCTGTCTCGACCAGTCCTTGCTAATTTAGTATCGAGCTTGACGAAACAGGGGAAAATTGTAGGCCGTGCGTATATTTTACCTGAGGAAAATGAAATCATTTGTATCGGTGGAGCCAATCTTGACCGAAAATTTCATGTGAAGGGGAATGTCCAGTTCGGTACATCTAATCCTGCAAGCTCTTCATTTAGTGTAGGGGGTGTTGGACGAAACATTGCTGAAAACTTAGGCAGATTAAATCATCAAGTAACATTGCTGACTACTGCCGGCAAAGATGCTGATTGGCAAGTGATCCAAGAAGCTTCGGAGCCATTTATGAATTTACGTTATGTGGAGCAGTTACCAGACGCTTCGACTGGTTCCTATACCGCGATTATGGATGAGCAGGGCGAGCTAGCATTAGCGGTAGCGAATATGGAAGTATATGATCTTTTATTGCCAAGTTTGCTAAAAAAACATGAGGCAATGCTCATGAACGCAGGCTGCTTTATTATGGACTTGAACTGTCCAAAGGAAACAGTGGCTTACATACAGCAGGTTGCAATTGCCCGTGACATTCCGTTTGTCATCGTACCGGTATCTTCGCCAAAAATGAATCGATTACCTGATACGTTGCAAGGTGTAACATGGTTTATTTGTAACACAGATGAGGCAGAGACGATTGTTGGTCATAAAATCGAAAACGCTGTGCATTATGAAAAGGCTTTACAGCAACTTCTTACATTAGGTGCTGACCACGTAATTATTACAGCGGGTAGCAAGGGTGTGTATGCAGCTTCCGTTACAACGAAGCCAAGCAATTACGCGGCGAAAGCTATAGAAAAAATTGAAGATGTGACAGGTGCCGGGGACGCCTTTGTAAGTGCTGTAATCCACAGCTGGCTTACTGGGCAATCCTTTGCAACATGTATTGATGCAGGCTTAACGAATGCCAAAAATACGCTTGCATCCCCATATACAGTAAGACCTGAGCTATCAGTTGATTTGTTAAACAATGAAATGGAGGAATAACAACATGAAAGAATTCATCGTATTATCAGAAGAAGTAAAAGCAGGACAAGCAAAAGGCTTACCAATCGTAGCATTAGAATCAACAATTATTTCTCACGGAATGCCATATCCACAAAATGTTCAAACAGCACGTGAAGTAGAACAAATTGTTCGAGATAATGGAGCAGTACCAGCAACAATAGCTTTAATCGATGGTAAAATTAAAATTGGATTATCAGATGAAGAACTTGAAATGTTCGGTAATGCTCAAGGCGTAGCAAAAGCATCTCGTCGTGACTTAGGCTATCTTTTAGCAACAAAAAAATTAGGAGCGACGACTGTAGCAGCAACAATGATTTGTGCTGAGCTAGCTAATATTGAAATTTTTGTAACTGGCGGTATCGGTGGCGTACACCGTGGTGCAGAAACAACAATGGATATTTCAGCGGATTTAGAAGAATTAGCGCAAACAAATGTTGCTGTAATTTGTGCGGGGGCTAAATCAATTTTAGATATTGGTTTAACTTTAGAATATCTTGAAACAAAAGGTGTACCAGTTGTTGGATACGGTACTGATGAGCTACCAGCATTCTATACACGCCAAAGTGGTTTTGCTGTAAACTTCAAGATTGATACGCCAGAAGAAGTGGCAGAAATGCTACGTGCCAAATGGCAATTAGGCTTAAAAGGTGGAGCTGTTATTGCTAATCCAATTCCAGAGACTGAAGCTCTTGAGAATGCATTCATTACAGGAATCATTGAAAAAGCTTTGGTAGAAGCAGAAGAAAACGGTATTAACGGTAAAAACGTGACACCATTCTTACTTGGAAAAGTGAAAGAATTAACAGAAGGTAAAAGCCTTGATGCCAATATTGCATTAGTAAAAAATAATGCGGTAGTTGGGTCAAAAATTGCTGTAGCGTATAATAAATTAAGTAAATAACCTATGGATATAGAAAGAGACCCTTTGCGGAATATTGCATTCGCAAAGGGTCTTTTTATTCATTTCCTAGAATATATTTCCCATTTCTCACATTGTTCACGAGAATAACTAAACAAAATGACACAGTTACTTTACAATAGCCCATAATATTTTATACAATTAAGTTTATATCTAATCTGAAAAATTTGACGAGCAAGGTGGACATGTTATGGCGAAAGAGCAAATTTTGACTCCCGAGGACGTTTTTGAGTTAGTCAAATCCTACATGAATGAGGAAAATGTCGCATTCGTGAAAAAAGCATATGAATTAGCAAGGGATGCCCATATTGAGCAATTCCGAAGCTCAGGTGAACCGTATATTATTCATCCTGTGCAAGTAGCTGGTATTTTAGCTGAATTGCAAATGGATCCTGCAACAGTGGCGGCTGGTTTTTTGCATGATGTTGTCGAGGATACGGATTTTACGCGTGACGATTTGGTTCGTGAATTCGGCGAAGAGGTTGCGGTGCTTGTAGACGGTGTAACAAAGCTAGGGAAAATTAAATATTTATCTAAAGAAGCGCAACAAGCAGAAAATCATCGAAAAATGTTTGTAGCGATGGCGCAGGATATTCGTGTCATTTTGATTAAACTGGCAGACCGCCTACATAATATGCGCACGTTAAAGCATTTACCTGCCGAAAAACAACGCCGTATTTCAAAAGAAACGCTTGAAATTTTTGCACCACTTGCGCATCGTCTTGGGATTTCGACTGTTAAATGGGAGCTTGAGGATACGGCACTTCGTTATTTAAATCCACAGCAATATTATCGCATTGTCAGTCTTATGAAGAAAAAGCGTGATGAGCGTGAGGCATATTTAGATAATGTAATGGGTGAGATGAAGTCACAGCTTACAGATGTTGAAATTGAAGCAGATATTTATGGTCGCCCAAAACATATTTACAGTATTTATCGTAAGATGGTGTTACAAAAGAAACAATTCAATGAGATTTATGATTTATTAGCCATTCGTGTACTTGTCGATAGTATTAAAGATTGCTATGCCGTACTTGGAATTGTGCATACATTATGGAAGCCAATGCCAGGGCGTTTTAAAGATTATATTGCGATGCCAAAACAAAATCTATATCAATCCCTGCATACAACAGTAATTGGTCCTTATGGTGACCCGCTAGAAGTTCAAATTCGTACGAAGGAAATGCATAAAATTGCCGAGTACGGGATTGCAGCGCATTGGGCGTATAAAGAAGGTAAAAAAGTTGATAATGAAAAACAAAATGTCGACCAAAAATTAACGTGGTTCCGAGAAATTTTAGAATTCCAAAATGAATCTTCTAATGCTGAAGAGTTTATGGAATCTTTAAAATTTGATTTATTTTCTGATATGGTCTATGTTTTCACGCCTGAAGGAGATGTCATTGAATTACCAGCAGGCTCTGTACCTATCGACTTCGCATACCGTGTGCATTCAGAAGTTGGAAATCGTACAATTGGTGCGAAAATTAATGGTAAAATGGTACCACTTGATACACCCTTGAAAACGGGGGACATTATTGAAATTTTAACGTCTAAGCAATCATTTGGTCCTAGTCGCGATTGGCTGAAAATAGCTCAATCTTCTCAGGCGAAAAATAAAATAAAGCAATTTTTCAAACGTCATCTTCGTGAGGAAAATATCATCAAAGGTAAAGAGATGATAGAAAAGGAAATCCGTGCTCAAGGTTTTGATGTGAAAGAAACAATGTCAGCGGATAATTTGAAGCGAGTATGTGAAAAATTTAACTACACAAATGAAGAAGATTTATATGCTGCTGTCGGCGTGAATGGAATTACAGCTCAGCAAGTTGCTAATCGTCTAGCGGAAAAGCGCCGCAAAGAGCGTGAACAGGAAGAAGCACTTGAGAAAATTGAGCAAAAAATGAAAAACCCTATTCCGCAAAAACGTACGGAATCGGGTGTTATCGTAAAAGATATCGACAATATGCTAATTCGACTTTCGCGTTGCTGTACGCCAGTTCCTGGAGATGAAATTGTAGGCTTCATTACGAAAGGAAGAGGTGTTTCAGTGCACCGTGCTGACTGTCCAAATATTCAAGTTGATGATGAGCAGGAGCGCTTAATAGAAGTTGAATGGGAACATGGGCTTACTCCAGAGAAAAAAGAATACCCTGTCGATATTGAAGTGTCAGCTTTCGATAGACCAGGAATTTTAAATGAAATCATGCAAATTGTTAGCGAAACAAAAACGAATATTTTAGCAGTGAGTGGCCGTGCAGATCGTGATAAAATGGCAACAATTCATTTAACGATTTCAATTTCAAATATTTCGCATTTGCATAAAGTAGTGGAACGTATTAAGCAAACACCTGATATATATTCAGTACAACGTGTTATTAACTAATTCGTTGGTTAGGCAGAAGCAACTTTGTTATGCACTTTTTGTTGCATACAATAGGGGAATTGAGGTTTTAAAAAATGAAAGTAGTTTTACAACGTAGTAAAGCAGCCTCTGTTACGGTTGACGGAAAAGTAACGGGAGCTATTGATAGCGGTTATGTTCTTCTTGTTGGCATTACACACGGGGACACGCAAGAGGATGTTGAATATTTAGCGAAAAAAGTAGCAAATCTCCGCCTTTGGGAAGATGCTGATGGAAAAATGAATCATTCTATTTTAGAGCATGGAGGGGCTATTCTATCCGTCTCACAATTTACATTGTATGGAGATGCGAAAAAGGGGAATCGCCCAAGTTTTACGAGTGCAGCAAGACCAGAAGTTGCAGAACCGTTATGGGAGGCTTTTAATAATGCCTTATGTGAACACGGTTTACATGTGGAAAAAGGAATTTTTGGTGCAATGATGGATGTTGCACTGACAAATGATGGCCCTATCACCATACTTCTTGAATCTAAATAAATGGTACATTTCCTACGATTCCTTCATACATTAAATAGTATGGTTCGTTTTGTAGGAAGGAAGTGTCTTAAGAATGACGCAGGTAGGAAGCATATCAAATCCATATTTATATGAAACTCTTAATATGATGATTGGTCAGGTAATTGTAGTGCAAACGAAGAAAAATATTCAGCAAGGAAAATTAATCTCTGTATTACCTGATGATATTGTTTTAGAGGTTAACCGTACGCCATTATTCATTAGTATGAGGGAAATTGTATGGGTTACGCTAGCTACAATGAAAAAATAAACGCATAAAGGACCTCTATACTCTTAGAATATGAGTTGGAGGCCTTTTTTCGTTTTAGCAAGTGTAAGTACTTGAGTACTGAAGATAAACATAACTTAGAATTGATTAGTTCCATTAACGAATACTTCTATCAAGGAAGAGTCATATACTCTTAATGAACTAGTAAAAAATAAATAGCTGCAAGGGAAGTACTAATCTACTGTCCTTTGCAGCTTATTTATCTTATGCAAAAAGTATAATGGATTTTTATTGCTCTTCGTTAAAGTAATTTAAAATACCTTGGTAGATACCGAGAGTAGCTTGTTCACGGAATTTAGCACTTGTAATAACACGTTCCTCACTACCATTACTTAAGTAGCCTAGCTCAATGAGAGCAGCTTGTTGACGATTTTCTCGTAAAACTAAATAATTTCCTTGTTGGGTTCCACGATTCTTTAAATCGATTTTATTGGAAAGTCCTTTATTTATTGCCTCTGCAAGACCTTGTTGATTACTATTCATATAATATGAGGTGAAGCCATTAATGGAGCTATCGTCTGTTGCATCATAATGAATACTTATAAAAGCATCTGCCTCGTACTGGTGCGCAATTGATACACGTTTACGAAGTGCAACATATTCATCAGATTCTCTTGTCATGACAACATTTGCCCCAGCAGCACTCAACTTTGAAGCAAGAAGAGATGCCGTTTTCAATGTAATTTCCTTCTCATCTGTGCCTCGTTGTCCGGTAGTGCCATGATCATTTCCTCCATGTCCAGCATCTACGACAATCGTTAGCCCATTTAAAGTGCCTTTTTTGCGTGGTTTAGATTTATCTTTTTTACTAGCAGTAGTGGCTTTGCTCGACGAAGTAGTAGTAACGACCCAGTTCGCCACAAATGCAGTTTTGTCATCTACTTGTATTTCATAAAAATCATTTTTAGTGCCTACAATAGGGTAGGTTTCACCAGCATCTACACGTGCAACAACATCAGCAGTTGTTGTTGAATCTGTTCGTAGGTTTGTCCCATTATAAATGATTGTGACAGATTCAAGCTCTGAGGAAGAAGAAGCAGATTTTGATGTCGTTTTTTCTTTATTTGAAAAAGTACCATAAAAGCTATAAACCCAACCTGCTTTATTATCGTTATATTGAATTTTTACCCAGTTATGTTCTTGAGCCAGCACTTTAAAGGTTTGTCCATTTGAAGCTGTGCCTATTTTTTTAGCATTTAAGTCGTGATTTTGGCGCACATTAAGTGCATCCACTAAAACTGTAAATGTTGTATCTTTGTTGATTTTTTTTGCAGATACCTCAACTTTAGGTTCATTAGCCTCAGCCTCAGATTTAGCCTTTTTTTCAGGCAGGTCATTGATTGTAACATAGTCAGTAGATACCCACCCAACTAGTCCGTTCCAATCTATTTTTGCCCATTCGCCATTTTTTTCAATGAGTTTAGCTTGGCTGCCTATCGATAATTGTCCAAGAACTGCTGAAGATATGTCAGGCTCAGTACGAATATTTAGACGATCGACTTGTGAAATCAACGTTTTATCAAGCGTTTGTTTATCGTTTATGGAAGCTGTTAGCCAAGATGCTACCCAGCCTTCGTAATCGCCTGCTTTTACTTGAATCCAGTCACCCTCACGACTAATAGAAGTTAGCGAATCACCCTCATCTAATGTCGTAATGATTGGATAAGACAGTCCAGGTCCCTCACGTAAATGAAGAGTCGTTCCAGTTACTTTTAAATCACTGGTGTCTGCTAGTGCTCTTTGAATATTGTTCATACTTGGAATCGCGATCATTAACACTAGTACGAAGATGATACTAATATTTAAAAGTTTTGTCCTCATCAGATTCCTCCTATCTTGTGCTATTTTACCATGCTTGAGTAATAGAATTCGTGGGAAAAAGGTAATGGAATTTGTTATTTTATCGAATGTATTGTAAAAAAAATAAAAACAGTTGACATTGCCTTTTGTTGTGACTAACATAAAGGGTAATCAAAAAATGATTAACCGCTTATGACCAAGCAAGTAGCAGATACCTCTATTGGAGAAGAGAGGGAAAGACCTAGGCTGAAATCTTTCCTACAAAAATGTATATTGTGAATAACACTTGAGAGGCTTTTTTCTGAAAAGTAATGCTTAGTAGGAAAAAACGGAATCGGCCGTTATCCGATTAGGAGGAGGACGCATGAATTTGATGCGTCAACTAGGGTGGAACCGCGGAAGCTTGTACAGCTCTCGTCCCTTGCAAAACGCAAGGTGGCGAGGGCTTTTTTTGTGGACAAAAAACGAGAAGTCCAGAAGACAGCTTGCTCATAAGCAATTTATAAAGGAGGTTTTTCTATGAGTTTTAAAGTGCCACGAGGGACACAAGATATTTTGCCTGGTCAATCAGAAAAATGGCAAAAGATAGAAGCGGTTATCCGTGATATCTGTCGTGTCTATCGCTACAATGAAATTCGCACACCAATTTTTGAGCAAACAGATTTATTTGCACGTGGTGTCGGTGAAACAACAGATGTTGTTCAAAAAGAAATGTACACTTTTGAAGATCGCGGTGGCCGTTCGTTAACATTACGTCCGGAGAATACAGCTGGTGTAGTTCGTGCTTATGTTGAGCATAAAATGTTTGGTGCACCTGATCAACCAGTAAAGCTTTCATATTTAGGACCAATGTTCCGTTATGAACGTCAACAAGCAGGGCGCTACCGTCAATTTGTTCAATTTGGGGTAGAAGCAATTGGTTCAGCTGACCCAGCGATTGATGCAGAAGTTATTGCACTAGCAATGGATGTTTATGAATCAGCAGGTTTAAAGGATTTAAAATTAGTCATTAATTCACTTGGTGACAAAGAAACACGTAATACACACCGTACAGCACTGTTAAAACACTTCGAACCACATATTCATGAGTTTTGTTCAGACTGCCAAAATCGTTTACAAAAAAATCCACTGCGTATTTTAGACTGTAAGGTAGACCGTGAGCATCCGTTAATGCAATCTGCACCTGCATTAACTGATTTCCTAACAGAGGAGTCAGCAGCTTATTTTGCTCAAGTTAAAACATATTTAGATACATTAGGAATTTCGTATGAGGTCGATCCAAATCTTGTAAGAGGTCTTGATTATTACAATCATACGACTTTTGAAATTATGTCAACGGCTTCTGGCTTTGGAGCCATTACTACACTTTGTGGTGGGGGTCGCTATAATGGCCTTGTGCAAGAAATTGGTGGACCGGAAGTACCAGGTATCGGTTTCGCATTAAGTATTGAGCGTTTGTTACTTGCGCTTGAAGCTGAAGGTGTTGAATTAGATACAGCATCAGGACTTGATGTCTATATGATCGCTATGGGCGAAGAAGCGAAGCTAAAAACTGTAGAATTAACAAGTACCTTCCGTGCTAAGGGCATTTCCGCAGAAATGGATTATTTAGATCGCAAAATGAAAGCTCAAATGAAATCAGCAGACCGCTTAGGTGCAAAATATACGATTGTTTTAGGCGAAACGGAGCTTGAAGAGCAAGTAGCTACTGTTAAACATATGGAATCAGGTGAACAACAAAAAGTAGCGTTCTCAGAGTTAGTGAACTACCTATTAAAACAATAAGCGAAACCGTTAAAACAAAAATCGTTTTATAAATCAATCCAGGATTATCTGTTCGTCATTTGGACAGATAATTCATCTAATGAACTCGCTCATTTTCCTTGGCATCTATTCACTACCTAGTAGGAACTGTATGCTACATAAGTAAAACAAACGGTTCATCACTTGAAAATGGGGAATGACATTTTATGAAAACGTATGTCATGTGGATAAATCAACCCTAAGTAATGATGAGCCAAATAAATTTTGGAGGAATTAAATAATGGCAACAAGAACACATGCTAGTAATGAACTTTCAGAAGCATTAAAAGGCGAAAAAGTCGTACTAAAAGGTTGGGTACAACGTCGTCGCGACCTAGGTGGTTTAATTTTCATTGATTTACGCGATCGTACTGGAATCACTCAAGTAGTATTTAGTCCTGATGTTGCAGAAGCGCATGCTCTAGCCGATAAAGTGCGTAGTGAGTACGTAATTGAAGTAGAAGGGACAGTTATTCTTCGCGCAGAAGATCAAATTAACCCAAATGTACCAAATGGCAAAATTGAAGTAGAAGCAACAAAATTAGTCGTTATTAATACGGCAAAAACAACGCCATTCCAAATCGAAGATCGCACAGATGTATCCGAAGATTTACGTTTAAAATATCGTTATCTTGACCTGCGTCGTCCTGTGATGTTTGACACTTTCAAAATGCGTTCAGATGTGACTCGTACAATTCGTAACTTCTTACAAAACGAAGGCTTCTTAGAAGTAGAGACACCAATTTTAACAAAATCATCTCCAGAAGGAGCTCGTGACTATTTAGTACCATCACGTGTTCATGAAGGTGAATTTTATGCACTACCACAATCACCACAGCTATTTAAGCAATTATTAATGGTATCTGGTTTCGAAAAATACTTCCAAATCGCACGTTGTTTCCGTGATGAAGACTTACGTGCTGACCGTCAACCAGAGTTTACACAAGTTGATATTGAAACAAGCTTTTTAACGCAAGAAGAAATTATTGAAATGAACGAACGCTTAATCCAAGCAGTTATGAAAGAAGTAAAAGGTATTGATATCCCTGCTCCATTCCAACGTATGAAATATCAAGAAGCTATGGATCGTTATGGCTCAGATAAACCAGACGTACGTTTCGGCTTAGAGCTAGTTGCTTTAAATGATATTTTTGATGGCTGTAACTTCAAAGTGTTTGCTGATACAGTAGCACAGGGCAAGCAAGTAAAGAGTATCAACATTAAAGGTGCTGCAGACAAATACTCTCGTAAAGACATGGACGAGCTAACAAAATTCGTTGGTATTTACGGAGCAAAAGGTCTGGCTTGGTTAAAAGTAACGGAAGAAGGCTTAAACGGACCGATTGCAAAATTCTTTGATGAAGCTTTAGCAACTGCATTAATCGAACGAATGAAAGCTGAAGTGGGCGATATTTTAGTATTCGTTGCTGATAAAGCATCTGTTGTAGCAGCATCTTTAGGTGCACTTCGTACGAAATTAGGTCAAGATTTAGGCTTAATCGACGAATCAGAATTTGCATTCCTATGGATTACAGATTGGCCATTATTAGAGTACTCTGAAGAAGACGGTCGCTATTATGCAGCGCACCATCCATTCACACGTCCATTTGATGAAGATATTCCATTAATGGAAACTGATCCTGCAGCTGTCCGCGCGCAAGCATACGATATCGTATTAAACGGCTATGAGCTTGGTGGAGGCTCACTACGTATTTATGAACGTGAATTACAAGAAAAAATGTTTAATTTACTTGGTTTCACAGAAGAAGAAGCAAGAGCTCAATTTGGCTACTTATTAGAAGCATTTGAATATGGTGTACCGCCACATGGAGGTTTAGCATTTGGTCTTGACCGCTTCGTAATGCTACTTGCTGGCCGCACGAACTTACGTGACACAATTGCATTCCCGAAAACAGCAAGTGCAAGCTGCTTATTAACAAATGCACCAAGTGAAGTTTCTTCAGAACAATTAAATGAGCTAAATTTAGCAATAAAAACATTTAAAAGATAATGAATACTCCGAAATACCTGGATTCTCTAGCAAAATTTGTTGAGAATCTAGGTATTTTTTGCGTTTTCGCATGAATGAAGATTTTTTTTTGAGAAAATAGATTGAATTATCAGATAAATAGTGCTATTATTACTGTAATACGAATCCTGATGTGTTTGTTTAATTGCTAGCTCTACTTAATAGTTTTGACCGAACACTTTAGAAACGGGAGCCTTCATTTTGTAGTCGCAAACAAGCCCCACGCGGAGCGGGACGTTTAAAGCTGCAAAGCGGGCACCCCCCTGCGAATTGCGGGTTCAAGACGAATGTTTCTTGGCATAACGGCACAATCGGGATTCGTCATACATAGTAAATAACCACAAGGAGCATAAAATTAGCTCCTTTTTTAGTGCGAAAAAATGGTTATTTTAAAAAGACAACTGCATAGGAATATTTATAATAGAACGAATTTGTAATGGTAGAGGAGAAATGACTATGATTGTTGGCTTAAAAATGAATGAAGAGAAAATTGTGCTTTATGATAATGAATGGAAAAATGGGTGCGTTCCGAGATTATAGAACATACGAATAGCCAATCGTATTCAACATATTGGTAGTACTCATCGGACACCTCCAGGAAGCGTGCTCTACGCGAAAGCGAAGCGACAGCAAAAAAGCACCCAGTCGGAACGGAAAATAACTCCAAGTTATGGCGATAAATCTAAAGAATTTAGAAAATATAAAAAATACTTTTTATTTTTGTAAAAGTGTCCTATAATTGGTATAGACAACTATACCAAGTTAAATAATAGCTTGGAAACTTCAGCAAGCTCCTCAAAAAAGATTAGGGGGTGATTATTTGAAGCATACACTTTTAATTTCCAATGTTACGATAGTCAATCATGATGAAGCACCGTTTAAAGGCGATTTATTTATTGATAATGGTAAAATTATTAAAATAAGTAATAACTTATCTCACGAGGCTGAGCATTATATTGATGGCAAAGATAAAAATTGGATACTACTACCTGGCTATATTGATATGCACATACATGGCTCAGCTGGACATGATGTGATGGACGCTACACAAATAGCATTACATCAAATGGCACGTTCTTTAGTACAAGAAGGCGTTACAGGCTTCCTTGCTACTACAATGACGCAATCTATAGAAGCGATTGAAAGCGCTTTATCCAACGTTGCTCAATTTGAAAATAATGATGATGAGGCAAGCTTATTAGGTATACATGTAGAGGGGCCATATGTATCGAAAAAACGGGCAGGAGCTCAGCCAATAGAATACATTATATTACCGTCTGCTGAGCAATTTACATGCTGGCAGAAAATAAGTAAGCAACGCATTAAACAAGTTACAATTGCGCCTGAGGTAGAGGGAGGCTTTACGTTTATTGAATCGTTAAAAGATTTAAATGTTATTGCTTCCATTGGCCATTCTGACGCATCAATTGAGGAAGTGGATAAGGCCGTAGCATTGGGAGTAAGGCAGGCCACACATTTATATAACCAAATGCGCCCTTTCCATCATCGCCAACCGGGTGTCGTTGGTGCAGTGCTATTAGAAGATCAGGTGAAGACTGAAATTATAGCTGATTTCGTGCATAGCCATCCTCAGGCTGTAAAGCTAGCGTATCGTATGAAAGGAGCGAATGGTATCATTTTAATTACAGATGCGATGCGGGCAAAAGGCTTACATTATGGTGATTATGATTTAGGTGGTCAAACCGTTCATGTTTCTAAGGAGGGGGCTCATTTATCTAATGGGGCTTTAGCAGGCAGTGTGCTAACGATGGAGCAGGCAGTAAAAAATATGAAAGCAGTTACCGATTGCTCATTGCAGGAAATTGTCGCAATGTCCTCTACGAATGCTGCTAAGCAATTACAGCTTGCAACTAAAGGTTATATTGCAGAAGGATATGATGCAGATTTTGTATTACTTGATGAACATTTAAATGTACAAAAAACTATTTGTCGGGGTAAAGTTGTATTTGAGAAATGAAAGTAAAAAGGCGATAAGGATGGTGCAACACTTGTTAGATAAAAATTCTCATATACCTATCTATATACAAATAGAGGAAATCATTAAACAACGTATTTATTTAGAAGAATACAAAATCGGTGAAAATATACCTTCTGAGCGAGAGCTTTCTATGCAGTTTGATGTTAGTAGAATGACTGTTCGTCAATCAATCACAAATTTAGTGAATAGCGGATTGCTGTATCGTGAAAAAGGGAGAGGTACATATGTCGCTAATCCAAAATTAGAGCAACCACTTAAAGGATTAACAAGTTTCACAGAGGATATGCGGGCTAGAGGGATGGAACCAAGCAGTAAAGTTCTACGCTTTGAAAAAATCGTACCACCAATTGATATTGCTAGAGATTTAATGTTAGAGCCGGGCGAAGAGGTGTTCTTCGTTGTACGAATTCGTAGTGCAGATTCCAAGCCAATGGCAATCGAAAGAACGTATATTCCTGTGAAAGTATATCCAGAATTAGATGAAAAGAAAATAATGGGGTCATTGTATGCGTTAATCGAAGCAAAGTTCCATCAAAAAATTGGAAATGCTATTCAGCAAATGGAGGCAGCTATTGTTCCAAAAGAGGATAGTAAATTTTTGCAAATTAATCATACTGCTCCTGTGTTAATTATTAAACGTACAAGTTATTTATCTGATGGAGTTCCGTTCGAGCTTGTGCGAAGTACTTATCGAGCTGATCGATACAAATTCATTAGTGAAATTAAAAGGTGATCCAATGGATGCATATTTTTTAGAAATACAAAAGTTAATGCAGGTCGTGAGGGAGCAAGAATATGCCCAAATAAAAGAGGCAGCACAATTAATTGTCAAAAGGCTTCAATGCGGAGGAATTGTCCAATTATTTGGTTGTGGCCATTCTCATCTTTTAGCACAGGACGCATTTTATCGTGCGGGAGGACTTGTACCTGTACGTCCTATCATTATTGAACCTTTAACTTTACATGCAGGAGCAATGACATCATCTAAAAACGAGAAGGACCCGACTATCATTGAACGGTATAAAGATCATTTTGATTTTCATGAACATGATGTTTGCATTGTTATTTCAACATCCGGACGAAATCAAGCACCGTTAGATGTGGCTTTTTTAGCGAAAGAAACAGGAGTGCTAGTCATGTCCCTGCAATCTCTTGCTTATTGCGAACAGCCGACCCGTCATCAAAGTGGACAGCGCTTAGAGGATGTAGTAGATATAGTTATCGATACGCATATACCAATAGGAGATGGTTTGCTGCATCACCATGATATACAGTTTGCACCATCCTCTACAGTGATCGGTTCATTTATTTTAAATGCATTATTTAGTGAAATCATAGAGAGTATGGCTTTATCTGACAAAATATTACCAGTTTTTAAAAGTAATAATGTTGATGCTGATTTGTCTCATAATGAGGCTATGATTACCAGTTATCAACATCGTATTAACTTTAAATGACATGCGGAGGGATATCGATGAAGAAAATGTTTAAAATAACTGCGCCAGAGGGACTACATGCTAGACCAGCAGCATTACTGGTAACGGCTGTAACACCGTTTGAGTGTGACGTTCAGTTAACGTATAAAGAGAAATCGGTCAATTTAAAATCAATTATGGGCGTTATGGCGCAAGGGGTAGCACCTGGAAGCATTGTAGAAATTTCAGCAGAGGGATCTGATGTCGAGAAGCTATTTCAAACAATAACAGAAGTAATGGTTTCAAAAGGAATTGGTGAGGAATGTTAGAAATACAAGGAATTGCTGTTTCTCGAGGCATTGCCTTTGCAAATGCGTATTGTTTAAAGGAACCAGATCTAACTTTTGAAGAAGTTAAGATTACTGATGTCCATGCTGAACTGGAAAGATTTAAGGCAGCTATTGTAAAAACGAAAGTGGAGCTACAAGAAATCCATGAAATAGCGCAAGATAAATTCGGTGCTGACAAGGCAGCTATTTTTGCGGCACATCTATTAGTGCTAGAGGATCCTGAAATGCTTTCATCTATTGAAGCGAAAATTCAATCTGGGGTGAATGCCGAATTTGCATTAAACGAAGTATCGAATATGTTTATTGCAATGTTTGAAGGGCTTAATAATGTTTATATGCAAGAGCGAGTCGCAGATATTCGAGATGTGTCTAAACGGGTATTAACCCATTTGTTAGGGGTTAAAATGGTGGATATGAATTGTTTAACCTCTGATGTTATTATCGTTGCTAAAGACTTAACACCTTCCATGACTGCGATGCTAGATACAACGTATGTCAAAGGGTTTATAACGGATATTGGTGGCAAAACATCTCATTCTGCTATTCTCGCACGAACGTTAGAGATTCCAGCGGTAGTTGGGACGAAAAATGCTACGGAAGGTATTCAACATGGAGCACCAATTATTTTAGATGGGACAAATGGCAAAATTTTTGTCAACGCTTCATCGGAAATAACTAGCTTTTATTTGCAGCAACAACATTTACACAATGAGGAGAATGAAGAACTTCTTCGCTATCGTTCATTACCTAGTTTGAGTGCAGATGGTTTTTCAGTAGAAATTGCAGGGAATATAGGAAACCCTGAAGATGCGGATATGGTCATCAATGCTTGCGGAGATGGTATCGGCCTGTTTCGTACAGAGTTTTTATATATGGAACGTCAGGAGCTACCAACTGAGGAGGAGCAGTTTCAAGCATATAAAAGTGTACTTGAGAAAATGCAAGGCAAGCCAACGATTGTTCGGACATTAGATATTGGTGGCGATAAAAATCTACCATATTTAAAGCTTGCTGATGAGATGAACCCTTTTCTTGGCTATCGAGCAATTCGGATTAGTTTAACTCAACAAGAAATGTTTCGTGTACAAATTCGTGCATTACTAAAAGCAAGCGCTTACGGCAATTTAAAAATTATGTTTCCGATGATTGCTACATTGGACGAATTTAAAATGGCGAAGGCAATATTGCTTGAAGAACAACAATGTTTGAAGAGTGATGGATACCTTATATCTGAAAAGCTAGAAGTAGGAATGATGATTGAAATTCCATCGGCAGCCATCATTGCAGATGTATTTGCAAAGGAAGTAGATTTTTTCTCAATCGGTACAAATGATTTAATCCAATACACGTTAGCAGCAGATCGCATGAACGAAAACGTTTCTTATTTATATCAACCGTATCATCCTGCTGTTTTAAGACTGATAAAAAATGTCATTGATGCAGCACAGCATCATGGAAAATGGGTAGGTATGTGTGGTGAAATGGCAGCAGATGAAATAGCATTACCGATTTTACTAGGATTTGGATTAAATGAATTTTCCATGAGTGCTTCCTCTATATTAAAGACTCGTGCACATCTCGCTAAGCTTTCTAAACAGCAGCTAACACCACATAATGAGCGCATTTTACAACTGTCTACGGCCTCAGAGGTCGAGGAATATGTCAAAAATAATCTATTAAGTTTATCTTGAATTGCACGAATATTCAGTATGGAAAAGGGGTGATCTAGCGTATGGAAATAAAAATAATTCCGCCAAATGATTATTTACAAATACATCAATTAAGAGATTATTGTTTTCCTAATAAGTATACGGGTGCGCGGCGCGATGATTTTCACTATTGGATTGAGCATAGTACAACATTGGGTGCTTACGATGAAAATAAAGTAGTTGGACAGTTATTCATATTGCCACTAAATATAACAATTCATGGTGAAAATTATAAGATGGGCGGAATTGGTTTTGTTGCAACATATCCTGAATATCGGCAACAAGGTATTATCAAAAAGCTTATGACAGAGGCCCTGAAGAAAATGCGAGAGAATGGGCAGAGCATTTCTGTGTTAGCACCATTTTCGGTATCCTTTTATCGTTACTTCGGCTGGGAATTATTCGTTGAAAAGCTATGTTACACCATTCCGCAAATGCTGTTTCCTTCTTTCGGAAAGCAGCTGGACGTAGTAAAACGTATGAGCTTTGAATGGCCAGATCGTGATCTTTTTCAGGCGATTAAAGATTTTCATAATGCACAGGCGTTTTTCAATAATGGAAGTATGTTACGAGATGATGCTTGGTGGAAAAGGATAGAAAGAAGGCTGCCAGATAGTCATTTTGCGGCATATTTTAAGGATGATAAAATTGCAGGTTATATTCGCTATATCATTCAAGATGGAACGTTTGAGATTCATGATTTTATAGCTGAAGATTTACTAGCAGAACAAGCGATTTGGCGTTTTATAACGTCTCATGCAGCGAGTGTGAGTAACATTAAAGGAGTTACTTCAAACAACCATCAATTTGGCTTTTATTTTAAAGAACCACAGTTTAAAAAGGAAGTCGTTCAGGATGCAATGGTCAGAATAGTAGATGCTTTGATGTTCATGCAACATTATCCGTGGGGCGATATTCAGGAGCCGTTATATATTCAAATTAAAGATATATTTTGTAGCTGGAATGAGCACGCATATAAAATAAATAAAAATGGAGATGTCTCGATAATTGAGACAAATTCTAGTCAAAAAGTGCATATGTTAACATTACCAATTAATCTTTTTTCAGCGATGATGGTGGGCTATCTTTCTGTAAAGGATGCTGCCTTGTATGCAAATGAAGAATTGGCTGAAGACATTATTGATCGCTGGCAGCAAGCGTTACCCTCTAATAAACCCGCATTCTATGAATACTTTTAAGTCGTGTATATGTTGAAAAAGTAGGTATGAATGTAGTTGGTTCTGAAAAATTAAATTTTTTTGAACTTTTTTCTGGACTATACCAGTTAGGTGAATCCATTCTGTAGTCTGTAACAGAGTTATAGCCCAATTTTTAAAGTCTTTGCATAAGGGAGTAAATGGTGTAAAAAGTATATTGTGGTATATACCAATTGATGCTATTCTCATCTTAAGAAAGCGATTTCATAGTTAAAAAATCATAAAAATAAAGTTAGTTAAGAAGACGATCTTATCATGAAAAGGAGTGCTTTTATGAAAAACATTATGCTAGTTTGCGTGGCAGGAATGAGTACTAGTTTATTAGTGTCAAAGATGCAAAAAGCCGCACAAGAACAAAATATTGAGGCAGATATTTATGCGATTGCTGAAGGTGAGGTTGACAAAGTATTAGCTACTAAGACGGTGGATGTGTTGCTACTAGGTCCACAAGTCCGTTACTTAAAAGGAACATTTGAAAAAAAATACAAGGCAATGAATTTTCCGATTGATGTCATTAATATGGCGGATTACGGCATGATGAATGGCGAAAATGTTTTAAATCAAGCGTTACAGTTGATTGGTTAAGGGGGCAACGACAATGGAAGAAGCAGTTTTGATGGAATCCATTATGGGACTGATCGTGCATAGTGGTAATACGAGAAGTGAATGTATGGAGGCTATCCAGCTTGCAAAAAATGGACAGATTCAAGAAGCAAAGGAAAAAATACAGGTAGCTAACGATGCATTGATTGAAGCGCATCATTCTCAAACGGCTCTACTGTCACAAGAAGCAAGGGGAGAAAAAGTAGAAGTGTCAATGTTGTTAATTCACGCACAGGATCATTTAATGAATGCCATCACGTTTCGTGATTTAGCAACTGAAATGATAGAGTTGTATGAACGAATCAAAGGGGAATAGCATCAAGCATTGATGTCACAATAAAAACGTAAAGGGAGTGTGTGAAATGTTCCGTTTTTTAGAAGAAAAATTTGTGCCAGTTGCAGCTAGAATAGGAAATCAGCGTCATTTAGTTGCCATTCGAGATGGCTTTATTACAATCATGCCATTGACAATTGTTGGGTCACTTGCGGTTCTTGTTAATAATTTACCTATCAAGTTCTATCAAAACGCGCTCGATGCCATCTGGAAGCATGAAACTTGGACACAGTGGGGCGGCAATGTTTGGGGAGCAACATTTGGAATCATCTCTTTGTTATTAGCTTTTACAATTGCTTACCATCTTGCAAAAAGTTACGACAAGGATGGACTTTCTGCCGGTGTAATCAGCTTTTCAACTTATTTGACGTTCGGTACTTTTGGTGAAGGTGGATTAACAGGGTTAACGACAGGTACAGGTGGTATATTTATTGCCATTATTATCGCATTGCTGTCAACTGAATTATTTTGTAAATTGACTGGCAATCCTAAGTTACTAATTAAAATGCCGAATGGAGTACCACCGGCTGTTTCAAAATCTTTCGCCGCATTATTACCTGCTATTATTACAATTGGTTTATTTGCTCTAGTTCGTACAATTATTTCGGCAGGCTTTGATATTCCTGATATTGTTGGTTCGTTCTACTCAGCCGTTCAAGAGCCGTTTATGGGCTTAACGAATTCATGGGTTGCGGCATTACTTTTAGCATTTATTCCTACGTTTTTATGGACATTAGGTGTTCATGGTGCTAACATTATCGAACCGTTTATGCAAACGATCAATTTACCAGCTATAGAAAAAAATGTTGAAGCAATTTCATCTGGGGAAATAGCGCCATACATCGTCAATAAACCATTCTTTGATGCCTTCATCAATATGGGTGGTTCCGGTACGACAATAGCACTTATTATCGCCATTTTCATTTTTGCTAAAAAGAATAAGCAATATAATACCGTCGGAAAGCTGTCCGCAGCACCAGGTCTTTTCAATATTAATGAACCATTACTTTTCGGTCTTCCAATTGTGTTGAATCCAGTGTTATTTGTACCATTTATTTTGACTCCGATGATTAACGTAACCATTGCTTTCTTTGCAACAAAGTGGGGCTTTGTGCCGGCAGCTACAGTTTCACCACCATGGACAACGCCACCGATTATTAATGGTTTCTTAGCAACTCAATCTTGGCAAGGAGCTGCCCTTAGTATTGTCTTAATTGTAGTCGCGGTATGTATTTATTTACCGTTCATTTCAATGGCCAACCGCATGGCAAAGCAGAATGAACTACGGGCTGCTGAAGCAGAGGCTCAAAAAGAACAGCAAGTTACAAAATTAGAGAGTCAAAAAGTAGAAGTGTAATTGTGAGCTAACGGAGGTATTTAAATTGAAAAGATTAGGGATTTCACTATATCCTCAGCATAGTACACTAGACGATATGAAGCGATATGTTCAGCTCGCTCATGACAATGGTTTTGATCGAATATTTACATGTCTTATGTCATTAAATAACGATGAGGAACGACAAAAATTACAACAAATCAATAAATTTGGGCAGCAGCTTGGCTTTGAAATTTCTGCTGATATTGCACCAGCTGTTTTTGAAGATTTAGGCTTAACGTATAAAGATATCGGTTACTTTAAGGAGCATTATCATTTAGCGGCATTGCGCTTAGATATGGGTTTTTCTGGCCAGGAAGAAGCGTTTATGTCGCTCGATGCAAGTAATTTAAAAATAGAATTAAATATTAGTAACGGTACTAAATATGTAGAAAATATATTATCCTATCAACCGAATAAAGATAATATTATTGGCTGTCATAATTTTTATCCGAGACGTTTCACAGGTTTATCACGCCAACATTTTTTACAAACATCGCAAAAATTTAAAGCAAATCATATTCGTACAGCAGCCATGATTTCATCACAGCATGCTATGTTCGGACCTTGGGAAGAAACAGAGCATGGATTGCCTACATTAGAAGAGCATCGTCATCTGCCAATTACTGTGCAAGCAAAGGATTTATGGCACACTGGTTTAATAGATGATTGTATTATCGGCAATATGTATGCTTCTGAGGAAGAAATACGTGCGTTAGGTCAATTAAATCGCGATAAGCTAGAGCTGAAGGTTGAGCAGTCAATTGAAACGTCTATTTTAGAAGAAGCCATCCTTTTTAAGGAGCCCCATTTTAATCGTGGTGATGTTTCGGATTATGTGATCCGGAGTACGCAATCTCGTGTTAAATATAAAAATGGTGACTTCCCTGTACATGATACTGACCTATTAAAATTGGGCGATGTGACAATCGATAATAATTTAGATGTACGTTATAAGGGTGAGCTACAAATTGTTTTAAAGGAAATGCCGAATGCCGGATCGACAAATGTTGTGGCAAGAGTTGTAGAAGAAGAGCAATTCTTATTAGCACATATTCAGCCATGGGCATCATTTGGTTTTACGAAATGATACAGAAGAAGGGATTAAGCCACTAGTTGATAGTGGTTAATCCCTTTTTTATCTTTATTAAGAAAGGAAAGGAGCAAAGATATGTATGTATTAGCGATTGACGGTGGTGGAACGAAAACGTCAGCAGTCATTTGTGATGAATTGGGCAATGTTTATGCTAAAGTAGTAACGACTCGCAGTAACCCAACTGCTATGGGTATTCCAATTTTTAAGTCAACGATTCATGATATACTACAAAATTTACAACAACAAAATCCGCAAGTATTTGCTGCCATAGATAGTTGTTTTGCTGGCATGGCTGGCGTTAAGGAGCTACAGGCTGAAGATGTTGTAGAATCGATCGTACGTCAATACGTTCCTAAGACAGCTCATGTGATTGTTGATAATGATGCTCTAATTGCACTTTATGCAGGCACACTTGGGCAGGCAGGTATTGTGCAAATTGCAGGGACAGGCGCTATTACAATGGGCTACGATCGTGAGCAACGCTTTCATAGAGTAGGTGGCTGGGGTTATCTTTTTGATGATGAGGGCAGTGGCTATGATTTAGGTATTCAAGTGCTGAAGGCTATTTTTCAAAGCTATGATGGACGCGGAGACCCAACAGCTTTGACAGCTGTCATATTGCGGTATTTTTCTGTAGAAAATGTACCACAATTAATAGAGTGTATATATGGAGAAGAGCATCCTCGGACCGTGATTTCACCGTTAAGTAAATATGCTTTCGATGCGGCAGAAGAAGGTGATCGTGTTGCTATTCAGATCATTGAGGATGCTTGTAAGAAATATTATGTGGCAATTAAAGCATGTTACGCTCATATGACTTGGGAGGAAGGAGACGTGCCTGTCGTATTAATCGGTGGCGTTTTTAAGAATGAAGCATATTTTTTACCGAAATTACAGCAATTCGCACAGGCTGACAAAATACCATTGCAATTTATGGCACCAGTTTTACAACCGATCGGCGGGGCGGTAATTGCGGCTTTTAAGCAAATAAATGCCCAGCTCGGCTTAGATTTTGCGGCATGTTTCTCCAAAAATTATGAACAAGAACAGTGTTAAAACTAAAGGCAATTGGATGACGATGTATTCAATTGCCTAATTTTTTACTTTAAGCTGGAAACATTTAGATTTTTAACGGCTCAAGTCAAACTTTACATAAATTCTTTCAGTGGATGTCACGGAATTGGAAAGGAGTTACTAATGGATGTTAGCCTAAAATCATTGTATTCATGTGATAACAGCTAACTGACCTGCATCACGCCGTTACGCTTTCGTGCAAAAAACATCCGCATGCTAAAGCACAAAGCGAATACAAGACGCAATGTTTATCTGGACGACAGCGATAATTATGCCGTAGCATAATTGCTTTAGTAGGAATACTTAATTTTTTTAGTTATAATTTTTACTTGATGAATATCGTAATAAAATGTAAGATAGGTTTGATTTTATCTTAGTATTTAACTAGGTTTACTAATAAAGTGATTAGTGGTGCATTATCAAGCGCTGATCATCAATCGGGCTTTAACGGGAATGTATATTATTGCCCGTTAAAGCGTATTAAAAATTCAATAGACGGAGAGTGTAAGGATGTTACATCAATTTTCACGTAATGAGCTCGCAATAGGAACAGAGGGACTCGAAAAATTAAAAAATACAACGGTAGCCATTCTTGGTGTAGGCGGCGTAGGTTCATTTGCTGCTGAGGCTTGTGCACGAAGTGGTATTGGCCGCATTATTTTGGTGGATAAGGATAATGTAGATATTACGAATGTTAATCGTCAATTAGTTGCCTATCTTTCAACGGTCGGAAAATCTAAGTCAGGTGTCATGAAAGAGCGTATTGCTGATATTAATCCAGAATGTGAAGTAATTGATATGCATATGTTTTACACGGAGGAAACATATGAGGAATTTTTCGCACAGGGCATAGATTATGTCATTGATGCGAGTGACACTGTGATGTATAAAATTCATATTATGAAGGAATGTCTAAAGCGTAATATTCCAATGATATCTAGCATGGGTGCAGCCAATAAAATGGATCCAACGCGGTTCAAAATTGCAGATATTTCTAAAACGCATACAGACCCATTGGCTAAAGTAATCCGTACAAAATTACGTAAGGATGGTATTCATAAAGGAGTAACGGTCGTGTTCTCAGATGAGAGTCCTATTGTTGTTCGTCCAGATGTCGTAGAGCATGTCGGAAAACCGGATGCAGCTATCCGTAAAGCAAAAATGCCTCCATCTTCCAATGCCTTTGTTCCTTCAGTGGCAGGCTTAATTGCGGCCAGCTGGGTAGTGAATACAATCTTAAAAGATGTAAAAATTACACGTGTACAAGGCTAATATTTCTGTAGCTAAAGCGAAGCGGCAGCTACAAGTGTTTGTGTCAAAAACTTTCATCGATAAATTAACAATAATTTTTTCGATAAGCTTAAATAACTTTTCGATAAAATAAAAGCAGAACGAAATCACCCTCGGTAAAGGTGATTGGCCATTTTATGGAAGTAGCTGTCTCGTTTGCAGACGGCTACTTTTTCTATGTTACAATAGGAACGTTGTAAAAAGGGGAGCTACGATATTTAGTAAAATATCTATACAATTTATGTTGAAGAGACATATTATGATCCTTCAACATTTGCTGTAGAACCTATTAAAGGAGGCGTTTTATTGTGGAGCAAATCTATCAAATGGAATATAGGGGCTTAAATCTATTCGATGAAATTAGTACAGTAGAATTAGCTATTGATGAAGAAGGGCAAACAATTCACATTTTTGATGTTGGACAAGTTGTTAGTCCTATTTTTAATTTTGATGTTTCGGCCTACGAGCTATCAGATGGTTTTTATAAAATGGCGGATATACTTCGACATAAACGTATATTGACAAATCAACAGCCAGGTAATGAACTAACACTTAGTGAGTGGTTAATTACAAATACGGCCTATTTTTATATGCCACAAAAAAGAATAAAAAAATATGCACAAGGAAGTATTATAGAAATTATTGATCGAACGAAAGAGCAATCTTTATTTGATGATTATGTACAAAAAATATAATTCTCCCAAAATAGTTCGCATTCGGTGCTCAAAATGCTAATAATTCACTATATTGTCTTATTTTTTTCATGTACCCACTTCTTTATTTGGTTTATTGCTATAATTTTAATAATTCCAATAGATGGTGAAAAAGTTTGTTTGGATGTGCAGGACTGCCTAGGGGAGTAGGAATGACGTTTAGAAAACAAATGACAATATGGGAGAGTGGGAAAATGGAAATTCAAGTAATTCGTGATCATTTAGACATTGTAAAGCTTCAGGAGAAAATGAATAATATTGTATTTGACTATTTGGATACATCTAATAATTATCCGAAGGCTATGAGAGAACTAAATCCTTTATATACACAAGCTACAACATTTTATAAAGAGTATTTGGACAATAGAGCGGGTGAATTACCAAGTGCCAATACATATTGGCATTTGTTTATAGATTGCTGCGCAAAGCTGTGCTACTTTTTAGCGGCATCAACGTATTATTCATCCAATGAGTTACAAAAAACACCTGAAAAAGTTGAGCAATTATTAACGATTGCTGCCTATTCTTTACCTAGCATTGACCAAGAAGAGAATGAACAATTATTATCAGCAATTTTTGCGCTTTATCGTGAAGTAGTAGGGGATGAAGAGAAAACATCCTCATTACGAAATGCTGTGCTTGAACAAAAAGGTGCAGTCAAACAATGCTTACAACAATTAAAAGTATTTGTTAATAATGAAATGACACAATAATTCAAGAGTGTTTAAACATTTTTTTAAAATAATATAGCAACTAGAATCTGCTTACTTTTTGCGCTTGATTCACCAATTCTTACAGTACGCTGCTTTGTGAGGGTGATTGGGTTTCAAGTTCTTAAAGTATTGCAGATTTTTTTTGTAAATATTAATAGACTATTGTAAGAAGACCATGAAGTCCGTAATTGTAGTGATAAAGTTTTGGTGTGTGAAAATAAAAAAGGACTTTTTGCTTAAAAGGTATTTATAGATTTTTGTCGAAATATAGTTAAAAATTGCAAATCTATTTGCAAGCATTAGCATCAATAGTAACGGAAATTAACTATACGTTATGGTGATGAAAAAGATTTATTCCGTGATATATGAATTTATAGGAAAGGGGCAGTTCAATGTTAATAAACGGTATCGAAATCGATTTGGCAAAATTAGAAAAACCGCTCTTATTAGTAAGTGAGAGTGAGGAACTTCTATTTCGACAGCTTATACAAGAAACACTTGAACATGAGCTTACCCAATGTCAATTAGCCCTATCAACAAGGAAGTCTATCTCATTAGTAAGGGATTTTTGGTTCGCTATGTATAAAGATCGAGAGAAATTATATATCAACAGCGGACATGCGCTCTTGTATCCAATTCGTTTAATCATATTCGAAGTTGTGACACAAGACGACTCCTTTAAACGTTTGTCCAAAAAATCTTTTGGAGATGAGTGTCTGTCACTTATTTATGCCATTGTCCTATTACAATTTGTCTTATTGTGGATAAAGGAACGTTTTAGTGACAACAAGGAAGTATATGAGTCATTAAAATTTTTATATAGAACAATTGATGATAATATAGATGATCAAACCTCTCCATCAAGAGAGCAATCCATTGGTCAAGCTATTGCTGTAAAAGCAATTCGTTCTGAAGTCCGAGAGAACGCCCAGGAATTTGCTAGTCTACTCTATCAAACCTACAATTTTCTTCATTATTTACATGAAATCGAAAAGGACAAGGAGGAGAAAGAAACGACGAGACAGCCATCGATGAAAGATGTGGAAGATGCATTGAAACGATTTTACGAAACACGCTACACAACCAATAAGGCAACCTTCACAGGATGATTGTTTAGTAGTCAGTCCGGTTTTTTAGCGAAAGTAATAAGATAAAACAATAAGGCGCTTCTTGTTAAAATTGAAGTGCCTTATTGTTTTTCAGTACTATTATTATTTTTTATCCTTATGAAAAGATTTAAGCTTTTCGTAGATTCCTGCCATTCGTTTTTCTTCACCCGCAATAACAGGTTTATAAAATTCTGTGCCTACAAGCTCATCTGGTAAATATTGCTGGTCTACCCATCCACCAAATGTTCCGATAGGGCTGTTGTGGGGATATTGATAGCCTACATGACCTAAATCTTTTGCCCCTTCATAGTGAGCATCGCGTAGATGATGTGGAATATCGCCTGTTTTTCCTGCATGAATGCTGGCAATGGCGGCATCAATCGCCACAATTGCAGAATTGGATTTAGGCGCAAGGCACATTTCAATAATAGCACTTGCAAGCGGGATACGCGCCTCTGGTAGTCCTAGACGCTCTGCCGCTTGTACAGCCGCAAGCATATGCGGTCCTACCTCAGGGTTGGCAAGGCCTATATCTTCATAAGCCATAACTAGTAAGCGTCGACTAACAGCTACTAAATCACCTGTTTCCAATAAATGAGCTAAATAATACATTGCTGCATTCGTATCACTTCCACGAACTGATTTTTGTAATGCAGATAGCAAATTATAAAAATGGGATCCTTTTTTATCACCATAAACGCCAATTCTGCCTACAAGATGCTCAATGATATGATCAGCAGCGACTGTTTGACCGTCTACTTCATCACTTGCATAATAAATTGATTCAAGCAAAGTCAATGCCTTCCGTGCGTCACCATTAGCTGCTTCAGCAATTTGATTAATTTGATGATCTGTTACTATAAAGTGATATTTACCTAGCCCGCGCCTTTCATCAGAAAGTGCTTTTTTTAGAAGCTCGAATATATTGTCGTTCGTTAAACGTTTTAGCTGATATATTTCTCCACAACGGGAGCGGATAGCGGGATTGACATCATGGTATGGATTTTCCGTTGTCGCTCCAATTAACACGATCGAGCCGTTTTCAACATGTGGCAACAAAGCATCCTGTTGTAATTTATTAAAGCGATGAATCTCATCCAAAAAAAGAAGGACTTTTCCTGAGATTCTAGCTTCTTGTACAATATCCTCGACGTCTTTTTTACCAGCACGAGTAGCATTAAGCGCGAAAAAGGGGAGCCTCGAGCTTCCTGCTATGGCATTCGCTATTGATGTTTTGCCGATACCTGGCTCACCATATAGCAGCATGGATGGAACATGTTCATTTTGAATCATTTTATAAAGAGCGGTGTTAGGACCGATAAAATCCTGGTGTCCTACAATTTCATCGAGGGTTAAAGGACGCATGCGATAAGCGAGTGGTTCATTATGCATTAAAATTTCCCCCTTTCAACTGTTTTCAATGATTTTTTTGTGCTTAGAATGAAGCGTTATATAGTATTTTACCTAATTATATTAAGGTGCAATAAATAGTATATCATAACCTTCCAAGTGTATTTCCGAGTTCTTCGAGAGGAGATTATGATATACTGTTGGTAGTATTTTTGACTAGACTATTTGAGGGTGATAAAATGAAAATTTCTACAAAGGGCCGTTATGGTCTAACGATTATGATTGAATTAGCAAAGCATTATGGTGAAGGGCCTATCCCATTACGCAAAATTGCTGCTGAAAAGGATCTTTCTGAGGCATACTTGGAGCAGTTAGTTTCACCATTACGTAATTCAGGCTTAGTGAAAAGTGTACGCGGTGCATATGGTGGATATATGTTAGCAAATCCACCAAGTGAAATTTCAGCGGCTAATGTTATTAGCGTGTTAGAGGGTCCAATTCAACCTGTAGAAGGTATTGAAAATGAAGAAGCACCTCAGCGAGAGTTATGGCTCCGCATTCGTGATGCTGTGAAAAATGTATTAGATACAACGACAATTGAGGATTTAGCTCAATATACTGAGGAAAATGTAGCGGAAGGCTATATGTTCTATATTTAAAATTAGGCTAAAGCACATCTCTCTACCCTGAGGAGAGAGATGAGTCTTTAGCGCTTTTCGTACAAAGGAGTTTTCAACATGAATTCATATATTTATCTTGATCATGCAGCGTCATCACCAATGAATGACAAAGTAATAGACGCTATGACTACAGCAATGCAACAAGTTTATGGGAATGCATCAAGTATTCATGGGATAGGTCGAGAGGCACGTAAATATTTAGATAATGCACGTGAAATACTTGCCCAATCAATTGGTGCTCAGCCTGGAGAAATTATTATAACAAGTGGCGGAACAGAGGCGGATAATACGGCTATTTTTGGTACTGTTTATGCACGGGCTGCTGAAGGAAAGCATATCATTACCACACAAATTGAACATCACGCGGTGTTACATACTTGTGAAAAGCTTGAGCGAGATGGCTTTGACGTGACATATTTGCCGGTTGATGAGAATGGCCGTGTTTCTGTAGAAGATGTGCGAAATGCATTGCGAGAGGATACAATTTTAGTAACGATTATGTACGGCAATAATGAAGTTGGTACGATTCAACCGATTGCTGAAATTGGTGACTTGTTACGTGAACATAAAGCTATTTTTCATACAGATGCCGTTCAGGCATATGGTTTAGAGTCAATTAATGTTGCTGATCTCCATGTTGATTTACTAAGTGTTTCTGCTCATAAGATTAATGGTCCTAAAGGTATTGGTTTCCTATACCAAAAAGCTGGGACACCATACACTAGTTATGCATTAGGGGGAGCACACGAGAAAAAACGTCGTGCAGGTACTGAAAATGTGCCAGCAGTGATTGGTTTTGCGACTGCAGTGCAAATTGCAAATGAGTTGCGAGAAGAAAAGCGCGCACTATACAATCGCTTTAAGCAAATTTTGCTGGATGTTTTCACGAAAGAAAAACTAGCCTTTCATTTGAATGGAGATTTAAACCATACGCTCCCACACGTTTTAAATGTAAGTTTTTCTGGTATGGAAGTAGAGTCATTCTTAGTAAATCTTGATATGGCGGGTATTTGCGTATCGAGTGGTTCTGCGTGTACTGCTGGTTCCATTGACCCATCACACGTTTTAGTTGCGATGTTTGGACAAGGGGCGGAGGAATTACGTAACTCAATCCGCTTTAGCTTTGGTCAAGGTTTAACAGAAGATGATGTACAACATGCCGCAGAAAAAACAGCAGCGATAGTGAAAAGACTCGCGAAAAAGTAGTTTGCTGATAAATTTAGGCGTGTTGATTAAAATAGGTTTATTATTGAGCTTTGTTGCTATTTTGCTAATATTTTCCCTTTTCAACTGTTTGTAGCCCGTAGCGGAAATCAGCCTCTTCGAATTAATTCGAATGTGTAAAAATAGGATTAATCAACACATCTTTTAAAAATCGGGTTTATAACCAAAAATTGTGGGTGACTTTTGTTAAAACGTCTACTATGTAAATAAGTTGATTGGAGTGGAGACTAGGCGACTCCTTGGGGATTAGCAATAGAGGAACGAAGGCTAAAAGCATCACATCCTGTGATAAAGCCTTCGTGACCAACATCGTGCTGCTGCCGCTACGTTTCACTCACGCTTTCGCGCAAAAGACATCTGTTGGCCCGAGACCCTGCAGCGAAGCGGATGTTTTCTGTGCGAAAGCGTAGTGTTAACGTAGCGGCAGCAAATGTTTTGACTGTGCGAAAGCGAAGCGTCAGCTACAAAGCGCCCAGTCGGAACGGAAATCAACCACTCGTTTTGGTAATGATTCAAAAAAATTATATATTTAATAGAAATTGAATAAAAGAAAAGGTGACCATAATGAAAGAAACACGTGACCCCTCACAAATTCGTGTTGTTGTCGGCATGTCGGGTGGGGTAGATTCTTCGGTTGCTGCATATTTACTGAAACAACAAGGATATGAAGTAATCGGGATATTTATGAAAAACTGGGATGATACAGACGAAAATGGCGTTTGTACAGCTACAGAAGACTATGATGATGTTATTAAAGTATGTAATCAGATCGGGATTCCTTACTATGCAGTAAATTTTGAAAAACAATATTGGGATAAGGTTTTCACATACTTTTTGGAAGAGTATAAAGCAGGACGCACGCCAAATCCTGATGTAATGTGTAATAAGGAAATTAAATTTAAAGCGTTTTTAGAGCATGCGATGAATCTGGGAGCAGATTATTTAGCGACAGGTCACTATGCTCGAGTTGATCGTAGTGGCGAAGGCGAAGTTAAAATGCTTCGAGGCATTGATAATAATAAAGATCAAACGTATTTCTTAAACCAATTATCGCAGGAACAGTTATCGCATGTAATGTTCCCAATTGGACATATTGAGAAAAAAGAAGTCCGTAAAATTGCGGAGGAAGCTGGGTTAGCTACAGCAAAGAAAAAAGATTCAACAGGAATTTGCTTTATTGGAGAGCGTAATTTCAAAGAATTCCTAAGTCAATATTTACCGGCGCAACCTGGTAAGATGGAGACAATGGATGGTGTCGTAATGGGCCAGCATGATGGATTAATGTACTATACGCTTGGTCAACGTCATGGTCTTGGAATTGGTGGCGACGGTGAACCTTGGTTCGTGTTAGGAAAAGATTTGGCGCGCAATGTGTTACTAGTTGGACAAGGCTTCAATAATGATTCGCTATTTTCAACTTCACTGACTGCTGTGAAAATGAGCTATACTTCGACAAAAAAATTGCCCGGGAAATTTTCATGCACAGCAAAATTCCGTTATCGTCAAACAGACACACCAGTAGAAGTGGAAATTTTAGAGGACGGACGTACACATATTACGTTTGCAGAGCCAGTACGAGCGATTACACCTGGACAAGCTGTCGTATTATACGATGGTGAAGAATGTTTAGGTGGCGGTACAATCGACGAAGTATTTAAAAATAATGAAAAACTAACATATGTAGGTTAATTTGCGAAAAGATTGCTCATACTCTTTCCTAAAGCGTATAGAGTTTAGGCAATCTTTCGCTACATAGAGGTGAGGAATAACAATGGATTTTAACGAGCAGGGCATTCAAGCGTTTCAAGAAAAGCGCTATGAGGATGCTGCACAACTTTTTACACAAGCAATTGAAGCAGAGCCTAAAAACCCAATTGGTTATGTGAACTTCGGAAATCTTTTAGCAGTCTTAGAGGATACTGAACGTGCAGAACGTTTTTTTCAAAAAGCAATTACAGTTGATGAAACGGCAGCAACTGCTTATTATGGTTTAGCAAATTTATATTATAATGCGGAACGATATGCGGAAGCAGTAAAGCTTTATGAGCAAGCACTAAAACATAAAATTGAAGGCGCTGATGTGTATTATATGATGGGCAAATGCTTTGAACGAATGGAAAGTCCGAAGCTTGCACTGCCTTATTTACAACGAGCTTCAGAGCTTGCACCAGAAGACACACAAATTCGTCTAGCATATGCCATCGTGCTATGTGCGCTAGAAATGTTCGAAGAAGGTAAAAAGGAATTAGACTATTTGATCGAACAGGATTGGAATAACGCAGATGCACATTATAATTTAGGTGTACTATATGCCGTATCTACTGAGCAAACAGAAGATGCTATGTACCACTTAAAACAAGCCTTTACATTACAGCCAGAATACGACCAAGCACGTTATCTTTATGATATGATTGCACAGCGATTTAACTAATATAATTTAAAAGGATGCCAAAATTACGTTGGCATCCTTTTGTGTTGCTAAACAATTAAATTAATGTGTCAAATTAGAGCTCTTCGGCAAAGCGAGGGGGAGATTTCCGTTCCGGCTAGGCGCTTTGTAGCTGACGCTTCGCTTTCGCTACAGAAAACATTTGTAGCTGACGCTTCGCTTTCGCACAGAGCAAAGCTTCCTGGGGGCGTCCGATGAGCAGCTTCACTCGCAGTGCTCGCTCCAGGGTCTCGGGCCAACAGATGTTTTTTGCGCGACAGCGTGAGTGCAACGTAGCGACAGCAGCACGATGTTGGTCACGAAGGCGTTATCACAGGATGTGATGCTTTTAGCCTTCGTTCCTCTATTGCTAACCCCCAAGGAGTCGCCTAGTCTCCACTGCAATCAACCGCTTCACTTAACATGTATCTTCTGGCAGGCAATCCAATTTATAATGATATAGCGAAATAACAGCAAGATGTATTTTCTTTGTTAAGGTGTAGTGCTAACGTAGCAGCTTATCGTTGAGAGAAAGCCTGTAAAGGAAATCACCCTTACTAGCTATGCATACTAATGTCGAGAAGCTGTTGATTTTTCACGGAGAGTGGGACACCTGCTGAAAGCGCCAACTCGGAGTGAAAATGTTTATTGATATATATTAATATATTGATTTTCATGTAGACAAACTAAAAGGATGCCGAAACTAGTTCAGTATCCTTTTTGATTTTAGTCTTCATCATTCTCAGATGGATAATCAAAGGGTAGTTGATAAATATATTGTGCTAAATGTGCAATTGGGGTAGTTTCTAAAATTGATGATTCTGTTTCGTTCGCTTTTAGAATATTGATTTCTTTATTAAGTCGCTCCATTTTCCGATCCAACTCAGCTACTTGAATAGCAGCCTCCTTCAATTCAAAACGGATATGTTCAGGTACTTCCTTGTTGTATTTATAATAGATTTTATGTTCAAGGCTGGCCCAAAAGTCCATTGCAATTGTACGAATTTGAATTTCGACATAGACCTTTTCCATACGATCGGACATAAAAATAGGGATTTTTATAATAAGATGCAAGCTTTGATAGCCATTTCCCTTTGGATAGGCAATATAATCCTTTACATCCACAACTTCAATATCATTTTGTGCCTGTAGCATTGCACTCACTTTATAGATGTCTTCTACAAAGGAGCAAGTGATTCGAACACCTGCGATATCACGAATATCTTCTCGAATCGCTTCAATAGATGGCTCAAGGTTCTTTTTCTTGACCTTCAATAATATGCTTTTCGGTGATTTTACGCGAGTTGATAAATGCTCTATCGGGTTATATTCATGAATGAGCTTAAACTCTTCTTGTAAAATAGTTATTTTCGTTTCAATTTCCTGCAGGGCAAATTTATAGACTAAAAAGAAGCGTGTTAATTCTGTTTGTAAAGTTTGTAAAGTGGTTGCTTCAAGTTCATTTTTCATACTTCATAAAATCCTTTCTTTTAGTAGTAACTAAATTATTTTATATTCAATATTAGCTTAACAAAAATAGTTACTAAATAGAAATAAGGGCTCCAAATCTATGTATACTATTCTTGAGTCATAAATTTACTTCGTAAAAATAAAAAAAGGGGTGTCTAGTCCCCTTAGTAATTAAACGACAATTTCAGCCTTAAGGCTCTGTTTCTTGATCACATAAGAAGCAGCTTTTTTGAAAACGCAAGTAAGCATTTGTTCATCATCTGGTTGTCCATGCAACGAAAGAGAATGATCCGTAGTTACCTTGAAATTTTCCCTCTTTTACAATATTTCACCACATCTGAATAAGGTAAATCTCCACCAAAAATTGAAAGAGCGCTACCGATTGTCACATGAAGTCTACCATTTGCGATATTTTCAAATTTCTTTAAGTCGTCCAAAGAACGAACCCCACCAGCATATGTTGTTGGAATTGTTGTCCAAGTGGCTAAATCATGCACTAAGCTTTCTTGCATACCGCCTTTTTTTCCTTCCACATCAACCGCGTGAATAAGTAGTTCATCACAGAAATTTTCGATAAATGCAATAGACTCAGCATTTACTTCAAAGTCACTAAACTTTGTCCATTTATCAGTAACAACAAACCATTTTCCATCGCGCAGACGGCAGCTTAAATCGATGACAAGATGTTTTTTACCAACAATCTGAACTAATTGCTTTAGTCGATCTAAATGGAGCTTACCATCATAGAAAATAAATGATGTGACAATAACATGGGTAGCTCCCGCATCAATATACTTATTTGCATTTTCCGTGGTGATGCCGCCACCAACCTGCAACCCTTGGGGATATGCTGCTAATGCTGCTAATGCGGCTTCTTCGTTTCCATCACCTAGCATAATAATGTGACCACCTGTTAATTGATCATTAGCAAACATTTTTGCATAATAACTAGAGTCATGATTTGAAATAAAGTTCTCGATAACTTCTTGATCTTTATGACCTAGTGTGCTGCCAACAATTTGTTTTACTTTACCATCGTGTAAATCAATGCAAGGTCTAAATTCCAATAGTTTCACAATCCTTCCGTGCGACAAATTCACCTATATCATAGCATGGAAAAGATGATGAAAACCGTGAAATGTTTTTATCAATAAATTTTAACAAGCAAATGTTTTATGTAGCAACAGCTAAGAGAAGTTTCCCGCCTCTATAAGTGGTAAAACAAGGATTTTAAAACATTGCTGAAATAGAGGGACGTAGCTTAGGGTATCACATCCTGTGACATCTTGCCGCTGCGCTTCGCTTTCGCGCAATGGAAGCGAATGTCATGACATTATATATGGGCATAATTGATTGAAATGGATGAATATTGATAGAAATTTATTGAATTCTCTTTTTAAACGATTTTTCACGTTATGGTGTGGTAAAATAATATGGTTGAAATGAACACGAAAGGACGAACCGAGAATGGCAGAGAACCTAGATTTATTTGAATTAAATAAATTTTTTATACTCGGACGCCCAATTGTCTCTATCTTTCATAATGCACAAAATATGTATTCGATAGTTCGTGTGAAAATTCAGGAGACCAACTTACAGTATGAAGATAAGGAAATAATAGTTGTTGGATATTTTCCGCCGTTACAGATGGATGAACAATATCGTTTTACTGGTTTATTGAAACAACATCCAAAATATGGTGTGCAATTTCAAATTGAGACATTTACAAAGGAAGTACCAGCAACAGAGCAGGGCATTATTCATTACTTATCGAGTGATTTGTTTGTTGGAATCGGAAAAAAAACTGCTGAAACAATCGTAGAAAAATTAGGAGCAAATGCGTTACGTCTTATTTTAGAGGACCCAAATGCTCTTGATGCTGTGCCTCGTTTATCTGCTGAAAAAAAAGAGGTTATTCATCGTACCATTGAACAAAATTTAGGTTTAGAACGAGTGATGATCCAACTTAATGAATGGGGTTTCGGACCACAGCTTGGCATGAAAATTTACCAAACATATCGAACAGAGGCCGTTGAATTATTAACTGAAAATCCATATCGCCTGATTGAAGATGTAGAGGGTGTTGGTTTCTTTCGTGCCGACGAGCTAGGTGCAAAATTAGGGATTACTGGCAATCATCCAGACCGTATTAAGGCGGCGATTTTACATACTCTAAATACAGCAGCTTTATCAGATGGGCATGTGTATTTAGATGCAGAAAATGTTTTACCATTAGTAAAAGATATGCTTGAGCAAAGCCAACGAGAGGAAATTCCCTTTGAGATCATTTCTAAAGCTTGTATCGAATTGCGTGAGGAAAGTAAAATTTGTGGAGAAGAAACAAGACTATATTTACCATCCCTATATTTCTCAGAAGTAGGAATTGCATCGAAAATATTAGCTTTAATCGAACGTAACAATAAAGCTGAACATTTTAGTAAGGACGAAATACGTAAAGCAATTGGTGAAACAGAAGAATTTCTTAATGTCACATATGCTGAAACGCAAGCGAATGCGATTGAACAAGCATTAAATTCCGCCGTTATGATTTTAACTGGTGGACCTGGGACAGGTAAAACAACTGTTGTTCGGGGTGTGGTAGAAGTGTATGCAAAGCTACACGGATTATCATTGAACCCGAAGGAATATGCACAAAAAGAAGAACCTTTTCCGATTATTTTATGTGCTCCAACAGGACGTGCGGCCAAGCGTCTATCGGAATCGACAGAACTTCCAGCAATGACAATTCATCGATTATTAGGTTTTACAGGTCAGGAAAAAGAGGAAGAAACTGAGCGTGAGGTAACAGGAAAACTCATTATTGTAGACGAAATGTCGATGGTCGATACTTGGCTTGCGCATCAACTATTAAAATCCTTGCATGAGGATGTACAAGTCGTTTTTGTAGGAGATCAAGATCAGCTTCCACCAGTAGGACCAGGACAGGTGTTAAAGGATTTGTTGGCATCCGGGCAAATACCTACTGTGGAATTGACAGATGTTTATCGACAAGCAGAGGGCTCAACGATTATTGAACTTGCTCATCAAATTAAACGTGGTAATATCACAAATGATCTAACATTAAAAACGTCTGACCGTTCATTTATTAAAGCCTCCTCAGATCAGGTAGCAAGCGTTGTCACTCAGGTTGTGAAAAGTGCGGTTGCGAAAGGTCAAGAAATCCGTAATATCCAAGTGTTAGCACCTATGTACAAAGGTCCAGCAGGAATAGACAATTTAAATAAAATGATTCAAGAACTTATTAATCCAAACGATACTGGTACTAGAAAAGAGCTCGTTTTTGGTGATGTCACATATCGCATAAAGGACAAAGTTTTACAGCTTGTCAATCAACCAGAAAGCAATGTTTTTAATGGCGATATGGGTGAGGTAATTAGTATTATTAAGGCAAAGGAAACGATTGAGAAACAAGATTTGCTTGTTGTGTCATTCGACGGTATTGAAGTAACTTATCAACGAAGTGATCTCAATCAATTGACACTTGCTTACTGTTGTTCTATTCATAAATCTCAAGGCTCAGAGTTCCAAACTGTTATTATGCCGGTTGTACGAGGTTATTCTAAAATGCTGCGTCGTAATTTGTTATATACGGGTATTACGCGTGCTAAAAATTTCTTAATTTTGTGTGGTGAGCCGGATGTGCTAGCAGATGGCTTACAGCGTACGGATGATTTACAGCGCTTTACGTCTCTTCGTGCAAGACTCAATCCAATGGACATTACAGAGGAAATTGTAGAAGTAGAAACGATTCCATTAAACGAAAATTTACAACATGAAAAATCCATTGAGTTCAAACTAACGGTAGAAACAGAACCATATATCCATCCATTGATTGGAATGGAGGGTGTCTCTCCATATGATTATTTAGATAAGTGAGTGAATGCACCAAGAATTCTGAAACAATAAACGGGCACCTTCTCAATAAGCTCTTTGAAATATTTTATGAAATTAATACCAATAACTTTTATAGGTTAGAAAATCGTCTAATGATTGCAGTAAAAGATAATTAAAATTTTTTTGAGGTGAATAAAGTGAAACGCTTATTATTATTGCTTCTATTCATGATGCTATTACCTTTTGCAGAAAAAGCATATGCAAAAAATACTGTCATCCAAATGAATGAAGAAGCAACTGTCTTTGATAATCGTTCAGGCTCACTCGTTCAGGTGGGGACATTATCTGCAGGACAAACTTTTGAAGTAACAAAAGATTATGGAGCTAATTGGTGGCAAATTCGTTGGGGTGGTTATTATGGTTATATTGAAAAACGTTATACAACTGTTGTTCCAGCAACCACTTATAAAAATACAGTCCCAACTGCTGCTAAAATAACGGATTATATTGTTGCAACAAAGGTTGCACCGATTTACGATAATACTGGCAGTAAACTTGTTCAATTTGCTACATTGTCTGAGGGAGTTCGCTTCCCTATATATAGCGGAATGGGCAATTGGTATGGAATTGCTGTGAACGGACGCTTAGGCTTCGTACATAGTAATTTTGTAGTAAAAGAAAATGGTCAAAATTCAACAAATACAGATACAAATACAGATACAAATACAACAAAGCCTGTTGAAAAACCAACTACAACCCCTCCTAGTAAACAAAATGGCTATATAGAGGCGTTAGAAAATGTCATTCTTTATGATTTCCGCCGTGAAAAAGAGATGGCTATTGCTACGCTAATGAAAGGGCAGCAGCTAGAAGTTGTAGATTCAATGGACCCAATGTATGTTCAAGTTCGTTGGGGGAAATCATATGTTTATGCAGAAAAATCAAAGGTGAAATTTTTAAATACACCTTCATATAAAAATGTTGGTAAGGACAATGCCATAAAAAATGAGTATTTCATCCCTACTTCGCAAACAGTGAGATTTATGATAATAAAACAAAAGCGATGCAGCCATTTGCTAAACTAGATACAAATCGCCGTTACCCGATATTGCGGAAAGAAGGTGCTTGGTACGTAACAGTACTTGGCGGCCGTGAAGGATATATCCATAGCTCTAAAGTAGCGATTGATCGTGGTGTCCCAGTAATGATGTATCATCATGTATTAAAAGAGCATGAGCTTGGGCGTTTCAAAAATTTAAGTACTACGGTAACAGATGTTCAATTTACAAAAGAAATGCAGTATTTAAAAAGTAAAAACTACGAAACCATTACTGTAGACGAATTATGGCGTTTTATGCGCAATGAAATTACATTGCCTGCCTATTCAATTGTTTTGACTTTTGATGATGGTCTATTGTCGACACGTGAATATGCGTATCCTGTACTTAAAAACAATGGCTTTAAAGCTACACAATTTTTAATTACGTCCCGTAATGAAAGTGCGAAAGATGGGCAAATTTTTAATTATAATGATTTACAGCCCCTTTCACGTCAAGATATAACAAATATGCAAGATGTTTTTGCATTTGAATCACACACTTACAATTTACATGTTTTGGAAGGGAATAGAGGCAAAATGCTTTTAACCCCTTATCGTGAGATTGTTCAGGATTTACAGCGTAGTATAGCAATTATTCCGAATGCTAAAGCTTTTGCTTATCCGTTTGGGCAATACAATGCGAATATCATTAATGCGGTAAAGGAAGTTGGATTCACAATGGCATTTTCAACGAAGCATGGCTACAACAATCCGTACGAAGATGTCTATCAAATTAAACGCTTATCTAGTAATCAACAAACAACAAATGCGCAATTCCAAAAAATGGTCCTTCCGTACGCGCAGTAAAATAAAAAACCGATCAATTCTAAATTGATCGGTTTTTTTTATGCGATTTTTTAACGGGTGTCCAAACATCTGCTGCCGCTACGCTTTCGCACAAAAAACATCTGCCAAGGCAATTGATTTAGTGAATGCCAACTAAATGATGTTTAACGACTTCATATGCTTGGCAAACATTTTTAAATTGATCTTTTTCTTTGGCAATCATATCTGAAGCAATAGAAAATAAAAGATTTTCTTCATTATGATCCTCCATTTTATTCATTAAAGCAGCTTCCATTTCCGCCACGTATGAGATGATTTGTTTATTCATATATATTCTCCTTTTATAAAAAGATGTTGTTGTTTTGGTTACGAAGCTATCTTACACCTGCCTATACAAAAAATCTAGCGAATCTGTACTAGTTGAAAAGTACTTTTTTGTGAATGTGTCGCAAAATTGAACACGTTAAAAAAGCGCTAATTGAAACCGTTTTTATCTAAAGTAACTGAAAAATCGAGCAATAATTGCAGACTTTTAACTGTGTTTAAAAAGTAATACAGTATAGAAAAACTGAGGGTTTGCTATAATACAGTTGCCATAATCGGAACCTAATATTAGGAAAATTCATATACTATCAAGTATAAAAATATTTGTAACGTTTAGGGGTGACTGCATGCCAGTAATTACAGGAAAACAATATATTGACCGTATTGACGCTTTACAAACTTATATTTCGATTGATGGGAAAGTTGTCACAGGGAAGGTGTCTGAGCATCCAGCATTTATGGGAGTAATGCAGAGTCAGGCAAAGCTTTTTGATTTACAAAATGAAGAGGCATTGCTTGAAAAGATGACATATGTTTCACCAACAAGCAATAAGCGTGTAGGTATGTCTTTCCTTCAAGCGGTCACAGTCGATGATCTCGTGAAAAGACGTAATGCAATACGAGAGTGGGCATTATCCAATAATGGCCTTATGGGGAGAAGCCCAGATTACATGAATACGACATTAATGGCGCTAGCATCAGTGGCAGAATATTTGAAAGATAAGCCAAATTGTTTCCCGCAGCATTTGTTAAAATTTTATGAGTATGCTCGTGAGAACGATTTGACGATGACACATACATTTATCGAGCCACAAGTAAACCGTGAAAAATTTTATTTTGAAGATGAAGATGTAACAATTGCTGCTAAAATTGTAGATAAAACGAGCGAGGGATTAGTAATTAAAGGTGCGAGATTACTAGCGACACAGGGAGGAATTACAGACGAACTCCTTGTTATATCAACAAATGGTTTTGATGAAGGAAAAGGCTTTGCCTTCTCAATCCCAAGTAATACAAAAGGTTTGAAGTTTTTATGTAGGCAATCATTTGTCGGAGGAGAATCGGTTTTTGATTATCCATTAAGTAGTCGTTACGAGGAAATGGATGCAATCGTTGTGTTTGATAATGTTGTAGTGCCGTGGGAACGCGTCTTTTATTATGAGAATGTGGAAGTTGCCAATAGCTTTTTGAACGTAAGTGGTTTTCAAACATATGGTTTACATCAAGTTCTGACACGTCAAATTGCTAAAACAGAATTTGTCTTAGGTGTTGTACAGTCAATTGTAAATACGATAAATATTGGCGGGTATCAACATGTGCAGCAAAAGGTCGTGGATATCATCGTGACATTAGAAACGATGAAGGCCTTACTGATAAAGTCTGAAGTAGAAGCAAAAAGAGATGAATTTGGTTTTATAAGACCTGATCTTCCAACAGTACAAGTAGCTATTCAGTTGTTCCCTAAAGTATATCCGACCTTTACTGAAATTATCCAGTTACTTGGCGCAAGCGGATTAATGTCCATTCCAAGTGAAAAAGCATTTACTGAGGATGACGGCGATCTTGAGCATTATTTACAGTCTTTTCAGGATGGCGGAAAGGAGCGCGTCAAAAAATTCCGCCTAGCTTGGGATTTAACGATGAGCAGCTTTGGTACAAGACAAACACTATATGAGCGCTTTTTCTTTGGGGACTCAGTTCGTTTAGCTAGCGCACTTTATAATTCTTATAATAGGGAAGAATTCGTTAAGCGGGTAGAAAACTTTTTAAAAAATAATCATTAATTTTAGTGGGCAACTGTTTAAAGATTTTTAAAATTCGATGTTCCGTTTGACAGTTGTCACACTATGCATTATGATTTACAGGAACTATAAAAATAACAATCCCTTCGTTAGGTGAGGCTCCTATGCTGGAGATACGCTACTGCCCAAAAATGTCGAGAGACGCCAATGGGTCAACAGAAATCATCGAAATAAGGTGTTTTTTAACGTAGCTGGTGTAATTCCTATGCCGCATAGTGCTAAAACTCAACGTTTGAAGGAAGAAAGCAGAGTAGTTTTTTAACTATGCTGTTCTTTGATACGTGTATTCAACACGCCTTCATTCGTTGGAGGTGTGTTTTTGTTATTTAAGGAAGGTGATGAGAAATGGATAGTGGCCCTGAACCGAATACGAAAATGGTAAGTAGTAGTGAAGAATTAAGGATTGTCGATTTCTTATCGCCAAAAACAAATGGGTATTGATGAGAAACGCTTCTAAAACAAGCTAAATTATAATCAATAACGTCACCTATTTGTTTTCCTTAAATAATAAAACATGAGGTGAAGAACAATGAAAAAAATCCATTATTTTAAAAAAGGAAATAGCGCAGTACAACATAATTTCGAGATTAAAGAATTTAATCATTACCTCCATGCTGAGGATTTGTTATGGGTTGATTTATATGCATACAATTACAACGACTTGAATGATATAGCTGAAATATTTGGTTTTCATCCATTAGCAGTTGAGGACTGTCTTAATGAAGGCTCACGTCCTAAAATGGATAATTATGGGGAATATAAATTTTTTGTTTTCCATGCACCAATTTATAATGAAAAAAGCAGCAATGAAATAACAACAGTAGAGTTAAACATTTTTATGGGTCCTAACTATGTTGTAACGGTTCATAAACAAAAACTTAAATGGCTAGGTCATATAGAGAATGTGTGTTTAAATAGTACAAAGTATTTAGATAAAGGTACCGATTTTCTATTGCATACTATTATCGATGGCATTACGGATGAATACTTCCCGGTTTTAGAGCGAATTAGAACACGGATTGATGAGCTAGAAGAAGAAATATATGATTATGAACCAAAAGAAGTTACGGAAGAATTCCTTGCACTAAAAAGAACTATTATTTTAATTCGACAAGCTATTATGCCTCAAAAAAGAATTTTTTCAAATAGTAATGGACAGTGGAAATTTGACATTCGTGAGGAAAATATACCATTCTATAAAGATTTAAATGATCATCTAGAACGAATTGTAGAATCAACAGAAACTTATAGAGATTTAGTAAACAGTACTTTGGATACGTATTTTTCTATTATAAGTGGTAAATCAATAGAAAAGCTCAATTTATTAACGGTCATTTCAACTATTATGTTACCTTTATCAGTCATTACAAGCTTTTTCGGAATGAATGTTCCGTTACCATATCAAGATTCTCCAATAGCGACAATCATAATTACAGTTTTTCTAGTTGTTTTTACTTGGGGAATGTGGGCATATTTTAAAAAAATGATTGCTTAGTTATGATGAGCAATTATTGTGCCAATTGACAGAAGACCATATTTTTTTTATAATTCTCGTTAGAAAATTGTAAAAAACGATGATGGAAAAAGTACGTATTTGTGCGTGTAAAAGAAAGGGATTTCTTGGCTGAAAAAATCCTCACAATAGCAAATACCGAAAGCTACTCCAGAGTGCAGTTAATCCCTGCCGTTCACTTACGTTACAAGTGCTAAAGAGGTAAGTATACTGTTACTTACAACTAGGGTGGTACCGCGAGACAAATCACAAGTCCTCGTCCCTTTTTTGGGATGGGGGCTTTTTTATGTTTATCTGCGTGAAAGCTTACGCCAAGGCAAAATTGATTTGCGGATTCATTTCGTGATTTTACAAAACATATAGGGAGGAACTTTTCAAATGAAAGCAGTAGAAATTCGACGCATGTATTTAGAATTTTTTAAAGAAAAAAGTCATCATCATGAACCATCAGCACCACTTGTGCCAATCAATGACCCATCATTACTGTGGATTAACTCAGGTGTTGCAACACTTAAACCATATTTCGATGGTCGTATCATTCCTGAAAATCCACGTATTACAAATGCACAAAAATCAATTCGTACAAATGATATTGAAAACGTAGGTAAAACAGCTCGACATCATACATTTTTCGAAATGCTAGGAAACTTCTCAATTGGGGATTACTTCAAAAAAGAAGCTATTCATTTCGCTTGGGAATTTTTAACGGATAAAAAATGGATGGGCTTTGATCCAGAGCTTTTATCTATTACGATCCATCCTGAAGATCAAGAGGCGTATGACGTTTGGCATAACGAAATTGGTATTCCTGAAGAGCGTTTAATCCGACTTGAGGGGAACTTCTGGGATATTGGTGAAGGTCCATCTGGTCCTAACTCAGAAATTTTTTATGACCGTGGGGAAGAATACGGTTCAGATGAAAATGATCCAGAAATGTACCCAGGTGGTGAAAATGAACGTTATCTTGAAATTTGGAACTTAGTGTTCTCTCAATTCAACCATAATCCTGATGGTACGTATACACCACTTCCAAAACAAAATATTGATACTGGTATGGGTCTAGAGCGTATCGTATCCGTTGTTCAAAATGTTCCAACGAACTTTGATACTGATTTATTCATGCCGATTATTGAAAAAATTGAGCAGTTAGCGAATCGTAAATACAAACGTCCAGGTGAAGTAGCACTAAGTGAAATCTTCGGTTCAGAAGAAGATATTAATACACCATTTAAAGTTATCGCTGACCATATCCGTACAGTGGCGTTTGCCATTGGTGATGGTGCTCTTCCTTCAAATGAAGGTCGTGGTTATGTATTACGTCGTTTACTACGTCGTGCAGTGCGCTATGCAAAACAAATCGGCATTGAAAAGCCATTTATGTTTGAATTAGTACCTACTGTTGGTGAAATCATGAATGATTTCTACCCAGAAGTAACGGAAAAATGCGAGTTTATCCAACGTGTTATTAAAAATGAAGAAATTCGCTTCCATGAAACATTAGACGGTGGTCTTGCTATCTTTAACGAAGTAGTAGAAGCTCAAAAAGCAGCTGGCCATGACTATATTCCAGGTGCAGATGCATTCCGATTATATGATACTTATGGTTTCCCAATCGAATTAACAGAAGAGTATGCAGAAGAAGTAGACATGAAGGTAGATCATGAAGGCTTTGAAGCAGCAATGGAAGAACAACGTGAACGCGCACGTGCAGCTCGTCAAGATGTGGATTCTATGCAAGTACAAAACGAAGTGTTAGCAAACTTGACGGTTGCGAGTGAATTTGTTGGTTATGATACATTAACGACAAATACAGAAATTGCAGCGATCATTGTCAATGGGCAAGTGTCAAAGGTAGCATCTGAAGGGCAAGAAGCATTAGTTATTTTAGCTAAAACACCATTCTATGCTGAAATGGGTGGTCAAATTGCGGATAGCGGTGTTATTGCTAATGATAGCTTTACTGCTATTGTAAAAGATGTACAAAAAGCTCCAAATGGTCAGCCGCTTCATACTGTACTTGTAGAATCTGGCGAAATGCAAGTTGAAGATGCCGTGACAGCGGTAGTTAGCCGTGAAGAACGTAATTTAATTATTAAAAACCACACAGCAACACATATTATGCAACGTGCGCTAAAAGATGTACTAGGCGACCATGTTAGCCAAGCAGGATCATATGTAGGACCCGATCGCTTACGCTTTGACTTCTCTCACTTCGGACAAGTGACAAAAGAGGAATTACAACAAATTGAACGTATTGTAAATGAAAAAGTGTGGGATGATATAGAGGTCGTTATTGAAGAAAAAGGCATCGATGAAGCGAAAGCTATGGGAGCAATGGCGCTATTCGGTGAGAAATATGGCGATATCGTTCGCGTTGTTTCAATCGGTGACTATTCTATTGAGCTTTGTGGTGGTATTCACGTAAAACGTTCTTCTGAAATTGGTTTCTTCAAAATTGTTTCAGAAGGCGGTATCGGTGCAGGTACACGTCGTATTGAGGCTGTGACAGGTAAAGTTGCTTATGAAGTAGTAAAAGAAGAAGAAGCTCTATTAAACGAGGCTGCAGCATTATTAAAAGCAAATTCAAAAGATATTGTGACAAAAGTACAAGCGTTACAAGCTGACTACAAAGATTTACAACGTGAAAATGAGGCATTATCACAAAAAATCGCGAATGCACAAGCAGGCGCAATTGTGGACGCAGCGCAAACTTTTGGGGATGTAACTGTTTTATCTACTAAAGTTGAGGCGAAGGACAATAATCAACTTCGTCAAATGATGGACGACTTAAAAGCAAAAATGCCTAAAGCTGTTATCGTTCTTGGTGCTGTCGATGGCGAAAAAGTTATGCTATGTGCTGGTGTAACAAAAGATTTAGTTGGTGGTAATTACCACGCAGGAAATATCGTAAAAATGGTAGCTGAAGCATGCGGTGGTAAAGGTGGCGGTCGTCCAGATATGGCGATGGCAGGTGCGAAAGAAGCGTCAAAACTTGATGAAGCATTACTTTCTGTGTATGATTATGTTAAATCCATTTAACTTCTTTCAGCGGATGTCCAAACATCCATTGAAATAGAGGAACTCAGGCTAAGAACTTCACATCCTGTGAAAACGCCTGAGTGACCAGCATCGTGCTGGCCTAAAGCCTCCGGCGGATTTCGCGGAATCGGAAAAGGAGTTTTTAGTGGATGTTAGCCTAAGATCATTGCATCCATGCGATAACGGCTAACTGACCTGCATCGGTAAAAACGCCACGTCCTGTGGCATTACCGAAATGACCGACATCGTGTCGTCCCTCGTGCAGGCCATAACACAAAGCCGATTTCGGACGCAATTATGCCGAGGCATAATTGATAATACGCCAAAACATGTTATAATAAAGAGAAATTGGAGATGAGCTTTTGCACATCTCCTTATTTCTGAAAGCGAGGTGCTGGTCATGAGTTCATTTGATCAAACTATGAAATTTAATTTTCCAGAAGAATCAATGGAACAGGAAGTCAAGCAGGTAATGTTGAAAGTACATTCTTCATTAGAGGAAAAGGGATATAACCCTATCAATCAGATTGTCGGTTATTTACTTTCTGGTGATCCGGCGTATATTCCTCGCCATCAGGATGCTCGTAATTTAATTCGCAAGCTTGAGCGTGACGAAATTCTAGAAGAGCTTGTTAAGTTTTATATTAAAAAGAACAACGAGGACTAGAAATGAGAATTATGGGATTAGACGTTGGGTCAAAAACCGTTGGCGTTGCTGTTAGTGATGCTTTAGGGTGGACAGCCCAAGGTATTGAAACCGTAAAAATTGATGAAACTAACGGCGAGTTCGGCATTGACCGTATAGCCGAGTTAGTAAAGGAGTATGCTATAACAGAATTTGTAGTAGGATACCCGAAAAACATGAATAATACGGTGGGACCGCGTGGCGAGGCTTCTGAAAATTATAAAAAGCTTTTAGAAGAAACATTTTCACTACCGGTCAAGCTTTGGGATGAACGTTTAACGACGATGGCTGCAGAGCGTATGCTAATCGAAGCAGATGTGAGTCGCAAAAAGCGAAAGCAAGTCATTGATAAAATGGCTGCTGTGATGATTTTACAAGGCTACTTAGATAGTAAAAATTAATTGATGAGGTGACAATTACATGGCACACGAGCATAACCATGAAGAAGAATTACACGTACAACACATTACAGTGATTGACGAGAACGGAAATGAACAGCTTTGTGAAGTAATCCACGTACATGAATCGGCTGAATTTGGCAAATCATACGTATTTTACTCTATGGTAGGCGCAGAAGAAGATGAGGATGGCTCTGTAGAAATCTTCGTATCTTCATTCGTTCCATCTGAAAATGGTGAAGATGGTGAATTAACACCAATCGAAACTGAAGCAGAGTGGGATATGGTAGAAGACGTATTAAACGCTTTAGAGGATGAAGACGAAGAATAATCATCGTTCTTTATAAGTGTGGAACAAGGATGGCACCAAGCACTCCTTGTTCCTTTTTTACTTTAGCAAGAATGAAGCTATAAGGTTGTAAGGTGAAAAATATATCTTTTTAAGGACTAGCTTCAAAAGTTGAACCATAGTTAAAAGGAGGACATTGAATGAACGAGGAAACGCAAGAATTTCTTATAGTAGCGGAAAATGGCAAGGAGCAAAAATGTCGTGTTGTCTTCACTTTCGATGCAGATGAAAAATCATATGTATTGTTTTCGTTAATCGACGACAATGGTAATGATATTCCTGGAGATATTTCTGCAATGACATTTGATTATGATGATAACAATGGAGAAATGACAAATTTACAGCCTGTAGAAACGGATGCAGAATGGGAAATGATTAATGAGGTAGTTCTGACACTTTTAGACGAATTTGAGGAAGAGCCGCAACTATTTACAATAACAGATGAGGATGGGGCAGATCAGGTCTGTGAGGTTATTCATACATTTTCATCTGAACAATTTGGCAAATCCTATGTACTTTATGTTCTGGCAACAGACGAGCCAATAGAGGAAAGAGATATTTTTGCTTCACAATATGTCTCTGGAAATGACGGAACGATTGATGAATTATTACCGATTGAAACAGATGAAGAATGGGCATTTGTTGAAGATGTATTAAATGAATTATAATTAGAACTCCGAGTGGTAAAATGCTACTCGGAGTTTTTTATGACGTAGCTAAAAACATAAAACTGAATTTATGAATTTTCGAGCTAATTTAGTTATTTTTGCAGATAAAATGGGATTTTTCTTCTTTTGTATTATCCTTAATTACGGGTAAAGATAAAACTTACTTTAAATTAAAACAAGTAAGTTAATTTGAAAAGAAGGAAATAGAATGAGGACAAATACGACTGAGTGACTGACATCGTGTCGGCCTAAGTACAAAGCCGATTGCAGACAATATAATGGCGAGGCAAAACTTTGATAGAGTAAGTTTTCCAACCGTTGAGGTGAAGAGAATATTATTGAATCTGCTAATGATATAGTGAGCAGATTTTTGTTTCTCTCCTGGGCTTTCTGTTCCTAATATGTGTCAAGCATCCATCTAGATTTCTCTAGTAATTTAGTTTGTTGACTGTAAATCAATGTTGATTTATTACATTCTTTTGTCGGAATCTCTTTTTATGTGATCTATTTTTACTGATTTTCTATTTCTGTTTGTCGTGAAAGTTGATTTCTAGTATGATAATGGAGTGATAGGGGGGAAACCCGTGAATAACGGTTCGAAAAAACAAGAAATGCTTGCTAAAATGCAAGAAAGAAAATCCGAGGTAAAAATTGTGAGAAAAATCGTTGCTATTGTAGCAATTGCTTTTGTTTTAATATCTGGGATTGTCGGTTTACTTGGTTATAGTTATGTGAAGAGTGCCCTAAAACCAGTAGATCCAGATGCAACTAAAACAATAGCAGTTGAAGTACCGATAGGCTCAACTTTAAGCTCTATTTCAACTCTATTAGAGGAAAAAGGGGTAATTAAAGATGCTCGTGTTTTTAAATATTATGCTAAATTTAAAAATGAATCCCAGTTCCAAGCAGGAAACTATGATTTAACACAAGCAATGACATTGGATGAGCTAATCGAAAGTTTAAAAACCGGGAAGGTTTATCGTACACCAGTCTTTACAATGACAATTCCTGAAGGTTTAACACTTGAACAAATTGGTAATATAGTGGAAAAGAAAACGCCTTACACTCAAAAAGAATTTATGGATTTAGTAACAAGCGATGCGTTTGTACAACAAATGAAGGCTAAATACCCTGAGCTTGTGACGGATGCGGTTTTAGCTGATAAAATCCGATATGATTTAGAAGGTTATTTATTCCCTGCAACTTATTCTTATTTTGAAGAAAAACCATCATTAGAATCCATTGTAGACGAAATGATAGGAGCAATGGACAAGGTTGTGAAAAATTACAACGATGCTCTAACTGAGAAGAAAATGTCAGTACATCAATTATTAACATTTGCTTCATTATTGGAAAGAGAAGCTACTGCTCAAACAGATCGAGAAACGATTGCGAGCGTATTCTATAACCGTATCGATCAAGGGATGCCATTACAAACAGATCCAACTGTTTTATATGCACTTGGTTCCCATAAAGATCGTGTCCTTTATAAAGATTTAGAAGTAGATAATGCCTATAATACTTACAAAAATAAAGGCTTACCACCAGGTCCGATTGCGGGAGCAGGAAAAACTTCGATTGAAGCAGTGCTTAATCCAAGTAAAACGGACTATCTATACTTCTTAGCGGATAAAAAAGGTGTCAACCACTTCTCGAAAACGTATGATGAACATTTACTGAAGGTAGATAAATATATAAAAAAAGCTGAGTAAGTACTTAAAATAGAAAAAATAAATAGCAATAATGTGGATAGAAGGAAAGAAAAATAGCTTTCCTTCTATTTTCGTGCTATTATAAATTGTGATTTTTAATCAATCCGCATGGAAAAAATTCAATCAGTCCGTTAATGCGGAATAATATACGTGGTGGCAATTGTTTCTGAGCTTATAAAAACAATTGCTCATTTTTGTATGACGAAGTACCAAGACATCACGTTTGGTCTTTTTCTTTTTGTTGCTAAATGATGAAGTACAGACAACGAGTATTGCTCGTTGCGCCTCCGGCGAATGTCACGGAATCGGAGTGGAGTTCTTAAAGGATATTAGCCTAAAATTCTCGCATCGATGCGAGAACGGCTAACTGACCTGCATCGGTAAAAATGTCACGTCCTAGGCATTACCGAAATGACCGACATCGTTTCGGCCCTCATGCAGGCCTAAGCACAAAGCTGATTCCGGAAGCATTGTTTATCTGCGCAAAAGCGTAGCGACAGCGGCAATTATGCCGAGGCATAATTGATATGAGGGTGAACTAAAAAATGGAATTATCAGATGCATATATACAATCATTTATTCAACCACGTAATGAATTGCTTTTAGAGATGGAAGCATTTGCGGAGGAGAATCATGTGCCGATTATGCAACTTTCAGGCATTGATGCACTAAATCAATTGCTACGTATTCAAAATCCGTCGAAAATTTTAGAGATTGGTACAGCAATTGGTTATTCTGCAATAAGGATGGCAGAGGCTATACCAAATGTGCAAATCGTTACAATCGAACGTGATGCAGAGCGTGTTGCAAGAGCAAAGGCTTATATTGAACGTTCTACAGTATCAGATCGTATTACAGTCATTGAAGGTGACGCCTTAGAAGTGAATGATGAAGCAATTCAAACGACCTTCGATGCAGTTTTTATCGATGCTGCAAAGGGACAATATCAACGCTTTTTTGAAAAGTATGCACCTCTTGTAAAATCTGGCGGAGTTCTGTATATCGATAATATGTATATGCATGGCCTATCAGATTTGGATTTAAAAGATGTACCGCGTCGTAAGCGTACAATGATTCGCAATTTAAAAAACTTCACCGAATGGATTATGCAGCACCCTGATTATACAAGTGCGTTTTTACCAGTTGGTGATGGTTTATTATTATGTTTGAAGAGGTGACTATTATGAAAAAACCTGAATTGCTTGTTACACCGCAATCGGTGGACCATGTTAAAGCACTTTTACAGGCTGGAGCAGATGCTTTTGTCATTGGTGAACAACAATTTGGTCTGCGCCTAGCAGGAGAATTTTCTGTGAGTGAAGTGGAAGAAGCTACAAAGCTAATTCATGCCGCGGGTAAAAAGGTTTATGTTGCGGTAAATGCGCTATTCCATAATGAAAAATTGGATGCGCTTGCCGAATATTTAAAAGAAATGCAACGTATTGGTGTTGACCGTTTAATTTATGGTGATCCAGCAGTATTAATCATCCGTCGTGAGCAAGGTGTAACAATACCGCTACACTGGAATCCGGAAACGACAGCAACGAACTGGTTTACTGCAAATTATTGGGGAAAACGTGGAGCAACTCGCGCAGTGCTTTCACGTGAACTTTCTTTAGATGAAGTGCTAGAAATTAAAGAAAATACAGAAGTTGAGATTGAGGTTCAAGTACATGGAATGACATGTATGTTCCAATCAAAACGTCCATTACTAGGCCATTATTTCTTATATCAGGATAAAGTAATGGAAATCGAAAATCGTAAGGAAAATCGCAATATGTTCCTTCATGATGATGAACGAAATAATAAATATCCAATTTATGAAGATGCTAACGGTACGCATATTTTTAGCCCAAACGATATGTGCATTATCGATGAGCTTGGCGAATTATTCGAAGGTAACATTGATGCATTGAAAATTGAGGGTGTTCTTCAAACGCCAGAATATGTGATCACAGTAACAGAAGCTTATCGAAAAGCAATTGACACATATTTTGACGAATCAGCAGATGCGTATGAAGATATTAAAGATGACTTATTAGCTAAAATTGAAGATATTCAGCCTGCCATCAGACCTCTTGATACTGGCTTTATCTTCAAGGAAACAGTTTACTAGGAGGTGGCAAGAACATGGCATTAGCATTAGAACAAAATGACAAAATCCGTGAAATTGTAGACGGTAAACGTGTCATTACAAAAAAACCAGAGCTACTTGCCCCTGCAGGTAGTTTAGAAAAATTAAAAGTAGCAGTTCATTATGGAGCGGATGCTGTATTTATTGGTGGACGAGAGTTCGGTCTACGTTCAAACGCAGATAACTTCTCAATTGAAGAAATGCGCGAAGGTGTTGAATTCGCCAATAAATATGGTGCAAAAATATATGTTACGACAAATATTTTCGCCCACAATGAAAATATGGACGGTTTAGAGCAATATTTACAAGATATTGAATCTGCGGGTGTTACAGGCATTATTGTAGCGGATCCACTAATCATTGAAACATGCCGTACAGCTGCACCAAAGCTTGAAATTCACCTTTCTACACAGCAATCTTTATCGAACTGGAAGGCTGTGCAGTATTGGAAAGAAGAAGGCTTACATCGTGTAGTATTAGCACGTGAAGTAGGCGGCGAAGAAATGAAGCTGATGAAGGAAAAAGTCGATATTGAAATTGAGGCATTCGTTCATGGAGCCATGTGTATTGCCTATTCTGGTCGCTGTGTACTGTCAAATCACATGACTGCTCGTGACTCTAACCGTGGTGGTTGCTGTCAATCTTGCCGCTGGGACTATGATTTATATGAGCTAGAAGATGGCGAAGAAAAGGCACTTTTCGATGATAATCACGCACCTTTTGCCATGAGTCCGAAAGACTTAAAGCTGATTGAAGCAATTCCACATATGATTGAACTTGGTATTGATTCATTAAAAGTAGAAGGTCGTATGAAATCAATTCACTATGTTGCTACAGTTATTTCAGTGTACCGTAAAGTGATTGACGCTTATTGTGCTGACCCTGAAAACTTTAAAATTAAACGTGAATGGCTAGAAGAACTAGACAAATGTGCTAACCGTGATACCGCTGAAGCATTCTTCCATGATGCTCCTGGGCACGAGGAGCAAATGTTTGGTGTACATGGCCGTAAAACGACTTATGAGTTTGCTGGTTTAATTTTAGAGCATGACCCTGAAACAAAAATTGTGACAATGCAACAACGGAACTATTTTAAACCTGGCGATGAGGTAGAATTCTTTGGACCAGAAATTGATAATTTCCGTTTTACAATGGGTGAAATTTGGGATGAGGATGGCAATAGCTTAGATGCTGCACGTCACCCATTACAAATTGTTAAATTTAAATGCGATACACCATTAAAACCACATAACATGATGCGAAAGGAGAATAATTAATGGTAGCAAAGCGTCCAGTCGTCATCGGAATTGCTGGTGGTTCATGTTCGGGTAAAACGAGTGTGACACGTGCTATTTATGATGTTTTCCGCGATCATTCAGTAGTAGTAATTGAACAAGATTTTTATTATAAAGACCAAAGTCATTTAACGTTTGAGGAGCGTTTAGGTACAAACTATGACCATCCGTTAGCGTTTGATAACGATTTGTTAATTGAACACATAAAAAAATTATTGGTCCGCCAATCAATTGAAAAGCCGGTATATGATTATGTGCAGCATACAAGAGCAAAAGAAGTTATTCATGTAGAGCCTGTAGATGTTATTATACTAGAAGGTATTTTAGTGTTAGAAGATGCAGATTTACGTGATTTAATGGACATTAAATTATTTGTAGATACGGACTCAGATTTACGTATTATTCGTCGTATAATGCGTGATATAAAAGAGCGCGGACGCACTACAGATTCTGTAATCGACCAATATTTATCGGCAGTGCGTCCAATGCATAATCTGTTTATTGAACCGACGAAACGTTATGCCGATATTATTATTCCAGAAGGCGGGGATAATGAGGTTGCGATTGATTTAATGGTAACTAAGATTAAAACTATCCTTGAAACCGACAACGTATTGTAATAAGATAGAGTGGTATTGACAATATTTACATGCATATCTGTACATATTTCAGAAAGGCATGCATACTATTAGGTCAAAGAGTAATTTGAAACCGTTTAAAAATAATAAAATTCGATTAAGTGCATCCACTAAGCCACTTAATCGAGTTTTATGTTTTTATATTGACGAAAACAAGGAGTGAAGAACTTTGGCAAATGAAAAACAGTACCCAATGACAGCTGAAGGTAAAAGAAAATTAGAAGAAGAATTAGTGAAATTAGAAACGGAAACACGTAAGGAAATCGTAGAACGTATTAAAATTGCTCGTGATTTCGGGGATCTTTCTGAAAATGCTGAGTATGATTCTGCAAAAGAAGAACAAGCCTTTTTAGAAGGTCGAATTTCTACATTAAAATCTATGATTCGTAACGCAGTTATTATTTCTGAGGACGAAACAGACAACAGTGTAGTATCACTAGGGAAAACGGTTACATTTGTAGAAGTTATTAATGGGAAACCATCAACAGATGAGGAATCGTATACAATTGTTGGTTCGGCAGAGGCAGATCCAATGGAATTCCGTATTTCAAATGAATCACCAATTGCGAAAGGCTTACTAGGCCGTGCTGAGGGCGAAGAAGTTGTTGTACAAACACCTGGTGGTGAAATGAAAGTTAAAATTATTTCAATAAAATAATTTTGGTACAAGCAGTTAGCTTATCTTTAAGGAGAGCTAGCTGCTTTTATCTTCTGCATTGTCTGCTCGAAAGAGAGAGCAATAACAATAACAACAATATACGCCAAGTGGAAATTAATCTTGATTTAAACATCTATGTAAGTATTTAAATCAAGAGAAAAAACTATGGGGAAATAAGTCAAGATAGTTATATTTTTCTCTCTGAAAAAATATATGAGCACAATTATTTTGCAAGTACTGTTGAACTTGATAGAATATTGGCTAGAGAGGGGGAGACTTCATGAGTGAACGAAAAACTCGAAGCAGTCGTCATTTGCAGCCATCTCGTAATAAAAAGCTAGATAAACTATTGAATGTTTTAATTGGTATTGTCGTGATATTAATTATTATAACAGCAACATTTGTGTTTAAATGGCAGGATGATGCAGGAAAAGCTGAAAAAGACGAGCCAATACAGGAGCAGAAGAACGATAAAAAAGATGTGAAGGAAGAGCCTTCTAAAGAGCAAAAAAATGATGAATCAGCTCAGGAGGAAAAACTAGCAAAGGAAGAGCCAACAGACGAATCTCAACCATCTAAACAGGACTCTACTACAGAAACTACTTCAGACAATCCAATTGTTGACAAGGTCATAACAAATAAAGATTGGGAACCTACACCTACAACACAAACAGGTCAGCATGTGTCTTCTTACGATGAGAAATCTGTAGACTGGGCTGAAAAGGTAGCAACGGTTGTGGCCGTTACAGGCATTGAAAAGGACAATATGATTATTTGGCGTATGGGGAACAACGGTAGCGCTAATTCCGCTATTGCAACAGTTTCAACGAATGATAAGACAAAAATGTATCGTGTTAGCATGGAATGGGTTGACAACGAAGGCTGGACACCAGTAAAACTTGAACAACTAAATACATTAAATGGCGCCTATTGACGAAAATAATTCATTTTATTATTTTTAATAGAGTTGAATATAGAAGGGAAGTAACAAAAGAAATGAAAATTGCAGTAATTGGCGCAATGGAAGAGGAAGTTGAGCTTTTACGAGCATCATTAGAGCAAGCAACAAGCACAACAATCGCAGGCAGTGAGTATACAACAGGAACTTATAAAGAGAAAGAGGTAGTTTTATTAAAAAGTGGTATTGGTAAAGTGAATGCCGCAATGTCAACTACTATTCTATTACATGAATTTAAGCCTGACGTAGTCATTAATACGGGCTCTGCCGGAGGCTATGATGAAACTCTTGAAGTTGGCGCAGTCGTTATTTCAGATGAAGTTCGTCATCATGATGTAGATGTCACGATTTTCGGTTATGAAATGGGGCAGATGGCTGGTATGCCAGCAGCTTATAAATCAGATGAAAAACTTATGAAAGTTGCTGAAGAGGCTGTAAAGGCTGTTGGAGAGCACCAATATGGTATTGGTTTAATTTGCTCAGGTGATGCCTTTATGAATGATCCTGTTCGTGTAGAAGCTGTCCGTCGTCATTTCCCGCAAATGAAGGCAGTAGAGATGGAAGCAGCGGCAGTTGCACAAGTATGTTATCAATTTGGTACGCCATTTGTTGTTATTCGTGCTTTATCAGATATTGCTGGAAAAGAATCGAATCTTAGCTTCGATGAGTTTTTACCAGTAGCTGCAAAGCATTCAACACAAATCGTACTAAAAGCTATCGAATCATTATAAGTCTAATAATTTAGTGAAATAAACTACACAAAATAGTCAAAATGAGTGGCTTTTAGTGTGAGAAAAATCACAGTTTACACGTTTCACAAATGCTAAACTGTTGTTAATTAAATCTCTTCATTTCTAGATGGGAGGCATTCATAATGCTATTTTTAACAGCAGGTGTAGTTATTATAACAATGTTACTCGGTACACTTATTTCAGTAGAACTATCGGAATCTGCAGAATAAAAAAATCTCTTGCGATTTAATCGCAAGAGATTTTTTTCTTCATTAGTTACACAAACTTGCTAAGGATTGGGCTTATTACTAAATTTAGAGATGATGTTTAGTAAAAAAAACGAATGCCTTGTGTAGAAGTGATTGGGCGACTCTTTAGGGATTAACGTCACAGATAAGACCTTGGATCGCGCAGGTAGGGAACAAAGTCTAAAACATCGTGTCTTGTAACAACGCCTCTGTGATTAACCTCCTGTTGTTGTTGCTGCCTCGCTTCCGCACAAAACATCTATTTATCCAAAGTATCTCATCAGACGCCCCTGAGAGTGCATTCAGTTGGAACGGAAATCAACTTTACGTTATGGTGATTTGCCAAAGGGGTACTTTTGTAACAAAAAATACAAGATTAATTGCACAATAAAGTAATGAGGTTGTTGAATTTTTATAAGTATCAATTTACAATATATTACTCAATTATCTTTTGATCTCGTTTATATAATTGATAGAGTTTAATAAGTGCTCGTTTTTCAATGCGAGATACATAGCTACGAGAAATATTTAAACGTGCAGCGATTTCTTTTTGCGTAAGTGCATCTTGCTGGTTTAGACCATAGCGGAGTGTAACAATTTCGAGTTCACGTTCGTCAAGCATATGCAAATAATGATATAGTTGTGCAACATGCTCTTTATGTTCAAGTTTTTCTGTTGCACTTTCTTCATCGCATTGTAAAAGATCTCGTATTTGTAGTGCATTACCATCTTTATCTGTACCGATTGGCTCAAATAAGCTAACATCTTTTTGCACTTTTTTCTGTGTACGCAGATGCATTAAAATTTCATTTTCGATACAACGGGCGGCATAAGTGGCAAGACGGGTTTTTTTGTCAGGAGTATAACTTTCAACGGCTTTCATCAGACCAATAGTACCAATGGAAATATAATCATCAAGTTGTTCATGTTTTGGGTGGAATTTTTTCACAACGTGTGCGACGAGTCTCATATTGCGTTCAATTAGATCAAGACGCGCTTGCTCATCACCGCCTAAAAATCGTTCAATACAAGCAGCTTCCTCTTCTTTTGAAAAGGGTTTATGGAATGTTTGCCCCTTTAAATAGCCAAGTAACGCTGGGATCTCAAGCCATAACTGCAACATAGATGTAAAAATTCCGCTCATTGAATGATTTCATCCTTTCCCCATTTTTCGACAGTATATGTTATAAAACTGTGTTAAATGAAAAAAAGTGCAACAGCAAATGCGCTGTTACACTTTTTTTAACGAAATTGTACTAATCATTAGTAATGCTAGTATGGGGAATAGGAAAAGATAAAATGCCGGGTGGAACGTATTAGATGCAAAATACGTTAAAGTTAAGATCGTACCTGCCGCTGTAATTGGTAACCCTGTAAAATAGCCGTTTGCTTCAGTAATATTGAAACGAGCCAATCTCATCGCACCGCAGATGATGTATAGTACTGTCATCGTCATGCCGACGAAACCAAAGTCGACTAAGACAACTTTATACATTAATAATGCAGGCGCTACACCAAATGATATAATATCACTCATAGAATCTAATTGTTTACCTAGATCAGACACTTGTCCGAGTGCTCTAGCTACCTTTCCATCATAACGATCAAGAAGGGCTGCAATAAAGATAAACAAGACACTGAAGCTATAGTATTCGTGTAGTGTAGCCATTATGGCCGCGCCGCCGAAGGACATATTACTGATTGTGATAAAGTTTGCTGCTTGCGATTTCATTTTCTTAACCGTGGTATCCACCAACTTGTGATAAAAAAACAAGGGGGATCACTCCTTTGCACTTAAGATATTGTACCATTATACTTCGAATGCGAAAAAATTGACAGTCTAAATTAATCGATAGGGGTTTTGTTTTATGAAAGAAAAACTATATCAACGCTTGATTGAATTAACAAATGGCAAGCAATCCTCCCATCTTTTGCAATCTATTGCAAAAGCAAAGTGGAGTAAACGAATTATTCCTAGTTACATGAAAGTATACGACATTAATCTTGAAGAGGTTTCAAAACAACAACAACAATTTTCAAGTTTACATGATTTTTTTACAAGAGAGCTTTTAAAAGATGCACGTCCAATTGAACAAAATCCCACTACTTATGTAAGTCCAGTGGATGCCAAAGTGGAATCCTTCGGACGTATCGAGTGGGATATGACATTTCATGTAAAGGGTAAGCCTTATGCTTTACATGATTTACTCGGCAATGCAGAACGTGCTTCACAGTATGCAGATGGACATTTTATCGTGTTTTACTTGAGTCCAGCAGATTATCACCGTATTCATAGCCCGATTGATGGGGAAGTGCTAAGACAATATACACTTGGCCAAAAATCTTATCCTGTTAACCAGCTCGGTCTTACATACGGTAAAAAACCTATTTCACACAATTATCGTTCAGTAACAGAGCTTAAAGTCGCGAATGATCAGCAAATAGCGTTTATTAAAGTTGGTGCTACCTTTGTAAACTCTATTATGCTCACTAATACAACAACACAGTGGCATAAGGGGGAAGAAGTCGGATATTTTTCATTCGGCTCAACAGTCGTTATGCTGTTTGAAAAGGATGCTATAGAATTTACGGAAAATGTTGTACAAGGAAGCCCAATTCGAATGGGTGAAGCTTTCGCAAATATGCTATAATGGTCGAATAATACGTTTAGATTAGGGGTCGCTATTTTGTATAATTTTTTATTACCAGATGAATTTGTCACGAGTATTTATGAAATTACGCCGGAAAAGCTTCAAGACTTAGGTATTAAAGGGATTATTACGGATTTAGATAATACGCTTGTGGAATGGGACCGTGCAGATGCAACGGAAGAGCTTATTATTTGGCTGCGCATTATGAAAGAATCAGGCATTCGTGTAATAATTGCGTCGAATAACAAAGAGGCGCGTGTTAAACAATTTGCTGAGCCATTAGGTATTCCTTATATTCATAAGGCGAGAAAGCCACTTCGTAATGCCTTTTATAGTGCAATTGTTCAATTAGGGCTACGACCACAGGAGGTAGTAATGGTAGGAGACCAGCTACTAACAGATGTAATGGGCGCAAATCGCTTAGGTTTGCATACGGTACTAGTAAAACCAGTTGCACAATCAGATGGCCTCGTAACAAAATTCAACCGCTTTATTGAGCGTCGTGTGTTCAATAATTTAAAACGAAAAGGAATCACTACTTGGGAGGAAAAAGAATGAACGAAATGCCAAATTGTATTGGCTGTGGTACAACAATTCAAACAGAAGATAAAACAGCAGTTGGGTATGCACCCCCATCATCATTGGAAAAAGACGTGGTCATTTGCCAACGTTGCTTCCGTTTGAAAAATTATAATGAAATTCAACCAGTGTCATTAACAGATGACGACTTTTTACGCATTTTAAACGGTCTTGGAACACAGCAAGGCTTAATCGTAAAAATTGTTGATATATTTGACTTCAATGGGAGCTGGCTACCAGGACTTCACCGCTTCGTAGGTAAAAATCCTGTGTTATTAATCGCGAACAAAGCCGATTTATTACCGAAATCTGTGAAACCGAAAAAAGTGATTAATTGGCTAAAACGTGAAGCAAAGGCTCTCGGTCTACAACCTGTAGATGTACTTCTAGTGAGTGCCCATAAAGGTAAAGGGATGGCCGAAGCAATGGAAGCCATTGATGAGTACCGTAATGGACAAAATGTGTACGTTGTAGGTTGTACAAATGTTGGGAAATCCACGTTCATTAATCGCATTATCAAGCAGGCTACTGGTGAAGGTGAGATTATTACAACTTCTCATTTCCCAGGTACCACTTTAGATATGATTGAAATTCCATTAGATGATGGTAGTGCATTATATGACACACCGGGAATTATTAATCACCATCAGATGGCACACCATATTGATGCAAGCGAATTAAAATATATTATGCCTAAAAAAGAAATAAAGCCAAAAGTGTATCAACAAAATGCTGGACAAACATTATTTATTGGCGCCCTTGCTCGTTTTGACTTTATTCAAGGAGAACGTTCGGCATTTACGGTACACGTGGCAAATGACTTGCCAATACACCGAACAAAGCTTGAGAAGGCAGATACATTGTATGCAGAGCATAAGGGTGAATTGCTAGCACCTCCAACTGCTGAATTTATCGAACAGCTACCGCCATTAGTGCGTCATGAGTTCTCTATTAAAGAAGCGAAAACAGATGTTGTCTTCTCTGGTCTTGGATGGATTACTGTGCAGCATGCCAATGTAGTTGTTGCGGCTTATGCCCCAAAGGGTGTACAAGTTTCAATTCGTCCATCACTAATTTAGGATGTATAAGTAGAGAAGAGGGATTAGGAAATGAAGAAATGGTTTGCAGTTATGGGTGATCCGATTGAGCATTCAAAATCCCCAGCGATGCATAATGCTTGGTTCGGGGAAATGTCGATAGATGCAACGTATATTCCAGTGCATGTGTCTTCTGAAAATTTGGAGTCAGCGGTTGCTGGCCTGAAAGCATTAGGTGCTAGTGGCTGGAATATAACCATCCCACATAAAACAGCGATCATTCCTTATTTAGATGAGCTAGATGAGTTGGCAAAAAAAATGGGAGCTGTCAATACGGTTGTCCGAACAAAAGAAGGAACATTAAAGGGCTATAATACAGACGGTGTTGGTTTTGTACGTTCGCTAGAAGAAGCGGTTGGTAAGTCACATAAAGACAAGCCAGTTCTTCTAATTGGTGCGGGCGGTGCTGCTCGTGGTATTGCTTTTGCCATGCAACAGCAAGGTTATACGAATTTAACCATTGCAAATCGTACAGTGGCAAATGCCCAAGCGATTGTCGATGAAATGGGTGTAGGTCATGCCATTTCTTTAGCGGAGGCTGAGGAATTATTAGCTGATTTCAGCATTTTAGTGCAAATGACATCGGCTGGACTTGCTACGGGTAATTTTTCAATGCCATTTTCATTAGAACGACTTGCAAAAGGCGCAATTGTGGCCGATATTGTGTATAATCCATTAATGACGCCTTTTTTAAAAGCGGCTGCGGAAAAAGGAGCAACCGTCGTGACGGGTCTTGGAATGTTCGTTCACCAAGGGGCTATTGCTTTTGAGCATTGGCTTGGTGAATACCCAAATACAAATTCAATGATTGCGCAATTAAAGGCGCAATTAGGAGGAAACTAATTTTTATGTTAACAGGTAAACAGAAACGTTTTTTACGTGCAGAAGCACATCATTTGACACCGATTTTCCAAGTAGGAAAAGGCGGCGTTAATGACGAAATGACAAAGCAAATCCGTGAAGCATTAGAAGTACGAGAGTTGATTAAAGTACGTATTTTAGATAACTGTGAAGACGATAAACATGAAGTTGCAGAAGCACTTGCTAAAGGTGCTCATGCAGAGCTTGTGCAATTAATTGGACTAACAGTTGTTTTATATAAAGAGTCACGCAATCATAAAAAGATTGCATTACCAAAAGCAACGAAATAAGGTGAGACGATGAAAAAGGTCGGTTTACTGGGAGGTACATTTAATCCACCACATAATGGACATTTAATGATGGCTAATGAAGTACTGCATGCATTAGAGCTTGATGAAGTTCGCTTTATGCCTAATGCGTTGCCACCACATAAGTTCGCACGTCATGATGCTAGCGATAAGGAACGCCTTGAAATGGTAAAGCGTGCAATAAGTCCATACCCGTATTTTTCTGTCGAGTCGTATGAGGTGGAGAAGGGTGGCGTATCCTATTCATATAAGACACTTTCTGCAATGTGCATAAGAGAGCCTAATGTGAAGTTTTACTTTATCATTGGAGGCGACATGATTGATTCGCTTCATACATGGTACTGTATTGATGAATTAGTGAAGCTTGTGCAATTTGTAGGAGTAAAGCGTCCAGGAACAGTGGCCACTACAGAGTATCCTATAGTAATGGTGGAAGCTCCCCAAATCGATTTATCGTCCACACTGATTCGTGAACGACTTGCCACTGGAGGAACGGTTACTTTTTTACTGCCTGAAGCGGTAGAGACGTTCATACGAGAGGAAGGTCTATATGGAACGCGAACAGTACTTAGCGGCGATTAAGCCACGCATGCCTGAGAAGCGCTATATTCATACCATTGGTGTAATGGAAACAGCGATCGAGCTAGCAATATTATATGGCGAGGATGAAAAAAAAGCTGAAATCGCTGCCATCCTTCACGATATTGCGAAATATGCAGATATCGAATGGATGGAGAAAATCGTCCGTGATGAAAAATTAGATGCTCGCCTTATTGGCTGGGGTAGTGAATTACTGCATGGTCCAGTAGGTGCATATATTGCAGAAAGCGAATTTGGCATTACGGATGAGGATATGTTAAATGCTATTCGTTTTCATACTACAGGACGCATAGGCATGAGCCGTCTAGAAAAAATTATTTTTGTTGCAGATATGATAGAACCTAATCGTAAATTTGATGGGGTTGATCGTCTGCGAAAAAAGGCAAAGAAAAATTTGGATAAAGCGATGAGTGCTTGTGTGCGCCATACATTGGCATTTTTAATTGACACAAAGCAACCAATTTATCCATTATCAATAGAATGTTACAACGATATGATGAAAAGAGAGGACAGTGAAGGATGACTTCAACTTTATTACAAGCAGCTTACAAAGCAATTGACGACAAACATGGTGAGGATATTGTCGTTTTAAATATGCAAGGCATTTCACTTTTAGCAGATTATTTTATTATTGCTCATGGTAATTCTGATCGCCAAGTGCAAGCAATCGCACGTGAATTACAAGAGATAGCAGAAAAAGAGGGCTATGAAATTCGCCGTGTAGAAGGCTTTGATGCAGCGCGCTGGGTTCTTGTAGATCTTGGAGATGTAGTAGCGCATGTATTCCATAAAGATGAACGCGCTTATTATAACTTAGAGCGTCTATGGGGCGATGCACCGCAACTAGACATGCCAGAGGCTTAAGTGTGACTAGTTACGAACGATTTGCACACGTGTATGATGAGCTGCAAACCGATATCCCATACAATCTTTATGTGGATTGGGTTTTGCAGCATGCACCGAGCAGTCAATTCCCAAATCTTTTAGATATCGGCTGTGGTACAGGTGTGCTTGGCCTGCTGTTTGCGCAGGCAGGCTACAAGGTGAGTGGAATTGACTTGTCTGAAAATATGCTCTCAATTGCCGCAGAGCGCTTTGCTGATGCAGGATTACATGTTCCTCTCTATTGTCTGTCGATGGATGAATTAGAGGGCTTTGAGGCGCTTGACGTTGTAACGATAGCTATTGATTCGTTGAATTATGTAGTGGAAGAAAAAGCAGTTTATTCAACATTAGAACGTATTTATGGTGCTTTACGAGATGGAGGCCAGCTGTTTTTTGACGTACATTCATTATTTAAAATGAATGATATATTTTTAGACGGACCGTTTACGTATGACGATGGTGATATTAGCTATGTATGGCATACGGAACCAGGCGATTTCGAACATTCCGTTGTCCACCAAATGACGTTTTATGTGCGTGATGCTGTGAGTAATCTGTATGAACGCTTCGACGAGGAGCATAGCCAACGCACATTCTCAATTGAGCAATATATGGCGTGGCTTCAGGAAATTGGCTTTAACCATGTAGAAGTAACAGCAGATTTTACAGATGAAAGCCCTGAATATGAAAGTGAACGCATTTTTATCCGTGCGGTAAAATAGTAAAACAGCTTGCTGGTACAAACCAGCGAGCTGTTTTTGCTTTTCATTGCCGAAGATCACTTAAATCTTCAATAGGGATTAATTCCACTCTTCCGGGCAAATTTAAAAGCTTTTTTATCTATATAATTGTCATTCCACCAAATATCTGTTATTTTCGGAGGCACATAGTTATAATTATTTACATTACCCTTTATCTCTCCTTGCTCATCTACCGGTTCTTCTCCATATATGCTAATTTGATGTGCAGATAACTGCTAAACCTGCACAACCAACTAATATCAATAGCATAATTGAAATTATGACGAAAAGTATTTTATTTTCAAATGAATCCCCCTTAACTAAAATCAATGACTATTTTTTTCAAAAAAGTGTCTACCCAATTAAAAGGAGCTGAAATTATGTGGCATTTAACAATGCAAGTTAAAAAAGCATATGAAAATGCGATGAGACTATTTATTTACGAATCAGAGGAGGCGTGGACAGATTACCTTGCCTATGCAAAGGAAAATGATATTGATCCATATAAGGAAAAGAAGCAAGAGTTAGATGTAATACGTGATAGTTTAATGAACTATTTACCACTGCGATTCCATACATATATTTTAGATAGTACGTTGAATACACCAAATGTTCCTAAACATGTACGTGAAGATTTTTTAGGATGGAGAAATGAACAGGAGCAGCTATTTGAAAATATTCTCGATGCGGCATATGAGGAAAAGCAGAAAACGTTAGCTTATATGAAATCAAAGGCAAGAGAGGTCTTTGAGCAAAGTCTTCATGATGCAAAAGTAGTTAGTATTCGCCGTACGGCTACTCAAGTTGTACTAACACTTGATATGGCAGGAGGCTTTACTGCAAAATCAATCATTTATTTAACGTTTAACAATATTAAAAGTGAGTTGGGTCAAGTAGTTCCAAAGCAGTTTTATATTTATGATGAGCTCAGAAAAACAGCTAATGGTTTTGCACTTCGCGTTATTTTTGATTGCCCAGAGGTAGAGTGGACGATTGAAGCAGAGGAGCTAGACGCTGAATTTTATTATCGTCCAAAAACATATAGTGACTTTGCTGAAAGTGGTAATTTTGCTGCATATGTTCAAACATTACAGCTAGAGAACGGATTAATCTTTATTACGCCGCAATGTAAAAAGCAAGTGGTTGGGCTTCAGCACCATGCACCGTTTTTAATTTTTGAAGATAGTCATTTAAATGAAAATGAACATGGAGTTTTTGTAGATTCAATACGTGTGGCAGACAAGTTAGAAGATTGTATTCATTTTTTACATACAGATACATATGAAGATCCGTATGCCCACTTTAGTGAGCCAATACCAATACAGGACTTGGAAGAAGCGGCTCTTGGTACAGATTTAGAGTTAAAGGTTCGCGCTTGGAATACGATGTACGCCAATCCAGTACAGCTCACGGAGAAGATTAATCAAATATTAATGCAGATGAATCCCGCTCAAGGGGGGGATATGATGCAATATGTATTTATCCGCCATTTTTACAATGAGGGAATTTTAACGGCTGAGCTACAAGCGAAATTTAATGACATCTTAACAGAATAACGCCTGTAGAAAATAATGATGAAAAGTGCCACACTGTCCAATAGGCAGTGTGGCACTTTTATGACCATAAAAATATTAGTGACGGATAGAACGTCAGAAAAAGAGTTCTTCACCAAAATGTTTCCAGAAAGCAACACATTGTGTTCACCTCCACATTAAGATGAGTGGCGATCTTACTAAAGTCTAGGGTCGACAGGATCACTTTCGAGTGCTAATGTCCCGAGTACACATTCATGAATACGAGCAGTCGATTCCCCTTTAACAAAACGTTCTATTCCTTCTAGTCCGAGCGCGAATTCACGCAATGCATGCTTCATTTTCTTACTTGGATTACGTTCCTTCAGTTTCATTAAATGTGAAGGCTCTAAATAGTCCATACCATAAATAATTCGTAAATACTCACGACCACGTACTTTAATTGCGGGCTGAATGAGCTTACCATTATATTTTGTGACAAATATTTCAGGTTTAATAACAATACCTTCATGACCAGCAGCAGTCATTTCCTCCCACCAAGTAATGATCTCTTGTTCAGAAGCTTCATCCGTAATGACTTTAAACTCTGTTTCAATAAATAATGTTGAATTTTTGGCAAATAGTCGATTCATTTCCATATGCCATATATGCGGTTTATGGAAAAACGTTTCCGAACTATGTGCTAATACATGGAAGGGCGCAATTTGAATAGCTGACGCATCTTGGACATCCCAGCAATAATTTTGGTAAACAGTTGAAAATCGTTGTGCATTTTCAAGTAAACCTTTATACTCCTGAAGCCATTCTGAAACATCGATTTGTACTGTGTCACGTAGTTTCTCCATAAGCTTTGTGCGGTCCATTAGAGCTTGCTCAGCTACATGTGCATACTGTTGATCGATTAGTTGTTGCGCTTTTAAGTTCCAAGGTAAAATTTCTGCATCGAGTAGTACGAAATTTGTATTAAAATGTTCGAAATAATTTTTCTCTATTAATTCTGTATGAAGTTGTTGCAAAATTTTTTGTTCCGTCTCTTTAGCGAAAAACCGTCTTCCTGCTCTAGTTGTAATGATACCAAGTGTTTCTGTATCAACGTATTCCTTTGCAATAAGCGCATCTTTAAACAGTAAAAGAACAGCGCGACTGCCCATATGTTTCTTCTCGGCAATCATTGTCTGGACACCGTGCTTTTTATAATAGGCAAATGCCTCAGAAGGGTGTTCCAACGTATCTGCTAACGAAGATGTTTGTGGTGTTGGGCTCATCGTAGGTGGAATATAAACTAGCTGTTCTAACGGCAGTGCATAATGAGAAACACTGTCGATTGCTGCCTTTGCATGAGCACCGCCTATTTGTACATTGTTAAAGTAGGCAGTTTCCACTGTGAATCCTTCTAAAAATGCCCCGATGTTTGGTGGTGCAAAACGTTGCGCTTTTGCCTCAAGTAGAGGATTTCGTTCGATACCGGCATAGTTTTTATACGCCTTCACAAACTCAATTGTCTTTTCAGGGTAGCGAAAAGCAGTTAGCTGACCCCCAAAAACAACACCTTGATCAATATTCAACGTATTATTTTGCTTTAACGGATTAATTTTAGGATCATGCCCCAAAATAATAAGCTGTGATGTTTGATGCTCTATAAACCAATCATTACGAATAGGTTTCCCAGATTTATCTTGCCCCTGAACATCACCGTAACGACAGAAATCAGAAATCCTTGTCGATTGTTTCCCTATATAACGGTCACGGATACCTGCGTGTGTAACAACAGCTGAAGAAATGCCATTATTCACTAGCAAATAGTGAGAGGGAGCAGCAAGTAAACATTTTGCGAGACGAGCTTTTAAGGCATTTGTTTTCTCCGCTCCGTAATCTTCTTCATAAGCATTAAATTCAGCTTCAACTAGTTCATCCCCATGATGTAATGTTACTTTGCGTCCATCTAACCAACGAGCTATTTTCCAGCCATGATTACTGTCAGTCATATAGGCAAGTCCACGCTCTATATGGCGATCAAAGAAGTCCATCGTTGCAATTGATTTTGGTCCTCGGCTCATAATATCTCCAACTGAAACAAAGCGTCGACCTTGTGGATGAATATAGTAACCTTCCTCGTTTTCTTCGTAGCCTAGCTTACCAAGTAATTCGATAAATTCATTAAAGCAGGCATGAATATCACCAATAATATCAAGCCCAGCTTCTACATTTAACAGTAGCGGTGACTTTTGTCTTGATAATGTTAGTCCATCTGTGTCTGTCACAATATAGGTTTTTGTAAACGACTCTTTTTTAATAAATCGTTTTTCTGCTTTTAATAAACGTGCCTGCTGTTTAATACGTTTACTACCTCTTGGGTCTTTGCGCAAAGTATCTCGATGTAACAATTCATCAAGAGGAATGTCCAATACAATTGCACTAACCGGAACATGTAGTTTTTTTCCAAGTGAAATATATTTTTGACGTTCCTCTGATTGTAAATGTGTAGCATCAACAAAGGTACATTTATTTAATGAGCTTCTAGCCTCTAATACGCGTTCCATAACTGCAAAGGCTTGTGCTGAAATAGCGAAATATTCATCATACAATAAATCCGCTTCTTCCTTCGAATGATGTTGAAAATCGATATAATCTGTATCTGAAACAAGTGTCCGATAAGCATCAGAGCTAATAATTTCAGAAGGAGCAAGCATACCTGTATTAACCCATTGTTGTAAAAGAGTAGATTTTCCACTATTGGATGGACCGATTAGCAGAACAATCCCTGCATGTGGAATCTTGATGTTCATACATTCTCCTCCTTTTTCGTATAAATGCACATTTGGGTTGGTTGTCCGTAAATATCATGTTGATCGCCGATGCCAGTAAATGAAAGCTCATATTGTTCGTTGTGATTCATCGCATGACACCACTCTTGAAATTGTTGGCGTGTCCATTCAAATCGGTGATCATCATGACGCATTTCATCCAATTTGTAAATAGCATTGTATTCGGCATTTGGTGTTGTCACAATTAATGTCTGAGGACTATATTGAGTTAAAATCAACTCCATTATTTTAGGTAATCGTTCTTCATTAATATGTTCAATGACTTCACATAAAACAATGACGTCTTTATGTTCTAATCGAGCATCGTAATAAAATAGCGAGCCCCATGTAGGTTTTGGGGTTACAAATGCATCCTCTAAGCCTTCAAAACGCTTGATTGCTTTTTTCATTGCAGCTTCACTTGGTTCAACCGCAAGCAACTCGTCAATTCCTTTAACGTAGGCAAGTAAACTTGAAAGCTTTCCTTCACCAGAACCAAAATCAACAATTGATGATTTTCGAGGTAGATTATTAATGGTTTCAACAATTTTTTCGTAGCGTAATGTATTGAGTGACCGCGTTCCATTTTGTGGTGTGTTTCCATTATATAAATGGGAGAAGCGTAGAGCTTTTTTAAAAATAAATTCTTTCATTGGATGTGTATCTACAGCCTTCTCCGTATCGTTTAAGCTTATCAACTTCCAACTCACCGATAAATTAGTGCTTATAATCATCTAAAACGGGGATCAGTACAAAGAGATGCTGTAGAGCTTGTTGTAGCGTAATGTCCGCAGATAATGTAAGAAAACGTGCGCGATGGTCGTTACTCAAAGCTTCAATGTTTACAGTGTATCCAAGAGGCTGAAACAATTCATGTATAGCTTCATTTGTCATAGCTGAAGCGATTGGACCGAATTCAAATGAAAATGAAAATGCTTGAGCTACAAATTCAATATATTGTTCTTTTGGTTTACCATTTAACGCAGTACCTAAAGCAGAACGGATAAGGGATAAAAAAATACTACTAGCGGCGAATTCACGGTCATTAATATAATGTGTAATATCAAGTGCATTGTCATTTTGAACAAGTGCGAGTGCATTTGGTGTAACAAATATTGTCACAACAAGACTTGTTTCAGAAAGCTCGTGATAAACAAGTCGAACTAAATGATCCTTTACGCGCCGTTCATATAAATTATTCGGATTTTTTGATAGTAAGTAGGAGATAGCTTTTACATTTTCTCCCTTTGCCTGTATTGTTAGCTGCATATTATTCCTCCATTCAGTACGCAAAGGCATAATGTGTCTTTTTTATTGTGGTTCATCACTAAAAGTGATAGATGACATTTTTTTAATATATGTGCTGTAAATTAGTCGTTTTGGTGGTGACCTTTATGATTCCAATAATAACATGATTTTACAATATTATGTCAGTGTCATAATAAGCAAAGGGCAGGTGCCTTCGTTTTTGATAATTTATCTTTTCAACGCATGAAGGATATTGTAAGATGAAATAGACTCCATATGATTACCTTTTGCAAAGGAAAGGATGTTATAAATGATCCAATCTTTTTGGCAAAAGTACAAGAAAAGTATGTTGCTCCCCGGCATACTAGTAATCAGTGGATTTTGTTACTTCTTTTTTTCGAAATCTGACTCTTCACCTCCCCAAGAAGAGCTCATCGAAACAATCCAACCTATTGAACAACATGAAATAAAAGAATCTGTTGATGAAGCGGTCATACAGCAGGTATTTGTTGATATAAAGGGTGCTATTATGTATCCAGGTGTCTATGAGCTACAGACTGACCAGCGAATTATAGATGCAGTACAGCTTGCAGGAGGCTATACGGAGAATGCTGATACGCTACTCATTAATCATGCACAAAAAGTTGAGGATGAGATGGTTATTTACATTCCTTTAAAGGGTGAACAGCCTAACGATATTACCTCTAATATGTTGACGATGCCTACTAGCGGAGCAGCACAAGGTGACAACGGTGTAAAAGATCAAAAAGTTAATTTAAATAAAGCAGATGAAGCTGTACTTTCGACATTATCAGGTATTGGTCCATCTAAGGCGAAAAGCATTATTTCGTATCGTGAGGAGCATGGTGGCTTTACAACAATTGAGGACTTAAAAAAAGTGAGTGGTATTGGCGAAAAAACGTTTGAGAGACTGAAGGATTTTATTACCGTTAAGTAATGACAGGAAATTTTGGGATATTGACGTTTCTTTTCAAAAAGGGCTACACTATAGTATAAAAAGAGCAAAACGAACAGCTTTTAAATTTATGGAGGTAGTCATATGGAGCGAATTACTTGGGATCAATTTTTTATGGCGCAAAGCCATTTACTTGCATTACGTAGTACATGTACAAGGCTTGCAGTAGGAGCAACTGTCGTTAGAGATAAACGAATTATAGCAGGTGGTTATAACGGTTCAATTACAGGTGATGAACATTGTATTGAAAAAGGCTGCTATGTTGTGGAAAACCATTGTGTGCGTACAGTGCATGCCGAGATGAATGCACTGCTACAATGTGCTAAATATGGTACGCCTACAAAAGGTGCAGACTTATATGTTACGCATTTCCCGTGTCTACCATGTACGAAATCTATTATTCAAGCAGGTATTGAACGAGTGTATTACGCTACTGATTATAAAAATAACCCTTATGCACAAGAACTATTTGTAAAAGCAGATGTAGAGGTTGTACACGTTCCGTTTGATGAACGTAAAATTGACTTTTTAAGCGACGAAAAATTAGCCTTGTACATAGACATGCTAAACGAGCTTCGTGAGAGTGGTATGCCTGCAGAAAAATTGCTCCCTTATGAACAGAAGGTGAGTGCATTATTTGGCAAAAAGCTTTAAAGCATAAATGGATTTACGTAGCACTAGCTGTACTTGTTGCTTCAATAGCGGCACACAAGTCAGCTTGGCTACTCACTATTCTTTTACTTTTTGCGTTATGGCTTAAATGGAAAGGTGAAAGGCATTTAATTTCAGCGCTTGTTATAGCCTTTGGATTTCTTTCTTATTTCTTCATCGTAACATTTCAACTGACGGAATCTCCCCCTCTACCGTCAACATTCTCCATAACTTGGTCGAGTGAATATAAAATAAATGGTCAAAAGCTTAGAGGCTTTGTTAAAACTGAAACAGGTGAGAAGCTGTATGTCGTCTATACATTTTCATCAGAAGAAGAGAAAAGCTTGTTTGAGATTATTTCATTGACAGGCAGGACCTATCTAGTTCAAGGAGTACTTGTAGCACCACTTCCACCTGCGCACGCGTATGCGTTTTCTATGGAAAACTATTTAATTAGTAAAGGTGCCAGAGGAATATTTGAAGTGTCAAGATGGACCTTTATTGAAGAGCAAAAATCTATACGTTCGTTTCTTGCTAAACAGAGACACTTTATGAAAAAACATATTGAAACAACATTCCCTGATTCACTAGTTGCAGAGGGACAAGCACTTCTAATAGGATTACAAGATCAAGTGGATCATGAGCTTCAAAGAGCCTACCAAAAGCTTGGTATCACTCATATATTTGCTATCTCTGGTTTGCATGTGGCACTTGTCTCATGGTTGTTTTTTGAAGGCCTTCTACGAATAGGCGTACGGAAGGAAATGGCGACCTTAGTTTTACTCATCATCTTACCTATCTATGGGGTGATTGCGGGTGGTGCTCCTTCCGTATGGCGCGCAGTATCTGTTGTAGAATTAATCATGCTGATGCGTTTCGCTAGGTGGCAAATATCGATTGACGATGCCCTAGCAATTAGCTTTCTTTGCTTTGTCCTACTTGAACCCGGTGTCATTTTTCAGATTGGCTTTCAATTGTCCTATTTAGCGACGGTTAGTCTAGTTTATTCAGGTGTCATTTTAAGACGATCCATAAACTGGTTGATTCGTTCATTTTTTATAACATTTGTGTGCCAGCTACTTGTTTATCCATTATTACTCCATCATTTTTATGAAATTTCTATTTCTTCATTTTTAGCAAATATTATTTTTGTACCACTGTTTTCCTTTGTTATTTTGCCCTTCAATATTGCCATGTTTATAATAACGATTATTTCAATGCCAGTAGCAAAAGCTTTGTTTGCTGGATACGAGCCGGTCCGTGTTTGGCTTACAAAGTTTATTTTATCTCTTCAGGAATTGCCGTTTCAGCTGTGGTCGCCTGGGAAGCCTGCTATATGGCTTATTTGCATTGCGTTGTTCAGCGTTTTAGTGGGATTCTATTTTTTAGAGAAAAAACATTATCGTAAATTTGTAATTGCCATTTTTATTCCTGCATTGTGTATTCATTTATTACCGATGTTGTTTAACGAAACGAAGCTGACATTTTTAAATGTTGGTCAAGGTGATTGTACAGTTATAGAATTACCGTTTAGAAGGGCTGTGTATGTTATTGATTCAGGCGGTTTACTACGCTTTGATCAGGAAGTATGGAAGACTTCAGAAAGCCCATATGAGGTTGGGAGACAAGTTGTTGTACCGTTTTTGAAAGGAAAAGGGATACGAGACATTGATATTTTTATCGCCACTCATGCAGATGCCGATCACGTAGAGGGAGCTGAAGAGATTTTGCAAGAGATTACTATGCATGAAATTCATCTCACTCCCGGTTCGATGGATAAGCCTGTCATGCGGGATTTACTGATGGAAGCCAAAAAGCAAAAAGTTCCTGTGAAAGAACAAATGCAGGGAGCTGCGTGGCGTATAGGAAAAACTAGTTTTTATTATTTATGGCCGCGTGACACCTTGTATGAGGGGAATGATGATTCAATTGTATTATATATGCAGCAGGGGTCATTTCGAGCGTTGTTAACAGGTGATTTAGAGGAACATGGGGAACAGGAGCTTATTCATCTTTATAACAAGCAATTAGCGAATATGACAGTGTTGAAGGCTGGACACCATGGCAGTAAAACATCGAGTATTGAGCCTTTTGTAGAGCTGCTACGACCTGAATTAACCATTTTCAGCGCGGGGCTCAATAACCGCTATCGTCATCCACATGCTGAGATAGTGGAGCGTTTTACAAGTCGAAATTTAGCTACTTTAACAACTGGAATAGATGGGACGATTGAAGTAAGAATTCGTGGCAATAGTTGGTCTGTGCAAAAGGGAAAAGACCTTGTCCAATGAGCAAGGTCTTTTTCCTAAGTACATGACATTCAATTATTTAGAGGCTACTTCTACTACTATCGCGATGATAAACATAAGTGCGAACATTCCGAAAGATACACCGAAGCCAACTCCTGAATCAGTTGCATCGTTACGGCGACATTGTATGTTTTTTCCTTCAAATGGATTCATTGTTATCCCTCCAATTCTGTTATTTATTATAAGACATCGTTTTCATAAAAGCTATATCGAAACGGAGAATTTACCATGTGGCAAAGAATCGACACAATTCAGTCAAAGTCACAAAGGAATTTCAAATCATGTATACTAGTAGTATTGCTAGATGGAGGGAAAATTATGATTTCAACGATTTGGAATAATATCAAAAAAGGAGAGCTCTCACCAGTGTATTTACTCGTTGGTGAGGAAGGCTATTTTATAGATGAAACAGTTAAACGATTGAAAGAAGCGATAGGACCCGAAGAAGAGATAGAGATGTCAACATTTGATTTGGAAGAAACGCCAGTGGATGCCGTTATGGATGAAGCTGATACAATTCCTTTTTTCTCTGAGCGAAAGCTGATCATTGCTAAAAACGCATCCTTTTTAAAGGCAACTGAAAAAGGAAAAGAAAAAATTGACCATGATATGAAGCGCTTAGAAACATGGCTTGCTAATCCTTCTGATTTTTCCGTAACAGTTTTTATCGCACCTTATGAAAAATTGGATGAACGTAAAAAAGTGACAAAGATGATGAAGGAGCATGCGTTATTAGTCCAAGCCGAAACGCCAAAAGAGCAGGACTTAGCTGTGTGGATACAGAGTAGAGTTAAAGCAGAGGGCAACAGCATTACACAAAATGCGATTGAGCAGCTTGTCGCAATGGTTGGATCGAATATGCTACAGTTGCAAATGGAAATTGAAAAGCTAATGCTTTATATCGGAGATGGCGGTGAGATAACTGCTACGCTAGTCGAGGATTTAGTGGCAAAAACGTTAGAGCAGGATGCCTTTAAAATGTTAAATGCTTATTTTGCAAACGATTCAGTAGGGGCATTGTCTATTTACCATGATTTATTACGTCAAAAGCAAGAGCCTATTATGCTTGTTGGTTTGCTAGCATCAAATGTACGTACGATGTCCAATGTGTTTTATTTATTAAAAAAAGGCTATCACCCACAGCAAATCGCAAAAAATTTAAAAATACATCCTTATCGGGTTAAGTTGATGGTTGAGCAGCGTAATCGTCCATCAGAGGAAAGCTTATTGAAGGCGTTATATCAGTTAGCAGAGGTCGATTTACAACTGAAATCAACAGGAGGCAATCGTGAGCGTTATTTAGAACTCTTTTTACTACGTCAGCTTTAAGAATTGTGTAGTAAAATACATCTATTGATGGGCTGTCCGGAGCACTAGGGGCAGCTTTTTCCTTGAAAATTAAAAAGATCAGCTACTCTTAATTGAGTAAACTGATCTTTTATAACAATTACGCTTTTTTAGCAAGGCGAGACTTTTTACGAGCCGCCGCGTTTTTGTGGATAAGTCCTTTTGAAGCTGCTTTATCTAAAGATTTGTAAGCTGCTTGTAAAAGTTCTTGTGCGTTTTCAGCTTTAGTAGCAACAGCGTTCTCAGCTTTTTTCACTGTAGTACGCATTGCAGATTTAGCTTGAGTGTTAGCAGCGTTAGCTTTTTCGTTAACTTTTACGCGTTTAATCGCAGATTTAATGTTTGGCATATGTTTCACCTCCTAAAATAGGTACGAGATGATATCTTCTCATTGATTTCTTGTGTCAATACAACAAAAATCATTTTAACAAACGCTAGGACAAATTGCAATAGATAAATGCAAAGAATATTTACTTGACAGTTTGAACAAACTACAGTTGAGGTGAACTGTATGCAAAATTATAATTGGCAACGCACAGATTTGATCGATGAGTCTGAAGAGGTTGTTTTACATCGAACGAAAGAGCAAAAAGATAAACTTAAAGAGTCGAGTGGTATTCAAATTGAAGAACAGAGTGCCGGTCGGGTAAAAATTACTGATGTGCTCGTTGATGCAGAAGGTGAGAAGCAAATTGGGAAGAAGAAAGGGAAGTACATTACGCTTTCTGTTCCTACTTTGACGTTAGAAGATCAGGATGGCTTTGAGCAGCTTGAAAAAGAATTGCTTGTGAATTTTAAAAAAATGCATGAATCCATGTCATGGAAAGAAGATGACAAAATTTTAATTATTGGTTTAGGGAATCGGACAATTACACCAGATGCTATAGGACCGTATCTTATTGATCATTTGCATAGTTTAGATGTAATAGATGAAAAATTCGTCATGTATGCGCCTGGTGTAACGGGGCAAACAGGATACGAGACTGGTGAATTTGTAGCTGCATTGGCAGAGCGTCTTAAACCAAAATTAATTATTGTTGTAGACGCACTTGCAACGAGAGCTAGTGATCGCTTATGTAAAACCATTCAATTAACGGATACAGGGATACACCCTGGATCAGGCGTAGGAAATCACCGTAAGGAAATTTCATATGAGATGCTTGGCATTCCTGTTACCGCAATTGGTATCCCAACAGTAGTTGATGCACCTGTATTAATTGCGGATGCTGTAGAAGTAATGCTACGTTCTATAGCTGCACGAGTGGCAGAGCGGAGTAAGCCTTCATCAAAATTGTCGTTGTCGTCTTGGCAACCTGATATAACTAAAGAACTAGATATGTCTTTAGTACAGCCGATTTTTGGCGAATGGGCTACATGGTCTAAAGAAGAGCGTCAGCAATTATTTGCTGAGACTTTCGCAGGCTCGCATACACAGCTGATGGTTACGCCAAAGGAAGCTGATTATTGGGTAGATAAGTATGCAAAACTCGTGTCATCTATGCTTATGAAATGGGCTAATAATCTATAATTTTTTTCGTTCTAAAAGACACATCCCCTCCATACGATAAGGGGAGGAGGGTGTGACTTTGCTAAAAAAACTACAGTGGTCATTTGGTTTATTATTGTTCTTCTTCGTATTACCTGTCATTGCTGGGCAACTTCCGTTCAACAAGCAAGCATCGACTCCGATTAAAGAACCAGAGGATAAACAAGTCGTGTATGCCGCTACTAATTTAGCTGAACAAAGTGCACTGGAGCAGACAAAAGAGGAAACAAAAGAAGCAACAAAAGAAGCAACAAAAGATCAAACACAAGATCAAACAAAAAACCCATTTAAAGTATTGTTATTATTTACGCATTCACAAGAATCATATCAACCAATAGTGAAAGCTGCTAGCGGGAAAGCCGCCGTTTATGATGAAAAAACGAATATTTATCAATTAAAAGATACTATTTCTAAGCATTTTAGTACGAATGGAATACAAACCGACGTTTTAGATGTGGATGTTATGAAGGAACTAAAACTTAAGGGGAAAACTTTTCCGTACTCTTACAACTTTGTACGTCCTTATTTAGCAAAACGTTTAGAAGAGCAATCGTACGATTTAGTTATTGATTTGCATCGAGATTCTGCCAAGAGAGATGCGACAACTTTAACATATAACAATGAGTCCTATGCACGGATTGCGATTGTTATTGGTGCAGAGCATAAGAATTATAGATGGAATACTGCTTATGCAGAAAGTCTATCTGCTGCCATGAATGGAATTGTGCCAAAAATCTCCAGAGGTGTTATATCAAAAAGTGGTGACAATGTAGATGGACGTTATAATCAAGATTTAACAAAAGAAATGATATTAATCGAACTAGGTGGAATTGATAATACAGAAGTAGAATTGAATCGTACGATTGCTGTAATAGGAAAAGCTATATCAAAATCCTTCATTACAGGAAAACAAGAATAAAAATTTGGAATTGGCGAAAAGCGGCTTTTTTACAGTCTTCTTTTTGCCAATTTTTTATTGAGACGTTGCTCTTAATGACATTTTGGACAAAGTAGATTTTTTAGCAAAAATACCAGGAATTTATTTAAGAAAAAATAGTAATTAAACCTTTTCATTATTCATTTCTTGCCTTATAATTTTCGAGTCAGCACATAAAGATTTGACGATGAGTTATAAAAGTGAAGAAGCATATGCAATAGGCGAAATACGCTTTTAAAGCATCTACCATTTTGGAGATGCTTTTTTGATGGATAAAATATGAATAAGATTAACCTTCATTTTAAAAGAATGAAGGACAACTATACATATGAAGTTAATTTAATATTGTTTATGTGATAAAAAAAGTAAACTTTTATAAATACTCACCCGTCATTTATATAAGTGAATGCACCGAATCAGTAGTTAAAAGGGGACGATATTGACTTAATATTAATTTTCACACTATAAATTTGTAGATTATCGGAAGAAGAGGAAGGAATTTTATGTCAGGCAAGACAGTCAATCATCGTTATATCCCTGGAATAGATGGGATTCGAGCTTTAGCAGTACTAGCTGTGATAGCTTATCATTTTAACTTCAAATGGGCCAGTGGAGGGTTCCTAGGAGTTGATATCTTTTTTGTTTTATCGGGTTACTTAATAACTTCTACTATTTTACCTTTAAAAGGAAATCGATTAAAAGTAGGGCTAGGTGAATTTTGGATTGGACGATTTCGACGCCTACTACCTGCTGCGTATGTAATGATTATAACTTCATTCGCTTGGGCTACCTTATTTCATAAGGAACTTCTCCATACATTGCGCGGAGATGCAATATCCTCTATTTTTTATTCAAGTAATTGGTGGTTCATTTTTCATAGGCTCTCGTATTTTGATAGTTTTGGATCCCCTTCACCTATAAAAAATTTATGGTCTTTAGCAATTGAAGAACAATTTTATCTTATTTGGCCAATTCTGTTAATGCTAGGACTTTATCTTGTGAAAAAACAGAGTAAATTAGCCATTTTTATCTTTAGCAGTGCATTATGTTCGGCTGTGTTAATGGGTATACTGTATGAGCCAGGAGCTGATCCTAGTCGTATATATTACGGGACAGATACACGTTCCTTTGAATTGCTTATAGGCTGCTGGCTAGCTCTCGTTTGGCCGATGAAAAGACTATCTTCTCAAAAACTATCTACTGACCATGTCAATAAACTAAATGCTATAAGTTTGGTTACTTTTAGTATTTTCATATTAAGTATTATTTTTGTAAATGAATATCAAACTTTCTTATATAGAGGAGGCATGTTCCTATTTTGTTTGAATGCAGCTATATTAATAGCGTGTGTTTGTCATCCAATTAGCATTTTAGGAAAATTACTTTCTTTGAAGCCTCTACGTTGGATCGGTTCAAGATCTTATGGAATTTATCTATGGCATTATCCAATTATGGTGTTGGGTACTCCAGTTCACGAAATAGGTAATCCTGCATACTGGCGAGTTGCTTTACAGCTAGTACTTATTTTGATTATTGCAGAAATATCGTATCGTTTTATTGAAATGCCAATAAGGAAAGAAGGGTTCCGTTCCTATTATCGACAATATCTTGTAGTGAATAAAGATAAATGGGGCAGCTTTTCGTTTACTAGAAAAATTTCTACTGTGCTTGTTTCTCTATTTCTTCTAGTATTTTTTACTGGAATGACAGGCGTTATAGGAAAAGAACAAACGGAATCTAAAGAATCTAAGCCAACAGAAATTAAAATAAATGGTGAAGAACAACCGTCTAAGCATAATGATGAAAAAGAAACATCGGAAAGTAATTCATCGAATGTTGAGCATGAAAAAACTGAAACTAGCCTTCAAGCGGACAAAGAAGAACCAAAGCAAGGAGAAAATGATGCAACCGCTAATTCAAATGAATCCTATAATGGTATATTAGCTATTGGAGATTCTTTAATGATAGATATTGCTACTAGCTTACATAATATCTATCCTAACATTACAATTGATGCAAAAATTGGTCGTCAAGTTTCACAAGCTGTCCAACTGGCACCAAATTATGCTAGTTTTAATGAGCCAAATAAAGCGGTTATTATTCAACTTGGCACAAATGGTTTCTTTACGAATGATCAGATCGATTCACTACTTAACGCTTTCTCCAATGCCGATATTTATTTAGTAAATACTCGAGTACCTCGATCATGGGAAAGTAATGTAAACTCTACATTACAACAAAAAGCGCAAGAGCATGATAATATTACATTGATTGATTGGCATTCGGTTGCTATCAACCACCCGGAATATTTTGCGCCAGACGGTGTGCATTTAGAACAAAAAGGTGTTAAAACGTTAACAAACCTTATTCAACAAACAATAAATATTTAACTTCTTTCAGCGGGTGTCCAAACATCTGTACCTGTTGCTATGCTTTAAGTATAAAAGTATCCGCTGAAATAGAGGAACTCAGCCTAGGACGCCATGTCCTGTGGCAATTTATCTGTAGCAAAAGCAAAGCGTCAGCGGCAATGTTTTCTGCGCGAAAGCGAAGCGTCAGCGGCAATTATGCCGAGGTCAAATTGATTTTAGTAATAGCCAGTGTGCACCATTTCTAGGTGTAGCTGGCTATTTTTTATGAAAGGTATCGGAAATTATTTTTAGCAACTTATTATCTATTTTGCATTGTTTTGCAGAGGAAACGGCACACTATTTAGAATAACCATTGATTTAACAGCATTTATGCTGTTCTGTTGTTGTGGTTTGTATAAGGTTCATAGTATAATTCATTATAGTTTAATTAGGAGTGGAAAAGATGAACCGAGAAGCACGTTTAAAAAGACAAGAGAATATACGAAATTTCTCTATTATTGCACATATTGACCACGGGAAATCAACGCTTGCTGACCGTATTTTAGAGCAAACGAAATCACTAACATCTCGTGAAATGAAAGCACAGCTACTCGACTCAATGGATTTAGAGCGTGAGCGAGGCATTACGATTAAATTAAATGCAGTCCAATTAAAGTATGAAGCTAAAGATGGTGAAGTGTATACTTTCCATTTAATCGACACACCAGGACACGTCGATTTCACATATGAAGTATCACGTAGTTTAGCTGCTTGTGAGGGTGCAATTTTAGTTGTTGATGCAGCACAAGGTATTGAAGCACAAACACTAGCAAATGTATACTTAGCGCTTGATAACGACCTAGAAATTTTACCTGTTATCAATAAAATTGATTTACCAGCAGCGGATCCAGAACGTGTACGTCAAGAAGTTGAAGACGTAATCGGGTTAGATGCTTCTGAAGCGGTTTTAGCTTCTGCTAAAGCTGGTATCGGGATTGAAGATATTTTAGAACAAATTGTAGAGAAAGTGCCTGCACCAACTGGTGACCCGGATGCACCGTTACAAGCCCTTATTTTTGACTCTGTTTACGATGCTTACAAAGGTGTTATTATTTCCATTCGAATCATGAATGGTACAGTAAAACCTGGCGATAAAATTCGTATGATGGCTACTGGAGCAGAATTTGAAGTTATTGAAGTTGGTATACACACACCGAAAGTTGTACCACAAGCTGAATTAACTGTCGGTGACGTAGGTTATTTAACAGCTTCTATTAAAAATGTAGGTGATACTCGTGTGGGGGATACAGTTACATTTGCGAGTCGCCCAGCAGATAAGCCATTAGCAGGATATCGTCGTTTAAATCCAATGGTTTACTGCGGATTATATCCAATCGATACAGCGAAATATAATGACTTACGTGAAGCGTTAGAAAAATTAGAACTTAATGACTCTGCACTTCAATATGAGCCAGAGACATCACAAGCATTAGGATTTGGTTTCCGCTGTGGCTTCTTAGGGCTTTTACACATGGAAATCATCCAAGAGCGTATTGAGCGTGAGTTTAACATCGATCTAATCACAACAGCGCCTTCTGTAATTTACAATGTTCAAATGACGGATGGCTCTACAGTGAAGGTTGACAACCCTTCATTTATGCCGGATCCTCAAAAAATTGATCATGTGGAAGAACCATATGTAAAAGCTACAATTATGGTACCAAACGATTATGTAGGAGCTGTTATGGAGCTTTGTCAATTAAAGCGCGGTAATTTTATGACAATGGATTATATTGATACAACACGTGTCAGCATTATTTATGAAATGCCGTTATCAGAAATCGTTTATGACTTCTTTGATTATTTAAAATCAAATACGAAGGGCTATGCTTCATTTGACTATGAACTCATTGGTTATCAGACTTCAAAACTAGTGAAGATGGATATCTTATTAAATGGTGAGCAAGTCGATGCACTAAGCTTCATCGTACACCGTGACTTTGCATACGAGCGCGGTAAAGTCATCGTTGAAAAATTAAAAGAATTAATCCCACGTCAACAATTTGAAGTGCCAATTCAAGCAGCAGTGGGCCAAAAAATTGTGGCACGCTCAACAATTAAAGCTATGCGTAAAAACGTATTAGCGAAATGTTACGGTGGGGATATTTCTCGTAAACGAAAACTTCTTGATAAACAAAAAGAAGGTAAAAAACGTATGAAACAAGTAGGTTCAGTCGAAGTACCACAAGAAGCATTCATGGCTGTTCTGAAGATGGATGATTCGAAATAATATAGTAATGGTAAGGGTTTATGGCGTATTTAGTTAATTTATGAAAGGGTTAAATGATGGGGCTCCCCACCAATTCCCCACCATAAAAAAATACGTTAGCAATTTTTATATATCTTGAGCGAATGAATCAAAGATGTTTGCGGCATCTCTGGCCATTTTCTCAGTGAGGTGGACATAGCGATCTTCTGTTACGGCAGGCAGCTCTGCTATGTCCTAATCTTTTTTGTACAGTTTTAACGGGTGGGCCATTTTCAATTAAAGTTGTTGCGTATGTGTGACGCAAGGAATGATAGTTAAAACTAATGTTTAATTTTTCACTAATTTTTTTAGTATTATATTTGATGGCACTTGGCGTACAATATGTTCGCCATTTCTTTTTACATACATAATCATGTTCTGTATCCTGTTTATAAAACTCACCGTATGCAATGCAAACAGGTTACTATCCCAAAATGAAAAAAAGAGCCATCTCCTTAAAAAGAAATGGCTAAAAAGTAATCATTGGATGAATACATTGAATTGTCAAGCAAACGTTTAACACTACTATAACTATGTTGAAATTATAGTTTTGTATAGTTGAAAACCTAGAAATTTAATAAAAAAAGCCGCAGCGTGATCAGACGCTACAGTAAACTAATGAACAATATGTATAAAGAAGCTATAAAAGGGTCACCAGGCTGGCATGGAGACCCTTAAATTGGAAATGTTAATATCCAGTATTCAAGAAAGTAGCGCCGACAATAATTAGAAGTATAAATAGAACAACAATTAAGGCAAATGCAGAGCCACTACCATATCCGCCACCAGAGTTGCCGCAATTAATGCCACCAACATTTCCACCATAGTATCCCATAAGACACACCTCCTTTCTATAATATAGAATATGTTGGCTGCATTGAAGGAGTATGGTTGTTAGACTATTCAGCTATGGGCATTAAAAAATATATTTTTTTGAGATAAGACCATAAAAAAAGGGCCACTTGGGATGGAGTGACCCTTAGTTGAAAGGATAGGATGTGTAAGGCTAAATTAGCTTTACCTTACTATTATTATGATGTGATAGCTATGTTTGTATAGTGAAATGCCTGTGAAATAGATTTAAAAATAAAAGTACAGTTTTAAATAAATATAAAACAAGGTAGGTGCTGCACATGCCTACGATATCGCGTAGTGAAATACAGAAATGGCATACATCAATTGTGGAGGGCGTATGAGCAAACTATCAAGACACGATATACAAAAACTTGAAGATTACTGGATTAATCTCAATGAATATAAAAAACAATTACAGTTTCGCGAATGGGAGTTACTTAATCCATATAAAGAAACAGATACAAACATTGGCGGTGGTCGCAGTAATGGTATATCTAATACAACAGGGCGCAGAGCTACGATTCTTGCTGAAGATACACTGTAACAAAACTTAAAACGAATTGTTTCGACCATTGAGAACATGTAAGAGAATTATCAGTCCAGCCGAGTATTACGTAAACGGAATGTATTGATTGACGAAAATGGCTAGAAGATTGAGGTGGATGTAATGTATATTCTATTATACTTATTTCAGCTGATATTTAATTATTTTGTAATACGAGCTGTGTATATAAAAGATCCGTATATGATTGACGCTTTCCCTATTTTATTCGGATTGATTTCCTTCATAGGGTGTCTTATAGGGATATTGTATTTCCCTAATTGTTTCAATGATTATTCCAAAAAGAAAATAGTAGATTTTATATTCATGGTCAAAAAAAGCGTAATTGTGCCATATAGTGAATTACGCAAAAATCTGTAGTAAATTGATATTGTGAAGTAATAACAAAAGGAAATGCGATAACAAAATTTCCTTACAAAATAAACACGTTGCTTGTACGTGTATTTCGTAAATCAAGCATGAGAGGCTACTAAATTGGTAGTCTCTTTTTATATCAAAATTAATTATATTACAGACAGTCATTTCCATTTCCATTATAATTGGTAGAACAAAAATGAAAGGAGGTAATATATTGAAACAACATAAAGAGTTTTATCCAATCATTTTAACTTTAGTTTTGTTCTTAGTTGCATTATTTATTTTCTTTGTATTTAGGTCTCCGAATATAAATTTATGGATTCCAATTTTCTTATATGTTTTGATAGACATTGGGTTTATTGTGTCGTTAATTTTAGGGGTTAAGTCTAAAAATTTAACTGTAAAGGTGTTCAGTATTCTTTCAAATATTACATTTATGATACCGTTATCAATATTTATATACCTGTTACTGTTGGCAAATGGAATTTCTGAACGATAGAGAATCAAAATCAAGGAAGTCGTTATCCAAGTCACGTTAATACAAGCGGGCTTTTTATTATTCTTTATATTCCTTGTAATGACAATACATTCCATTTAACCTATGATAGATAGGGAGATGGAAGGTGATGATAATGTAAGGAATCAGTAGAGAAGGTTTAACATTATTAAGGGTAAAAGCTTTTTCAAGAGATAATCCAAAAAAAGAGCTAAGTTTAACGACAGATGATTCAGATTATGTTGAAACGCTTGAAAGTCAAGGATATATATAAATTACGACAATTGAAGTTTCGGATGAACAGAAAGAATCACATCTAACAAGGTATGGCTTTGCAACTTTATTAGTAATTGTAATAAACTTCATTTTAGTCTTACTTTTATTCCTATTTAAATTAATTTGACCTTCATACAATGTTAAGGTTCATAATGGTATGCGTATCAATTTGAAATAAAAGGAGAGTTATTATGAATATGGAGTTCAATTTTGAAGATTTCCCTAAGTTGGAAACGGAACGCTTTATCCTACGAAAAGGAATAGTTGATGATTCCCAAGATATTTTTATGCTTTATTCTGATGAAAATGTAGTTAAGTATATTCCATTAACATTATTTACTTCAGTAGAAGATGCAATAAATGAAATAAATTGGTATGATAAAATTTTCAAAGAACAGACAGGTTTAAGATGGGTAATCGAAGAAACTAAAACCAAAAAAGTGATTGGAACATGTGGTTATTTGAATTATGAAAATGAACATAACCGAATAGAAATTGGATATGATTTAAAACCTGAATATTGGGGAAAGGGTATTATGCAAGAGGCTTTAAGTAGCATAATCCATTTTGCCTTTACGTCAATGGGAATTAATAAGATCGAGGCAAAAGTAGAACCAGAAAATATATCATCTATAAGATTGTTGAAGAAATTAAATTTTTGTCAAGAAGGTGTTTTAAGACAACATGAATTTGAAAAAGGGAAGTATATTGATCTTGCCATATTATCAATTTTGAAAAGTGAATATTAGAAGGTTTTGAAGAAGTCACGCTCTAAATGAGTTGTGGCTTTTTTTTATGCCTTGAAGACTGTATCAAACAGCCATACAAATAATGATGGACTAGTTAACGGGTTTAAAAGTATCTCAAGAACATTAGATACCGAAGAAGACTGGCATGTACTAGTAATCGATAGGGCGGAGTTTGATGAGTCTTGAAGTTATAAGAAAGGATGATTGGATGGATAAAGAAACAGTTTTAAAACCATTAGAACGATTAACCACTTTACTATCTAATACCGAATATGAATCAGAAGTATTGGAAATTAAAAAAGAAATAGAATCTATCTTGCTTTTTTCTATCCCTAAGCCCGCAAATTTTATTGTTTCTGTTATTGTATACATGTTATTACTAATCGTTGAATTATGTGATTTATAGGAAATTTTTCTATTATTGCGTATGAAAAGCTACTCATAACGAGCAGCTTTTACAAAAATTTTATTCTAATCCCATTTGTGTTTTGTTCAATAATTTACCATCTTGAAGAGTGATAGAAATGCTAGATAATGTTTTTTCACCAGTATAGGTATATATTTTGAAATTACCCGATTCAGAAATTAAATCACCCTCACCACCGAGAATTTCAAAAACTTGAGCTTCAGTCATACCATTTTCAAGTTTATTAAATTGGTCAATTGTTATTTTTACATCAGATGAACCCATACCTATTTGAGTTTTATTGATTAATTTATTGCCTTGGAATGTCATATTGGCAGTCGAGAAAGACCCGTCTGTTTCAAATTCATATATAACTGTATGATTTGAATCACCATTTGTTCCTGATTCAGAAATTACTTTTCCTTTTGATCCTACAATATTAAATACTTCTTCAAACGTCATGCCTTCTTTAATTTGCTTAAATTTTTCTTCAGTTAATTTGCCAGATGAAGTTTCCTCTTTAGCAGCAGGTGCAGTTGTCTCTTGTTTTGTAGAATCCACTTTAGACTTTTCATCCTTTGTAGAATCGTTTGAACAACCAGCTAATCCTAAACTTAATACTAATGCTGCACTAAAAATTAGTTTTTTCTTCAATTTAAAATACCCCCTATATTTCCATTGTAGGGAATTAATTGTCAAAAGTACATAAAAAAATACAGACAACATATTAGTTATCTGTTACTTAAAACTTGCGTCCATCTACTAAAACGAAATGAGCTTCATATTTTGATCTAATGCATTCGCGATCTCCTCTAATTCATTTCACTAAAATTATCTCTCTTTAGTTTATTAGAAATATTGGACTGGGAAGTACTTAACTTTTCAACAATTTAATTTTCTTTACCATGCTCATGTCTCTTACACCACATCATTAATAATTGTTAACACTATTAAATTCATAAATTCACTTTTTGCTGAATTGGAAAGTGAGGTGAAAACGATGGCATTTGAATACTTATACAACAACCGACATGGATTCAAATGTTGATGACCACGTGGCAACACACTACTACAATTTCACTGATCAGAGCGTGCCGTCGTTTTAAAACTTGCTAGTCTTCATTGGAATACACGGAGGCTTGTTATGTAAAAGCTGCAACAATTGGAGACCAGTACAAAGACAGTTTACCGTGTTATTTCAAAATTAGTCGAGTTAGGCATCATTGAAAAAACGGCATTAAAGGCGAATAACACTATTAAATACGTCTTAGGTTTTCTTTTGATTGATTTTTAATTCTTCACGAGATACTAGTTGTTTTGAATACATTAAACCTATTAAAGAGGAAGAAGTGAATGAGGTGATGGGAAATAATGGAGAGGAAAAAGGTGGAAACGGTGCACCAACATATCTAATGGTGAACGCACCTTTCAAAAAACAAAAATATGACCGGATAAGCTTATTTTAAGATAACAGTCATGAGCACTTGAAAGATTTTTTGTTCAGTAAAAGTATTTTCCATTTATGTATACTATTTATCTAGCTTGTTGGATATATTTCTTAGAATTTCATTTTGTTCCTTCTGCAAGCTGTTTTGTTCCTCCAGTAAGCTAATGAACTTATTTAAAAACCAAATTCCAAAGGCGAATGGAGCAAGAAAAAACAATAATGACATAATTCTTACAAACCTCCTTTTGGTAATTGTACCACAAAAACCAAGAAGTTTAGAAAAAAAGGTGAATCAATCGTGGCAGAAAGATATTACCCATTTGAAATCAGGTATTAAGATGACTCAAAACTTTAAAATATTTGAATTTAAGTGATAGTGCTAAAATGCTAGCTGCTAATAATTGCTAAAAAAGCGATTATGTATTATTTCAGCGGTTATAAGGATGTATTTGTAGACATAGTGAAATCAACTAAAAGAGTTAGTTGACGCTGACTTTGAAAAAAAACATAAAATTTATGATGAGGATAGAAAAAGAAGTATTGGGCAAAGTTATTAGATTTTGTTAACGGATGTTTTGAGAGTAAACTGATTGTATTGGTAAACCAAACTACTGAACGCTATGAAATATAAGGTTTGGAGGATCGTTATGAGATTACATTGATTTAAGACTGGGCTTTTGTATGTCCTCCATCTAAAAACTTAAGCTCTTTAATCTTGTAGTATAAACACGGTTCCAGCATTTTCGTACACTAAAATCTTTCTTCGTAATATTGCTTCTGCTTTTGACTATTATTTTCATGAAAAATCCTCAGTCAAAAAAGGTAACTAAACATAAAACTAGATTAACTATGGTGAGTATTTAGCATTTTAATGTACATTCTAAAAAATCCCTTTTTTAAAATAAGAAAAACTAGTATACACGTCTATACATAGAATTAATCGCTACATATTCTAGCAAT
>Ga0209784_100061_pt1 | contig 164590 bp, 168 predicted proteins | sample AraplaCvi_mLB_r2_2_FD_184284 | JGI IMG/M metagenome (GOLD analysis project Ga0209784, IMG submission 184284) | Arabidopsis root microbial communities from North Carolina, USA - plate scrape CL_Cvi_mLB_r2 (SPAdes) (version 2) | ecosystem: Host-associated > Plants > Roots > Endosphere | place...
AGGGCTGAAAAGTCTACAAAGTCGTTACGAAACTTTGCGTTATTGATCTTAGTTGAACCGCCGTATACGGAACCGTACGTACGGTGGTGTGAGAGGTCGGGAGTTAATCACTCCCTCCTACTCGATTTACCTTTAAGAGGAGGAAGGAATATTGGAAATAAAGTCAGGTGAGTGTCATATTTGGCGTTTCGATTCAAATGAAGTAACACCAGATTTAGTTAATATACTAAGTAAAGAAGAAAAAACGAGATATTTGAATTATAAATATATTAAGGATAAAAATAGATTTTTAAAATCGGCCTCTATGTTAAGAATATTATTATCTCTCTATACAGGAATTTCATTAGAAAAATTAATTATTTCAAGGAAATGTAATGAATGTGATAGGAATCATGGTAAGCCAATATTAATTAACTCTAGAGAAATTAACTTTTCATTATCATACTCAAAGAATATAGTAGTGATTGGTATTTATAAAAACTTCGAAATAGGGGTGGATATTGAATGGATTAATAATGATTTTCCCTGCGAAGAAGTAATTCAAAGTATCTTATCTTATGAAGAACTTAAAAAACATAATGATCTGGGTACGAATGAAAAATTAAAAAACTTCTATTTTTATTGGACTATTAAGGAATCCCTTACAAAAGCAACAGGTCAAGGTTTAAATGTAGGCTTTAATAACATTTCAATTGAACGAGATAATAATTATGAATCAATTCAAGTCGTAAATTATCCTGGATTTAACAATGATTTTCACAACATTTCCATAAAATCGATGATATTTGAAGAGAATTATATGTTATCACTAGCAGTGTTTGATTCATTGAAGATACTAAAATTTTATAATGAGAGTGATATAAACAAATATACTGAATTAATGTAAGTTATTTTTTATATAATTGGTAGTATGGATTACGTGTAACTATGTACTTGGCGGTCTTATAAACAATGTATTAAAGTAGATGATGGTTCGGTTCCTGAAGTCTTCATACATAAAGTGACTGTAAATGTAGCATTAACATTTTTTAAGTTTATGAATTTTAAACGGAGTCGGACTTCAATCCGAGATTTGCTCTGATGAAACACATATGTCGTTTTAAAGGGAACACCTGGTATTCAGGAAGTTCCCTCTTTATTTAAGCGCAAGTCACAATAACATTACCAAAACGCAAAATGATTACCTATCCTTGATAAACACTTTCACATGTATCAGGTGCTGGCTCATAGAAGCAATGATTTTTAAATTGACCAGTAAAAGGTTGACCGTACCATGTTGGCGGACATGGTGCGTATGGATTGAAATACCAAAGTGCGAATTTCGCTGGATGTTGTCTCCAATAATCCAGCGTTAGTTTTGCTAATCTTCTTTCATTAGGTCGGGCTCTTTGGTAAAACATATTGCCTTTTTGAACAGCTTCAAAAGAATAATTTCCTCCCTGTACCTGATAAATAACATCATTAATCGTTCTTAAATCTTTAAAGTCTGGACATTCTGCTATCACACGATTCACAATGACATTGCCAACATATAGCATTCCTTGGTTTCCTTCACCTTCCGCTTCTGCCCTCATCATCCTTGCCACTAGGTCAACGTCAGAATTTATATACTTTACTCTTGGCATTTTTTCACCTCCACCATATAGTATGAAAAAAAGCGTTCATTATTGTCATGTGCAATTCTAATAATAGTTTTATAATCGAAAAAACACGCCATCGATGCTGTCGACAAAACAGGAAGATGGCGTGTGTTTATTATTAGAAATTCTTTTTGAAGTACGGTGTTTTTTTCATCACGATACATACTGGAATCGCGATCATTAAGCCGACAACGTTTTGGATGACGTCTCCTGGAATGGATGCCATCGGGGCAACCCAGCTTTTGAACATAATCGCTTGCCCGATATAGTAAACGCCCATCATCACGGGCATAGCAACAACGGCTGCTAAAATGTTTAATCGGATGTCGTCGCCTCTATGTCCTTTAGACCAAGCGATTTTCCCAACGATTGCGCCTTGTAATGCGCGGGAGATAATTGTGGTAGGCGCCCAAATTAACCAACCACCTACGATATCGAATAAGCCCATTCCGATTGCTCCAGCAAGTGCCCCTTTTTTAGGACCAAATAAAATCGACGTGATCAAAAGCATGGATGTTCCTAAGTGAATAAGTCCACCTTGCCCGAATGGTAGCTTTATATTAATAAACATTGTCGCGACGAAAACAAGTGCTGCAAGAATGGAAGTAATGACTAAATCAAAGGTTTTTGTGCGTGGTTTTGTATAGGATTGACTTTGTATATTTTGCATTTGCATGTCCTCGCTAGGATGAATTTTTTAATAATTTTTACTTTAGCAAAGGACTGACTATCGTAAAAGTGCCAATTTGATAAAAATATTAAAGGTCAGTTAGTTTTTCTATAACGGAGTGCATTTCCGCATCTAACTAATTATGATACGATGAGAGAATACAAGCAGGATTAGTTAGGTGGAGAGTATGATGAAAAAAGTTGCTGTAATTCAAGATATGTCATCCTTTGGGAAGTGCTCGTTAACGGCTGCGATGCCTGTGCTGTCAGTGATGGGTGTTCAGGCGGTGCCATTACCAACGGCAATATTAACCGCGCAAACGGGGTATTCGAGTTTTTATTGTGAGGATTTAACGTCAAAGATGGACTACTTTGTGGATGAGTGGAGTAAGCTTGGAGCAACCTTTGACGGTATTCACACTGGTTTTGTGACAGGGAAGGAGCAAATCGATAATATCTTTCGGTTTTTAAACGTCTTCCACTCGAGTGAAACAACGCTGCTTGTCGATCCGGTAATGGGCGATTTGGGCGAGGTGTATAAAATGTATACTGGCGAGTTGCTTGATCGTATGAAGGCGCTCGTGAAATGTGCAGATATTATTACGCCAAATATTACAGAATGCTGCTTGCTTACGGGTTTGTCATACGAGAAGCTACAGAGCTATCAGGACGATTCAGATTATCTTCAGGCGATAGAGGAAGCGGGCCATCAGCTGCAGCAGGAAACTAAAGCGAACGTTATTATTACTGGTTTGAATCCGCCGCCAGCAGATGCGACTAAGCGCTATGTAGGCAATATGTATGTCGATGCACATCGTTCGTTTTCTAGCGTCCGAGAATACAATGGTGAGAGCTATTCAGGCACGGGTGATTTGTTTGCATCCGTCATTATGGGTGGTATGATGCGTGGACAGGATTTAGTTGAGTCAATGAAACTTGCCGAAACATTTTTGGCTGCTTCAATTGAAGCGACATCAAAGGCGCAAATTCCACGTGAAGCAGGCGTGAACTTTGAAACGTTTTTACGAATGCTGCTTTAGAAATTCAGGTTTTTTATAACTGCGTTGTGACATGAGTATTCATCCATTTATTGATAAGGGATGGATTTTTTATGAAAAGAGGTAATAATAAAAATCATGAATTAGGGAGGTGTATAATGGATTCAATTAGATATTATGTAGTGCAAGTAGATAATGGCTATTACCAGGGGGAAATTGACCTTCTTACATTTACGGATGACGAAGAACAAGCCTTTGCGTTTACGGATATTGTGGCGGCAAACGAATTGGCTAATGAGGTCAATGGAATCGTCCTGACAAGAGAAGTCAGTTATAAGGAGCTAGAAGACTTTTCAGCACAATATCTGGTTGAGTACGAAGCATTGCCAAAAGAAGAGCGTGACACGATAGAATCATTTTGTAGGGAGCTCAGTATAGGAATGTTTGAATAAATGCCGAATCGAATTTTTTCGGCTCTTTTTTATGCAATTTTTGACTGAGCTTAAGTATTCTATCCCTGTGTGTAAAACTAAAATGAGGTGAGGAAATTGAAACTTCTAGATGAACTTGTGGATGCATTTTTAAATGGAAATGATAATGACATGTCGTATGTGTTAAATCGTCGAACAGGTGAAATTCTTTTGGATGCGCCAGAATTTATAACTGGTGAGCCTGGGATTGATTGGGATGATGAGGAAGTGGCTGCGGATTTGGTGATGATTCCAAACGTTACATCGTCTGAGATGTATGATTTTATGGTTAATTTTGCCAAAAAACAATCAGATCCGATTAAGCTTCATTTAATCAATGTACTTAACAGAAATAAGCCATTTCGATTTTTTAAAGAAATGATTAATGAACTAGGCATAGAAAATCATTGGTACCAATATGAACAGGATTATGCTATGTGTAGAATGACAGAGTGGTTAGAAGAGTTTTCCGAAATTGAAGACAGCAATAAAGTAATTTGAATATTAAATGCATAAAATGAGGTAGGGCAACAGTATAAAACGTGTGGTATGGGGGATTCTCAAAAGATGAATCAGACAAAAGCAAATTTCAATTGGCGACCTAGAGGTTTTCTTCAGTGGCTACTCACAATCCTCTCTGTGGTAGTATGTTTTATTATTATTATAGTGGCCTACTATATTTTTAACCCGAGTAATATGGATAAAATAATGAGTCTCCTTGCATGGGGAGCTTCTATATTTCCAATTATTCTAGTAGTGACAGCATTAATAATAATCGTGTTATTAGCTCTTTCTTTTTGGAAGAAAACCTTCATTGCTCTTACAGTGTTATTTCCTATTTTGTTGTTATTAATGCTTTTAACTGTGCAGCCAATTAGTAAAATGAAAAGCTATGCTAAAAGCGAGAATGTATCGGTTGCTCTTAGCTCACATTTTTTTTATAAACAAACTATCTCAACAAAACCTAGTGTAGATGTGGTGTATGGGAAAACTGCGGACGGCATTGAACTAAAGCTTGATGTGTGGCCAGCGAAGAAAAAATCAGAGGATGCTTTAACACCGGTCATTGTTCAAGTGCATGGTGGTGGTTGGGTAAGTGGAGAGAAAGGCCAAGTGCAAGACTGGAATCAGTGGATGAATGATCAAGGGTACACTGTTTTTGATATCCGATATCGTATGCCTCCTGAAGCAGGTTGGAAAGATGAAGTAGGGGATGTTAAATCGGCGATTGGTTGGATTGTGCAAAATGCAGATACGTATAAGATTGATCCGAACAAAATCATTTTAATGGGAGAGTCTGCTGGGGGAAATCTAGCTATGCTTGCTGCATATAGTTTGGGAGATAAGTATATACTGCCATCAACGGATGTTCCGGATGTACCGATCAAGGCAGTGATTAACATGTATGGGCCGTCAGATATGACTGCGTTTTACAACAACAATCCAAGTAAGAATTATGTCCAAGATGTTATGGATAAGTACATTGGAGGTTCACCATCCGATTACCCTAAGCGTTATAAGATGCTTTCCCCTATAAGCTATATCCATGAACAAACGCCCCCAACTATTATGTTTTTAGGGACGGGTGATCGTATTGTTCCTGTAGAGCAGGCGAACATCTTGGATGAGAAACTGACTACAAGTGGTGTAGCGCACGAACTTTATCTTCTTCCAAAGGTCGATCATGGCTTTGATGCAAATCCAGGTAGTTTGAGCACGCAATTTGCCAAGGAGAAAGTAAAAGTATTTCTTCAAAAATATAATCAATAATCATTACGCGTAGCTCCAGTTATAATAGGAAAAGCCTTTGCAGGAATTAATCATCCTTCAAAGGCTTTTATATTTAGAAAGTACATGTAGAATTATTATTATCCGTCTCAAAATATATATGAAAATGCTTACTGCAATTTGGATTGAAAAGAGTATGACAATGTTTACAGTTTGTGTGATTCATATAGTCATGAATCGTTAATTCACTTTTACATACACCACAAAATATTGCCTTTTCATGAAAGTCCTCTTTCTTCCATGGCTGAATTTTATGATTTGAATTTTCCTCATGACATTTATAGCATGGATAATACTCCCCACAACATTTAAATTTAATTGAAATGGTATCTTGCTTTTTAAAATAGTGCTTACATCTTCCTTGATCATCAATAACATTTCCTAAAATCATCATATGTCAAACCTCTTTTCATTTTAAACTTAAAACTTCACTTGATGCAATCAATCGATTATATTGCTCCTTTATTATTGTAAAATGATGCTTTTCATGGATGGTAAGTAGCTGGATAGATTGAATAAGGTTAGGGTAGTGAGCGATAGGGTCTGGAAAGACAATATGCCCGGCAATATCCTCCTCAATATTTTTTACTAATTCTTGCATTGCGCTCGTTTCGTTTACTAGTAATTGTTCGATGTCGTCGCTGCTTAGCGTAAAACGTTTTTTAGAGGGAGGCACTAATATTCCTGGTGCTCTCTCATGCCTCGTCCTTTTTTATTTTTATATTCCTCGTATATATCATGTATTTCTGTAGCGAAAGGCTTGTTTCTTCGCATTTTTGCGTAAGGCGTCAGTAGTAAGGAAAACTTTGTTGCTGTTTTAAGCATTTTTAAGATTAGATAAAGGTGATAGAAGTGTTCACCGATAGACCATTTTTCTTCTTTATCGCGGTGTCATAGTTGTTCCTCTTGGAGTGAATGAATGCAAGGTACGTAGTGATTTCGCTGCTCTTGTAATAGATGAAAATGATGCGCCATACTGTTAGATTTCATATTTTAGCCTTCTTCATTGTACTGTTACTTCCATTTTAGGAAACTATCTTGCAGAAGTACATAAAATACTATTAAGAATTGGCGATAAAAATGGAAAGTATCGTAGGAGGGATAAAAATGAATAGTAGACTTTTAATAGCTGCAGATGCTGAAGCCTATCGGAATTTAAGATTAGAAGCGCTACAAAATAATCCTGAAGCATTTGGCTCTAGCTTTGAGGAGGAAAAGGATAATCCGATTGAGCTGTTTGCCAGCAGATTTGAATCTCAGGGCTCTTTTACGTTAGGGGTTTTTGATCATGAACAATTAGTGGGCGTTGCGACGTTAGTGCAGGAAAGTAAGCTTAAGTTAAAGCATAAAGCGAGTATCTTTGCGGTGTATGTTTCTCCGAAAAAGCGCGGGCTTGGTATTGGTAAGCGTTTAATGGTCGAAGTAATTAACAAAGCGAGGGAGTTAAAGGGAATTGAACAGCTTCATCTAACAGTTGTATCAACGAATGCTTCAGCAAAAAGACTGTATTCTTCTTTAGGGTTTGAGGTATTTGGAACAGAGAAAAGGGCATTAAAAATAGATCAGCAATATTTTGATGAGGATTATATGGCTTTGTATCTATAACTTATTTCAGTGGATGTTTGAACAGCTAAAGCGAAAACTCCAAGAGCTTTTACCCTTGGAGTTTTTTGATTTTTATGGCGTGGTCCAATGAAACAATAAAAATAAAGCAATGATTAAAAGAATGACAGCAATCGTAAAAGTGACGTAGCTACTAGCATTACCCGTTTTATTTTTCAGTAGTTTTAAGCTCAGTACTATATTGATGATTGATAATGGGAATACTAGCCAAAATCCTAAATTGCCTAAGAGTTCAATTTGAATTGGTACATGGTTGTAAAAATAATTATAGGTGATACCTAAAGCAAGTAAAATTGCCAGCACAATATTGACCTTCGCAATTTTATTGTTGCTAATCATAATTGCCTCCAATCGATCCCTTTATAGTTGTATAGTATGCTTAAAATAAAAATCTGATAAAGCATGTAAGCTTCCAAGATTTGATCACATTCCTTAGTTTGTTCATCTGAATATTCAGTAAAATGAATGTATAAATCTTTAGTTTCTAGGACCTATTCTTCCACCTTTCGTTAACCAATGCCAACATATCTCGAAAAACTTTACCTTTTCTTGTAGTAAATAAGGAAAACCAATAAACAACCAATACAAAAAAGCAAGAACCAATACACCAGTTAATATACTGTTCACTTGTGTTGCAATAAAAATGCTAAGGAACATAATAAGAAAATATAGTACAGCAATTCTCCTGTAGGCTATCATAAATTTCCCCTCCCATTATTTACAATCATACAGAAGAGATAACCTTTTTGGCAATTAATTACATGCTGGTCAAAATAAAAAGTGAAAGAAAATAATACACCCACCAACGCGAGTTAGTAGGAAATCAAGCGTAAGTCAATTACCTGCACAATAATAAATATAAGCGTTAAATAAAATTCATATGAAAAGAAATAAAAGCTGTTACGCATCCGTTGGCTTAATAGATTTAGCTTTTCCTTTTTTGAAAATTCCTAAAAGAAGAAGCACAAGTCCAGTTAAAAATAGAAGTGGAAACATGACCATCATTAGTGCGACCGCCGCAAACCCCTCATCTTCATATCTCCCATACAGAATAGAAACAACCCCTGAGAATAAAGGAGCAATTAACAACATCATAGTTATTCCCCAAATTATATATTTCTTTTTATTCGATTTACCAAGACTTATCATAATAGCTATTCCTAGTACTAATACTAATCCTAAAGCAACTAATCCAATTCCCAATTTAGACCCTCCCCCTTCATTTAAATTTTAGCAGATGTTTGAACACCCACCATTAATTTTTCAATTTCTATGTCGTTCACCCTCCTTTTTTGTAATTAAGAGATTTAATAACTTCCGATAACTCCATGATGACCGCTTCTAATTTATCTATTTTCCTTTCAAAGCGAATGAATAGATAAACTGTAATGGCAATAGGGAATCCAAAATTTCCTATTAGGCTAATCCAAATTGGAACATTTTCTGGTGTCATAATGTAAATCACCCTCCCTCTTACTCCAAATTAGTAATATAAGGTGATACTCGGATTCGAACCGAGGATCCAGGTTTTGCAGACCCTTGCCTTACCGCTTGGCTATATCACCAAAATTGTAACCGTACTATGTAAAGAGGATCCTTCTGTAATAAAAACAACCTTCCTGTAAAAAAATTATTTCAAGCGAGGAATGTCACTATTGTGTTAGGTTAAAGGAATGGTTACAAGAAAATAATATTACGTATGTCAATAAGATATTAATGAAGAGCACGTATTAAAGGAGTTTAAGCATTTTAATAGTAGTGCTATCCCATTTACTTTAATAGTCGCTGATCATAATTCAGCCAGAAAAAATAAAAGCTATTTTAGATATTTGAAAGAGTTGGATTAAATCACCTTTTTTGTATAAAAGGTGTTTTTTTATTCTTTTTAAGAACATTTGTTCTTATTTTGGTTTATAATATAGATACAACATTCACTTTAAATAGAAAGAAGGCGGAAGTATTGGAGGGAAGTTAAATGGAGAAACAAAAAATAGAGGAATTCTTCTATAGAAATAATGCGCAGGTTAACAATCCAATCATAAAAAGCTTTTTGTCGGATTCCAATAATCTTTATTTGGTGCAAAAGGCGATCTTATATCCAACCGAACAAAATAAGAAACTTGTCGATGAATCTTTCCAATCTCACTATATAAATGTTAGGAAAATCAAATATGTCAGTAATTTAATTTATTTTTTTAGCTTAGATTTTGATAAAAAAAGGAGAAGGCTACAAAATCGTGCTCTATTAATATTAGATAAGGGCTTATCAGAAGAAGGTGGCACGACCGCGAAAGAGCTAATAGAAGATGCAAGCGTTGAAATTGAACTGGATCATATAGTTGATGGAGGATTATTTGACAATATTGAAGATGAACTGCTTTTAAAGTCTTTGCAAAAACTAACGGTTAAACAACTTCAAATATTAGAGATGATTTATGTAAAAGAGCTTTCTATAAAAGAAATAGCTCACACATTACAAACTACACCGCAGAATATATCAAACCTTCATAGGAAGGCTTTAAACAAACTCAAAACTACACTCAGCAAAAAGGGGGAATAATATATGGCGATTTTAGAAAATCAATACAATGAAGAGACGCTAACGATTATAGAGAATTTCATACCGAAAATAAAACAATGTTTGCACAATACAGACTTTCAGGAAAGGGAAGACTTGGAACAAGAAATTAAATTAAAAATTATAGAGAAGCTGGCAACAGTAGAATTTCAGGATGCACCTAGTTTTTGGGATTTTTTCTCGTGAACTTTATACCCGGTTGTTTCGGGTGGCTACCCGGCAACCTAAATTCCAACACCTTGAAATAAAAAACGATGCACATAGTGAAGACACTATGTACATCGTTTTATTAATTAATTAGCCTTTTAGGAAATCAGGCTTTGCGAAGTTTGGGTTTGGATATTTATAGAAACCTTCGCCTGTAGCGCGGCCTAGTTTGCCTTTTTCGATATACTCTGTTTTTAAGAGGTTGGCTAATTTTTTAAAGTTTTCTTCACCTGTAGCAGCGGCTTTTGCCTCTACAATGTTGAAGGCAGTGTTAATGCCGACAATGTCAAGGATGGCGAATGGACCTAGTGGTGCTCCTGTTCCAATCATCCATGTTTTATCGATTGTTTCTGGGTCTGCTACTTCTTTTACTAATAGTGATTCAGCAGCATCTAAAAATGGAACTAGTAATGAATTCAAAATATAGCCTGGTTGTTCTTTATATAATGGAAGTGGAACCATGCCGATTGCACGTGCAAATTCTACGACTTCATCGAACACTTTCATATCAGTGCCTGGATGCTTCATAATTTCGGCTGTGTTGTTTTTCCAAATCGTATTTGCAAAGTGAAGTGCTATAAACTTCTCTGGACGACCAGTTGCTTCAGCAAATTGGCTTGGTAATAATGTAGATGAGTTTGTCGCAAAGATTGTTTTAGCAGGGGCAACTTTGCCAAGGTTTGTGTAAAATTCCGTTTTAATTTTAACAACTTCAGGAATCGCCTCAATCACAAGATCGGCATTTGCAACCGCTTCTGATAAATCACTTTTAAATGATAAACGTGCATATGCAGCATCAACTTCTTCTTGCGTCGCGCCTAAGTCTTGTTGGTATAACGGTTTTAATTTTGTGATACGATCTTGTGCATTTGCTAATGCCTCATCATTAATATCGTATACGGTTACATTAAATCCTTTAAAAGCTGATTGATAGGCAATTTGACTACCTAGAACACCGCTACCTGCAACTGTAATATTTTGATAATTCATCCTAAATTCCTCCTTCGATAATGTTACATTAATATAATTGTATGGGTATGTGTTGTATCCCTTGTTACACCTCCATACTACTTCTTCTAATATTAAAAAATCAAATGAAAGCCTCGATTGTTATAATGATATAATGACTTCATTAATTTCCCCAAAAGTAAAAAATGTCACCCGAGAGAGTGACATTTAATGTTCAATAGCTGCTAATGCTTTGTCCATTTGGCGTTCATTATATTTTATTGCATGACTATTAATGGATTCGAGCCCCTTAAAAGTATAATTAGCGTTTTGATAAAACCCAAAGACAAAATCGTTGATCGGCGATTCTTCTTCTCCATAGTATCTATTCACTACATATGCCTTAAAAATATTTTCTAGCATATATTCATTATTTTGTACGTCTGCCAAATATTTTTTATTTTTATATTCGCCTAACATGTAATCTTCGAATTCTTTGATTTCAGTCTTTGTAGGGGGATACTTTTTAGCGTAGGCTTCAATTGTATCGAACTTTTTAGAAGAAGTGCTATTAAGAGAAGCAACCTCCTTTACTTTAGTCTGCCAAGTTGCATCTTCTGTTGATTCTGCTTTAGCTACGGGTTTTTCTTCATGTTGCTCTTTCTTAGGAGATTCTTCTTGGCTTACTATATAGGACTCAGGTAGAAATTCACTAGCACCTAAAGCAGAAAGGCATAAAATAATAATAGAAATTCCCGTAAACTTTAGCATTTTAATTGCTTTTATTCTGTCCAATTTTATGAAATTGAAAATTGCAAGAAGAAGGGAAATCAATCCCGTTATACCACATAATAAAAATATGCCAGAAAGTACTTTAAACAAGTATAAAGCCCCCTTTCTTATAGAGTTACTTTAAAACTGATAGCTTTTCCAATAATCTTTGCAGGATTATTTCGGTCTACTATATACGGTTCATGTTTTGGGTTATCTGGCATTAGTAAAATGGTATCCCCTTGTTTTTTTACACGCTTTAGGGTTGCTTCTGTATCTCCATTTACAAGTACGGCTGCTATCTCGCCGTATTCAACTTCACTTTGCTCCCTTATTAAAACTTTAGAGCCATTTGGTATAGTTGGCTCCATCGAGTCCCCTTTTGCAACTAAAGCAAAAATATTTCCTGCAGGTAACAACTCGGAAAATTCGTACATATATCCTTCTACATTTTGCTCCGCTAGGATAGGCTCTCCACAAGCGATGGTACCTAAGATTGGAATTTTAGCAAAGTTAGGTTGTATTTCTATTAAATTTGTCGGCTGCTCTTCCGTTAAATCAGAACGCCTAATATTAAAGTAGTCAGCCATTAACTGAATTTTATCTGGCCTTGGGTATGTGCTAGCCTTCATCCAATTAGAAACGGTTGTCTCTGGTAAATTTAAATCTCTAGCCATATCTGTTTGATTTAAACCTCTTTTATCCAATTGCTGTTTTAAGTTTATGGAGAAGACGATTTTTAGTTTATCTGAATTATCCATATTAAAGCACCTCCTTTAATATAATAATACCGATAATCAGTAGTTGTGTAAACTCGTAAGTACCTTTTAAAGGAATTTTATCCTTGACTATACCGTTTAAAGGTACTAAAATATATTTACATTATAAAAAATATTGATTGAGTAGTAACAGAATCTTTTAAAGAACAAGGAGAGGGATTTAGAGTGGATAAAATAAAGAAGCGTATAGAAGAAGCAATAGCAAGAAATTACGATGGATAAAAGTTTTTATGTAGAAGTACCGTTTAAAAGTATTTGGTCGTTAATTAAATAAAAAAAGTGGGTGCTAAGTATGTACGAATGGTTAAAAGATTATCAGCAAATTGAAGATGAAATTACATATTTGGAATATAATTTAGAGAGATCACAAAAAGAGTTGAAACGTTGGGTTAGTGGCGATTTAGCAGGAGTAAAACTGACTGCAGAATCTGATGGCGCGAAACTAGAGGAACGGATAGAGCGAATTGAAAAAGAATTACAAATTAAGCTTACTGAACAGAAGAATTTTATGGAGCTTATTAGTAATTTCAGTGGATTAAATCACAAAATTTTAAAATTAAAATATGTGGATGGTATGACTTTGGAAGAAATAGCTGAAGAATTAAATTACAGTGCAAGTTATATTTATAAAAAACATGCGGAAATTGCCAAGATGATTAGATTTGCTCACGAAATAAAACTTACACATTGATTGGCAAATTAATTGTAGCTAGACCACTTGTAAAAAGTGGTCTTTTTTATAGACAACGGTAGATGCTCGTTTCCTTTAACTGACACCTAGTAGGAAGAATAGAAACGATTGAAATTTCATTACATGATGGTAGTGTAAAAGTTTGGTTAAAGAATATCCTTTAGTTAGAGGTCATATAGAAAAAAGTGATCTTTTTTTAGGGAAGTTCAGATAAGTGAACTTTCCCATAACTGACACTCAGTAAAGAGAATAGAAACAATTGAAATTTCATTATATGATGGTAGTGTAAAAGTTTGATTAAAGAACAAATATCCATTAGTTAGAGATCACTTAGAAAAAAGTGATCTTTTTTTAAGGGAAGTTCAGATAAGTGAACTTTCCCATAACTGACACTCAGTAAAGAGAATAGAAATGATTGAAATTCCGTTATACGATGGTAGTGTAAAAGTTTGGTTAAAAAACAAATATCCTTTAGTTAGAGGTCACATAGAAAAAAGTGATCTTTTTTAGGGAAGTTCAGATAAGTGAACTTTCCCATAACCAACACTCAGTAAAGAGAATAGAAACGATTGAAATTTCATTATATGATGGTAGTGTAAAAGTTTGATTAAAGAACAAATATCCATTAGTTAGAGATCGCTTAGAAAAAAGTGATCTTTTTTTAAGGGAAGTTCAGATAAGTGAACTTTCCCATAACTGACACTCAGTAAAGAGAATAGAAACAATTGAAATTCCATTATATGATGGTAGTGTAAAAGTTCGATTGATGAGTAACATGCACAGTGAAGATAATAACTATCAGCTAGAAACCACTCCAAACCGAGTGGTTTTTTTGCTCATTAAAATTAATAAATAGAAGGGTGTGAGTGGATGGAGCCCATTTACGCAAAGTGCAATAAATCATGTGGTCACAAATTCTATGTTCAACATTTTAAGAAAGACAAGCTAGCTACCATTGAGAAAACTTATTTTACTTGTCCAAACTGTGGAAGAGAGTATGTATGTTTTTACACGGATGAAAATACACGTAAACTTCAAGCTGCTTTAAGAGAGCTGCATCGAGAAATGAAATGGATTGAAAAAGACGAGTTAGTTGAGCTGAAGAAAAAGGAGTCTGACTTAAAACAATTAATTTCGGACGGTATGGCTAGTGCTAGAAAATTAATTGAAGGCTAATTGAACCAATGCTCTTGAAAGGAGGTGAATAAAATGAATAGGCGCGCAAGAATGAAAACGTCTACTGGTTTCTTTTCAGTAGGCGTCTTTGATATTCCGAAAATTAGTAATTGTAAACAGCTTTTATATACCGAGAAGCCAACATCATTAGAATTCTTACTTTATTTAAGAAGTTCAATATTTCATTCACTGAAGGGAGGTACTATTTTTAAGTCTTACCTAAATTTATAAAAGTAGATTAGGAGAAAATCTATGAGAGATCTAATGAATCACATACCTGCTATATTAGAGCCATTAGGTCTGCCTATTATCTTTAATGGAAATCCTACGGGCTCAGAAAAGCCAAGTCAGTTCATTACCTTTTTAGAGTTAAGTGCAAAGCCTATTTTTGAAGTCGATGGAGATGAACTGGAAATAGAGAGGATTATACAAATCAATGTATGGTCCAATTCGAATTATCATCAGCTTGCAGAGAGCATCAAACGAATGATGGGAAGTGCGGGCTATGAGCGAACTTTAGAATATGATGAACCAAATATTACAGGCGAGTCTCACAATAATAGGGTGCTAAGATTCGTCTTTTTTGATGAATAATTATAAACAATTAGGAGGTCATTGTAAATGACAACAGTAAATGAAAAACCACAAAAAATTAGCTTAAAACGTATTCACTATGCACTAATGACAAATGAACAAACAGAGACATGGGGCGAAGTGAAAACTTTAACAATGCCTATTTCTATGACACTTACACCAAACTTCTCAGAAGCGCATTTAGATGCTGGGGATCGTGTAGTGGATCAGGAAGCACAATTGGATTCTATCACGATTGCTGGTGAAACAGCTGATTTACCAACAGAAGTGCTAGTAGATTGGTATGGACACAAAAAATCTGCAGAAGGCGGTATTATTACAAATGCAAATGATACACCAAACTCGATTGCAATAGGTTTTGAATCAGGCTCTAAGTTGGTTTGGCTATTAAAAGCAAAGTTAAAACCAGGTGAAGAAACAAATACAACTCGTAAAAAAGGTGAAACAAGTTATAAAGTATATCCATTCGGCGGTGAAGCATTACCACTAATCGATGGTGTTATCAAGCATACGGTAGATACAAGAGATACAGGTGTATCAGTGACTGCAGAAACATTCTTTAAAACCGTTGCAAAACCAAGTGAAACAGTTGAAACACCTTAATTAGAGAGAAGCCCTTTGAGGGTTTCTTTTCTTTTTTATTTCAAGACTTTGTGAGTATCTATAATAACATCATTATAACGAAGATAACTAGAAAAGGATGGATGAATTATGCAAATTACTTTGAAAATTAACGGACAAGAACAGATTTTCTCGAATGACTTTGTGAAAGCGCGAGTGTTCCGAAATGCACTAAAGATGAACGAAAAAATGCGAAAAGAAGGTAATGAAATTTCTGTAGAAACATTTGATGAGATGATTTCTTTTGTGGTGAACGTATTTGATAATCAATTCACGATTGATGATGTATGGGATGGTTTAGAGGCTGGGAAATTACAAGATGAAATTATGCGAGTTTTCAATAACGTGCTGAATATTGGCGGACTTGAAACAAAACCGGCCATTAATGATGCTGAGGGAAAGCTAGTAGAATAACACCTTATCAATATATTAAAAAATTTTATCGAGATTTGATAAAAGAAGGTTATAAATTACATGAAGTCGACGAAATGGATATTCATTTTTGGTTCGAGCTTACAAGTGATTTTGATGAAATGGAGGAGGTTACAGCAGATGAAATTTCTTGGCTGTGATTTATTTTCCAAAAAAGGCGGTGATGAAAATGGCGGAGATTGGAGCTGTAGAACTTAGTCTAAATACTTCTAATTTCGATGGATCCATTGAGCAATCTATAAGGCGATTGACCGCAATGGGGGCAGAATTACAGGCTTTACAGATGCTTGGTACTAACTACGAAAACTCTATGGAGGGTTTATCAAAAAAGCATGATATACTCACACGGTCAGTTGAAGCATCGAACCTTAAACTAACGGAGCAACGTAGAAAATATGAAGAATTAATAGCCTCTGAGTCAGCGAATACAGAAGCAATTGAAAAACAAGCAATCGCTGTTAATGAAGCACTCGTTGAATACAATCGTTTAAATACACAGTTGAAAGATGTAGATAATCAATTAAATGTACAGTCATCAAGCTGGAATAAATTTCAGGAAGCTGGCGGTAAAGTAAAATCTGTTGGCGAAAGCATATCTTCTATTACAGCCCCTATTAAAGATTTTGGTGTTTTTGCTTTTAATGCTGCAGTAGATTTTGAAAGTGCTTTTGTAGGAGTGCGTCAAACGGTAAATACGAGCGAGGAAGGTTTTAAAAAGCTTGAAGATGGTATACGGGGGATGGCTAAGGAGCTACCAGTTAGTGCTACCGAAATTGCAGGAGTTGTTGAATCGGCTGGACAGCTAGGGATTGCTGAAGAACACCTTTTATCTTTCTCTCGAACAGTTATTGATATGGGAAACTCCACGAGTATGACCCGTGAGCAGGCTGCAAAGGAATTTGCTGATTTTGCAAATATTGTTGGAATGGGGCAGGGTGATTTTGACCGTTTAGGCTCTTCAATTGTTGAACTTAGCAGCAAAATGAACGTTTCTGCTTCTGATATTATGGCAATGGGAATGGGATTTGCTGAGCAAGCTTCCAAAGCTGGTCTAACAGAGGCGCAAATCATGGGACTAGCTGCTACCATGTCTAGTCTAGGGATTAACGCTGAAACCGGGGGAGCAGCGATGACTTCGGTTCTCCAAAAAATCCAAAAAGCTGTAGGAGATGGTGGTGATAGCTTATCAGGATTTGCTAAAGCGGCCAACATGTCTAGTGCAGACTTTAAAAAGGCTTTTGAAACAGATGCTGCCTCTGCATTAGACTTATTAGTGAAGGGATTAGCTGAATCAGCAGAAGGTGGAGCTAACTTAAAAAGTATACTTTCGGACTTGGGAGTAAGCGGTAACGAAACAGATGTACTTTTAAAAATGGCTGATGCTTCTGATTTACTGTCATCGGCTGTTAATTCATCCTCATCTGCATGGGAGGAAAACACGGCTTTATCAGATAAGGCAGCCGAACGCTATAAAACGACAGAATCTCAAATAGCCACAATGAAAAATGAACTTACAGATATTGGAATTAGCATTGGGAATATTTTAATACCGATCGTGAAGAGTTTTTTAGAAAAGCTTCAGCCATGGATTGAAAAGTTTTCTAATCTTAGCGATGGTACCAAAAAGCTAATTACGATTATTGGAGGGATTGCGGCAGTTATTGGGCCAGTTCTTGCGGTATTTGGAACAGTAATATCAACTGTCGGTACAATCATAGGAGCGTTTAGTAGCCTAGGTTCTGTTTTTGCAGTATTAAGCGGACCAATAGGATGGATTGTAGCTGGCATTGCTGCACTAATTGCTGGCGGTATAGCATTATATAAAAATTGGGATGTAGTTAGCGCAAAAGCAGTTGAGATATGGGATGGAATAGCAAGCTTTTTCTCAGGATTGTGGACAAGTATTACAGAAGCGGCTTCCGCTGCATGGGATTGGTTTACCCAACTACTCTCAGACTTATGGACGGGATTAGTAGTAGGAGCTGAAGCGATATGGACAGGCTTGGTAGATCTACTTGCAGGGATATGGACAAGCATTACAGAAGCGGCTTCCGTAGCATGGGAAGAGTTTATCCAATTACTTTCAGATTTATGGACAGCGATTATAGAAGGAGCTATAGAAATATGGGGAGGCATGGTAGAGTTCTTCTCAGAATTGTGGACAAATATCACAGAAATAGCCTCTATCGCATGGGAGGAGTTCACACAGTTACTCTCAGACTTATGGACGTCAATTATAGAAGGAGCGATAGAAATATGGGAAGGGATGATAACCTTCTTCTCAGAATTGTGGACAAGTATTACAGAAATAGCTTCTATTGCATGGGAGGAGTTCACACAGTTACTCTCAGACTTATGGACGTCAATTATAGAAAGAGCAATAGAAATATGGGAAGGGATGATAACCTTCTTCTCAGAATTGTGGACAAATATTACAGAAATAGCTTCTATTGCATGGGAAGCATTTAGCCAACTACTCTCAGACTTATGGACGTCAATTGTAGATGGAGCGATAGAAATATGGACTAGTTTTGTAGAAAGCCTCTCAGAAATCTGGTCATCAATAGTTGGTGTGGCTACCGAAATATGGGGTTCTATTTCTTCTACGATTATCAATATTGTTTCAACTATTATTAGTGGGATAGAAATTGGATGGAATAAATTAAAACAAACTACCGAAATTGTATTTAATGTTGTTAAGTCATTTTTGAGTGACGTATGGAATAATGTGAAAAATATGATTGTAGGTACGGTAGGAAGTATTGTTGATTTAGTTATATCGGGATGGACAAGGTTCAGCCAGATGACAACAAATACATTTAATACGATAAAAAACTTTTTGAGTAATGTATGGGAATCTATCAAAACTACGGTAGTAAATACAGCAACCCAGTTAGTAACAAGCACTATCCAAAAATTTCTTGATATTAAAGTGGCAATAGAAACAAAGATGAATGAGGCTAAAAAAGTTGTTACAGATATTTGGGATAAAATACTTAGTATTTTCAAAGCCCTCGATTTGCGTAAAATCGGTAACGATGTTATTCAAGGTCTAATTAATGGTATTGGCGATATGTCAAAACTTGTATGGGAAAAAGCTAAATCAATTGCTACGTCAATAGGTGATGCAATAAAGAGCACTTTAAAAATCAATTCTCCTTCACGAGTAATGATTGCAATCGGTAAAGGCGTTGGTGAAGGCTTAGCGATAGGGATTGAGAAAGGCAGTGATGGAGTTAACAGAGCCGCTGAGAAATTAGCAGAGGCTGCAATTCCAGATTTAACCGAGCGTCTATCCATTTCTAAAGAGGCCATCGAAAAAGCCCAGCAAATCGTCAGCAATGTAATAAAAGCCAATGCAGCTGAAATTCAGGCCTTGCAGAAAGAAGCGGAGAATAAGAAAGTTGAAATTTCTCAACAGGCTTCAGACAAAATTACAGCGATCAAAAACAATGCAGCGAAAAAACAGGTAACTCTTACAGTAGATCAGGTAGCCCAAATCAAGAAGATAGAAGAACAATCATTAAAAGATCGCGAAGCAATTACAAAGCAATACGCTGAAAAAATGGCAAAAGCCGAATCAAAATCTGCAGATATAAAATTCAAAGCTTTAAAAGAATATGTTGAAGCTCAGAAATCTGCCGGAGAAATGTCGGCAAAACAAGAAGCTGAATTTTGGCGCTATAGTGCAACGGCGTTTAAAGAAGGTACAAAGGAAAAAACAAATGCATTAAAAGAGTTCAAAAAAGCATATTCTGAGATGGTTAAGGAACAATTCGAAAAAGAGAAGGATTCCATTGAAAAACGTAAAAAATACAATTCACTCTCTCTAGCAGAGGAATTGAAATTTTATGAACGCTATCTAGGGCATTATGAAGCTGGTACAGACGAACGCACTTATTATGAAGAAAAATTTTATAATACGAAAAAAGAAATAAGCGAAAAAATTAAAACCATCAATAATGATTATTTAAAGCAGACGCAGGATGTTAACAAAAAATTACTGGATGAAGAGCAAAAGCTTAATGATGCTTACAATAATGCTCTAGAAAGTCGTATTAAAAGTATCAAAGGTTACTTTGGTTTATTTGATGAAGTTAAAGTAGCCGATCCTGTTGATTCTTCCAGCTTAACGCAAAATTTAAGTGAGCAAGTGAATGCCTTATCCCAATGGCGAATTGAGTTATCAAAACTTGAAATTCGTGGATTATCAAGTGCGATTATCGATGAACTCGAGGCAATGGGCCCAAGTGTCCTTGCACAGCTAGAAGCTTTAAATCGAATGACAGATTCAGAAATGTTTCAATATCAAGACTTATATGAGAAGAAGCTACTAATAGCACGTGAATCAGCGATAAAGGAACTAGAGCCATTAGAAGCTGAAACGAAGGCGAAAATTGAGGGTTTACGTAAAACAGCAAATTCGGAATTGAACACACTAAATAGCGAATGGCAAAAGAAAATCAAGGATGTTGTTCTGGGAACAGAAGAAACTCTAGGCTCTATGAATGAAATTGGGAAAAATGCTATTCAAGGTTTAATTGATGGCATGATGGGAATGCAATCGGCATTACAGCAAACAGCAAACAACCTTGTCAGAAATGTTTCGGATACATTAAGAGATGTGCTAAATCTAAATCCAACATCTTCTTTATTGCAAAAGGTAGGAGATGGTTTAGTCGATGGGTTTGACTCTATAATGAATAAAGCTACTAATGTTAGTAAACATTTAGCTAATAGTGTTATGCAAGAGTCTTCTTCTTCATTACCAATGCAAAAATCTAAGAATAACAAAACATCACAAAATTCAGGGCCTTCAACTATTGTTGTACAATCCATATTGGATGGACAAGTTTTAGGCGAATCTGTTGTAGATGTCGTAAGTGGTAAACAATATAGCAATGCAAGCATTCATGCATTGACGAGGGGGTTAAGTGGTATATGAAGATGATTTTAAAGGATGGCCGTGAAATGCTGATGAGCGACTACAGTTTAAAATTATTAAAATATTTCATTCCTTCTGTATCAATAGAGCATCAATCGTCTGAGGTTGATGGCAGTGATGGAGCAATCTTCACGAGCACACGATTTAGTGGACGAACGATTACAGCAAAATTTATGTATAAAGCATTTGATTATCATGATTTTAAATTGTTTATTGCAGACATTAATATGCTGTTTGCCCGAAAAGAATATTTTTATATTATTTTTGATACTGAGCCAGGGAAACGCTGGAAGGTACGTCTGGCAAACAGCTATCAACCAAATGAGCTACTACGAAAAATAGGAGAGCTAGAAATACAATTTATTTGTGAAAATATTTATGCAGAATCCGTTCCTACAACTTTAGATTTAAAGGAATGGGACATTGATAAATGGGCATGGGGCATGGGTCTTGATTGGGATGAAGATTTAGCTTACTCGTTTAATAGCAACCATTTCACAATTAAAAATTACGGAAATGCTGCTATTGATCCACGCCAAAATGAGCTTACTATTACTTTAAAAGGAATTTTTAACAATAGTGTTACTATTACTAATAAAACCACAGGAGACGTGTATCAATTTAATGGTGCTTTATCTTCTTCTGATGAATTAAAAATTAGCAGTATTCGTTCATTTAAAAACGGTACTTCTGTTTTTAAACAAACAAATAAAAAACTCCTATCACTAGCAGTTGGAGATAATAGTTTTTCTATCTCAGGCGGTACTGTTCACAGTATCGTTTTTAATTTTAGATTTTTATATATGTAAACAAGGATGGTGAAGTAAAGAGATGGTCATTAATTTACACACGACACAATCACCAGTCAGTCGATCAGAACGAATTAAAATAAATGAGAACTGGCAAAGGATTATTGAAGGGTTATCAAGATTACAATATCAACTTAATATTTTAGCTGGCGGCGAAGAAGTTGACGAGTTAATTAAACGCATTAATGATGCAATTGATACGGTATCTAATGCTTTACAAGACACTAAAAAAGCGATTAATGATGCTAACAAAGCTACTACAGAAGCGCAGGAAGCTACAACAAATGCTAATTCTGCTGTTCAAGTAGTTAATGAATCAATAGCAGAAGCGACACAAATGCTGGAGAACTTAGAGACTTTACAAGCTCAATTAGTACAAATGAAACATCAGCTAGAAACAGCTACGACAGGCGCTGAGACAGCAGCGTTAAATGCCAACAATGCTGCGAAATTAGCAACTGACATAGCCAATACGTTAAATGAAGTAATAGCAGAAGCGGAAGAGGCAGCGCAAAGAGCAAATAATGCCGCACAAGTTATTGATGGTTGGGGTACAGCCACAGCATGGGTTGCAACGGTTGAGTATGTTAAGAACAATGTAACAACTTACAACGGCTCAACATGGCAATCATTATCGACTAATATAAATTCAGTTCCTTCAGAATCTAATACAGACTGGATTTTGCTTGCTCAACGTGGGGTAGACGGTAATGGCTCTGTTTCTAAAGTTGCCAATAAATCTCCTGACATTGACGGGAATGTACTATTAATTCCAGCCGATATTGGCGCAGAAACTCCTTATGGAGCGCAGGAAAAAGCAAATGGAATTAAGGAATGGGTTCAGGCACATGGTTTAGGAACTGACAAACCAGGATTGATAGCTTCACCTGATTCTTTATTAAATAAAACTGAGTCAGGTTTTTGGAATGTTAAAAATACACCAGGATCAACCGTACTACCGAACGATATAGAAGACTTTCATGTTTATGTGGGCATGAAAGCGGATGAAACAAATATTTATCAAACATTTTTAGCGATCTCTCAAGAAACGGCTAAAACATATACAAGGGTAATTGAAAAGGATGGACAAACAAAAGTTCATAAAGATGATTCTGGCTGGATTGAAGGTGGAGGCTCCGGAAGTGGAGTTGGCGGGGGACTTAAATTTAGTGCCGAAACTTACGACTTACCTACAACAGAAGAAAGTCAAAAATCATGGAATTTACCTGAAAAATCTTATGTTAAAAATAACGACTTTATGATTGTTTTTCATAATGGTTTTTACCTATCCCCTACTTCATGGAATATTTCAGGTGATGCGTTTAATGGTTACGTCTTAAATATTCCTGAGAACCCTATTACTGCTGTTGTAGATAATAATGTTAGAATTATAATTTTCAAAAATATCCCTACAGATGGAACAGAACGCTTTAGTGGTAATTTGCTAGAAGACGGTACAGTTTCTATAGGAAAGTTAGACCAAGATGTTCAGGATGCCATTAATAATGTAGGAACTACAATTGATATTATTGATAATTTAGATTCGGAACGTACAGACGCCGTATTATCAGCTAAACAAGGTAATGTATTAAAAAAAATGTTAGACTCAGCACCTAAAACAGAAGTAGTGAATGATTTAACAACAGGTGGTAAAGATAAACCTTTATCAGCTGAGATGGGTAAAGTTTTAAATGAGAAGAAGATTCTTGAAGATGGAGGTGAAATTGAAGGAGCAGTAAACTTTGATACATTAGCTACTAATAAATTATATCAGGTTGGAGTATTGACAGAAGGTACAGTAGGCTCTCCATCTGATAGTACAGGTGTAATATATGGTGGAGCATATTCTATATTAGAAGATTTCATGACTGGTGCTTATCGTATCCAAAGATTAACGCAAATTGACCAACAAACTATAATTTTCAGAACAAAGTCAGAAGGTCAACCATGGAACTCTTGGAAGACAACGGAAGTATCAAACCATAAGTCTGTAGCAAAGGTTATGAACTTAGGTGACAACTATGCTGAACGCGACTTTGGCATTGTTAGATGGAATAATAATACTAGTTCTGAGTATGCTGAAATAACTCTACCTACTACTGTAGAGATAAATGGAATATTTGAAGTTCATGTAACTTCATTATTTGCAAATTCGGATTCTACTGGTGGAATTATTCATAGAACATTCATTACATCATCAAATAAAACTATTCACAGTAGGTCAGTTGAAATACCTAGTCTAAGTAACTCATTTGCACAAAACTTCTACGTACAAGAGCCATATACTATAGGAGACAAGTGGCTTATTAGGATTTATAAACGAGTTCAAAATAATCCAATTCACATTATAATTAAATATCATTCTATAGGAGAAGTACCTAACAGACAGGCTTTTGAATTATTGAATAGTATGGAGCCATTCAAGGTGACTCAAATGAATTATACTCTTAGCACAAATGATTATCCTATACAGAAAGTAACATTTTCAAATGATTTGAAGATACAAAAAGGAATACCAACTATTCAATTAGACCCTATGTCAACAGGTAAGGTATTTGAGCTTAGTTATAATGCAAATACTCAAAATGACTATGGAGTAGCTCTTAGAAAAGACTATAAAGATGCCATGATTATAAATAGTCAAAAGGATGTAAGATTCTTCGGAAAAGATGATGCGTGGTTTAGTGTACAAGATTTAAAGCAATCTGTCGTTGATGGGAAAAAGAAAGTGGCATCCGCCATTAGCGGCAAAGGCGTACAAACTGCTTCGGATGCTACATTTGACCAGATCGCTACAAATATAAGTAAGATTTCAACTGGTGTGCAATTTGCGCAAGGTACAGCTTATGTAACACAGAGCAAACCTGGCAGGGCAGACAACTCTAGTTGGCTTAGACTTGATAACATCGGCTTTCAGCCGAAGACTGTTATAGGAACAAAAGTCGGGAACCGTGACAAGTCAGAAGCTATATCTATTTATCATATGGGTCCAGGTATCAATACAGATGTTATCATGTATATGCCAGATTCTGGGCGTATTATTTACGGCGGTGGTAGTGAATGGGAATTTAGTACCGATACGCTTTGGTTGCAAGTGGACTCTGTAGCGTGGACACAATGGAATTGGACTGCATATGGATTTAACTAATCATAAAGAAAGGAAAATAGATTTATATAATAGAAGTTGGAAGATGTGTAATATACGACAATAAGACTGGTAGAATTATTTATCAAACTGGTGAAATGAGTGACAATGTAGTTTCTTATGACCGAAATATGGCTTATCTTATATTGATTTGCCATATGGTTGTGTAGGAGATTGTGAGCATGAAGATTTTATAGACCAAATGCATCTATTATTAGAAGATAGGAGTTGACCTTTATCACCGTTAGAACAAAAGATTAAAGAGTTAGAGGATGAGCAATTATTACTAACCGTATAATAGATAAAGTAAATCAAATAGTAGTAAGAATAGTTGCAGAGCGTATTGTAAACAAACTGATGACGTAACTAATTGGGCTTATCGTTCTGCTGTTGAGGATTATATCTTAGAAAATGCAGAAGGTGTATAATGACTGATTAATCGTTACATGAGAGACAAATAAGTTTTAAAGAGTCTTTAATAGATTCTATTTTTTTAGAATGACCAAGATTGATTAAAGATTGTTAAATAATAGTTCCATTTTATTTAGCGCTACTCATAATGGGTGGGGTTTTTTTTATTAAAATAAGGGGTTGATAAAATGTATAGTGGTAATCAAGCTTCATACGATAACCTTAGTGAAAATATGAAGCAAAAGCTTGAAGGATTAAAGACTCCTATCGTCAATGACTTAACTACGGGTGGTTCTGACAAGGCATTATCAGCTGAGAGTGGTAAAGAACTGAAGAGTTTAGTTGATGAAAAAGTAGATAGTGAAGATTTAAAGTCTTTGCAAATAGAAGTTACTGAACATTTGGCACAAAAAATACTTGAGTATGGTGGTTTTATAGAAGGTACTATTAACTTCGATACACTTACACCTAATAGGCTGTACAAAGTTGGAGAAGTTAAAGCAGGTTCAGTAGGTATGCCACCTTTAGATGTTAGTGCTAACAATGGCTCATATAGTGAATTGGAATTTTTCGATACAGAAGGCTACCAAACACAGCGTATCACTCAGGTTGTTGGTGGAAAATCAATGATGTTTCGTTCAAGAGATGCTCGGGCTAATAATGGAGCATGGGGTAATTGGCAAAGAGTAATGACAATTAACACATACTATCCTACGAAAACAATCGAAAATACTGGCGCAATTGCAGCAAGTAAAGCATTTCCTGTGGTAACATGGGCAAACAATACAGGTTCAGAAGTATGTGAGATATTGATACCTGCAACATTAAACTTATCAGGAGTTATTGAGTTAAATTTAGTTTCTACTTTTGCCAATTCAAATGCAACAGGTGGAGCTAAAATATTGTATCATGTCACTGCATCAAACAAGACTGTACATTCTCAAAAAATGACAATTATTGATATGAGCGAAACTTTCGCAAATAACTTCCATGTGAGTGAGATACTAGCGGTAAATGACTGGTTTGTTATAGTTATTGTTAAAAGAAAAGCAAGTAATCCAATGACTATAAATATGAATTATCAATCATTTCTTAACGATAATGCATGGACTATTATGAACGAAACAAACTTTTCTATCTATCCTGTATCTGATGACTTATCTACTAGACCTATACAAAAAGGGTTATCTAAAAGGATAGATGAGATTACTACCTTGCCTGCTTCTGTTAATGCCGTGCTAGGAGCAGGTTGGAGTGTGCGAGCATATAATTCATTAACTTATTACAAAGATGCATTCGGTGTTGTTCATTTACGTGGAAGGGTAGATAAAAGTGGAGGCACTCCTTTGATTACAACGTTACCAGTTGGGTATAGACCGTTGGCTAACTTCGAGAGTGCTGCACAACATGGTGCAACGCAAATAACGTATATAGATGTATCAACTGATGGTCAGGTAAGAGGCAATTACGTTGCTGACGGAGGCAACATCCTTGTAGATTGTACGTTTAGGACTACTTAAAGTAAAGGAGGTTTACACATAATGTACGCATATGAAATAAATGATAATGGCTATATCGTCAATAACTATGTAGTTGGTGGTGATGTATTAGTACCTGATGGATGTATAACTGTTCAACTACCACAGCCATTACTTTTTTATCGCCCACAATGGTCAGGTAAAGAATGGGTTGAAGGTGAAACTGAGAAAGAAAAGGTAGAACGCGAAGCAAAACAACTATTGGAATCATTAAAACCTTCTCCAACGGAAATCGCAGATGCTGAATTAGAAATAAAGATGATTACAATGTTAAAAGAAATGGAGGTTATTCAATGACTGGTACACATTTGGAAGGATTGACAATCGTACAACAGCGATTAACAAAAGCTTATGCTACATCAATAATGGGTGAAGTAAGAACAATTGAAAGTGTAAAACCTGATGATTTAAAAAAATATGTAGAATTAGAGATTGCTGAACGAGAAATAGCTGTACTTGCAGTTGAATAATAGTTCCATTTTATTTAACGCTACTCTTAATGGGTAGCGTATTTTTATTATCAAATAAGGAGTTGCATTGACTGTAGCTTTAGTTAATAGTTGACCTTTTTCTTTTAATGGTATTTCATCAGAATTTGACAATGAATTTCTTATTTCAACAAGAGGCAAACTTTTATGTAATAAAAGATTGAAATAATATCAACTCCTTGTATACTGAATTATGTAAAAGGAGGAGATAAAATGGAAATTTTGAAATTAGAGGTAGATACTTTTTGGGGTTTGTTACGACCAATTATAGTAATAATCATGCTTGCAGGAATCCTCGGAATTATCACGAAATCTAAAATAATTACTTTTGAGAAATACTTAGCTTTGTTTAAAGTTATATTTTATGCCATATTGGCAACTTTAACTTTCATTCTAAGTGCTAAAGTAGTAGGAGATGATATTCAGGTTGCTGTGGGTATTCCGGAGAGATTAGCGATAGCACAAATATTAGTTATTGTTTTATCATTACTTGAAGTAGGATCTAACTTAGTAACTATGTTCAGTCAACCAAAGAGTGAGTTTCATCTTGTGAAAAGAGATCAATTTAATGAATTTCAAAATAAACAGTCTGAAGAATTATTGGAATTAAAATTAAGGATAAATGAGTTAGAAAAAACTGAAATAACTCACAATAGATAAATAACAACTTCTAAGTAATATCCCTAATTTATAAAAGCGTCCTCTTTTGAGGGTGCTTTTTATTATGTTTCGAAAGGGTGATTATCAAATATCGGTAGAAGTACAAGACAAAAAAGTTAAATTAACAAATTTAATATAATAATAGTCCCATTTAGAGGAAACCCCTTCCTTTTGTCGAAATTTAAAATAATCAGGTACAACGGAGGGATTAATTTGAGAAGAGATATGGAATACTGTATTGAAATATTACGAGATTTAGCTAATGGTGAACATAAACCCCTTCTTTATTTAAGTCATATTTTTACCCCTGAAATTACAGAAGAGGAAGAATTGGAAAACAAAAAATATTTGTATCACTTAGAATTACTAGAAGATGCAGGTTTTATTGAATTTGAATTAGACGGTATTTCAGGGGGACATCTTATTAGTGATTGTCCTAAAATCACGTGGGACGGTAACGATTTTATAGATATGATAGAAAACGATACACTTTGGAGTAAAACTAAAGAAGCCGCAAAAGAAAAAGGATTTGAAGTTGCAAAAATGCCTTTAGAAATGCTAGTAACATTTACTAAAATGAAGGCTAAAGAAATGCTCGGAATAGAGATTGATTAACTATGAATAGTACCATAGTGTTCAGAAAACGCTGCTCGCATCGAGTAGCGTATTTTTATTAAAAAGAAGGTGATATTTCTTGCTCATTGTATCGAATGGAACGCAAGTAGAGCCTATTTTAGAAACGAATTATGAGAAATTTGAAGAGTTGAATGGGGCATTACGTATCTCATTTAACTCTTTTTTACATGAAAAAAATCCAGGGCATCCGTTGTTAGATTTTGAAACAATTATCGAGGATGAGGATGGCCAGGAATATGTAGTTAAAGATTACGGTGGAGACACAATTTCTAAAAAGGCGACTGCTGTTCACATATACTTTTCTTTAGCTGACGAGTTTAAATATGATATTTATGGCGGCACACGGACTTTCGATGATTTTATGTCATTTGTCCTTGCTGGGACTGGTTGGACTTTCATTAATGTAGATGTAGAAGGCTATCAATTGTTACCGAATTTCGGTGAAGAAAATCTAATTGTTTTAATTGAACAATTATGTGCAGCATTTAATTGCGAACGTCAAATATTACCTGGTAAAGTTGTTCGCTTCACCAAGAAAATGGGTACAGATAATGACATCCAATTCCGCTATCGTCATAACATTGAAACATTATCATACAGCGTAAATACGACAAATTTAAAAACACGAATTCGTGGGTATGGTGCAGAGGGAATTGATATTACTTATACTTCGCCATTAGCTAATTCACCTCGAATCGGAATACGCGTTGCAGATCCTATTCATGATGAGAAGATAGAATCTGCTGAAGAAATGACAACACGATTATCAAATGAGCTACCTGCAGCACCTGAAACGAACATTAAAGTAAAGGTCACCACAGTAGACGGTAACGTAGGGGACATGGTTTGGCTTATACATGAGGATCTTGAGCTAGAATACCAAACTCGAATTCTAAGTAAAAAGACAAAAAGAGATTATAGTAATTCAGAGGTTGAGGTTGGGAATACACAAGCAAGAAGTATTGTAGATGCCTTATTAAATCAACATGCTACTATTAATGCTAACGATAAACGTTATCGTTCAAAATTCGAACAAACGAATGATCGAATTGATTTAGAAGTAGAAGAAATTGGCGCATCAATTGCTGCTATTCATATTCGTGCTGATAGTATTACTCAGAGCGTCGCAGATTTAAATAACAATTTAAGTAGTCGCATCACTCAAACAGCTACTGAGATACGAAGTGAAGTAACTGCTCAAGTAACTACAATTAATAACAACATTCAAACAACTCGGAATGATGTATCTGCTGTTACACAAACAGCCTCACAAATACAGTCAACTGTGACTAGTCAACAAACTCAAATTAGTGGATTAGGAACACGAGTTAGCACAGCGGAAAGTAAAATTATTCAACAAGCCGATCAGTTAGAGTCAAGAGTTAGTGTCCAAGATTTTACGGGAGATACTATTGTATCTAAGATTAATCAAACAGCAACGACTATTAGCATACATGCTTCAAAGATTAACTTGATCGGTGCAGTTAACGTGTTGTCCGACATTACAGGAAAATTAGGAACGATAAATACTGGGACTTTGAATAGTGTAAATATCTATTCAGCTAACATAAATATTTCTGAAGATGTTACGATAGGGAAAGTTCTAAAAATCGGTTCCCATTGGGCGGATAGAGAACCTAAGGCGATAGAATTCGGAGGAAATCTTGGAGCTTCCGCAATTAGACATTTGGGTGACCAGCTTCATTTAAGTGCACTGTTCGGGATTAAGATTAGGGGAGACCTATTTGTTGATGGGGATTACGGTAATATTGTCAAAACTGACACTACTGGTTTAAAGCTTGCATATAGCTCAGATTCTCGTAGTTTGTATGTAAGAATAAATGGAGCAGATGTTGGACATGTAAAATTAACATAAAAAAGGAGAGTTTTATATGGATTATCAAGTACAACTAAACAATGGACAAGCAATTAATTTAAAAAATGCAGAGTTTGATGCTACGGCATTTACAGCAACATTAAATGATCAAAAAATTACTTTTGTAAATATTGGAGGGGCTATTATTAATAAGCACATTATCGTTAGTGTATTACCAGCGACAGCAACACAAACAGAAACGCAGTCTTAAGACGTCGTTATTTTTTATTTAATTTTAAGTAGATGCCTTCCACATATGTGGAGGGCTTTTCTATGGACTACGAAAAGGAAGAAGTGGTGGAGTGGAAAAATGGATAGTAACTTGGAGTGGTTTTATGGGAGCGCTTATTTCTTATTTGGTGAATGGTCTAGGCATGGCAGTAACAGTTTTAATAGGATTTATGGCAATTGATTATATAACTGGCATTTTGTCTGGTATTGCTAATCATAATTTAAATAGCCGTATTGGTGTGAATGGTATTATTCGAAAAATTTATTATCTGATGTTGGTTGGATCGGTTTATTTACTCGCATTAGTAATACCAGGGATTGAATATGCAGGTGATGGGGCTGCCATTGCTTTTTGTGTTTTAGAGTTTATCTCAATAACAGAGAATGGCACAAAGATGGGGTTACCTACACCAACTTTCATTAAAAATATTTTAGCGATTGTCAAAGATAAAACGGGTGAGGAGGACAATAAATGACTACGAATATAACAACAACATGCAGAGATTTAGCACAATTATTACCAGCTGCACAATTAGCATGTCGACTTTTGTTCCTAGAATGCTACAAGGCAGGCATTCGTAACATTTTTATTACCGAAACATATCGCTCTCAAGACAGACAAAATTATTTATATGCTCAAGGACGTACTCGACCAGGGCAGATTGTTACTTGGACGCTTAAAAGCAACCATAGTAGTCGTTTAGCTTGGGATATTGCTGTTGGTCCCCCAAAAACGCTTTATGATGTAACTACACTTAATAAAGTGGGAACTATTGCTCGTAAGCTTGGCATTACATGGGGCGGGGATTGGGCCGGTAGCATTGATCGACCACATTTTGAAGTTAAATCGACTTGGAAGATGCCTGCAGGTTATAAGTTAGAAGGACAAGTAATCGTTCCAAGCAGTAGCAAAATGACAGTGCAATTAATTGTAGAAGACAAGAGGGAGGACAACAAAGTGACACAAGTATGGAATCCTGCATCACCAACAATGCGCATAGAAACAGAAAAATATTTAGCGGAAGCAATCAAGGAAGGTATTATTCAAGATTCGCATTTAAAAGATTTACAGAATGGTGTAATGACAACTGATCGACTATTAGGTCTGTATATTACAATTCAGCAGCGTCGAGCTAACTAGTTTAAAGACACCGCCAAAATAATGGCGGTGTTCATTGGCTGGCGTATTTTAATTTTTTTTTTGCAAAAAAAATTATATCAAATGAGTCTCCATTATTAATGCTATAACCTCTACAAAAAATAGTTTTTACTCTCGTCTATTTTTTTAGATTCTTTCTCCTGGAAATTCCTCCGTATTCGATACACGGCTATCTACTTTATACCTACTAAAGAATAAACTAATTTACTAATTTTTCTGCATAAATAAAAAGAGGTATAAAGCATATTTATGATAGGGTGTTTATTCTAAACGAAGAATAATAGTACTTTTCGTTGGATTTATTGAAAAAAGTACTTAATGTATTGTAGAAATTATGTAATATACTTTCTGATAGTTTTGGAGATTTAGTAATTTTATATTTCTAAGAAAATAGGACTTTTTTATAATTTTGAATAATTTACATATTTTTATAGATTTACTAACAGTTGTTTTAGTACACTGAATTTATGAATGGAAAGGGGCAAGTATAATGAAAAAGACGTTTTTAGCTGGTGCGCTTAGTATTGCATGTTTTACAGGAGGTTTTGGATTACAAGCAAATGCTCAAGAAACTGTAGATGTTTCTAGTATTATCCATCCGAAACAGGCAGTTGCAGCGACTAAACAGGTGCAAAAGATGACATACCAAGATCTTTATAAGACACTAGTAATTTCCAAATTATCTTATGAAGATAAAGAGATAACGTTAGTAACGACGAAAAATAATATGACAGTAAAGATTTCGTTACAAGCACTATTGAAAACTACTGAAATGAGTGCACAAGAACAAAAAGAATTTAAAGAGCTTTTCGGTGACTCTATTCAAATGAGATTTACTCCATCTGGAAATGCATTTAAGGCGGAAGTATATGCTGAAGGGAAATGGCAAGCTTTAGCTGATGAGGATTTGAATGATATTATTGGACCAATTCAGGAAGAGGATCTTGTGTTAAAACCAGGTGGTTACTTCACAGATACTATTGGACATTGGGCAGAGGGCTATATCCAATTATTGTTCCAATTAGACATTATTAAAGGTACATCTGCTACAACATTTACTCCAAATGGTCAAGTAACACGCGGACAATTAGTTTCTATGATTTTCCGTGCTTCAGGATTAGATGTGAAGGAAGATTATGAAGGTCCTGCTACATATAAAGATTTGGCAAAATACCCAGGTGCAAAGGAAGTAGCGATTTTAGAGGAATATGGCATAATTGATATTTTTGATGGTGTTAATTTTGAGCCGTATAAACCTGTTACACGTGAGGAAATGGCATTTGTAACTGCAAGATTCCTAGAAGGAAAGGAATTTGATGTAAGTAAGGTTAGCAAAAATAACCCATTTGCAGACAAAAACCAAATGCGTAAGGAAACTGTTGAATCAATCGGATTATTAAAGCAATTAGGTGTAATCGATGGAGCAAACGGTCAATTTAATCCAAAAGGTAATCTTTCACGTGCACAGTTTGCTAAAATCCTATCACTAACATTAATGTTAATTGGTGACGAAGAGTAATTAAAAAGAAGCAATCCACAATTGGGGTGGATTGCTTTTTTATTCGACTAGCATATGAAATGCGTGACTTAATAAATAACCTAATAAAACGAATGCTATAAGTGATTTTATTGAAACTGAACGAATATGATGCAAAATAAATTCTGAAATACTGGCTGTTGCTATTAACCCAATCGATACGCCCATTAGTACACCTTGTGCCTTATCAGATAACTCCCAATATTGGCCGATCTGTATGAAAACACTAAAGAAAATCGAAAATGCTATAAAATAAATAAAGAGTCTCCAAAGCCGTTCTCCTTGTGATAGTAATGCTGTAGAAAGTGCAAAGCCTTCTGGTAGATGATGTAGAATAATAGAAGCTGTTATGGCAACACTTAGTGAGGCTTTCCCTAACAGCTGTCCGACAGTAAGACTCATCGGAATAGTGTGGATAATGATAGCGATTGCCAATAGTGATACTGAGGGATTTTGAGTATGAGAAGTGTGAAATAAACTATTAAGAACTTCAAACATTAAGTAGCCTAACAAAATGCCAAGTAACAGGCCAAATGATTTGTATATTTGAAAAGAAGAAGGAATGACGTCTACAACAAGTAAGCCAACTAAAAATCCACCACATAATAAGGATAATCCATGAGTTGTATGCTTGAATAGCCTAGAGAATACCCAAGCTAGGGCTCCTCCAATGCTAGCACTAAAAAAAAGAAAGCCACCAAGTATCATTGCGCTCAACTGCAAAATTCCTCCACCCTATATATTCTTTAAGCTGTTTTTAAAAAATATATGCTAAGTAGAAACGAATATGATAGTCGTAAGTTTTAGAAAAAGGTCCGTTGTTTGAATTACTAAAAAGTAAGAGGTTAATTTATCGATAAATCTATTATTAGGGGCTTTATTATCGAAATCTGCGTGATCAAACCGGAATAGATATTAATCGCAAATTATAATAGGTTCCTTTCCATAATTTAAAAACCCCGAGCGTCAATGCATCGACGCTCGGGGTTTATATTCAATTATGCTGCTGCAAAATTTCGTGACACTCACTAAAAGGGTTAAAAGTGAATACCTGGTTTATCGCTTAGCTTACAGCCTGTACCATATTTCGCTTTCAAGGCACCTTTAAAATTAGTTTGTTCAAGTTCAGGGTATGCCTGTTTCCAAAGTTCAAATACATTGTGACTTGAAGCAGTACCCTCTTTTGTTAGTCGAACAATATGGAAACCATATTCATCGTTGCATCGAGCTAATGGGCGATTTTCACGTACTGTAATGATTCGACCGCTTGCCGTAACATCATATAAGCCTTCGTAACCTGAAATAGCACGTCTTTCTTCATCGAAGTCAGCTGATTTTTCTACTTTTTCTTTTTTTGCTTCATTTTTTTCTGCAGGTTTAGCAGTTTCTTTAATCTCAGCTTTCTCTGTAGACTCCACTACTTCTTTGATGTCATCTTTCTCTACAGATTCAGCCTCTTCTTTATTTTGAGTTGAAAGCTGTTCCACAATAACGAAATCCTTGTTAGAAGCTTTGTCGCTCATTGTCGCCATGATGTTCATAATAGAACCTACATAACGGACTGGTTTATCTTTGCCTTCTTCAAATACAAAAATATTATAATCGGTTTTATTCATCTTCTTCATAATAATATTTCCTGTTTTAGTAGTAAAACCGATAAATTTGTTCTTTTTAAGTGCTTGTATTGCTTGTTGCTTTGTTAAAATCATTTTTTAAATCTCCTAAAGAATTGTTTTTTCTATTTTACCATAAAATTAGTTTTCCTGTTTTTCTTAAATATTGGATGTTTTATTATTGCACTGAAAATTTTTTAGGCCAAGGGAAGAATTGTGTTTGTCGCTATTGTGTGGGGTTATTTCCGTTTGGGTTGGGCGTACGCTGATCCCGAAGGAGCGACTATCTTCCATTTCCATAAAAATACTTTAAAACTTGCAAACTGATTAGGCAGATAATAGAATTGGTCGGTAACGAAGAAAACTGAGTTAAGTGATGGAGCAAAAGGTCCCTAAAGTAAATGCTCTACTCGTACCCAATATAATCAAAAGGAGGATTTATTTATGGTTCAACATTTATTTACTATGAATTTACAATGGTCGGAGGGGAGAAGTGGGACGGGTACTATTGTTGCAGACAATTTAAATACGAAAATTTCTATTCCTCGAGAAATGAATGGACCAGGGATGGGGACAAATCCTGATGAAATGCTGTTAGGAGCGGCAGCAACCTGCTATTTAATTACACTGGCTACATTACTTGAAAATTCGAAGATTGCTGTATTGGATTTGTCTATGCAAGCTGAAGGCTTTGTTGATGTCACGAACGGAGTTTTTACTTATGAGAAAATCGTGCATAAGCCAAAAATTATTGTACAAAATTTATCTGAGCGAGAACGAAAAAGAATTAATCGCTTAGCTGAGAAGGCAGAACAAACATGTATGATTAGTAAAGCGTTAAAAGGAAATGTTCAAATTACATGCGAAGTACAGATTATACAAGGGTAAAAGGGAACATCTCTATTCATGCTAAAATAGGAGGAGTTATTCAAAAATGATTTTGAAATAACTCCTTTTTTTCATGTATGCATTTTTAGTAGTCAGATTGGAGTGAAGACTTTGCGTCTTATTGACTGACGCTTCACTTTTGCGCAATAAACCTTGTTTCCCCGACATCCCCAAGAAAGGCCCTAACTGGAACGGAAATTAACCCACGTTATGGTGTTGACCCTTTTTTCTACATATTATCGATTGCTTCTTCAAAAGTAGTTCTATAAATGTCCCAAATGAATATATAAAGTTAAGTGGTAAAAAAATGCGAAGGATGATGTGTTGCACGAGCAGTCAGCTCAGACTATTAAATTTTATAGTCAGTACGGGAAAAGAATGTTTGATATTACGGGGGCACTCCTAATACTTTTCATTACTATTCCTCTTATGTTAGTTGTATTCCTCGTTTTACTTATTAGCACAGGCCGCCCAGTTTTTTTTAAACAAATCCGTACCGGACAGGATCATCAGCGCTTTGTTATTTGGAAGCTACGGACAATGACTATACAAGCAGTTCCAGTGAATATGCCTACTATGTGTGCAGACGGAATTCCAGATGATTATTTTTTTAAAACTGAACAGGATGCACGGATCACAAAAGTTGGGGCCACTCTTCGCAAGTTTAGTATTGATGAAATTCCACAGCTCATTAATGTTTTAAAAGGAGATATGAGTATTGTTGGACCACGTCCAGAAGTTCCGTCCATCACAAATGCTTATAACACTTTACAGGCACGGCGTTTAGAAGTAAAGCCTGGTTTAACAGGCCTTGCTCAAATTAACGGCCGCTCTAATATTTCTCACGGGCAAAAAATTTCATATGACCTAGAATACGTTGATCGTTATTCTTTTTGGATGGATTTTAAAATTATCATCAAAACAATTTTCGTAGTTTTAGCTCGAACAGGTGCTTATTAACAATTAAAGAGTGTTAAGTTCTGAAGATCTTTCACGTATGGATAAGATTGGAGGAGCGTAAAAGCATGTGGAGGCACTCGCCATAAAATTAAAGCAAGACAGTCACGAGGTAACTATTGTAGCAGGCCTTTATGATCCATAACTGTGGCGCTTTAGCCATGCAGCGAAATTGCTCCTGCTCATAAAATGCTGACGATTCATAATGGCAGCGATCAAATAGAGAAGCAAGTAGCACCTATAAAAGAGAATGAGGAGCATCCATTAATCGTGATGGTTGCTCGTTTTGAAGTGCCAAAAAGACAGGATTTATTCTGAGTACCTTGGTGCTTGCAATTGATCGGTGATGGCTCGCCCACGTTTAGAAGAATTTATTGCCGATAAAGGTTTAATAAATCGTGCTTCATTTTTGGGCAATCAATTGGATGTCACATCCTTACTTGAGGAAAGTCATATGTATTTGTCTTGTTATCAGATTGGAAGGGCTTACCGATTTCAATTATTGAAGCAATGCGAGCAGGACTTCCGATTAAAGCTACGAATGTGGGCGGTGTCAATGAGTTAATTTCCGATTTAATTAATCGAGATGATAACGATTTACTAAAGAAAAGACTTTAACAAGATGAGCACTTACGTCAAAAAATGGGGACGCAAGTGAACGCCGCGTTTCTACTAATGTATCAGAAAACGCTATTTATCTACGAACAGGCTGCATTAAAATCGGCTAAGAAAGGTGATTAAGTTGCAATTAATTCGCATTCGAACTGATGATGAGCTTATGTGGTACAAGGATATTTGGGATGAAATTTTAGCATCTGAGGACAATGATAATCCATTTATAGAATTTGCTTGGTTTTATAACTGGTGGCAAATTATTGGACGAAGAGAGCGTGTCGAGCTCTATGCTGTTGAAGAAAATGGTACGATCATTGCCTTTTTCCCCTTCATAGTTCGACTTCGGTGGGGAGTACGAATTTATGCCTTTGCGGGAGAGAATATGGCGAATTATTCAGGTGTTGTAGCAAAAAAAGAATGGCTGTTGCCCGTTATAACCTTTGTGTTTGATCAGCTCATTGAAAAGTACAAACATGTACTATTTTCATTTCATGGATTATTGGAAAGCAAAGACTCTACAAAGGTCATTGAGCAATATTTTGTTGAAAGGCAGTTACGTCCAAGTATTTTTCGTGTAGTGACTCCGTATCTTGCCTTTCATGATGTAGATATTCCTAACTACTTCAATCAACGGAGAACAATGCATGGTATGGACAGCAGAGAACGGAAGCTACAAAAATTAGGCTCCTTAACGAGGAAAATCCCTTCGCGAGATGAACTTTGGCAAATGTTTAGATTATTTGATCGACGGTGGGCTACAAAAATAGATACAAGTGATTTTACGAAAGGGAAGAAAAAGGACTTTTTCGAACAGTTAACGCTTCTTAAAGGGGAGGCATTGCAAGTGGAGGTAGACGCACTTGTTTTTGAAGACCGATGGATTGCCTTCACATACGGAATTTGCTGTCGTGGACGTTATGTAACTTACGCACTTGCACATGAGCCAACATTTACTATATTCGGGCCTAACAGATTAGTGAATCAAGAAACGATTAAGCGAGCCTATTCTGAAAACTATCGCTTGTTCGATATGAGTATTGGCTATGAGCCGTATAAGTTCGATTGGCGCTCTAATATTGATTTTACGAGGCGTATGCTCGTAAGCGGTGGAACGAAGCGAGCAAGGCTATTGGCAAGTAGCTATACGCTGAAGGAACGGCTCAAGGAATTTTTAAAAGGTAATCATCGTGTCGTGGAATGGAAACGCAATACTCTAGGTCAATTACGTTACTTAGTAAAGTATGGGAAAGTAAAAAATTGGCTAGAATATGGACAACTATTCGTAGAAATATTTATTCGTTTTAAGCAAGTGAATTTGTATGAATTATCCCCATCAGATAATGTTACACCGCAACGACCTGTAGGAGATTTGTTTGAGGAGTTGTCGATACAGGAGGCGATGCAACTCGATAAGGAAGAAATTATTTCTCTATTTTATAAGGGATACACGATTTACAAAGATTCTTATGCAGAAACGAATAAACCTGCGTTTGCATTACATGCGATGAACTGGCATGTAGATGATTTGCAAATTGTTGAAGCATTGCCAAAGCAGACATATTTTTTAACCTATGATGTTTATAAAAATATCGATATTATTACAGCCTTTTTCCAAAAAATGAAACCTGCACAAACACTTTGGGTTACTGCGAGATTTTGGCAATGGCGAAAGCGTAAACAATTATTGCAGCTAGGCTATAAACGTATTTCTCGAATGAAACATTTTAAATGTGCTCGTTATGAGCGAAATCATGTAGAAAAATACACAGAAAGTGGGGGCGATGTTCATTCTGTCCATTAAAAGTAAGCGATGGAATATCGCAATGCAGCATTTTTATTTCGTAGAGAAGCCAGCTAATGTTAGAAAATCAATGAAGGTTATTGGCTATACAAATTCACTTGTACCAAGCCGTAAGCTTGTTAAAAGTAAAACGGTTCATATTCACCTTACAGATAGTGAGTTATCATTATATCTTGCTCTTTCAGAAAGTAATCGGAAAATTCTTCGTCGTGCACAAAAAGAGTCCTATCAAGTTTTTATTTATAAGGAACCATCAGATGACAATTTACGAGCCTTTCAACAGTTTTATAATAACTTCGCAAAAAGAAAAAAACTCGAGCTAATTAGTAAGTCTCAAATGGAAGCTATTACGCTTTTAAAAAATAAAGGAGCACTATGGTTGTCTGAGATTCGCAGTTTTTGTGGACAAACACTATGCTATAGACTCGATATTATATACGCTAAAAAAGCGATGTCCTATTATGTAGCGACTTGTCATTCTCAATCAATGCCAGAGCATTTAATACGACCAATTCGATATGCAAATCGTTTCTTACTATGGCATAATTTATTGCATTTAAAGGAGCAAGGCTTTGTGTTATACGATATGGGGAAGCTGACAGATGATCAAAATGTTCGTGCGTTTAAACTAGGTTTTGGTGGACAAGTCGTCGATGTATATTCCGGTTACATTACCCAATCCAAAATACGTGCACTGTTACTGGGCGTGCAAAAATGGAGGAAGTAGTTATTGAAGTAAATCGTGGAGGTCTTGTCATATCATTGGATTTTGAGCTAAATTGGGGTGTCCACGATGTATTTAAGCACGGACAATACAATAAAAATTTATATGGCGTCCGTGAAGCATTGCCTAAAATACTAGAGTTGTTTGAACAGTATGGCATTCATGCGACTTGGGCAACAGTAGGTCTATTGTTTGCAGAAACAAAAGCTGAAATGGCTCACTACTTAAGAGGTATTCCAATAAAATATAAAAACATGCGCTACGCAGCACATACACAACTTGCAAAAGTAGGAGAAAATGAGCAAGAGGACCTTTTACATTTCGGCAAATCCTTAATTGAGAAGATTAAACGTACGCTACACCAAGAAATAGGCAGTCATACATTTTCACATTTTTACTGTTTAGAAAATGGACAAACTGAAGCAAATTTTCGTGCAGATTTACATGCTACTGCCATGATTTGTGAAGAAAATATCGGACCAATGAAATCGATTGTCTTTCCGCGTAATCAAGTGAATGAAGCCTATTTCCCGGCATGTAAGGAAGTAGGATTTGTATGCTATCGAGGAAATGAAAAACATCCGTTGTACGATCCTCAAAAATTTACGAGAAAAGGTCGGCTATTAGCTGCAAAAAAATGGCTGGATAGCTATGTTAATATAACGGGAAATCATCTAGTAACGCTAGAAGAAATGCAAAAGGATTCCTTTATTAACATTCGTTCAAGTGCATTTTTAAGGCCCTATTGTAGACCTTTGCGATTTTTTGAAGGCTTAAAAGTCCAACGTATAAAAGAGGGAATGCATGCAGCTGCAAGGTCTAAAGCCTTTTATCATTTATGGTGGCACCCTCATAATTTTGGCAAGAACATCGAAAAAAATTTAGCGATGCTTGAGGAACTTTTACAGTATTATCAGGAATTGCGTCATCAATATAACTTTCAAAGCTATACGATGCACGAGGTCGCAGAGCTTTGCCAAACTTTATCCCGCAAAAGCACGATAGGTGAAGACTAATAATCAGTGGGGGAAGAAAACCCTGCTGAATCAAACAGAAAAAGTAGCAAACTAGAAAATGGCTTAGTTTGCTACTTTTTGTGTGTAAAGGGGTAAATGGAGTATGTAGATTTTTTAAGAAATTAAGAGGGAAAATACCGAACTTTGACGAAATTGTATGTACTAATGGTACTATTAATGTGGAAAATATTTTACTAGGTATATTTATAGGATCAATAAAAAAGTATAGGGCAATTGACTTTAATTCGACATTGGACGCCCAGCTGATATGAATTGGAAATATTTAAAGATAGTATATAAAAATGACGTAAAGGCGGTCGGTTAACATGTTTATTCAACCAGAATGGCAATATAAGCAAGAAAATGGTTCAGCTATGCATCAATGGGTGAAGCAAAAAGAAAATCCACTTCCAAATGATGTAGATATTATTTTGTACGGTGCTTTATTATCGTATGCTAGTAAACGATCCGAAAAGGCGCTGTACCCAACAGCATTTCGAAAGGCTTGGCCAAGTTTTCAATCTTATAATTTAGATGAGCAAGTAGATTTGCGTACGTTAGCAGTCGTCGATGTAGGTGATGTGGCCATCCATGAGACGGATAGAATGCTTTCGGAGTCTGCTATAGAAGCTGCAGCTGAAAGTTTAAGCACCGCATATTCTAAAAGTTTCACGTGTCTGATAGGTGGAGATCATGCGATAACAGCTTGCTCTCTTAGAGGAATAAAGAATGCTTTTCCAAAGGATCGCATAGGGATTATTCAAATTGACACGCATTTGGATGCTCGGAATCAGGAGGAAATTGGCTTAGCTATGGATTCTCCAATACAGCAGCTCATTGCAGCTGGCGTTGTAGAGGGGAAACATGTTTATAATGTCGGGTTACACGGCTTTTTTAATTCACCAGAAATGATTCACTATGCGAAAGAACAAGGGATACATATGATTACGTTAAAGCAAATGCGTCGTGATGGCATACAATTAACGATTCGTGAAATGCTCCGTCAGCTTATGTATGAGGTAGATCGTATTTATGTATCTGTTGATTTGGATGTGCTCGATATTACATTCGCCCCAGATGTACCTGCTGCAACACCAGGTGGTTTAACGGCCTATGAATTATTTGATATTCTAAAGCTCATTGGAGAAAATGAAGGAGTCCGCCATATTGACTTTGTCTATGCCGATCCAAAGGAGGGGGACCTACGCCCCGAAACAGTGAAAATGGGTGTGACAGCATTTTTACAATGGCTAACCGGTATTCGACTGGATTACCGCAATCGTATTCAAAAATATAACGTCCATGGTGTCAGTAAATAATCTAGTAAAAGTCAGCATCTCACGCAGGTCGTAAAGTATGATGCAATCAATTTAAATGGCCTATAAAATTATCGTTTTTGAAGGGGCTTAAGGGGGAGGAAATATGGTGATAAAATTAGAATCCGAGCGTCTATGTTTAGAACCTTTTACTATGGATGACGCATTCAGAATCAAAGAATTGGCTAATGATAAAAGATTAGCCAATATCCTTGGGCTTCCGTACCCATATCAATTGAAGTTCGCACAAGATTGGATTGATATGCATCCAGAACTTCTAAAACGAGGAGTCGAATACCCTCTAGCAATTGTTTCAAAAGAATCGAGAGAAATTATAGGTACGATTACGTTAAGAATTGACAAGGTCAACAATAGAGGCGAACTTGGCTATTGGCTTGGTCAGGATTATTTGGGGAAAGGTTTCGCAACCGAAGCTGTAAACAGCATGATTCATTTTGGTTTTATCGAACTAGGTCTTAACAAAATTTGGGCATCTGCCATTGCTAGAAACAAACCATCGACTAGGGTGTTAGAAAAGTGTGGATTGCGCAAAGAGGGAACATTGAGACAACATAGATTTTTAGTGGATACATATGAAGACGTTGATGTTTATGGGCTTTTAAAAACAGAATACCCTGCTCTCTAATAAAATGATGATTATGCCGGGCATAATTGATGAAAGTTTAGGTACTGCATAAAATTAACACTATGCTATATATTGTAGAAGTTCTCATATAGTTTGCTATAATAGACAATGCTTTATAAAAGTATGATAGAAATACAATTATTGTATTGTAATAGAGAGGACTATTTATATGACAACAAAACCAAAACTTTTAATTGTGGATGGCATGGCGCTATTATTCCGTTCATTTTTTGCATCGGCTGCGATGGGGCATTATATTCGCCTGGCGGATGGGACACCTTCTAATGGTGCCCAAGGATTTGTCCGTCATGTATTAACGGCACAATCTATTATGAAGCCAACCCATCTTGCTGTTTGTTGGGATATGGGTGCACATACATTCCGTAACGAATTATTTGATGGCTATAAGGCTAATCGTCCATCACCACCAGAGGAAATGCTACCGCAATTTGATATGGCGAAAAATTTATCGCAACAAATGGGCTGGCAAAATTTCGGTGTTAAAGGAATGGAGGCAGATGACTTAATTGGCTCAATGATTACAAAGTTTCAGGATGAGGCTGACATTACGGTAATTAGCGGAGACAAGGATTTACTGCAACTTTTAAGACCATCAGCGGAAATTGCTTTTACGAAAAAAGGCTACACAGAATATGACGTTTATACGCATAAGCGCTTTCAAGAGGAATATGGCATCCAACCTATGCAATTTGCACAGGTCAAAGCGTTTATGGGAGATACGAGTGACGGTTACCCAGGCGTTAAAGGTATTGGACCAAAGCAGGCACTTACGTTAATTCAAACATATGGTTCTATCGAAAATGTTCTAACGTCGATAGACGAATTAAAGCCAGGTCAACGCACGAAAATTAAAGAGAATATAGACATGCTAAAATTGTCACATGAGCTTGCAACAATTCAAACGAACATACCAATCGAGGCAGAATTAGCGAGCTTAGTATTACCTAATTACGAGCCTCAAACGTTCAAAGAAATAGAAGAACGTGGCTACACATTAATCGCCAAACAGGCACGTTCGTTATATTCACTGTAATAAAAACCTTAAATATTGGACTGACCTAGTCATTTGAGACACACATAAAACACCCATTAGGCTGCTTGGTAACCGTATTCTACGGGCGTTAAGTAGCCTAATTTTTCTTGTATTCTTTCCTCATTATAACATCTCATATAATTTGCTACACGTGTTCTCGTCGTAAGCCCGAAATACAAAAATAAGTAGTGCACCTTCTCGGTACGCACGACGAATGGCCAGCTATCTGAGTTTTTTTCAGATAGCTGGCCATTTTGAACATATGGCTTGGATATTTTTCGATCAAGGCATGTAATCTTGTAAGATCTCTGGCTGTTTTGGTAGCTCAGTTAATAGCTTCACAAGGTACTGATAGAAATCAATGCCGTTTGTTTTGGCTGTTTCTGCTAAACTTAAACAGATGGCATTTGCTTTAGCACCGGCTTCACTAACAGAAAAAAGTTCCAACTGCCCATTTATACCTTAGTATTGGAAGTGTACAATAGAAGCCAATATCAGTTGGTAAATGAAAAGTGAGAACATCCATGAAACAATAGAGGATGTTCAGGAATTTGGATTATCTCAGGATAAAATAATAGTTTCTGCAAATCAAGAAGTCCACTTTAGATTTTAAAGAAAATGAAAAAATGGTGGAGATATTTGGACAGACCCAAGATTACAGCCGTTCTAATAAATAATGAGAAACAAATTGAAATTGAAATAAAGTTACAGCTCAACAAATTGTAAAAGACCACCTGCCCTTTAAATGAGCACCTAATCTAGCCCTAACATATTTGCGAAATCAGTAAGTTTTGAACCTGCTATTCCGCCAAAGCAATAAGGTAAATGGTTAAAAGTAAAAAGTAAATCTCCCTAAAACTATTGAAACAATATGGTTTTAGGGGGAAAAGTGAAGGGTTTCGCATTGTAAGATGTATTCTTGTAAGTAGACGATATTTTTATTTTTTTAATTGGTCATATAGTTGATCCATTGCCATTGAGTTCCCAAGAGCTGAATAGTCTAACCAAGGTTGATCTGAAACGACAAAAATTTGGCCCTTTTGAACAGCTTTTAGAGATTTCCATATAGATGATTTAGTTAGTTCTTTGTATACTTTTTCAGCTTCTTCGTTGCTATTAACTACAACAAATATAATATCTGCATCGTAATCACCAATAACTTCTTTTGATATCACTTGATAAGGCTCTTCTGTACCCATTTCTGTAATTCCTGTAGCAGGTTTAAGATTTAAGTCTTTAAATAATATTGGGCCCATTGGTCGTGCTGTTGAGAAAACACGTAATTCTTTATCTGTAACACGGATTGCCATTGCTGTTGCATCTTCACCATATTGTTTAGCAAGTAAAGATTTTACTTCCTCCGTTTTCTTTTCGTAATCTGCAATAAATTGTTTCGCTAATTCTTCTTTTTTGAATTTTTCTCCAAGTAATGTTAAATGATCACGCCATGTTCCTTCATCTAAGTTATATAGTTGAACGGGTGCAATTTTTTTGTAGTGTTCTAAATTCGCTGCTGCAAATTCTTCATCTGCAACGATAACATCTGGTTCAGAGGAAAGTAATGATTCCATATCAACATCTTTTGCAGGGCCATATTTTGTAGCTTCTGTTAAGTATGGAGCTGCTTGTGGTAAAAAATCACCTAATGAACCACCAACTACAGAACCAACGGGGGTAATATCTAGGGCAATTAAGTCATTTGTTAAGTGAATTGATAAAGAGCCAATACGTTGTTCTTCAACTACTTTCGTTGTTGAATTAGATGTTGTTGATTCTTCATTTCCACAAGCACCCAAAACTGCTGTTAATAGAGCTAAAGTTACTGGTAAATACCATTTTTTCATATTGTTATACACTCCTGTTGTTTTTTAATAGTAAATAAATAAAATAAGGTCCTCCAATGAAGGATACCAATATACCTGCTGGGATTGGGTTTGCTTCAAATAGAGAACGACCAATCGTATCAGAAAGTAGTAAAATGCCAGCGCCAATCAATGCAGATAAAGGTAGGTTGAGGCGATAGTCACTGCCAACTAATTGGCGTGCCAAATGTGGCGCTAAAAGTCCTAAAAAGCTAATATTACCTACGATGGCTACTGAAACGCTTGATAATACCACAGCCATTATCAATGCGCTATTTTTTGTGCGCTTTACATTAATTCCCGTTGTTTGAGCGAATGCCTCTCCAACTTGTAAAAGGTTTAATCGGTGCGCTAAGTGATAGGCAAGAAAACTAAATAGAGCAACCCATGGAATTAAAATAGAAACATGAATCCAATGACGTCCCCAAATATTCCCAAGTAACCAACTAGCTGCAAAAGAATAAGTATCTTTACTTAAACGTAATGATAAAAATAGCGTTATTGCATTAAAAAGTGCCGATACAGCAATACCAATTAAAATCAATTTATTTGTATTGATACCGCCATTTTTTGATTTTGCTAAATAAACAATCGAAACGGCGGCCAAAGCACCACCTGAAAAGGCGAATAAAGGTATTAAAATTTCAGCATATAAAAATTTTTGACTGAAAAAGCTCATGAATATAATTAATCCACATGAAGCACCCGCATGGAGACCTAATAAACCAGTATCCGCTAAATGGTTGCCCGTATAGGATTGGAGTAATGATCCTGCCACAGCGATACCAGCACCACCGACTAATGCCATCAAGATGCGGGGTAATCGATACTCAAATAATACGAGTATATTATGATCCTGCCCTTGACCAAATAGGTTATTCACCACTTCTAGTAAAGAAAGTTGATAGCTTCCGGTGTTAATTGAAAAGAAAAATGTTAGAAAAATGAATATCAAAGTGATCGAGATGTATAAAAGAAATGGAATTCTTCGCTTTGTTGCCATTTAAGTTCCCTCCAGTTTCTTCGCGACAACTAGAAAAAATGGCACACCAATAAAGGCAATTAATATTCCTAATGCAAGCTCTTTAGGTGCAAAAATTATTCGAGCTGATAAATCAGCGATTACAACAAGTGTACTCCCTAATAAAGCGCTTACCGGAATATTCCAACGGTAATCATGTCCAATAAATTTACGTGAAAGATGAGGGATAATTAGTCCAACAAAACTAATAGAACCACCGACTGCAACTCCAACACCACCAAGTAAAACGATAACCCCCATACTTGTGAATAGTAAGAACTTAATGTTTATACCTAAACTCGATGCCATTTCTTGGCCTGTACTTAAAATCGTTAATTGCTTACCAAGTAATGTTGCAATAATGATGGATACGATAACGATAGTAATCAATAAAGGAAGTTGCCTCCACGTAACACCTGCAACTCCACCTGCATACCAAAAAGCCAATTCTTGATTCAAATCAAAATAAATGGCAATACCTGAACTAATTGCATGTAGAAATGCAGCAATCACTGCCCCAGCAATTGTAAATGTTAAAGGGGAAAGATTCCCACGAGCGACTAGACCGATTGAAAAGACAAGGAAGGTCGATAGTGCGGCCCCGATGAATGAAAAGAACGTAAGCCAACCGTAGGAAATCGCTGGATAAAATGCAAAACAGATAGTCACAAGAAGTACTGCCCCACCGTTGATTCCTAAAATGCCTATATCAGCAAGGGGATTACGTGTGATTGCTTGAATTACTGTACCAGCGACTGCGAAAGCAGCTCCAACAAATACGGCCCCTAACACTCGTGGTAACCGAACGTCATAAATGATCTGATGTAAATTATCCTCTGAGTTGTATTGGAAAATGGATGTCCACACTGTGATAAAGGGAATATTTTTAGCCCCTATACTGATTGCAAAAATAATGGAAGCAAAACAGATAATTAAAAGTACGAATATCATGATCCATTTGTGCCAAATTGTCATCTTATCACCTCTTATAAACTAGTGTCGTAAGATAGACAAATTGGTTTTTTAGTATAAGGATCTTCACTAATGACAGCATCTATTTGAAAAACCTGCTTTAAATTATCAGTAGTCATCACTTCATCAACGGCTCCAGCTTTTACGATTTGACCAGAATTCATTGAAATCATATAGTCTGAATATCTAGCTGCTAAATTTAAATCATGTAGTACCATAACAATTGTACGATTTTCTTCCACATTCAATTGTTTAAGAAGTTTCATTAAATCAAGTTGATGTGCAAGGTCCAAATAGGTTGTAGGCTCATCTAAATAAATAATGTCCGTTTGCTGGGCTAATGCTAAAGCGACCCAAACGCGTTGACGTTGCCCACCCGACAATGAATCAACAATAGAATTTTCTACGTCATTTAACTTGGTCTTGGAGATTGCCCAGTTAATAATTTCTTGATCTTGAGAGCTTAAAATACCGAAATTCCCTTGATGGGGATACCTTCCGTAAGCAATAAGTTCACGTACTGAAATGTTAGAAGGTGCAATCTGAGACTGCGGAAGTAATGCCATTTTTTTCGCCAAATCTTTTGTTTTATATGAGGTTAAAGCTTGTCCATCTAATAAAATTTGACCTTTGGAATAAGGCAATATTTTTGTTAGAGCCTTTAATAAAGTTGATTTCCCACAACCATTCGGTCCAATAATTGTTGAAATACTATTATCTGGAATATGTAATAATAGGTCTCTAAGAATAATGTTTTTATCATATTTTACTTCGATGTCGTGTGCAGAAATTCGAAACAAATTGTTGGTCTCCTTTTATTGAGAATGATTATCATTATCGAATTGTATTCTATTTGCATTTTAAAGTCAATATAGCATTAAAAAATAAGTTATTTAAATATAAGTTAAATTAAACATCGTTTATTCATTTTCATCCACTTATAAAAGCGTTAAATATAGCTAGGAAAGGTACATTCAGTTTATTCTGCTCTGAACGCTATTCTATTCTTTTCCTTTTAGAACCCCAAAAAATACTATTCATAAGTGGGATGGTGTTCAAGAAATAGTTGTTTTAAGTGGGAAGATGTTTATGAAGAGTTCAGTAAATTACTAAATCAGAGCAAATGGCGTTATTTAATGCGATGAGACAAGACCTGTTTCCAGACGAACCCGATAAAAGAATTTAATCGGAGAAGATTTTTATATTAGTGTTACAGAAAAAAGATATAATACTGATTACAAAGATGTTTTAATCTGTTACAAAATTAAATGTCAAGCTAAATAAATCACATACATCATGGTAATTAATGCAGAGTATAGAATTATGCTCTGCTTTTTTATGTCTCATCACCAAATGTTGAGGTAACTATTTAGTGAAATATGCCATGTTCATGGGTTGATTGGAGTGGAAATAGGTGACTCCTTGGGGCTCAGCAATAGAGGAACGAAGACTAAAACCATCACGTCCTGTAATAACGTTTTGTAATCAACATCGTGTTAGCCCGAGACCCTGAGCAAGCAGCACGAGTGAAGCGGCTCGGCGGACGCCCTCAGGAAGCTTGCTCTGTAGCGAAAGCGAAGCGTCAGCAACAAATGTTTTCTGTAGCGAAAGCGAAGCGTCAGCAACAAATGTTTTCTGTAGCGAAAGCGAAGCGTCAGCTACAAAGCCCCTAGTCGGAACGGAAATCAATCATACGTTTTGTGAAGCAACCTTATAATTTTTTGTAACCTTTTCCTAACCTCAAACGAATTATAAGCAAATAAGTAAAAGGAGGGGAAAGATTGATTGATTCAAATAACTTAGAATCAAGAATAGTTGAAATTTACAATTTGTATTACTTAGACGTTTATAGATTTCTTGTTTGTTTTACGGGAAATCAAAATGATGCTGAGGATTTGACCCAAGAAGTATTTATTCGGGTATTAAAAGGGTTATTGAATTTTAATAGTAACTATCATTTAAAAACATGGATTTTTTCAATCGCAAAACATGTAGCAATAGATCACTACAGAAAGAAAAAGTTTACCTCACTATTTAAGGACGGTTTTTTTAATCAGTTATCTTCGAATGAAAAGAAACCTGATGAGGAATTTGAAGTAACAGAATTAAAACAATATATTCATGAAGCTATTGCTAAATTAAAACCTAATTATAGAGCAGTAGTCATTCTTAGAGGTATTAATGGATTTTCCATAAACGAGACTTCGGAAATTCTTCAATGTAGTGCGGCGAAAGTAAAAGTTGATTATCATAGAGCCCTAAAAGAGCTTAAAAGAAAACTGAATATTGAAATAGAGGGGGTTTTGACAAATGCAAAATGAAAAAGACTTATTTGACATGCTGAAAGAAATGTACCCTCAACATCCTAGAAAGGAATTTGTTTCTGCAACTGAAAATACTCTTAGACAACGAGCACGAAGCTTGGGTAAAAAAAGGATCTTCACAAAATTCTCTGTGATTACAAGCGGTGTTTTAGTTTGTGCATTTATTTTTTCATGGCTAATCACTTTAAATGGGAGTGGCATAGTTTCAAAGGTAGCCCATAGTGATGGAAGGGGGGCATTGTCTTATGCAATGGAAGAAAAGAAACCTGTGGTCTATATTTATCAATCACATAACAGGGAATCATTTTTCCCGGAACTTTCTGAACAGCGGGCGTATAGAGAGCAGCCACCGTATAGTAATACTAAAAATGTAACACTGGTAGGTAAAGAGTTAAGTAGAGCATTAAAAGAAATGGACATTAATTCAATTCATGATGAGACAGATATAGATGGAATCTTAAAACAAAGGGGTTCATACTTTCCAGATTCATATAAAGTGTCACGAGAAAATTTACAGAAAGTTTTAGCTGAAAATGACAGCATTCGCATGGTTTTTGATATACATCGAGATTCTCAAAAAAGAAGTGAATCCACAATTGAAATGAAAGGGCAAGATTACGCAAGAATTAAATTTGTCGTATCAAAAACGAGTGGAAACTATGAAACGAATAAAATATTTGCCACTCAGCTTCATGAACAACTAGAAAAATTATTTCCGGGACTATCCGTAGGTGTAATAGAAAAAGGGATTGATCCCCAAAATACTTATAATCAAGAACTCCATGATAATTCAGTATTATTAGAAGTTGGAGGTATAGATAATACGTTAGAAGAAACGTATAGATCAATGGATGTTTTTGCACAAGCTCTAAAAGTTATTCTTGAGAAGAGTAAATAAGTCTTGGTTATTGATGAAAAAAGAGCATGTCTAACATTGCAGGCACGCTCTTACTTAGTTCGGTGTAATTTTCACGAAGCTCAACACTTTTTCATTATCTTTAAAAGGAGCCGTTCGAATTTTACTTTCACGTTTAGGGCCGCCGTTATCATGGAATATTAACCATAGCTCATCATTGCGTATTTCATAGCCAATGAGGGGAACCCAATGATAGGCGAAAGCCGATTTTTTATCGCACCAATTTAAGCTGAAATAGCGGTCAAAGCGTATGGCGACAGGGCGACCTGCATCGATTTCCTGCATAGCCTCCTTTAACGTACAGTCACGAATATCCCATGTCGGACGAAGACGGCGCAGATTGCGAATTAGACGCCATTTAAATAACCCGATTTTGGTGCCACCGAGAAGTTTATAAAGCTTATTTACCGAAGGAGCTTGGTCCTCTAAATAATGTAAGACTACGTGTACAGTTGTAGGACCACAAGCTGAATTATGGTATTTTGGTGAAATGGATGCATCATATTGAGACTTTCCAAGTAGCGACAGTTGCTGGCGCATCATATTCTCCTTTTAAAAAGAGCCGCATTTCAAAAAGAAATGCAGCTCGTTTTTCCATTATTTTTTGTGCAGATAAAAATTCTGTTACTTGCGGCTGACGCTTCGCTTCGCCACATATTAAGCTGTTCTACATTCACTTTGCTATTTTAGCCTAGTTAATTATTGTTGAGCAGATAAGAATTCTATAACTTGCTGAGGTGTTTTAGCATTTGCACTATGTAAGTGTGCTAATTTTTCACCGTTTTGGAAAATTAGTAGGCTTGGAATACCCATTACATCATATTTGTCCGCGATTTCTGGAAGCTCATCACGGTTAAGTTCATACCAGTCATATTGGCTGTACTCTTCGATAATTGGATCGATGAACATATTCATGCGTGTGCAATCTGGGCACCATCCAGCGTAAAATTTCACTAGAACTTTTTGATCACCTGAGATCAGTTCATTAAATTGTTCAGCAGTTGTAATTGTTTTCATTAGTATTTCACTCTCCTTGCTTTCCATTCTACACATTTTTTCCTCAACCTGAAAGTTTTCTGTTTGGCATTATCGCTATCTACTTATTGTTATGTTTTCGCTCGTAAAAAACAAAAAAAGTTGTATATCGAAAAAATAATTGGTGAAAAAAGATTGCTAAATCAGACAAAATAATCTAAACTAAAAACAGAAAAAGTAGTTTTATCTTTATTCAGCAGAAGATATTAACCTCTAATCCAAAATGGTAGCTGAATGAAGATAAGCCTCAGTCGTATGTCAAAGATTACGCGTAAAATGATCTAGACAAAAATACACTAAGGCAAACTTGAAATTTTTTTGGCCAAAAAATGAATGGCTATTCATTCAATGGGAGAATAAGGGGGAATTGCTTGTGACTTACAATATTAAAAAAGCTGCTGTTCTAGGTTCTGGAGTAATGGGTTCTGGAATTGCAGCACATTTAGCAAACATCGGTATTCCAACATTATTATTAGACATTGCACCGAAGGAACTAACAAAAGAGGAAGAAGCGAAAGGTCTTTCCTTAGAGCATCCAGCTGTAAGAAATCGTATCGTTAACGGAGCGCTTCAAAAGTTATTAAAGCAAAAGCCAGCACCACTTACTTCTAAGAAAAATTTATCACTACTAACGGTTGGTAACTTTGAGGACGATTTAGAGCAATTAAAAGATGTAGATTGGATTATTGAAGTTGTCGTTGAAAATTTAGCGATTAAACAAAGTCTATATGAAAAAATTGATGCTGTACGTAAGCCTGGCACAATTATTAGTTCTAACACATCTGGTATAAGTATCGATGCAATGGCAGAAGGGCGTTCAGAGGATTTTAAAAAGCATTTCCTAGGAACTCACTTTTTCAACCCGCCACGCTATTTAAAATTACTTGAAGTCATTCCGGCAAACACAACAGCGCCTGAGGTTGTAAGCTTTATGAAAACATTTGGCGAAGATGTGCTTGGAAAAGGTGTCGTACTTGCTAAAGATACACCGAACTTCATTGCCAACCGTATCGGAACGTACGGTTTACTAATTACTTTACAAGAAATGATGAAGGGTAGCTATTCGGTTGGTGAGGTAGATTCTGTAACAGGTCCACTAATCGGTCGCCCAAAATCTGCAACATTCCGAACGCTGGATGTTGTTGGTTTAGATACATTTATCCATGTAGCGAAAAACGTTTATGATCAAACAACTGGTGAAGAGCAGCAAGTATTTGCAGTGCCAGAATTCCTACAGAAAATGGTCACAAACGGCTGGTTAGGAGCAAAATCAGGTCAAGGGTTCTTCTTGAAGCAAGGTAAAGAGATTCTTGAAATTAATCCAGACACACTTGAATATAGCCCAGCAAAAAAATTAAAAACACCTTCTATTGAAATGGCAAAACAATCTCGTGGATTAGCCAATAAAGTAAAAGCACTAACATATGCGAAAGATCGTACAGGAGAGTTGTTATGGGGTATTTTCGCTCCAACGCTAATTTACTCTGCACAGCTACACGGTGAAATTGCTGATGATATTGTTGCGATTGACAATGCTATGAAATGGGGCTTCGGCTGGCAGCAAGGGCCATTTGAAATATGGGATGCAATTGGTGTCAAAGAGTCCGTAGCTAAAATGGAGGCTGAAGGTCGTGAAGTGCCGGCATTTGTCAAAGATATGTTAGCAAGCGGTTTTGAAACTTTCTATTCGGAAATTGACGGTGATCTAGCGTATTATAATGGCTCTGAATATGTAAAAGTGCCGGTTAATGAAAAAGAAATAAACTTAAAACGCTATAAGAAAAAGCACGGTGTTATTAAATCAAATACAGGTGCTAGCTTAATAGATTTAGGTGACGGAATTGCCTTACTTGAATTCCATTCCCAATCAAATGCAATTGGCTTAGACATTATTCAAATGATTAACTTTGCAGTCGATGAAGTAGAAGCTAACTATAAAGGCTTAGTCATCGGTAACCAAGGGAAAAACTTCTGTGTTGGTGCGAATCTAGGAATGATTTTAGTAGAAGCACAGGATGATAATATTTTTGAGCTAGATTTCGTTATTAAAGCATTCCAAGATGCAATGCAAAAGATAAAATACTCTCGTAAGCCTGTTGTAGCGGCACCTTTTGCTATGACACTTGGCGGAGGAGCAGAGGTTTGCTTACCAGCTGCACATATTCAAGCAACAATGGAAACGTATATGGGCTTAGTGGAAGTCGGCGTAGGATTAATTCCTGGCGGCGGCGGTAATAAGGCACTGTACCAAAAATTCATCAAAGGCTTGCCAAATGGTGTTGAGGTAGACTATCAACATATTGCTAATAAAGTATTTGAAACAGTTGCGATGGCAAAAGTTTCGACGTCTGGCGAAGAAGCACGTGAAAATAACTTCTTAAACTTTGCTGATGGGATTTCTGTTAACCCAGATCATCAACTATATGATGCAAAACAAGCTGCACTAGCGCTTTATGAGGCAGGCTATCAACCACCTGTACCTGCAAAAGTTCCTGTAGTCGGTGCATCAGGCTACGGTACGCTATTAATCGGTGCGCAAGGATTGTTTGAATCAGGCTATATTAGTGAACATGATTTAAAAATAGCTAAAAAATTAGCGTATGTCATTGCTGGTGGTAAAGTTCCGTATGGCACATTAGTAGACGAACAATATCTATTAAACCTTGAGCGTGAGGCGTTCCTAAGCTTAGTTGCAGAACCTTTATCTCAACAAAGAATGCAGCACATGCTTTTAAAGGGTAAACCACTACGTAACTAAATTTAATTTCTTTCAGCAGGAGCCTCCTAACTTTATAAGTGGTGAGATGAATGCGAATTTAAGTCACTTTTTAGCGGGTATCCAACGTCCACTGAAATAGAGGAACTCAGTCTAAGAACGCCACGTCCTGTGGCAATGATTGAGTGACCAACATCCTGTCGGCCTAAAGCTTCGGAATCGGAAAGGCGTTAATAAAGGATGTTAGCCTAAAATCATCGCATCCATACGATAACGGCTAACTAACCTGCATCACGCAGGCCTAAGCACAAAGTCGATTCCGGACGCAATTATGTCCGAGGCATATTTGATAATACGAAATTAACCATACTTGCACATGAAACAAAGGGGGATTAATACATGCGTGAAGCCGTTATTGTAGCAGGAGCACGAACTCCGATTGGAAAAGCGAAGAAGGGTTCTTTAGCAACAGTTAGACCAGATGATTTTGGAGCGGTTGTTGTCAAAGAAACATTAAAAAGAGCGGGCTATGAAGGTCCGATTGACGATTTAATTTTAGGGTGTGCAATGCCTGAAGCTGAGCAAGGCATGAACGTAGCACGTAATATAGGAGCGCTTGCAGGGTTACCAGATACAACACCAGCGCTGACGATTAATAGATTCTGTTCATCAGGTTTACAAGCAATCGCTTTTGCAGCAGAGCGTATTATGCTAGGACATTCTAAGGCGATTCTTGCTGGTGGAGTCGAGTCTATGAGTATGGTGCCAATGGTAGGTAATACACCTCGCTTAAATCCAACGCTAGCAGAAACTGCTCCCCAATATTATATGGGGATGGGGCACACAGCGGAGGAAGTGGCACGTCAATACAATGTAAGTAGAGAAGATCAAGATGCATTTGCTGTTCGTTCACATGAGCTTGCAGAAAAAGCGATTAAAGAAGGTAAGTTCAATGATGAAATCGTACCAATCGAAGTAGAGCAGCATTATGTAGATGACAACAACAAGCCACAGGTGAAAAAATTCACGTTTAGCATGGATGAAGGTGTACGTCCAGGTACATCTGTAGAAGGTTTAGCGAAGCTTCGTCCAGCCTTCCATGTTAAGGGCAGTGTTACAGCTGGTAATGCCTCTCAAACTTCGGACGGTGCAGCAGCAGTACTTGTAATGGATCGTGAGGAAGCAGAAAAGCAAGGGCTGACACCAATGGCGAAGTTTTTAGGCTTTGCAGTTGGCGGTGTACCTCCTGAGGTGATGGGTATTGGACCAATCGTGGCAGTACCAAAAGCACTTGAAATTGCAGGGCTAGCAATTGATGACATTGATTTATGGGAAATTAACGAAGCATTTGCGTCACAATCCTTACAGGTCGTACGTCATTTAGGCATCGACCAAAATAAAGTAAATGTCAATGGTGGAGCAATTGCCGTAGGTCACCCACTTGGTGCAACTGGAGCCATTCTAACATTAAAGCTTATTCATGAATTGAAGCGTCAAGGTAAGAAGTATGGCGTCGTGACAATGTGTATTGGTGGCGGAATGGGTGCTGCTGGGGTATTTGAAATTTTATAATTCAACGTTCAAAGAAATAGAGATAGTTGCTAGATCAGCTTGGAGTGCAGCGTTTCCGGTTGCCTCCGAACACAGTGCTTCAAGCTTTTCTATATATTGGGGATTAAAGCTACTAATAATAGATAAATAGGGAGGAATTTAACATGACAGAAAAAACAACGGATTTCATTAAAGGCGGCGGGTTTATTATTGAAGATGTGGAATTAGATCGTGTATTTACACCAGAAGATTTCACAGATGAGCATAAAATGATTGCTAAAACAACTGAAGAGTATGTAGCAAATGAAGTGTTACCAGTCGTTGAAAATTTAGAACACCATGAATTTGAGCATTCAGTTCGTCTACTAAAAAGTGCTGGTGAACTCGGCTTATTAAGCGCAGATGTACCTGAAGAATATGAGGGTCTAGGATTAGACAAAGTTTCTTCTGCATTAATCGCAGAAAAAATGTCTGTTGCTGGCGGCTTCTCTATTACACATGGTGCACACGTAGGTATTGGTTCTTTACCAATCGTACTTTTCGGAAATGAAGAGCAAAAGCAAAAGTATTTACCGAAGCTTGCGTCAGGTGAATTAATTGCTGCTTACGCATTAACTGAGCCAGGTTCAGGTTCAGATGCACTAGGTGCAAAAACTACTGCAAAATTAAATGATGCAGGGACACATTATATTTTAAATGGTGAAAAGCAATGGATTACAAATGCAGGCTTTGCGGATGTATTTGTTGTCTATGCAAAAATCGACGGTGATAAATTCACGGCATTTATCGTAGAGCGTGCTTACAATGGCGTTTCAGTTGGACCAGAAGAGAAGAAAATGGGTATCAAATCTTCTTCAACTCGTACATTAGTGCTTGAAGATGCAGAAGTACCTGTGGAAAATCTACTAGGTGAAGTGGGCCGCGGACACGTAATTGCCTTCAATATTTTAAATATCGGGCGCTATAAATTAGGTGTTGGAACAATTGGTGGCTCGAAGCGTGCGTTAGAGCTTGCCATTCAATATACAAACCAACGTCAGCAATTTAAAACGAAGCTGTCTGATTTCAATTTAACAAAAGAAAAACTATCAACAATGGCATCGCAATTATATGCATCTGAGTCATTAAACTATCGTACAGTAGGTTTATTTGAGGATCGTTTAAGTCAGCTAAGCCCAGATGAGCAAAAGCAAGGGAAAGTGATTGCTGGCGCAATTGCTGAATATGCTATTGAATGTTCTATTGCTAAAGTATTTGGTTCTGAGACGTTAGATTACATTGCAGATGAAGCGGTTCAATTACACGGTGGTTACGGCTTTATGGCTGAATACGAAGTAGAGCGTATTTATCGTGATTCTCGTATTAATCGTATTTTTGAAGGTACAAATGAAATTAACCGTATGATTGTACCAGGTACATTTATGAAGAAAGCATTAAAAGGTGAATTGCCATTGCTACAAGTTGCTCAAAACTTACAACAAGAGCTTCTTATGCTAATGCCTGAAGATGTAGGCACAGAGCCACTAGCACAGGAAAAATATCTTGTGAAAAATGCGAAGAAAATTGCTGTATTAGCAGCAGGATTAGCAGCACAACGCTACGGCGCGAAGCTTGATCAAGAGCAAGAAATATTGGTGAATATCGCTAATATTGCAAACCAATTATTCGCGATGGAATCTGCTGTATTACGTACAGAAAAAGCGATTGCTCGTGACGGTGCTGAAAAAGCGCATCAAAAATTACTGTACACTCAAATCTTCTGCCAAGAAGCATTTGCAGAAATTGAAAAAGAGGCAAAAGATACGATTCTTGCTTCAGCAGACGGCGACGCTGCACGCATGACATTGTCTGCGCTCCGTAAATTAACTCGTAACAATCCATACAACTTAATCGCGAAGAAACGCGAAGCTTCTGTTAAATTAATTGAAGCAGAAAAATTTGTAGTTTAATATGACAGCTTTAACCTAGCTATCCACAGAGATGTGATAGCTAGGTTTTTTGGAAATAAAGTAAAGCAAAACGAGGGTTTTCCATTCCGGCTGTGCGCTTGGTGCGATTGTAGGCATTTTATCAGCGATAATCAAGTTGCTATCAGCGATTGTAGGCATTTTATCAGCGATAATCAAGTTGCTATCAGCGATTGTAGGTAATTTATCAGCGATTCTGAGTATCTTATCAGCGCTAGCATTTGGGGCGTCTAGCCACTCTGCGCTTTTGTTGCGGCTCATCGGATGCTAGTGGCCGGGAACTCCGATTAACCCACGCTTAGCATGAGGAGTTTCATTTTGGTTCGTAACAGTTATGATGGTATACTACAGAAAATGAGGGATACACTGAAAATGTAGTTCCTAAAAATGATAGTAGAGGAGCCTTTAAATGACGATTCAATTTATTCAATATCCGAAATGTACTACTTGCAAAAAAGCTCAAAAATGGCTAAATGACAATGGGGTTTCATACGAAGAGGTACACATTGTCGAACAACCACCTACAAAGGACGAATTATCAAAATTATGGCAAGCTAGTGGACAACCTTTAAAGAAATTTTTTAATACTTCTGGTATGAAATATCGAGAGCTTGGCTTGAAAGATAAACTCGCTACAATGACGGAAGAGGAGCAGCTTGAACTGCTGGCATCAGATGGTATGTTGATTAAACGTCCGATAGTAACTAATGGAAAAAAAGTTACTTTAGGGTTTAAAGAATCAGATTTTGAGCAAGCTTGGAAATGACGCTTTTAACTTGTTTCAGTAAAGGTTGTATGTAGTGCAAGCGAAGCGTCAGGTTAGAAGTCTTCACCTCTATAGGTTTGAGATGAATGAGCATAATTGATTCTTGTTTTTATGGTAGAAGTATGGCACACTGAAAATGAATATATTACATATTTATGGAGGGGTTTTTGCATGAGCACACCTAAAGACTTACGTTACTCTGAAGAGCACGAATGGGTAAAAGTAGAAGATGGTAAAGTACGTATCGGTATTTCTCATTTCGCACAAGCTGAACTTGGAGATATCGTTTTCGTTGAACTTCCACAAGTTGGCGACGAAATCAAAACTGATGATCCATTCGGTAGCGTAGAATCTGTTAAAACAGTTTCTGAATTATACGCACCAATCTCAGGTACAGTAGTTGAAGTAAATGCAGATTTAGAAGATAGCCCAGAATTCGTTAATGAATCACCATATGAAAAAGCATGGATGATCGTTGTAGAGCCTGCTGATGCTTCAGAAATTGATAAGCTTATGACAGCTGAGCAATACGAAGAAATGATTGCAGAATAAGACAAGCCTTTAGCTTCTTACAGCAGGTGCCTAAACATTAGCAACAAGAAGTTACAGCCTCCGGCGGATGTCACGGAATCGGAAAGGAGTGCTTAAAGGATGTTAGCCTAAGATCATCGCATCCATGCGATAATGGCTAACTGGCCTGCGTCGGTAAAAATACCACGACCTGTGGTATTACCGAAATGACCGACATCGTGTCGGCCATCGTGCAGGCCTAAGCCCAAAGCCGATTTTGGACGCAATTATGCCGAGGCATAGTTAATCAGAAAAACGTCGGAAACTACCGACGTTTTTTATTATCCTCATGCATTCTTCCACTATAGTTGGTGAAGTAAATGCAAGTATATTCCTTTATTAATAGGTATCTAACTGTATCAACGACAAGGTTTATTGATATAATGAATTATAAGGGCTATGTTTAAATGGGGGTGGCGTGATGTTCGAGGGAAAATGCTTAATTGTCGAAGGCCGATCGGATAAACTTCAAATCGAACCTATTTTAAATGAAGACGTAAAAATACTTTGTACAAATGGTACAATTGGTGTGCATCAATTAGAAGAGCTACTCGATCCATATGAGGGTTGTGAGCTTTATACATTTTTTGATGCAGATACATCAGGTAATAAGCTACGGGCATTAATGGACAGACATTATCCAGAGGCTGAGCATTTACGGACGATGCCAACATATAAGGAAGTTGAGACAACTCCGAGGAAAGTGTTAGCGGCGATATTGCTTCGTGCACATTTCTCAATCCATAATGAGTATATTTTGTAAGGTTGCGTGAAAAAGATGGAAGAATGGTCAACAGAGCAGTGGAACGCGGCTATCCAGTCCGGTGAAAAGGCTGCCTTTTATTTATATACGCCAATGTGTGGAACGTGCGCAGTTGCATCGAAAATGATGATGGTTGTTGAACAATTGTTGCCACAACTACAGATTGGTAAAGCGAATATAAATTTTATAGAGCAAATAGCTTATGATAATAAAATCGAAAGTGTACCATGTTTACTCGTATATGAAGGCGGAGAAATGACAGCAAAGGTTTATGCCTTTCAATCTGTACCGTATTTATACGAATTGTTAAAAAATTAATTGACGGAATATTAATCGCGTGGTAAAGTAACAAATATATTAAAAAAACAATAAATATATCGAACTCTTATAAAGAGCGGCGGAGGGAAGTGCCCTATGAAGCCCGGCAACCATCACAAACGTGAAAAGGTGCCAAATCACCCAAAGATTTATCTTTGAAAGATGAGAGAACGGTTTAGCGTATAAGTTACGTGACCCCTTCTACTTGTCTATAAGTGAAGGGGTTTTTTTAATAGAGGAACTCAGTTCTAAGAATGTCATGTCCTGTGGCGATCAAGCGAAGCGACAGCAACACGGTTTTATCTGTGCGAAAGCGAAGCGACAGCAACACGGTTTTATCTGTGCGAAAGCGAAGCGACAGCAACAACAACAACAACAACGACTGAGTGACCTTAACGAGGCATAATTGATATGAGAAAAGGAGAATTCGCTATGATTAATCTTCAAAATATTACGAAGAAATACAAAACTTCGAATGGCGAATTAACAGCAGTTAAAGACGTCAACCTTTCTATTAAAAAAGGTGAAATTTTCGGCATTATCGGCTATAGTGGCGCTGGTAAAAGTACAATGATTCGCTTGTTAAATGGGTTAGAAAAGCCTACATCTGGTACGGTGACGGTTAACAATCAAGAGTTTTCATCCATAAAGGGGCAAAAGCTTAGGGATGCTAGACAAAAGGTAAGTATGATTTTTCAGCATTTCAATTTACTTTGGTCTAGAACTGTTGCAGAAAACATCGCTTTCCCACTCGAAATCGCAGGTGTGCCAAAGGCAAAACGTGAAGCACGTGTGAAAGAATTGATTACACTAGTTGGCTTGGATGGGCGCGAAAAAGCATATCCATCACAACTATCGGGGGGACAAAAACAACGGGTAGGTATCGCTCGTGCACTTGCTAATAATCCAGAGGTATTGTTATGTGATGAGGCAACATCCGCACTCGATCCAGAGACGACAGATGCTATTCTTGATCTACTTGTCGATATTAACGAACGATTAGGTTTAACGATTGTCTTAATCACACATGAGATGCACGTTATTCGTAAGATTTGTCATCGTGTAGCGGTTATGGAAGCTGGAGAAATTGTAGAACGTGGTGAAGTATTACAAGTATTCCAAGCTCCACAAGCTGCCATTACGAAAAAATTCGTTTCTCAAATTACAGATACGAAGGAAACACAGGAAACTGTGGCACAAATTAAAGCAAATTATCCTAATGGACAACTTGTTAAGCTAATCTTTGTAGGAGAAAAAACAGAGCAGCCTGTCATTTCACATCTAGTGAAACAGTTTGATGTAGAAGTAAGTATTGTACATGGTAATATTTCGCAAACGAAAAATGGAGCGTACGGTACACTCATTGTTCAAATTGATGGCTTAGTGGACAATGTTGCTGCTGCACTTAGCTACTTAAATACAGTCGAAGTACAAACGGAGGTGATTGCAAATGCTAACTAGTCTTTTTCCGAATGTCGACTGGGAAAAAATGTGGGACGCTACGTATGAAACATTGTACATGACAACAATTTCTACGGTTATCACATTTATACTTGGATTAGTAATTGGAATCTTATTATTTTTATCAAGTCCCAACCAACTATGGGCCAATAAAATTGTGAATTTTTTAACAGGATCAATCGTTAATATTTTCCGTTCGATCCCATTTATCGTCTTGATTATTTTATTAATTCCATTTACGAAATTTTTACTTGGCACAATTCGTGGCGCAGATGCGGCTTTACCAGCATTAATTATTGGGGCTGCACCATTTTATGCTCGTATGGTATTAATTGCTTTACGCGAAATTGATAAAGGTGTTATTGAAGCGGCTCGTTCAATGGGTGCCAGAACGTCAACTATTATTTGGAAAGTATTAATTCCCGAATCGTTACCAGCGCTTATGTCTGGTCTTACTGTAACGGCTGTAGCGCTTGTTGGTTATACTGCGATGGCCGGTATTATCGGTGCAGGTGGTCTAGGAAACTTAGCATTCTTAGATGGCTTCCAACGTAATCGCTCCGATGTAACTTTAATGGCGACTATATTAATCTTAATAGTAGTATTTGTTATTCAATGGATTGGCGACTTCATTACAGCGAAAACAGATAAACGCTAAAAAGAGCATCACACTACTAACATTTGGTTATCTCGGTTTTATACCGCTAACATATTTAATATAAGTAAAAAGGGAGAGTAATAAAATGAAGAAGTTATTAACAGGTTTATTTTTATCTGTATTAGTACTAGCTCTAGCCGCTTGTGGGGCTGGTAAAAAAGAAGAAACAGGCTCAAGCTCATCATCTAGTGGCAGTAAAGAAAATGTAACATTAACAGTAGGTGCTTCGAATACACCTCATGCTGTTATTTTGGAAAAAGCAAAGCCAATTTTAGCTAAAGAAGGTATCGATCTTAAAATTGAAAAATATCAAGACTATGTATTACCAAACCAACATTTAGAATCTGGCGAACTTGATGCGAACTACTTCCAACACCTACCTTTCTTAGAGCTTAGCAAGAAAGAGAATGGTTATGACTTTGTAAATGCTGCTGCGATTCATATTGAACCAATCGGAATTTACTCTAAAAAATATAAATCTCTTGAGGATCTTCCAAAGGGGGCAACAATTTTACTTTCTAGCTCAGTATCAGACCACGGTCGTATGCTGTCATTGTTAGAAGCTAAGGGCTTAATTAAATTAAAAGATGGTGTTGATAAAACAGCAGCAGAAATAAAAGATATTGCAGAAAACCCTAAAAACTTTAAATTCGATGCAAATACAGCGCCTGAAATGCTTGTACAAATGTACGAAAATAATGAAGGTGATGCGGTTCTAATCAACTCGAACTTTGCAATCGATAATGGCTTAAATCCATTGAAAGATGCAATTTCTCTTGAAGATAAAGAATCTCCATATGTAAATATAGTCGCTGTGCGTGCAGGTGATGAAACAAAACCTGAAATTAAAAAATTAATTGAAGTATTAAAATCTAAAGAAATCCAAGACTTCATTATTGAAGAATGGAAAGGCTCAGTTGTACCAGTTAAATAAATAGATTTTACCGAAAAGGGTATGTAAGTATGAAAAGCTTACATATCCTTTTTGCTTGTCGGAAAAGAACAAAGGGATGTTCACTCCAGGTTCGTTTCCATGGCCATTTGCTGCAATATCCTCTATACAATGGATGAAAAAACAAATTTAAATTGAAGTTCAGCTAAAGATAGGGCGCAACGGTTTTACCCATGTCATACTAATCAGACTTAATGATACTTCTTATTAACATCTTTATAGAAGCAAATTAAATGCTGAAAAATCTTAACGTATTCGATTTCTTCAAAAATCGAAGGGGACAAGCTCCCATAGAAAAACACCTTCTCATTGATTATTTCAGGGTTCAATACCCGTTATTCAATGAAAGGTGTTTTTCTTTATCTCATGGTTAGGCAAGCAATTTCTTACTCTCAACACTATTGTTTTAACCGAGGTATGTCCATTGCATCTATAATACATCTAGTAGCTTTTATTTATCAAATAACTGCATACTTTAATATGTAACCGTCATATCCGTAATAAAAGCTGGTTTTTTATACTCATATACTTTTGTTATTTCTTTATTATCCAAGTCATACTTATATATGTACTGTATTTTAGAAATTATACCGTCAAAACTAACCTCTGCTGCATTTTTAGGTATACCCGAAAAATAAACAAATCGCTCATTTTTTGACAATACCGCTAGCCTTCTTTGACCAATCTCTGATAATAGGGGATTCTTACTTTTTTTAATCATTTGATCTGTTAATATGGTAGTTAATGTTCTGTCTGTAAGAGATAACTGATAAATGCCGCTTCCTTCATCTTCATTTATATTTTCCCCTCCAAGAATAACAGAATCCCCATTAGGTCCATATGCCATCGAATCAATATTGACGGCTTTTATATTCGTTACCAAATTCATGTCAGAGCCATCTAAATTCAATTCATATATTGAATAGACAATTTGCCCTAAAGGTTCACCAGCCTCATTTGCCGCTTTCCTTCTTGCTGTATTCTCTTCTTCAGAGACAAATGCACCAATAATTTTGTCTTTAGAAGTATCATACATTTCTACAGCACGGTCAGGTTGTTTTGTATCAAATACAATAGAATTCTTCTTTTTCACATCTATTTTTGAAATCTTAGATACAGGGAATGTTGCCCCTAATATTTCACTGTAGATGGTGTTGTTATCACCAAATCTAGGAATAAGTTGTCCTAAAGTATCATTTGTAACTTGATAAGTTTTTTTATCGTTTCTGTCTAATAAATAAATCTCCCAAGGTCCGTCACCTTTTGCACTTGTATAGGCAAGATATTGTTTATTGTCTGAAAGTGATGCATGTAACCAAACCTCTTCATTATTAACTAATTCGTTTTCTACATTTTTTTCAGCATTTATCTCCACTACACTACTTTTGCCTTCCTTATCAAATACAGAAACAATGAGATTTTCACTATCATCAACATGCGGAGCACTAACTGGTGGATCACCAACAGGTTGGCTGGTATCTTCTTTCTTTTGACAACCAAACAAAACTAATACTATCGATAAAAAAATGATAACAGAAGTACTCATTGTTTTTTGCCTATATTTACAAACAGATCTATACATTATGCACTTCATCCTTTGCGAATTTTTTTAGAAATTCATTATCACATACCAATAACCATCAAAATACTACATACAGTGTTTGTAACCGGAGACAGCAGAACAGGCAAAACGGTATTAGCAAATGAAACAGCTTCTTATGGCTTCTCTGATGTAACTTATTTAAAAAACTCGATAGAAGTTAAAGTTACCTAGGAAATGGAAGAGTGGTTTGCGAATGCTATCCTAAACCACAAATCCCTGTATCAATTACTGGTTATTGATGAATACCAACGTTTTAAAGGTACAAACCTTGAGGTTACAGGAGACTTCTTATCTCAATATACTGGTTCACAAATTGTAGTTAGACAAATCCTTAAACAATTTACCATCTTTTTAAATTTTTTTCAGAGTTTTATATGGTCAATTTAGTAGATAACTATAACAACTCCGATTATACAATCCAGTATTTCAAGAAGAATGTTCGTTTAGAAAAAAATCAGGTGACATAACCACTGAGGAAGTAGGGAGTAATGATAAAGGTCAAACCTTGTCATTACTCCTTTTTTGATTGAATGATTTTTAATATATGCATACAAAATTTTATATATTGTTGATTTGACATCGTTTTTCAATTCAACTTTTTATATTATTAGCTATTATTTTTTGTCTTTCTAATTCGACTTTCTCCAGTTCCACTTCTAGTTCCCTATGCTTAATCAAATACTCTTTTTTTATTTGATAAATCTTAATGAAGCTTAAAATCACAATAATAAAAGCAAATATCAACATTAAAAATTGCATATTCGAGAAATACAAACAATACACCTCACTTTCTATATTATATAGTATACGTTATTTTGGGTATTGTGTATAAAATAGGGAATAATTCATTTTATTATCCGTAAATATATTATTTTACAGTCGGAACGGAAATCAACCACACGTTTTGGTGAAGATCTACTTTTCGTAATGTTTGTCAAAAAAATACTATATTATTACAAGTCTTAAAGGGATCTTTTTTCTTGTTTGAAGAAAGGTCCCTTTTGTCAGAAAAATATAACTTTTTATCAAAAGAAGTCTTCTTTTGTGTTTTATAACAAAAATATAATATATTTTAAAAGTGACTGATTTACCAATAATTTTGTATAGATATTGTTGAGTAATATTTATTACTATAGTTGATGTGTATATAGATCAAAAGAATGATAGAAAAATAATGGAGGAGAATAAATATTTCTTACATCACTGGAGTGGACATAAATGAATAAATTAATCATTGCAGAAGACATCATGCAGGAGCATGAGGTGAAGGGTTATTTTGAAATTTTGCGTGAGAGTGTTATTCGCTCGCGTTTAACAATGACGGTAGTCTTTTTTAAATTAGCTAGTTCCCCACAAGGAACTGATATAGAACGTAATCAAGTGAATCACCAAATTTCAGCTTTTCTAACATCCAAAATACGAAAAACAGATTTACTTTTTCAATTAGCGGATGGCGTACATTGGGGAATATTTTTTCTGCAAAGTAGTGAAGTCGAGGTAAAGGCGTTTTTAAAGCGGATTTTTGCAATTCTTAAGCAAGAAAGGGAATATCAGCAAATAGCTTTAAAAGCCTCGATTACTGAAATAAGAAATAATAGCGTTAACTTTGAAACGTTGTTAGACAAGAATAAGCAAAAACTAGCAAATGACGAACAGCCGATTTGGTCGATACAACAGGTTACAGATTATCGTGTACAACCGATGGAACAAGTAAAGGTTAGTATTATTGAACAAAATGCAATCTTTAGAAAAGTGCTAGAAACAACGTTCACTCACTTAGACATCCCTCATTTTACGCTAGACGTTGCTACTTATGAAGATGGCTATAGTTTTTTACAGTCCGAAACTTATAAAACAGGCCATATGCATTTAGTTATCATGAACGATATTTTACCACGTAAAAATGGCTTAGAAATTTTGCACATTTTACGAGAAATGCCGAATGAGAAAAAGTTCATCATTTATATGATGTCGGAACGAAACTCAGAAGGGGCGACACTTAATGCTTATGAAGGTGGAGTCGATGAATTTATCGTAAAACCATTTAATTTACGTTTGTTAGAAGCAAAAATCAGGAGAACATTTGCGAGGTTTTGGCTATGATCGAGCTATCGATTTCTTTTCTTTTAACGGTCATCGTTGTTTTATTAGTTATGTTATTTTTATTTACCATATATCTACTTTTGCAACATGAGCGGGAGATTCGCTTTGCAAAAACGCGTGATACTTATTTACAAAACTATTCACAGCACTGGTACAACTATTTGTTCAATGATGGAAATTTCTCTATGGTGCTTGTACCCCGTGGAAGAGCTCAAGTAGCAGCTATCGAAATAATCTTTTCATCGTATTTGAAAAATATAACGAATGAAAAAGTTGAACATAAAATCAAAGAGTTTTCTAATCACTATTTAAAAAAGTTTTATGACAAGGATTTAGCAAGTAAACGTTGGAGCATTAGGATGAATGCTTTATATCGTATTGCTGATTTACAGATAGATGAATTATTAGATACTTGTCAACAATTCGAGAAAACCAAAATTTCGGAGGAAGAATATTTTCAGTTGTTAAAAATATACTCTATTTTCCGACAAGAATTGTTTATCGGAAAAATTAAAGAATCGAGCATTCATTATTCTGAAAGCGAATATAGAAGATTATTTGTATTGTTAGAGGATTCCGTATTTATTCGATTATTTGAAGACTTTAATAGCTGGACGAAAAATATTCAATTCGCTGCAATTGATACTGCAGCTGTTAAAAGACATATGCAATATATTGAGAAATTAAAACAGCTATTAACATACGAGGAACCAGAAATAAAAATAAGAGCATTAAAAGGTCTTTACGAAATTGGTGTCATTGATGAAATCGATCCTTACGTGCCATTTGTGGCATCAGATATGTGGGAAGTAAGATTAATGATTGCAAAAATCTTTAAGCATGTGCCGCTAGAATATAGCTATGCTTATTTAGAACAGCTTCTTGAAGACGACAATTGGTGGGTACGATCACAGGCAGCAAAAACAATTGCGGAAAATAGAGAAGGAATTGCGAAATTACAGCAATTTATGGAGTCTTCAAACGACCAATATGCAATTGAAATGGCACAGGAAACAGTAGTCAGAAGGCAGGGGATCAAATGAAAGTAATGATAGATTATTGTATGTGGTTTTTTGGCGGCATTATTATGTTTTATATGTTATTTGTTATTGTTTCCTATTGCGCAATGTTTGTCATTGCCATGCTAGATTTACGCAAACGCTATAAATTAGATCCCTCAGAATATGATGATGCGCATATCGATGCCTTCTACTCAAAACCAGTATCCTTATTAGTCCCTGCTTACAACGAAGAGGTTGGCGTTGTAGATACAGTCTATTCATTGTTGAATTTACGATATCCGCAAACAGAAATTATCATTATTAACGATGGTTCTACCGACACAACACTGCAAACTGTCATCGAGCATTTCCGAATGAAACCCGTTGATAAAATTATTCGTACAAATATCCCTACAAAAGAAGTTAAACAAATTTATGAATCGGAAATCTATAAAAATTGTATTCTAGTAGATAAAGAAAATGGCGGTAAGGCAGATGCATTAAATGTAGGTATCAATGTTTCGCAATATCCTTATTTTTGCTCTATTGATGGGGATTCAATTTTAGATGAAAAATCTTTACTTCGTGTAATGAAGCCGATTATTTTATCTGATGGTGAAGTGATTGCGGCAGGAGGAAATATTCGAATTGCCAATGGAGCGACAATGCAGCTTGGTTCTGTTACTGAAACCCACTTACCGAATAACTACTTAGTCATCATGCAAATAATAGAATATTTGCGAGCTTTTTTAATGGGGCGAATCGCTTTAAGTAAATTCAATCTTGTGCTTATTATTTCCGGAGCATTTAGTGTCTTTTCGAAGGAATGGGCTGTGAAAGCGGGCGGTTATTCAACGAATATTATTGGAGAAGACATGGAGCTTGTCGTGAATATTCACCGTTTGATAAGAAAGAAAAAAGAAAAGAAACGTATTGAATTTGTACCAGATCCTGTGTGCTGGACGGAAGCACCTCAGACATTAGGGGTTTTGCGAAATCAACGTAGACGTTGGCATCAAGGATTATTCGAAAGTCTTTGGAAACATAAAACGATGACATTCAACCCAAAATATGGCTTGTTAGGGTTTATTGCATTGCCTTATTTTTGGCTTGTAGAATGCCTAGGTCCAATTGTTGAGCTAGGTGGTTATATTTATATCGTAGTAGCATTTTTCTTAGGGAAAATCTATTATGAAGTAGCGGTAATACTGTTGCTGCTCTTCGTTATTTATGGAGTTATTTTTTCAATTGCATCTATACTATTCGAGGCATGGACAATGAACACGTACCCGAGAAAGAAAGAGCTGTTACGAATGATACTTTTAGCATTTACTGAAATTTTTTGGTATCGACCACTCACTCTTTTATGGCGCTGTGAAGGATTAGTTCGGTTTATGCTAAGAAAAAGCGATTGGGGCAATATGAAGCGTGTCGGCATTGCTGAAAAGGAGAAAAGTGTATGAAGCGAATATATATAGGGGTCATAGCTACTCTAATTCTCATTGTTACACCTATAGCATGGTGGTATTTGAGCGATGAAAAACCGCTGAACGTTGCGATCCTAGATAAAACGGTTCCGAACGAAACCTATCGAGAGCATTTAGGTGTGAACTGGTTTTTAAACCATTATAAATACACAATTGATCATCAACCATATGATGCACAAAAAAATTACTATGGTACGATTCCGAATGATAAAACGAAAAGAGTATCTGAAAAAAAGTTTCCGACCGACTATAGCAATTATGATGTTATTTATTTGGCAGATACGTATGGTGTTTATAAGGATGATTTAAATGAAAAAAAGCGTTTAGGTAAGCGCTCAGAAAAAATTGTTGGTGGCTTAGAAATGGAAGAATGGCAATCAATAGTAGGTCGTTTAGCAAGCAACAAGAAAAGTATGCTTATAGCTGAATACAATACATTTGCGTCACCAACATCAGAGGCAGTTAGAAAAGAGCTACAGGACTATTTAGGCATATCATGGTCTGGATGGATTGGGCGTTATTTTGATGAGCTTGATTATCATAAAAACTCAGAAATCCCACAATGGGTCATAGATGAACATGGTGATAATTGGCCATATAAGGGCGGTGGCTTTCTTCTATTTAATGAAATTACAGAAAAGCTCATTGTGCTGGAGCTGGACAAGCATGTAAAAACAGAAGGTATTCAGGTGCAATTTACGGAAGAAGGGCAAAAATTCTTTAATACCTCTATAAGTGCAGAATATGGCTATTGGTTTGATATTATCACGCCTAAATATGCGGAGGATGCTCTTGCTAATTATAAATGGGACTTAACAAAAGATGGAGAAAAACTATTAAAGGACAACGATATTCCGCAGCAATTTGCAGCTATCGTTTCACAGGATAAACGTTACACGACAAGCTATTACTTTGCTGGAGATTTCAACGATATGTCACGGGTACCGAACCTTTATAAAATAAAGGGTTTACCGACTATTTATAAATATGCTGAGAAGTATGCAGATAGTTCATTTTACTGGTCGATTTATATACCAGTCATGCATAAAATTTTTGAAACGTTTGAGCAAAAAGAGGTTAAAGAAAACGTTAATCATGAAAAACAAAATTATAATGCACGTATTAAAGGTGAATCATTTGAAGTCTTACACGATGGGAACTGGGAGCCGCTAGTCTTTAAGGGCGTTAATATCGGTATGGGGAAACCGGGAGCATTCCCTGGCGAGGCGGCAATTACGGAAGAAGAGTACTATCGCTGGTTCCGTCAAATTGCTGAGATGAATGCCAATACGATTCGCGTCTATACATTACACCCACCAGGTTTTTATCGGGCACTTGCTAAATACAATGTGGAAAACCCAGATAAACCATTGTATGTATTGCATGGTGTGTGGATTAATGAGGAAGGCTTGTCAGATTCACTAGATGCCTATGATGAAACTACCTTAAAGGATTTCCAAGTAGAAATGAAGCGCATGGTAGATGTTATCCACGGTAATACTTATGTGAAGCCAGTAGCAGGACATGCTTCAGGCTTATACGATGTTGACGTTTCAAAATATGTTATTGGCTGGGTGCTAGGAATCGAATGGTATCCGCACATGGTAGTCGGTACGAACGAAAAACACGCTAATATAGGCGAATACAATGGGACGTATTTTGAAACGAAAAATGCTGCACCATTTGAGCATTGGTTAGCGGAGCAAATGGATCTTATTACTACTTATGAAAAGGATAAATACAATTGGATTCGCCCAATGAGCTTCACAAACTGGGTAACAACCGACTTGCTAGACCATCCGTCTGAACCTTCTGAGGATGAAGATTTGGTTGGAGTCAATCCAAATGTCATTTATACGAAGGGTGAAATGCAGGCGCCAGGACAATTTGCTTCTTATCATGTGTATCCTTATTACCCTGACTTCTTTAACTTCGACCAAAAATATTTAAATTATAAAGATTTCCGGGGCAATAACAATAGTTATGCAGGATATTTAAAAGACTTACATCAAGCTCATCGTATGCCTGTCCTTATTGCGGAATTTGGAATCCCAGCAGCTCGCGGGATGACACATGAAAATGTTTATGGCTGGAATCAGGGGCATATGTCCGAACAGCAGCAGGGTGAAACACTTCAACATTTATATGAAGATATTATGCATGAAGGCTTGCTAGGAGGTCTTATCTTTACATGGCAGGACGAGTGGTTTAAGCGAACTTGGAATACGATGGATTATGATGACCCGAATCGTCGACCATTTTGGTCCAATGCACAAACGAATGAACAGCAATTTGGCGTGCTAAGCTTTGATAGATTTAAAGTAAAAGTAGACGGCAATACAACAGAGTGGAAAGGTACACAACTGTACAATACCTCACCTTCAGATACAACAGATTTTGCTGTCGATTATGATGAAAGATATTTGTATTTCAAATTAAAAAGTGATGTTTTAGAAAAAGCTTCACCTCGTATTTTACTTGATGTAGTACCAAATCAAGGGAATACTTCGGCGACATCAATAAAAGATATGACATTTTCAAATGGTGTAGATTTTATGGTGGAATTAAATAAAAGTGAAGACTCTCGAGTTGTCATAGATCAGTACTATGATTTCTATGATTATTTTTACGGTCACAATTTAAAAATGATTCCGCCTCGTATGGTAGCTGTCACAAAAAATAGTGGTAAGTTTGCGCCGATTAACTATGTGCTAAATAAACAGCTATACTTACCAGAGCAAAAAATTACAACCGATTTTAGTTATTATGAAACCGGGAAGCTGCTTCAAGGGAACGCCAATCCAAAAGCAAAAGATTATAATTCATTAGTAGACTATACATGGACGGATGATCATGTGATTGAGCTACGAATTCCTTGGCTACTAATCCAGGCAAAAGATCCGAGCCAGCGTGAGTTTATCGGAGATCTATATAAGGATGGGAAGGAAGCTTCGACTAAAGTCGATAATATTTATATTGGTGTCGTTTTTGTAGATAAAGACGGTAAGGTTGTAAAATCTTTACCAGAGACAAATGGTCAAGTCTTACCGAAACTTTCACCATATACTTGGGAACCATGGCAAACACCTAAGTTTGAAGAGCGTTTAAAACAATCATATTATATTTTACAAAAATTATTTACAGCATATTAATATAGAGGCTTAGGATAGGTGAGTATTTGCCTATTCTAAGTTTTTTGTATTTTTATCAGAAAATAAAAAATAGTTTTACGATTGCGTCTATTTCACAAACTGTATATTCTCTCAACTGTTTATGGTAAATTACTAATATTACATTCTAGAAAGACAGTTGTATTTTTAAGGAGGACAATATAATGAAGCTTAAATTTGGTCTATTGGCAAAAATTATTGTCGCTATTTTGTTAGCGGTAATACTCGGAAGCTTTATGCCAGAGCCAATTGTACGTATATTTGCAACATTCAATGGCTTATTCGGTAATTTTTTAAATTTTGTTGTACCACTTATTATTATTGCATTTATTGCTCCGGGCATTGCTCAGCTTGGGAAAGGCTCTGGGAAATTATTAGGTTTGGCAACATTCTTTGCTTATTTCTCAACAATCATTGCAGGAATATTTGCCTTTTTGGTAGCGCGAAATGTGTTGCCCAATTTCATATCAAGTGGTGCTATGGAAAGCATGAAAAACCCAGAGGAATTTTTAGCGCAGGCATTCTTTAAAGTTGAAATGCCGCCATTAATGGGTGTTATGTCAGCATTAATTTTTGCATTTATCGTAGGAATTGGAATGACAGCCATTCAAAGTGATGTGATGAAACGCGGTTTTGAAGAGTTTAATAAGATTATTGAAAAATTAATTTCATTTGTTATTATTCCACTTTTACCATTTCATATTTTTGGTATCTTCTTGAACATGACGTTTGGGGGGCAAGTCGCAAAAATTTTATCTGTTTTCGCAATTGTCTTCGTACTTATAATTGTGATGCATTGGGTAATATTGCTAGTGCAATACACTGCTGCTGGAGCTTTAAATAAGAAAAATCCATTTATGTTACTTCGAACAATGCTGCCTGCGTATTTTACAGCATTGGGCACTCAATCTTCAGCTGCGGCTATTCCAGTTACATTGCGACAATCGCAAAAAACAGGGGCTTCAGAAAAAGTAACGAATTTTACAATCCCATTGTTTGCTACCATTCATTTATCAGGTAGTACGATTACAATCGTCACTTGTTCTTTAGGTGTTATGATGATGAATGGTATAGATATAGGTTTTGTACAATATATCGGCTTTATCTTTATGCTAGGTATTACGATGGTTGCTGCACCAGGTGTGCCGGGAGGAGGAGTCATGGCAGCAATTGGTTTACTGCAATCAATGCTCGGCTTCGATGAAACAATGGTTGCACTTATGATAGCATTGTACTTAGCGCAAGATAGCTTTGGTACGGCTACAAATGTAACTGGAGATGGCGCATTATCTATGATTGTTGATCGTTTCAATAAAAAAACAAATTAATACAGGATGAGTCATGGACAGCATCATCTAAGCAAAAAAATCGCCTGCTACGGCGATTTTTTTTTCTTAGGATTTAGCTGTTATACAGATGTTGGAGTTTTCTTAAAGATTAATGACAGAGTGCATGGATTTACTAATAATTAAATAGCCCTAAAAGAATAGTGAATTTTTTTGTTACAAATTATTACAGTTTGTGCTTACTAAAATTCAATAAAATTTCACGATTATGTAGGGAGTTGTTGAAAAAAACGTAGTGCTAAAGAATTGAATTTAAAATTTTGTTAGAAAAAAATGCGATAAGATAGTTGTTTTTTCATTTTGTATGGAATTTGTTTAGAAAATGTTTAGTTTTATTTAGTACTATATGTGTGAAGAGATATAAATTTCAAATTTGTGGATTATATTACTGAGAATGGGTGTGGGAATGAGGGTGATTCATAATGCAAAAGAATGAAGCGTAAAAGAAATAGCAATTGAGAAGTAGTCTTTGAATTTAAAATAACTTAGACAGGAGTAATTGCTTATGGGAATAAAAATTGAGTCACCGATATTAGCTTTATCAAAAAAAATCAAAACAAGAAGCGCTGTAATTGGGGTTATTGGACTTGGCTATGTGGGGCTTCCATTAGCTTTGGAGACCGTCAATAAAGGTTTTGAAGTAATTGGTTTCGATAAAGACAATGAAAAAATTTCTAAGTTAAAAAGTGGTGTTAGCTATATTGCTGATATGTCTAATGCAATCATCGAAAAAGCAATTTATGAAGAGAACCTTGAGCCGACAAATGATTTTGCTAAACTTGCACATGTAGATGTCATTATTATTTGTGTACCGACACCTACGACTGCAGATGGAGCACCTAATATCTCGTATATTGTTGATGCAGCTAATGCAATCGAACAAAACATGTCCCCTAATACTTTAATAATTCTTGAAAGTACAACTTACCCCGGAACAACCGAAAAAGTAGTTCAACCAATCCTTGAAAAAGGTAACTTCGTTATTGGAAAAAATATTTTTTTAGCTTATTCTCCTGAACGTGTGGACCCAGGGAATTTAAATTTTTCAGTTTCTAATACGCCTAAAGTAGTTGGCGGCATAACAGCAGCTTGTTTAGAAGTTTCCAAGCTTTTTTATGAAAAAGTAATCAATACAAATGTGTTTGCTGTAACAAGTCCAAACGTTGCTGAAATGGAAAAGTTACTAGAAAATACATTTCGACAAATTAATATTGCCCTAGTTAATGAATTAAGTCAGATTTGCCATAAGATGGATATAGATGTGTGGGAAGTGATTGAAGCCGCCTCAACAAAGCCTTATGGTTTTATGCCATTTACACCTGGCCCTGGAGTTGGCGGTCATTGTATACCAGTAGACCCTAAATATTTATTATGGGCCGGCCAGCAGCATGGTATTTCTGCAACATTAATTGAGGCAGCAGATAAAATTAATGATTCCATGCCGAACTTTGTAGTTGAAAGACTAGAAAATTATTTACATGCACAGGAAAAAGAAATAAGTGAGGCAGAGATTGTAGTTATTGGAATTACTTATAAGCCTAATATTAATGATTTCCGAGAATCACCGGCACTACATGTTATTAGGGAATTAAAGGAAAAGCAGTGTGATCTAAAGGTTATTGATCCATTTATCGGAACATTTTCAGTTGGTAACGACATTTTTAACACTGTTTCATTAACACAAGAATTAATTCAAAAAGCTGATGCTGTTGTCATTTTAACGAATCATGCAACTATTGATTATTCCTTAATTGATCAACATGCTACTTTAATTTTTGATACGAGGAACACCCAATATCTATTTAAGAATGAAAATTATTACAAATTATAAGGGGATTCTTTAGAAATGATACGACTAAAATTATGTAGTCTACTCATCATTTTATTTTTAGCTGGGTGTCAAGCGTCTACTCAAAATCAGATTAAACCAGTTGATTCGACAATTGAGGTAAAGGAACACGATGGGACGATGAGTGATACTTATAGTCACATAGGCATTATTAGTCCAAAGGTAGCATTAACCTTTAATGGGCTTGCGGACAATGAAACAATGCAGCGTCTATTAAAGGTATTGGATCAATTTAACATGAAGGCAACATTCTTTGTAGAAGGTACACGAGTAGCGCAAGATCCAGAGTTAGTGAAGGACATTTTAGCAAAAGGTCACGAGGTAGAAAACGGAACATTAACATTTACTGAAATGACTGATTTAAATTATGAAGAAACGTATAAAGAAATTTATTTAGCGAATGAAGTTTTTGAAGAGCAATTAGGTTATACACCGAAATACGTTCGTAGTCGTTCCGGTGACTCAACTGACAATATGCGTTTAGCGGCTAAAACCCTCAATATGAAGGGAGTTGTAGAGTCGTCTATTAATCCGAAAGATCGCAATATGCAAAGTGCTGAGGAAATTGTGGATTATATTCATCGCTTTATCAACAGCGGATCTGTTATTCATTTAAACACATACATTAATCCTGCGATTATTGATGTTATACCACTACTGTCTAAAGTAGGGGAAGAAAAGGGATACGTTTTCTCTACATTAACGGATGTCATAGATGAACAATATTTAGCAAAATCGTTAGAGGAAATTGCAGGCTATGATGCTATTAAAATGAACCCAGATTACAAAAATGTTAAACCCAATATGTTCTACCGTAAAAATACTTCAAAAAAGGAAGTTGCTTTAACCTTCGATGATTGGGCAAGTGAGGACCGAATTAAAGAAATTTTAGATGTTCTTGATAAGTATCATGTTCAATCTACATTCTTTTTAATTGGCAAAGGTGTAGAAAAGGACCCGCAATTAGCACGATTAATTGTTGAGAGAGGACATGAGGTCGCAAGCCATTCTTACAATCACCTTGATGTTACGACAATGACACCAGAAGAGTTACAACAGGATGTCGTGATGGCACATAGGGCGTTAACATATGCCTTACAGGAAGAACCTTTGCTGTATTTCAGGCCAAATAAAGGTGCTATTAATGAGGAGTCAGCGAAAATTATTGCCGCTACAGGTATCAAATCTATTGCTATGTACGATATAGCATCATTCGATTGGAATTTAAAATATACCGTTCGAGATATTTATAATCGTGTGATGACTAGAATTGCTCCAGGAAAGGTGATTGTTATGCACATTTTAGACGGTACAAAAACAGTTGAGGCATTGCCACTAATCATTGAAAAGCTGCAAAAAGATGGGTATAGTTTTGTGAAAATGTCGACTTGGATTGAAGAAGATTCAAATAAGAAAGTGAATTGATAATCATGAATAAGAAAAAAGAGATATTAACGATACCACGCTCTGATCGACGCATTTTATCGAATATTCCTGACCCAGAACATGTCCGAAGTCTTGTTAATCGTCGAGGTGCTTCGTATCAAAAGGAAGAAATCGATCCTACAGATGTCAATGAAATATATCGCTTACAACTGTTAAGTTTACGCTATGAAACGAATTTTGAAGTACAAATTAAAAGAGCAAAGCAAAAGGGTAGTGACAAATATTATGCAGAGGATATCTCGGTTACAGGTATCCTTGTATTTTCCAATAGTCCTACTAATTTTTTAATAGATGAAATTATTACGATGAAATTTACTATACCTGGTGGTGCGATGCCGGAGGGCTATGAATCTAAGGTAAAGGTAAAAGCGAAAGTTGTTCGTCACTTTACAAAAGAAGTAGATGGTGAAACTAGATGCTATTATGCATGTGAATTTTTACAGCCTTTAAATGACTATATGGTAAAAAAACGATGGGGACTATCAATCTTTATGGCAAGTATTTTTTTATTGATAGTTTCTCTAATCGTTATGTTAATGCGGGCTGAAAGTGTCATTTATTTTAGATTCAATAAATTCTTATATCTATATAGTATTATTGCTGCAACTTTTCTTTTAAGTAGATATTTATTTGGTATTTTCTATAGGAATGTTCCGATAAACCCTAAGTTTGAACCAGGCGTTTCTATTATTATTCCAGTATTTAACGAAGAACAATGGATTCATAGAACAATCTTAAGTTGTATTAATCAGTATTATCCTGTAGACAAATTAGAGGTTATTGTTGTAGATGATTGTTCGACAGATAGAACTGAGGAAAAAGCAAAAGAAATGATTGACCTTATTCATAGCGAGGGTGAGCGTTTTAAAACGGAGGATCGTTTAAGCTTCTATAAACTACCTCAAAATGGGGGGAAACGTGAGGCTTTAGTGGCAGGAGTGCATCTTGCTAAACATGATTTAGTTGTTTTCGTAGATTCTGATAGTTTTTTAGAACCTCATGCCATTCGAAATTTAGTACAGCCTTTCCAAGATCCAAAAATGGGTGGTGTGGCTGGAAGAACAGAAGTGGAAAATAAATTTACAAATGCTCTGACAAAATTGCAAACAGTTCGCTATTATATAGCCTTTCGGATCATGAAAGCTGCTGAATCTTGGTTCGATACAGTCACTTGTTTATCTGGTCCTTTAGCATGTTATCGAAAAGAGCTTATTTTGAAGAACGAGACAGCATGGTTAAACCAAAAATTTCTTGGACAGCCTGCGACCTTCGGGGATGACCGTAGTATGACAAACTATATTTTGAAAACACATCGAACAGGATATCAGGACAATGCTGTATGTTCTACAATTGTTCCATCCGATACCAAAGTCTTTTTATCTCAACAAATGAGATGGAAACGATCATGGCTACGCGAATCATTACGAGCATTTTTATTTATGTGGAAGAAGGAACCTTTTATGTTTCTTTTCTTCATCATCGGTTTAATCGTTCCAATAGCAGCGCCTATTGTTGTTGTTTACAATTTAGTTTATGTGCCAATTATGCATGGCATTTTTCCAACTACATTTTTAATGGGCTTATTATTGATGGCAATGTTAATGAGCTTGGCCCATCTTTTCTTTAGAAAAAGTAAATTGTGGACGTTTGGTTTTATCTTTGTACTTTTCTACGAATTTATTTTGCTGTGGCAAATGCCTGTTGCATGGGTAACATTTTGGAAATCAACTTGGGGAACGAGAGAAACACCTCAAGATGTCATCGCTAAAGAAAAGAAATTAGAAAAACAAAAATTACGAAAATCTCGATTTTCGATTCTAAAAATTAGCAAAATGGGTGAGAAGGAATGAGTGAAAAAAATGTTGCATTAAATCCAGCTAAAAAGAATCGAAGGAAAATAATACGATCAATTGTTCAAACGATGATCGTTGTATTTTTAGCTGTTATTTTAATACGTGTGGTATTTTTAACGGATAAAAGGGTAGAGGAAACGGTTCCTTTAGTGAATGAAGATGGTTTCATTGCAATATCATATTTTGGAGTGAGCAGGGGTGAATCTCCTAAATATGTATCTAAAGAGAATTTGAGAAAACAACTAGCACTGCTTGAAAGTCAAGGCTATAAAACCGTTACTCAGCAGGATATTTTAGATTTTTATCAGAAAAACAAACCATTGCCAGAAAAGGCGTTGTATTTATCATTTGAAGATGGACGTACAGATTCTAGTATATTTGCTCAAAACATCATGGAGGATCTCAATTATAAAGCTACCATGTTTACGTACGCCAATAAAATGGATACACGGGACAACAAATTTTTAAAGCCGAAAGACTTATTACTCATGAAGAAAAGTGGCTATTGGGAGTTGGGCTCTAATGGGTACCGTCTGACATATATTAATATGTATAACGATAAAGGACAGTCGTTAGGTGTAAAAGATGAAAATAATGTGCCGAATAAAACGACGATCGAATATTATAATCATTATTTAATGGACTTCATTCGCAATCAATATATGATTCCAAGTGAAACGCGACAAGAAATGGAAAAGCGTATCCGAAAAGATTACAAGCTAATGCATGATATTTATGAGGAGGAATTAGGAGAAGTTCCGAAAGCCTATGCTATTATGCATGCCAACTCACTTTATAATAATATGGATTCGTTAGTTGAAAGTGCGAATAATAAAGAAATTAAGGATATATTTAAAATGCATTTCAATTTGGAGCTAGGGGCATATAATGATGCGGATGCTGATCTCTACAATTTAAGTAGATTACAAGTATCCCCCTATTGGTCTACCAACCATGTGATGATGAAAATCCGCCAAGCGAGTAAGCAAAATGTAGCATTTGAAGTCGGAGATTCTGAACGCGCCAAAGAATGGTCAGTAGTGAAGGGGGCAGCAGAATTTGAAAATAATGAGATTACAATAACATCGGAACCTTCTAGTGAAGGACGGATAATATTAAAGGAAACTCTGCCAGAGAAATATAATGTAAACTTTGCCTTTAAAGGGAATGTCGTAGGACAACAATCTATTTATTTAAACTATGATGAAAAATATAATAGCTATATTCGGGTGGCATTAATTGATAATGAGATTGTTGTTTCTGAAAAATCACCACAAGCAAGCGTTATTGAAAAAGAACGTTTCCCGTTAAACGAAATAAAGTGGAATGAAGAAGAGTATGCATTTAATAAGGCTACTGTATACGATTATCTGGATACGCAAAAAGGCTCTAGAATTGACGAGGAAGAGTATCCGCGAAACCTAATAAAAAAGAGAGTATTTAACATTAATGTAGAAAATGGTAAAATCGACATAAGTGTAGATAATGTATTATCCAAGACAATTCAAGTAAATCCTGACATTCAAGGATCTAAAATTGGATTTGGTGCGTTGTTCAGTAAAAAAGAAACATCGCATGAACAGTATGCAGATGATATTTATGATACATTCATCGAAGATATTTTGATTACAGATGTTAACGATCAGACGCTTTTTACTAACCAATATACGAATTTCGATAAAGTAAAGCACAAAACATTGACTTTATTTAATAATGTTGTTGATTTCTTTATTGAAACCTTCTAAAACGGGGGGAACTAAATTCAAGTGAAAAAAATTTTTCTGTTTATCTGTATAGCACTACTAATTATCACCGCTTGTAGTAATAGTAAAGAAGCACCTGTTCAGGCAAGGGAAGGTTTGAAGTACAAAGACAACCTTCAATTATCTATTTGGTTACCTGAATGGCAAAATAAATCTGCCATCGAGGATGTGAAAAATTCACAACAGGGCTTACAAGACATTCACGTTTTTGGAGCTTATTTTAATAAGAATGACCAATTATTATTAACTGAAGATGCAATAGAAACATTGAAACAAACACAACAACAATTTAATGAATCACATCATGTAATACTCACGTTAATTAACGATTACGTTACAGATAACGCTCCAATTGTTCAGAAGGATAGTGCGTTATTACATCGGTTGTTTAAAGATGCATCATCAAGGCAGCAACATATTGATAATATTATGCAGGTTGTTGAACAATACAATGTGAATGGTATCGAAATTGATTATGAAAAGGTTGCTAAAGAGGATCTCTCTAGGTACGTCCAATTCATAGATGAACTTTATGAACAGCTATTAAAAAAGGATGTTTCATTACATGTCGTACTAGAGCCAGAGTTTCCATTTAATATTAAATTACCGAGTGGGCCTAAATATACTGTGATGGCTTATAATGTGCATGGATATCATAGTGGCCCAGGTGCAAAGGCAACCTATTCATTTTTAAATGAATTAGTAAAAAAAATTAAAAAGTCTAATCAAAAATTAGCGATTGCCTTCTCAACTGGCGGATTCCAATGGATAAATCAAGGCAAGACGGTTGCTTTAACGGAGGTTGAGGCAGAGGACTTACTAAACAAAACGAAAGCAGTTAAACAACGCGATCAAGCAAGTGGTGCGGCTTATTTCACTTTTTTAGATGAACAAAATGTTAAGCATGAAGTTTGGTACGCCGATCAAGAAACACTTAAAAAATGGACAGCGCACGTGCAAAAAAGAAGCTACAATGAGGTTGTTTTATGGCGTGCCGGAGGTCTAAGCTCAAAAACATTACAATGGATTAACGAACAATCAAAGGAATGATTGAAAGAATTGCCGGAGTGACGGATGGAAGAGCTGATGCGACGGAAAGAAGAGCCAAGGTGACGGATAAAACCAGCCAGAACAGTCAAAGTCGCGGATAGAAACGTTAGAATCGTGGATAGCACAGCCAAAGTTGCGGATAGAAACGTTAGAATCGTGGATAGAACAGCCAAAGTTGCGGATAGAATTGCCAATGCGACGGATGGAAAGGCGAGAGCGACGGAAAGAAGAGCCGAAGTGACGGATAGAAATCAGAGCGACGGAAAGAAGAGCCGAGGCGACGGAAAGAATCGTCAGAGCGACGGAAAGAAGAGCCGAAGTGACGGATGGAAACCAGAGCGACGGAAAGAAGAGCCGAAGCGCCGGAAAGAATCGTCAGAGCGACGGAAAGAAGAGCCGAGGTGACGGATGGAAATCAGAGCGACGGAAAGAAGAGCTGAGGTGACGGATAAAACCAGCCAGAACAGTCAAAGTCGCGGATAGAAACGTTAGAATCGTGGATAGAACAGTCAAAGTCGCGGATAGAAACGTTAGAATCGTGGATAGAACAGCCAAAGTTGCGGATAGAATTGCCGATGCGACGGATGGAAAGGCGAGAGCGACGGAAAGAAGAGCCGATGCGACGGAAAGAATCGTCAGAGCGACGGAAAGAAGAGCCAAGGCGACGGAAAGAAATCAGAGCGATGGAAAGAAGAGCCAAGGCGACGGAAAGAATCGTCAGAGCGACGGAAAGAAGAGCTGAAGTGACGGATGGAAATTAGAGCGACGGAAAGAAGAGCCGAGGCGACGGAAAGAATCGTCAGAGCGACGGACAGAAGAGCCGAAGTGACGGATAGAAATCAGAGCGACGGAAAGAAGAGCCAAGGCGACGGAAAGAATCGTCAGAGCGACGGAAAGAAGAGTCGAGGTGACGGATGGAAATCAGAGCGACGGAAAGAAGAGCCAAGGCGACGGAAAGAATCGTCAGAGCGACGGAAAGAAGAGCCGAAGTGACGGATGGAAAGCAGAGCGACGGAAAGAAGAGCCAAGGCGACGGAAAGAATCGTCAGAGCGACGGAAAGAAGAGCCGAAGTGACGGATAGAAATCAGAGCGACGCAAAGCGACGGAAAGAACAGCCATAACCGTGGATAAAACCGCTCTGAGAATAGAACACCTTAAACCAAAAAAATCGCCAACTTCGGCGATTTTTTTATTGGAATTGAGAAAGGCGTGAAAAGAAATTTGTTACGAAGTCTAAAAATATTTTTTCTGATGGTGCAATTTCACGGTTTACAGGTGAAATAATACCGACTGTTCTTGGAATCGCGGGTGCTTTAATTGGTACTTTTACTGTGAAGCGAGCAGCTGAATCATAGAGTGAGCTTTCTGGTAATAAGCTGACCCCGATGCCTGCAGCGACAAGACCCTTTAGTGCATCTAAGTCTTCGCCCTCGGAGATGACGTTTGGTGAGAAGCCGGCAGCTCGGCAGGCATCCATAGCTACTTTATGTAATATGTATCCATCTGGGAATAATACAAATAAATCGTTACGTAAATCGGCAAGCTGAATACTTTCTTTTTTGGCTAATGGATGTTTAGCCGGCAGTAATGCGGCAATATTTTCAGTAAATAATATTGTTGAATGGATCGATTCGTCCTTTGGTGGAAGAGGGCCTAAAAAAGCTAAATTTAACTCACGATTTTTGACCGCATCAATTAGAAAGCGATAGGAGCCTTGGCGGAGCTGGAATTGCAAATCTGGATATTCACGCTTAAAGGCTGAAATAACAGTTGGCAATACATAGCTAGCCAAGCTCGTTGGAAAACCAATTTTTATCGTACCTTTAGCAGGATCTAAATATTCTTCAACTTGCTTTGCGGCAAAATCGATGGCTTTTAAAGCAGTAATAGTATGCTTAAGGAATATTTTTCCGATCGGTGTTAATTTAACATTTCGTCCGACACGTTCAAAAAGTGGTGTGCCTAATTCATCTTCTAAATTAGCAATTTGTCGGCTTATTGCAGATTGAGCAACATGAAGATGTTCGGCAGCTTCTGAAATATGTTCACGCTCAGCAACTTCAACAAAATAACGTAATTGACGTAACTCCACTAGATATTCACCTCTATTAATCGAAAAATACGATTGATTATACCTTAATTATATACTATTTAAGATGAAAAATGATTGTCAATAAACAAATGATGGCTAGCAAGCTTTAATTGGAGCCCAAGGAAGTAAGGTGAAGGTTATTTTCTCAAAGAGTGTAGCTAAACGAAAGAGTCGGATATTGCTATATTTTGGATTTCGGTAATAGGCGAATGAAATAGTATAATTAAGCATGATTTATCTTTCGTAAGAGGTGTAGCATTTGTTTAAAAAGAAAATATTGATTGGACATTCAGAAGATACTGTCCTGGCAATTATCGAACACTTAGAGAAAAGTAACATTCCGTTTGAAATAGGAATCAAAGGTGTTTTAAAGCGGTCGTCTGAAGAATACGAAGGTTTTTATATGGTTAAAGTTCAAAAGAAATGTGCGAAACAAGTAGAAGCCATTGTTGCGCAGTACGTGTCACAAGAAGATTTGAAACATTGGTATAAAGTAGAGAAAAAGAAAAGTAGAAAATTAGAGAGGAAGGAAAAAGCTTTTTATTTGTTTGCAGCCTTTATATATTTTATAGCGGTAATGGCGATCGAAATGGGTAAAGCAGTAGAAGTAGACATTGTTTCGTATTTCGGTTGCGGTGTGTTATTGCTGGGCGGCGTGTTTATGACGACATATTTTTACAAAGAGATGAAAAAAGAATCGGGTGATTTGAGAGAGATCAATAAACAGTCGATGATTTTCCCTATAGGTATAATATTTTACGCCGTTTCTTCTTTTATATCTGTATTTTTATATTAATTACTTTCTTCTTTTAGATAGAGACTTTGTGCTTCTTTAATTTAATACTGCTTCATACATATACAAATCTCCACATTTTGAAAGCCTCCTGAAACTGCATTATATCCAAACATAATCGTATACGAAAACAGCAAAAGAGAAAAATACAGTAAAAAATGCATTATCTACATTTATAATTTTGCCCACCTGAAATTTAGAACAACATTGGTTAAAACTAATACAATGTTTAATAAGTTGATTTCCGGTCCCCATAAAAGCGCCAAGCCAAAAAGGAAATCAACCCACGTTATACTAGCAAGTACTCTCAAGATTCTTTCCTTTATTTGATTCCATTCTAATAAAAAAGGTTATAGTATTGGTATTGATATTTATACATTTTTGTCACAAAACAGCTACAATTCGCACTTTCTGCGGGGTTTTCACTATGTAGCTAGATGAAACTGATTCTCAATTAGATTTATTTCATTGAAAATGAGGAAAGTTGATTCTCATTGTCAATGACGATTAGCAATAATCTGAAAATGCTTGCAAACTCTTTATTATTAAGGATTGTTTCAGATGAAAATGAAAGTGATTGAAATGGTTTGCATAGAGAACGATTTTCAGTTAAGATTAGAATGATGATAATTAAGGAATGGTTCACCATTCACTGAACACACTATGGAGGTATTTTCATGTCAACTTTAGTTATTAAAGATCTTCACGTTGAAATCGACGGGAAAGAGATTTTAAAAGGCGTAAACCTTACAATTAATACAAATGAAATTCATGCAATCATGGGACCAAACGGAACTGGTAAATCAACACTAGCTTCTGCGATTATGGGTCACCCAAAATATGAAGTAACTTCTGGTACAGTAGAACTTGATGGCGAAAATGTACTAGAAATGGAAGTAGACGAGCGTGCTCAAGCTGGTTTATTCCTAGCAATGCAATATCCTTCTGAAATCGCTGGTGTAACAAATGCTGACTTCTTACGCTCAGCTATTAATGCACGCCGTGAAGAGGGCGATGAAATTTCTTTAATGAAATTTATCCGTGAATTAGATAAAAACATGGAATTCCTTGAAATGCACGAAGATATGGCACAACGTTATTTAAATGAAGGTTTCTCTGGCGGTGAGAAAAAACGTAACGAAATTCTTCAATTAATGATGATTAAACCAACTTTCGCCATTTTAGATGAAATTGACTCTGGTCTTGATATTGACGCACTTAAAGTTGTTTCTAAAGGAATTAATGCAATGCGTGGAGAAGGATTCGGCTGCTTAATGATCACTCACTACCAACGTCTACTTAACTACATTACACCGGACCATGTACACGTAATGATGCAAGGTCGCGTTGTTAAATCAGGTGGAGAAGAATTAGCACAACGTTTAGAAGCTGAAGGCTATGACTGGATTAAAAAAGAATTAGGTATCGAAGAAGAAACTGAAGAACAAGAAGCATAAGAGGGAGGACGAACTAGCATGACAGTGGAACTTAACTTGCCTGTAACAGTACAGGACGTGCGCTCGTTCTCAGAAGCAAATGGAGAACCGGCTTGGTTTACAGAACTTCGCGCGGCAGCACTAGACAAAGTAACTGGTTTAGATTTGCCAAAACCAGACAGAACAAATATTACAAAATGGGATTTCGTAAATTTCCCAACTCACACAGTTGACAGTGAAGGATTTGCTTCACTTGATGCATTACCAGAAGAAGCAAAAGGTTTAATTGATTTTGAGGCACAAGAAAATCTTTATGTTCAACGCAATAACACACCAGCTTTCATTAAAACATCACAAGAATTAGCTGATAAAGGTGTTATTTTTACAGATATTTTAACAGCGGTTCGTGAACATGGCGACCTTGTTAAAAAGTACTTTATGACAGAAGCTGTAAAAGTTGATGAGCATAAATTAACGGCACTTCATGCGGCACTTGTTAACGGTGGTGTGTTCGTATACGTACCTAAAAATGTCATTATCGAACAGCCGCTTCAAGTAGTATTCTTAAATGATAACGCAGAAGCCTCATTATATAACCACGTATTAGTTGTTGCTGAAGCAAATTCAGCTGTAACTTATGTTGAAACATATATTTCAACAGTTGAAGAAGCAAAAGGTCAAGCAAACATTATTGCAGAAGTAGTAGTTCAAGACAATGCACAAGTAACTTACGGTGCGGTTGATGTACTTGCGAAAGGTTATACTACTTATGTAAATCGTCGTGCACGACTAGCTCGTGATGCGAAAGTAGATTGGGCTCTTGGCTTAATGAATGACTCAGATACTATTTCTGAAAACATTACTCATCTAATCGGTGACGGTTCCCATGCTGATACAAAAACAGTAGTTGTTGGTCGCGGTGAACAAAAACTTAACTTTACTACTGAAGTTCGTCACTGGGGTAAGAACTCAAATGGTCATATCTTAAAGCATGGTGTAATGAAAGATGCAGCACAATCAATCTTTAATGGTATTGGTTACATCGAACACGGTGCGACAAAAGCGGATGCGCAGCAAGAATCACGTGTGTTAATGCTTTCTGAAAAAGCTCGTGGGGATGCAAACCCAATTCTATTGATCGATGAAGACGATGTAACAGCAGGACACGCAGCATCTGTTGGTCGAGTAGATCCACTACAACTTTACTACTTAATGAGCCGTGGTATCTCGAAAGCAGAAGCAGAGCGCCTTGTTATCCATGGATTCCTTGCGCCAGTTGTTACGCAATTACCTATTGAAGGCGTTCAAAAGCAACTGACGGAGGTTATTGAAAGGAAAGTTCGCTAATGATGAATAAAGACATTAAAAGCTATTTCCCAATTTTAGATCAGGAAGTAAACGGTCATAAGCTTGTTTACCTTGATAGCGCAGCAACTTCTCAAAAGCCTATTCAAGTAATTGAAGCAATGAAGCATTATTATGAATTCGATAATTCTAATGTTCACCGTGGTGTGCATACATTAGGAAACCGTGCCACTGACAAGTATGAGGGTGCGCGTGAAAAGGTTCGTAATTTTATTAATGCGACATCAACACAAGAAATTATTTTTACTCGCGGTACTACAACTGCTTTAAATACAGTTGCATCAAGTTATGGTCGTGCTAATGTTGCTGAAGGTGATGAAATTGTTATTACGCACATGGAGCACCACTCTAATATTATTCCTTGGCAACAACTAGCAAAGGAAAAAAATGCAACGCTGAAATATATTGAGCTTGAAGCGGATGGCACACTTAACCTAGAAAAGGTACGTGCGACAATTACACCTAAAACAAAAATTGTGTCGGTGTCAATGGCATCAAACGTCCTTGGAACGATTAACCCGATTAAAGAAATCGCTCAAATTGCACATGCTAATGGTGCTGTAATGGTAGCGGATGGTGCACAAGCAGCACCACATATGAAAATCGATGTACAGGATTTAGATGTAGATTTCTTAGGGTTCTCAGGTCATAAAATGTGCGGACCAACTGGAATAGGTGTACTATATGGTAAAAAGGAACACCTTGAAAAGATGGAGCCAATTGAATTTGGTGGCGAAATGATTGACTTTGTTGGACTTTACGATTCAACGTGGAAGGAATTACCGTGGAAGTTTGAAGGTGGAACTCCTATTATTGCAGGTGCAGTAGGTTTAGGAGCCGCTATTGATTTCTTAACTGAAATTGGGTTAGATAACATTGCGGAGCATGAGCATAAGCTTGCAGGCTACGCGATGAATCAGCTTGAAACAATTGACGGACTTAAAATTTTCGGCCCACGTGATCCAATGAAGCGTTGTGGACTTGTAACGTTTAACCTAGACGATGTACATCCACATGATGTGGCAACAGTTCTTGATATGAATGGTATTGCTGTTCGTGCAGGACATCATTGCGCTCAGCCACTAATGAAATGTCTTCAACAAGTAGCGACAGCGCGTGCAAGCTTCTATCTGTATAACACGGAGGAAGATATTGACCGCCTAGTTGCAGGGTTACGTTCCGCGAAGGAGTATTTTGGCGATGTCTTTTAATAATTTAGATCAACTATATCGTTCAGTCATTATGGATCACTATAAAAATCCTCGTAATAAAGGATCTATTGAAGAAGATGCTGTTACGATCGATATGAATAATCCGACTTGTGGAGACCGTATTCACTTAACGCTAAAAGTGACTGACGGTATTGTAGAAGATGCGAAGTTTGACGGTGAGGGCTGTTCCATTTCGATGTCTTCAGCTTCCATGATGACGCAGCTTATTAAAGGGAAAAAAGTAGAGGAAGCATTAGAGCTTGCTGAAATTTTTTCTAAAATGATGATGGGCGAAGACTATAGCGAAAAATATGACCTTGAGGATGTTGAGGCACTGCAAGGTGTTTCTCAATTTCCAGCACGTATTAAATGTGCGACATTAGCTTGGAAAGCGATGGAAAAAGGTGTAAAGCAATAATATCTAAATTTGAGTGAAAGTTACTATAAGTGCTTTCACTCAAAGCAAGATAACTGAGCTTGAAACAAGATAACAATGCATGAACGGAGGAGAAACGATGGCTAAAAAAATGCCTGATATTGGCGATTACAAATACGGATTCCATGACAAGGACGTATCAATTTTCCGTTCAAAACGTGGTTTAACTGAAGAAATCGTCCGTGAAATTTCAACTATGAAACAAGAGCCAGAGTGGATGCTTGAATACCGCTTAAAAGCACTTGAAACGTTTTATACAAAACCAATGCCGCAATGGGGTGGCGACCTAGGAGATTTAGATTTTGATGAAATTACGTATTACGTAAAACCATCAGAAGCTACACAAAAATCTTGGGATGAAGTACCTGATGAAATTAAAGCTACTTTTGATAAATTAGGTATACCGGAAGCAGAGCAAAAATACCTAGCAGGTGTATCTGCTCAGTACGAATCTGAAGTTGTTTATCACAACATGAAACAAGACCTTGAAGACCTTGGTATTGTGTTCAAAGATACTGACTCAGCATTACGTGAAAATGAAGATATTTTCAAACAATACTGGGGCAAAGTGATTCCTTACACTGATAACAAATTTGCTGCATTAAACTCAGCTGTTTGGTCAGGTGGATCATTCATCTATGTACCACCAGGTGTAAAAGTGGAAACGCCATTACAAGCTTACTTCCGTATTAACTCTGAAAACATGGGTCAATTCGAACGTACGTTAATTATTGTAGATGAAGGTGCTCATGTACACTATGTTGAAGGTTGTACAGCTCCTGTTTACACGACAAACTCTTTACACTCAGCTGTAGTAGAAATTGTTGTACGTAAAGATGCGTACTGCCGTTATACAACGATTCAAAACTGGGCAAATAACGTTTACAACCTTGTAACAAAACGTACAGTTGTTGAAGAAAACGGTACAATGGAATGGATCGATGGTAACATCGGTTCTAAGTTAACAATGAAGTACCCAGCTTGTATCCTTAAAGGTGAAGGCGCTCGTGGGATGACATTATCAATCGCTCTAGCAGGTAAAGGTCAACACCAACATGCAGGTGCAAAAATGATTCATATGGCACCAAATACATCTTCAACAATCGTTTCTAAATCGATTGCTAAACAAGGTGGTAAGGTAACATATATGGGTCAAGTTCGTTTCGGCCCTAAAGCAAGTGGTGCACGTGCTAACATCGAATGTGATACGTTAATCATGGACAACCAATCTACTTCAGATACAATTCCATACAACGAAATCTTAAATGATAATGTTTCTTTAGAGCATGAAGCGAAAGTTTCAAAAGTATCAGAGGAACAATTATTCTACTTAATGTCTCGTGGTATTTCTGAAGAAGAAGCGACAGAAATGATCGTAATGGGCTTCATCGAGCCATTCACAAAAGAGTTACCAATGGAATACGCAGTAGAAATGAACCGTCTTATCAAGTTTGAGATGGAAGGTTCTATCGGATAATACGCCGATAAACGAGGTAAATAAGGGTTTTGCGCTAAAGCAAAACCCCTTATTGTCCACAAATTTCTTTTATAGAAATCGAGTGCAGTGCACTCGATTTTTTTTATGCGAATGTTGTTCACATAGCTTACCAACCCTTTTTTACGTGAATAAAAACTTGTGGAGAACATCATAAATTGACAAATTTTAATTTGAATATTTTATGAACACTCTTGTAAAATCTATAGCTTTTTTTAATGAAAAGGCACATTTTTATAAGAAAATTACTATATTTAGAGCTAATAATATACATCTTTTGCGAAAAAACATAACAGTATAATGAGACTTTTATCGCATTTATACATAGTTTGCTTAATTTTAAATCCATAGCTATCATACGAGTAGAAAATACATTTTCAAAGAAAAGGAGACTACTTCTATGAATACTAAATTCGCAAAATTAAGTAAAAGTAAAAAGGGTATAAGTGCTGCCATATTAGCGGCTGGAATTATGGGGATGGCAATGGCGCCAAATGCATATGCACATGGGTTTGTTGAAAAGCCAGCTAGCCGTGCTGCTTTATGTAACCAAAATTATGGTGGTCTTAACTTAAGCTGTGGAAACGTTATGTATGAGCCACAGAGCTTAGAGGCACCAAAAGGATTTCCACAAGGTGGACCAATTGATGGTAAAATTGCATCTGCAGGAGGTCTGTTTGGTGGCATCCTCGATCAACAATCCGTAAATCGCTGGTTTAAGAACACAATTACAGGTGGACCAAATACCTTTACATGGAAGTACACTGCACCGCATTTAACAAGCAAATGGCACTATTATATTACGAAAAAGGGATGGGATCCTAATAAACCATTAACCCGTGCGGATCTTGAGCCAATTGGAACTGTTGAACATAATGGTACTGCTGCATCAAATAATTTAACTCATACAATTAACGTGCCAACTGACCGTAGTGGCTACCATGTGATTCTAGCTGTTTGGGATGTAGCTGATACTACAAATGCTTTCTATAATGTAATCGATGTTAATTTGATGAATAATGTGGATGTGGATAAAGAAGCTCCAACTCAACCGAATGGCTTGCAAGCAATGAAGGTGACTTCTAACAGTGTTGAGCTAAAATGGAATCCTTCTACAGACAATGTGGGGGTAAAAGAATATCAAGTATTCCGTGATGGTAAAGCAATTGGAACTTTACCGGGCACAACATTCACAGATAAAAATTTAACAGCGAATACAAAATATACATATACAATAAAGGCGGTGGATGCTGCTGGAAATATTTCGAAAGAAAGTGAGTCTATAGCTGTAGAGACAATGAATGCAGTTCCGGACACAGAAGCACCAACGCAACCAACTTCACTTCATGCGATGGGAGTAACATCCTCAAGTGTAGACTTAATGTGGGGGGCATCAGAGGATAATGTAGCAGTTGACCACTATGTTATATATCGAGGTACACAAGTAGGGCAACTGACTGTAGTTGGAACATCGAAAACTACTTCCTTTATGGATATGAATCTACAATCCAATACAGCATATACGTATGCAGTTACTGCCGTTGATGCAGCAGGAAATGAATCTAATAAAAGTTCCATTTTCACTGTAACTACAAAAGAGCAAGGGTCGTCTTATGAGCAATGGAGTCCATATAAGGCGTACACAAAAGGTGATAAAGTAGAGCATCAAGGTAAAATCTATGAAGCTGTGCAAAGTTATCAAGGATATGGAGATCCGAATTGGATATTCGCATTGTCTTTATGGAAAGAAAGTAAATAAAGTTCTTAAAGAAATTATGTAATAATATTTTTTGGCTACAAGGGTAAAAACCTGCATAGCGTTTAGATTGAAGGAGACGAACTTTGAAAATCGTCTCCTTCTTTTGATCTTCAAGGTAAGAACCTAATGTTATTTTGATGGTTTAAAGAGTCGTTATAAAGTTGTGGGAAAACAGTTGGAAAACCTGTATTAGGAATATTATAGGCAATAAAGGTTTCGTACATAGATACATTGTCTTTTTCCTTCTGACTCCTAGCGACATAGGCTATTTTATTGTTTTCTAAGTTTGTTACGAATACCTGCGATTCGTCATTAGAAAACGGTAGCCAATTACGTTCGAAAAATGGCAATAAAGTATTTATATGCCCAAATGTATTATTAAAAAAGTTAAAGTTTCCTAGAAAATGATTAAAAATAGATTGAGCTAAGTTTTCACCTAACAGTTGATGAGACGTCAATGTAGAAGGCAGTAATGTATCTTGATCACTGACATTTTGAGGTTCCCTATTTATCTCGGGGCTTTTTGAAAAAAAAAAACAAAAACCATACAGCGTGATTTTGCTCGTCCGCTGCTGCACGACGAAATCTTTCTTTAATCATCGGATCATTTGCTTTATCTGCTATATCTAAATAAGAATCAACAGCTTCTTGTTCATCTTTAAAAGCAAATTCGATTCCAGCCCTATAGTTGTCCGGACATTCCTCAATTATTTGATAAGAAGGCTTTCTTCCTGTTAAATTCGTGTAAAGTTTGCTAAATTCTTCGAGATGGCGTAGTTCATCCTTTCGAATCTCAAGTATTCTATTCTTTTCATCCTCAGTAGGAGCCATCTTAGCTAATTTCTCATAACAAGCAATGGCACTATATTCAGCATTAATTGCCTTCTGAATATCATTTACAAGTTGAGCATCGTTTAGCATAGGATAAGTACCATTATGCTGTGGAGCATAATGATAATAGTATTGATTTGGATACATCGTTGTCCTCCTTTTGTTTAACTCTTCTTTCAGCGGGTGCACCTGTACCTGTCTTAGTTTTCGGTACAAAAGACATCCGTTAAAAAGAAGCTAAAGCCTCCGGTGGATGTCACGGAATCGGAATGGAGTTAATAAAGGATACTAGTCTAAAATCATCGCATCTATGCGATTACAGTAAATGAACTGCATCGGTATCGTTGTAGCTACGCCTTCGCCCAAAAAATAATTGCAAGCCTAAGCATAAAGCCGATTCCGGACGTAAGGTTATGCCGGGGCATAATTGATCCATCAACTTATCTTATGCTTTGTGTATAGGTAATTGTGCAAAGCTATTTCATTTTTGGCTAGCCAGGTTGTTATACATAGTTGCCTGGCATTTTATATAGGTTTGAAAAATACAGTAAAATATAGTTTATCAACATGTCTGATTTCTTTATAAAAATAGTTGACTTATTTTCTTGTTGTAACTATAATGGTTACAGCTGGAGGTGATGAAGATTAAAATTAGCAGTCGTTTTACAATTGCTGTTCATATTTTATCAATCATCAAACAAAATCCATCGACTATTTGTACATCAGAATTTATGGCGGAAAGCGTAAATACAAATCCTGTAGTGATTAGGAAAATAGTATCCTATCTTAAAAAGGCAGGTATAGTGCAAGTACGTAGGGGAACAGGTGGAGCTTCTTTAGTTAAAGATCTGGATGCTATCACTTTATTGGATATTTTTCGATCAGTAGAAGTTGTAGAAGAAGATCAGTTATTTCATCTACATGAAAATCCAAATCCTGATTGTCCTATTGGTGCAAATATACAGTCTGTGTTAGAGCTAATTTTAGTGCAAGCACAAGAAGCAATGGAACGAGTATTGGCTAATATTACTATGGAACAAGTGATTACATCTTTAGTCCATGAAATTCAACAATCAAAATAATGCATTCCTTAGATAACGGCTAACTGAACTGCAGCGGTGTTGGTTAGCACTGCGCTTTTGTACAAAAGACATCTGCAGGGCACAAAGCCGATTTCGGACGCAATTATGCCGAAGTATAATGGATCTGAATGCATTATTTATTTGACTTAGTTGTAACTATTGTGGTTACAACAAAAAAGAGAAAGGGAGGTTGTTAATTGGATGCCCCTTAAAATAAAAGCATTTTCGGATTTTATTTGTCCTTTCTGCTTTTTAGGGAAAGGGCCATTAGATGAAATTGCAAAAGAAAAGGGTATTGAAATAGAATGGATGCCGTTTGAATTAAGACCTAAACCGTATCCTAAAATTGATCCTTGGAAAGAGCCTGCTAAATTAGGTTCGTGGGACTCCTATATTCTCCCTACAGCTAAAAAGCTAGGGATTGATATGCGATTACCGCGTGTATCTCCACATCCTTATACAAATTTAGCTTTTGAAGGCTATCAATTCGCTAAGGTATATCAAAAGGGAAATGAATTTCATCATAGAGTTTTCACAGCGTTTTTCCAAGAGGAACAAAATATTGAGGATGTAGACGTGTTAACTCAATTAGCTAATGAGGTAGGTCTGCCAAAAGAAGAATTCAAAGAATCTTTGCTTTCAGGTAAATATCGTGAAGTACATCAAGAGGCTCTAAGGCATGCATATGAAGAAGCAAGTATTACGGCTGTTCCTACACTAATTATTGGTGATGAAATAATCCAAGGGTTAGCTAGTAAAGAAAGAATAGCGCAAGTTATCGAACAGCAATTAAAAAAATAGGAAATTTAGATTTAAACAGTAGCAAATGAAGGCTGCATGGAAAAATCTATATATAAATTTGATTAAAATTTGGAGGAACTACAAATGTCAGTAACAACAACTAATTTAAAAGAAGCAATTATTAATCGTCGTTCAATCCGTAAAGTGAAAAAAAACGCAGCGATTACAAAAGAAAAAATAGAAGAGCTATTAAAAATTAGTGCACATGCACCATCTTCATTTAATATGCAAAGTGGACGATTAGTAGTTTTAATGGATAATGAGCATGAAAAGTTTTGGGATATTGTTAAGGAAACATTACGTGCGCGTGTTCCAGCAGAAAATTTTGCTGCAACAGAAGAGCGTTTACATGGCTTTAAAGATGGAGTAGGAACAATTTTATTCTTTGAAAATCAAGCAACAATCGAACAAATGCAAGAAAATGCTCCTTCTTATAAAGAGCAATTCCCTTTCTGGTCTCATCAAGGAAATGCAATGCTACAATACGCAACATGGATGTCTTTAACTAGTGAAGGAATTGGCGCGTCTATTCAGCACTACAACCCAATTATTGACGAGGAAGTTAAAGAAACTTGGAATATTCCTGCAGAATGGAGCCTTGTAGCTCAAATGCCATTCGGTGAGCCAAATGAGCAACCCGGAGAAAAAACTTCTTTACCTTTTGAAGATGTAGTGAAATTTTATTAATTCAATCAATAAAAAACCCGGTTAAGTGGACGTGATGCACTTAACCGGGTTTTTAATTTTTCGGGAAATTGTATCCTACATAGTTAAAACATTTATTTTCAGCTACAGCTATTAGGCAATCCTAATATGGAATCGAATCTTGTGCCAAAATGTATACCATATGCTTAGGTTGTTGGGAGCGAAGGATGGGCGACTCCTTGGGGATCAGGCTTCACTTTCGCGCCCCTAGAAGCGGTTCATCGGACACCCTCAGAACAACCCACGTTTGGCGAACCCTATATTTTATATGAAAATATCCATATGCATTTCATTAGAAAGTATATGCTATGATAAATATACATAGAGGAGGGGTCACATGATTATAGTTGGATTAAACTGGTTGGGGTGATCATCCTTCGCTTTATAGTGAAGTGACTGCCTCAAAGGACAAATTATTCGATTATACAGGTCACTTTTTAACGGTAGAAGTAGATACTTCTTTTTATGCAATACCTTCTAAAGAGAATGTTCGAAAGTGGTGTGAGGATACACCCGAAAATTTTCGTTTTGTTGTGAAGGCCTATCAAGGAATGACTGGTCATTTACGTGGCGACATACCGTTTGAATCAAAGAATGACATGTTTAATGCCTTTATAGAATGTGCCAATGAGTTTAAACGTCATGGGAAGCTAGCGATTGTACTAGCACAATTCCCGCCGTGGTTTGATTGTCAGACAAAGAATGTACAATATTTATTGTATATTAGGCAGCAGCTCAAAGGCTTTGACGTAGCTATTGAGTTTCGCAATCGAACATGGTATGCGGACAATGTAGTGCAGCAAACAATGGATTTTTTACGAGAGCATCAATTCATTCATACAATTTGTGATGAACCACAGGCTGGCGTGGGCTCTGTACCATTTTATCCTGCGGTTACTGCAACGAAGGCACTTGTACGTATTCATGGACGTAACATTCATGGCTGGCGTAATACTGGTAATGCCGAGAACTGGCGGAAGGTTCGCTTTTTATATGATTACAATAGTGAAGAATTGCAGCAGCTTGGACAGCATTTGAAACATCTCCAATCAGAAGTACAGGATCTATATGTATTATTTAATAATAATTCAGGGCTTCATGCAGCGAAAAATGCAAAGGAATTACAAGGTATTCTAGCGATTAAAGACATAGGGTTAGCGCCTAAACAATTAAACATGTTTGAAGGGGAACTATAATGGAATTTTTTGTTTTAGTTATTATAGCATTATTATCTGGGATAATTGGCTCGTTGGTTGGGCTTGGTGGAGGGATTATCTTAGTTCCAGCAACTTTATACATTGGGTTAAATTTAGGGATGATACCAGATATCACTCCTCAAAAAGTAGTTGGTTTATCTGTTGTCATGATGATTTTTACTGGACTTGCCTCTACATTAAGCTATATGAAATCTAAAACAGTGGATTATAAGAGTGGTTGGATATTCTTTATAGGAAGTATACCTGGAACAATGCTAGGTGCATGGGTAAATAAGGGGCTAGATGTACCATCATTTAATTTGTATTTTGGTATTTTACTAATCATTTTAGCGACGATATTACTTGTACGTGATCGTTTGAAACCTGTAGAATGGTTTGTAAAAAACGGCATGCAACAGGAGTTCAAAGATAAAGAAGGAAATACCTTTATCTATGGGTATCCCATATGGTTTGCTATTGCATTAACATTTGGCATAGGCTTTGCCTCTGGATTATTCGGCATCGGTGGAGGCTCGATGATCGTACCTGCCATGATTATTTTATTTTTATTCCCACCGCACGTTGCAGTGGCAACATCGATGTTCATGGTGTTTTTAACGTCGATTGTTAATTCAGCGAGTCATATTTATTTAGGACACGTTCCATGGCTCTATACGATTCCTGTTATTCCAGGAGCTTATATTGGGGCAAAGCTAGGGGCCGCATTCAATAAAAGAATTAAATCAGATACGCTTGTAGTAGCACTTCGAGTTATTTTATTATTATTAGGAATTCGTTCTATTATCGAAGGGTTATTGTAATATTAGGTTCGGAAAGTGAAGATGATTTTGATAGAAAGTCTTCTACAGACATAGAAGCTAATTTAAAGAAGAGGTGGCTTAATTGCTGGAAAAAATTCATATATTTCATACGAATGATTTGCACAGTCATTTTAAGTATTGGCCACGAATGCAAACCTATGTGGAAGAAATGCGTACGAAGCTAACAACCATGGGAGAAACAAGTTATTTATTTGATGTTGGCGATCATTTAGATCGTTCAAATATTTATACGGAAGCAACAGTCGGTAAGGGCAATGTGAGATTATTGAATGAAGCGGGCTACGACGTAGTGACAATTGGTAATAACGAAGGTATAACATTGTCCCATGAGGAGCTATACCATTTGTATGATGAAGCAACTTTTGACGTAGTAGTTGCTAATGTGAATGCCTCTCAAGTACCAAATCCTGCGTGGATGAAGCCGTATGTTGTATTAACAACTGCTTATGGCACAAAGATTGCAGTCATTGCAGCAACGGCTATGTTTGAAATTTATTATAACGAATTAGACTGGGAGATAGATGAGGCACGAAGTTCACTCATTCGCTTAGCACTTCAGCTTCGCGAAGAAGTAGATATAATTGTTTGTTTGTCACATTTAGGGATAACAGAGGATGAGCTTTTAGCTGAGGAATGCCCAGAAATAGATGTTATATTCGGCTCACATACACATCATGTTCTCCCTAATGGCAAGCTAATTAATGGCGTTTTATTAACAGGTGGAGGGAAATTTGGACAATATACCGGCCATCTTATGTTAGAATATGATACAAAATCTAGGAAGATTGTTGAAAAAAAGGATACATTAATTCATAATAATGATTTGCCTGCGATTAAAAATGAACATGAAATCGTTCAATATTTTGAGAAGGAAGGCAAACGATTACTTGATATTCCCGTATTCACTACGGGAAAATCGTACAACAAGGAATGGTTCCATTATTCGCAATTATCCGATTTGTTTGCGCGTGCAATTTTAGAGAAAAGTGGAGCAGATTGTGCGTTATTTAACGCGGGGATTTTTTTAGATGGTTTACCTAAGGGAACAGTGACAGCACTAGATTTGCATAGAATTTTCCCACATCCTATAAATTTATGTACGATTGAATTATCAGTTGCTGAAATGAAAGAAATTTTTCAGCAATCTAAAAATGAAGAATGGCCATATATTGAGCTAAAAGGATTAGGGTTTAGAGGCGTTATTTTTGGAAAGATGTTAACTTATGGCTTTTCGATGAATGAAGATCGCCAATTACTGATCAATGGGAAGCTAGCGGATAATGATCGAATTTATAAATTAGTAACACTTGATTTGTTTACGTTCGGTTATTTTTATCCAAGCTTTAAATATGCTAAGAAAAAATATATTCTACCAGAATTTTTACGAAACATTATGATAGATTATGGTCAAAGATTCTTTCGGTAATAGTAGATAAAACGCTTTAAGAATGGATTGGGGAAAAGGTCATGCGATTAATTTCAATCGATGTATTAAAAGAAGGAATGGTATTAGCAAGAACCATTTGGAATGAGGCAGGGCATCCTCTTTTAAAGAAAGATGTTGTCATTAATGAACGTATCATACAAAGACTTCAACAATTAAATACGCATTATTTATATATTGACGATAAAATTTCAAAGGGTATTGAGGTACAGGAAACAGTGCCAACTGTTATTCGAAATAAAGCAATTTCAACCATTAAAGATTCTTTCCAATCAATCAATGGTTTAAATCCAGTAAATGCCTCTTATGTGCTTGACCAACAATCAAAAGCAATTGTCTCAATTGTAGACGAGTTACTGTTGGCAATAAAGGGGAATGATGAAATTTTAACAATACTAACAGATGCTTATTTGTTTGATGAATATTTATATCAACATTCCTTTCAAGTCACACTATATTCGATAGCGATTGCAAAAGAGCTTGGATACTCAGTAGAGGATTTACGTTTAATTGGGATAGGCGCTTTGCTACATGACATTGGGAAGCTTATGGTACCAAAGGAGATCCTCACAAAGCCTGAGCGCCTAACGTGTGAAGAGTTTGAAATGATGAAGCAGCATACTCGATATGGTTTTGACTTGTTACGTAATTTACATTCCATATCATTGATTGTTGCACATTGTGCTTTCCAACATCATGAACGGATTGATGGGAGTGGTTATCCAAGGGGCTTGGTGGATTTTGAAATCCATCCATTTGCCAAAATTATTGGTGTGGCAGACGTCTTTGATGCGGTGACTACAAGTCGTGTATATCGAGAAAAAATGCTACCTTCTCAGGGTCTAGCCATTTTAGAAGCAGGCGCTGGAACAATATACGATGCACGTATTGTCAAAGCATTGAAAAGGTCTGTTGTCCATTATCCAAATGGTGTTATTTTAAAATTATCGGATGGGCGCCGAGGTATTGTATCGAGACAAAATGCATTGAATGCCGCATTACCTTGGATGCGTATTTTTGAGGAACAAAATCAATTATTAGCAGCTACATATGAAATTAATTTAATGGACTATCCAACCGTAATAATAGAAAGCGTTGAAGTAGATTATGTTGTACCAGTGAAAATCGAATAAAAATCTCCTCCTGTTCATACGTTAAGGAACAGGAGGAGATTTTTTGTTTTTCCCTCGAAAAAGAATGAAATTACGATCATATAGTAATCATGGCACTTATAGAAAAAAGGGAAGTCGATTGAATCGATTAACCCTAGTAGTCGTATTTATGATTATCGGTGTTTTTTTATTTATTTATTATTTAAATGAGAAGCTTATGCCAACCTACTTAGATTATGCTGAAATACAAACGGCTAAAATTGCATCTTCCGTTGTGAGTAAAGCGATTGATTCTCGTACATCAAGTGTTATGGATGTTAATGATATTCTTGTAGAAGTATCCCCTGGGAACCATGCTGATTTGAAAGTTAATACGGAAACGATTAATCGAGTTCGAACAGAAACGGTCAATCAAGTAAAATTGTATTTAGAGCAGGCAGAGCAAGGTGAGTTGTCGCATTTGCCAAATCTTGATAATGTTGAATATGATTATAACAAGATTAATGAAGGGAATGGGGTAGTTTTTTATATGCCGTTGAGTCAGGCGGCTAATATCCCTTTAATCGGGAATTTAGGACCTAAAATTCCAATACGCTTTCATGTAATTGGCAATGTGCATAGTGAAGTTACTTCTTCAATAGAGGAATTTGGTATAAATAGTGCCTATATGTCGGTAGGGATTCATATAGAAGTAAATGTGCAAATTATTGTCCCTTTTGCTAGTAAAACAACTACAGTTACTCAGGATATTCCAGTGGCAATGGGCTTAGTAAGAGGGGATGTTCCAAGTGTTTATTCAAATGGTGGTGAAGAGGTACCGTCAATTCAAGTACCTATCTCTCCTAAAAAGTAAACATGTTTAACTTCTTTCAGCAATGTTCTGAAAGCTTATCCACTGACCTGCATTACGCAATCCTAAGCACAAAGCCCAATTCCGGACGCAATTATGCCGAGGTATAATTGAATTGTTATAGTTGTTGGAGTTCATTTAATATGTTACATTGACAGTGAAGATAGTAATATAAAAACTGCATATATTTGATAGGGGCGATATCCGTATGACATCTTGTAAACCTACAAGCAAAGAAAAAGAAGAATATTTAAGAAAACCAGATTGGTTAAAAATTAAATTAAACACAAATGATGAATATAAAGGGCTAAAGAAGCTCATGCGTGAAAAAAATCTGCATACAGTATGTGAGGAGGCACGCTGTCCTAATATTCATGAATGCTGGGGTGAACGACGTACAGCAACAATGATGATCCTTGGATCGGTTTGTACGCGTGCTTGCCGTTTCTGTGCTGTTAAAACAGGCTTACCAAATGAATTAGACCTAGCTGAGCCAGAACGAGTAGCAGATTCAGTAGCTATTATGAACTTGAAGCACGTTGTTATTACAATGGTAGCGCGTGATGACTTAAAGGATGGCGGTGCGCAAGTATTAGCTGAAACAGTCCGTGCAATTCGTCGTAAAAGTCCGTTTACATCGATTGAAGTTTTACCATCCGATTTAGGTGGTTTACAAGAGAACCTTCAAATGTTAATGGATGCGAAGCCGGATATTTTAAATCATAATATTGAAACAGTACGCCGCTTAACGCCAAGAGTACGTGCACGTGCAAAGTATGAGCGTTCATTAGAGTTTCTTCGCTTGGCAAAAGAAATGCAGCCAGACATCCCTACGAAGTCATCATTAATGATAGGCTTAGGTGAAACACATGAAGAAATTTTAGAAGTTATGGACGATTTACGAGCAAACGATGTAGATATTATGACAATAGGTCAATACTTACAGCCAACGAAAAAGCATTTGCCTGTTAAAAAGTATTATTCTCCAATAGAGTTTGGTAAACTGCGTAAAATCGCAATGGAAAAAGGGTTTAAGCATTGTGAGGCAGGCCCACTTGTACGTAGTAGCTATCATGCTGATGAACAAGTTAACGAAGCGACAAAAGAACGTCAGCTACAAGCAGAACAGTAAGAACAAATGCTGAAATAGAAGGCGGTGCCACTTTGATCAATATTGAAGGATATGAATACGAAATTATTGAAGATTACAAAGAAGCTTTTCAAGAGGAAGTATTCAAGGAACGATACTCAGATATTTTAGCCAGATATGATTATATTGTGGGCGACTGGGGCTATAGTCAATTACGCTTAAAAGGCTTTTTTGATGATAAAAATCAAAAAGCCACTTTCGATACAAAGATTAGTACATTACAAGATTACTTATTTGAGTATTGTAATTTTGGCTGTGCATATTTCGTCTTGCGCAAAACCGGTAAATCCACTCAGCAGCCGGTAGTTGTAGTAAGTGAAGATAGTCAAGTGTCAAAGCTTGCTGAGAATGAACAAATAGCAGAATAAACATTTAAAACCTGATGCTAATTGCATCAGGTTTTTACTTTGCAGTGATAGGTTTTAAAAAAATGGTAATAATAAAAGTGAATTTAATGTTTTTCATCCAAGTTGGGATAACACTTGATAAAACATATGCAGATTGATGGAGTGGAGGCTGGGCGATTCTTTGGGGATTGGCGGCGCTCATCGGACGCCCCCAGGAAGCTGCGCGAAAACGAAGTGGTAGCACAAAGCGCCCAGCCGGAACGGAAATCAATCTCACGCTATGGAAATGAGCCTGTATTTTGGCTTTTATAGTAACCTACTTATTTTTAGTAAAGGTGTGTTGTTTAGATGAAAAAAGCTGTATTTTTGGATCGTGATGGGGTCATCAATGAAGTTTTAACGGATCGTGTTAAATTTGTCAATAAACCTAAGGATCTCTATTTCCTGCCGCATGTTTCGAAAGCTATAAAAAAATTGAATAATTACTTCGACTATATATTTGTAGTAACCAATCAAGGTGGCGTTGGATTGGGTTTTATGAAAGAAACGCAGCTACAAAAAATACACGAGCATATGGTAAAGGAATTGAAGAAGGAAGGGGCCATGATTCACGAAGTTGTCTATTGCCCCCATAAACCAAAGTCGGGCTGTGCCTGCCGTAAACCCAGTAGTAAATTAATCGTAGATCTTGGTGAAAAATATAATATTGACTTAGCAAAATCCTACATGGTGGGAGATACAGATACAGATATTATAGCGGGCAAACGAGCAGGAACTAAGGGAGTATTTTTAGGGGCGAAAGATCCACTGGCAGATGCGGTTTTTCCAGATTTAATTAGTGCTGCTGATTGGATTATTAAGGATGCAACAGCATAACGCTAGTATTGTTGAAGTGGCAAGACAAAGCGTATAAATGATGGAAATAAGGATAATTTATTTATTGGAGGTGATTAAGTTGACTAAAGAAAATAAAAAATCGTTAGATCGTGAAGAATACGGATTTGGCTTTGATATTAGTGTTGATGATTTAGGCGTAATTGGGCAAAATCAACAAGCAAAAAAACAAAATGACAATGAGAACAAAGACAAGCCTCGCAATAAGGATAATCCTGCTAAATTAAATAATGAAAAGTAGGAGCACGATCCGACGAGGATAATTGATACTTAAGATATTTACAAAAAAATTCCGCCAACCTTCTGTTGCATAGTGGGCAAATTAGAACTCTATTTTCCCAGAGAAGCGGAGTTTTTTTGTATTAAATTCTTAATTTCTATTTTGCAGGCACAAAAAAAACACCCACTTTGGAGGGTGTTAATTTAATAATTCACGTAAGTATTCTCGTAGCTCGACTGTATCTTCCTCTGTGCGATTGTATACGTGTTCAAGATAGCCAGGCTCTTCTACATCATCTGGACCAATTATAGCAAAGCGTCCAAATTGAATATCCATGACAAGCACTTTTCCAAAGAAACGCCCCGATTGCAAAATGGCTAAATCATAACGTAACTTATCCCCGGCAAAACTAACAAAGCGTGTTTTTGTATCTTCTACATCATCATATAAAAAAAAACGTTCCATCTTTTAATCTCCTTCCAGTCCTATAGATATGGTACTATAGAAGAGAAATGACTATCAACTTTTAAAGATTCGAATGGGGGCTTACCTTGTGTATTTTGTAGATCGTAATAAAATCACAAAAAACTTACAGTACTTAGATGGACTATTAGCAATTTTAGAGTCAGAAGATAGCTGGCTAGAAAATGATATGAAAAAATTAGCAATCGAGCGAATTGGTCACAATGTGATGGAGTCAATGATGGATGTAGGAAATTTAATGATTGACGGTTTCATTATGCGTGATCCAGGAAGCTATGAGGATATAATTGATATTTTAATCGATGAAAAAGTCGTATCTACTGACATGGAAGCGCCATTAAAAGCAGTAGTTGGCTTACGTAAAATGCTTGTTCGTGAATTCACAAATGTAGATGTTCAGGAAGTTGTTAATGTGTTAACAACGACTTTACCAGCATTAAAGCAATTCTCACCAGCTGTGAATAGCTATTTAACAAATGAACTTGGCCCTGTTTCCGCATTTTTACCAGAGGATCATCAATGAAAACCTACAAGGCATATTGTTTCGATTTAGATGGTACAGTGTACCGTGGAAAGGACGGCATCCCTTCTGCGATTACTTTTATTCATCGGTTACAACAAACAGGAATCGAGCCATTTTACGTAACAAACAATTCTTCTAAGACAAGAGAGCAACTGCAGGAAGCTTTAAGTGCTATAGGTGTGCATGCACCGTTAGAACATATTTACTCTAGTGCATTAGTTACTGCAAAATATGTAGCCTTGAATTTCCCTGGCAAAAAAGTAGCCATGCTAGGTTCTGATGGTATTCGTAAAGCGTTATTTAATGAAGGCATTGAACCAACTGAGGATGAGCCAGAGGTATTTGTTATGGGAATTGATCGAAATCTAGATTATATGGCACTTGCGAAGGCTACAATTGCTGTGCAAAATGGTGCGACGTTTATAGCAACGAATCAAGATATTAAATTCCCGACAGAACATGGATTTTTGCCAGGTAATGGGTCGTTTGCCCGATTAGTAGGCGAGGTTGCAGACGTTGAGCCAATTTATATCGGTAAACCATCACCGGCAATGCTTGAAGTCATTGCAACAGAGCATGACTTTAAGAAAGATGAAATGGTGATGATTGGCGATAATTACGACACAGATATTATGTGTGGAATTCGTTTTGGCTGTGACACAATCCATGTCAATACGGGTGTTACACCAACAAAGGTTGTACTTGAAAAGGAACTGCAACCTACCTATGTGGTAGAAGCTTTAATTGCCGAGGCATAATTGAATGAATAGTTCAAACATAAAAAAAGGATGCTTATGTCGATTTTTTTGGCATAACATCCTTTTTATATGTTCAAATTTAGAGTAAGTGTTTCATCATTAGATGAATGAGGGATTACACCTTCATTACCATAATGGATTTTCTTCGATAAATTGATAAATGGCCTTCGTCAACGCTTCAGGAGAATCAGCCTCAACTAGTTCACCATTGACGATTGCATAAAATGATTCTGAACATTTTGTACAGTAACTAAGGCAGCCATATTCCAAAACGTCGATGTTCGGATCACGCTCTAATATTTCATAAGTTTTTTGAGAGCCATTTGCCAAATTACTTATACAAAATTCAACCATTGGATTCATATATGTCACCTCACCAAAGTAATGCTACTCGCTTTTAAAACATTCGTCAATGATTTGAGTGGATCTTGATAGAAAAGCAGATACTAAATGATAAAGTTGTGCGCACGCCAAATGATGTAAATTCCCTTTACAAAAGTGAAGAGAAGAAAACGATATTCAAGGAAAATTCAAACAATAGCGACAATTTATCAGATCCCAAATGATCCAAAAACCGTTCGAAAAAAGCAAGTTAGCATGTGTTTTGTGAAATCTTTCACAAAATTGCATTCTGATATTGTGAAACTTCTCACAATCAGTTATACTCTTTTGTGGATACTTTGTGAACAATTAATACAAGAGATATAAAAGGAGACTATTATGGGAAAATTAGTACTTTTAGGTGGCGGCTACGGCAATATGCGTGTTATGCTTCGACTTTTACCAAACCTTCCATTAGATAAAGAAGTTGTAATAGTAGACAGAGCCCCTTTCCATAGTTTAAAAACAGAATTTTACGCATTAGCAGCAGGGACTGCAACAGATAAAGAAATTCGTGTATGCTTCCCGGAGCATGAACGTTTAACGGCTGTATACGGAGAAGTTGTTGAAATTAATCGTGCGGAAAAAGTAGTCATTTTAGAAGATGGACAACGTATTGAATATGATGATTTAGTCATTGGTCTTGGCTGTGAGGATAAATATCATGGTGTACCAGGTGCAGAGGAGTACACATATAGCATTCAGACAATGGCGAAATCACGTTCAACATTCCAAGCACTTTGTGGTTTACCAGCAGGCTCTTCAGTCGGAATTGTAGGAGCGGGCTTAAGTGGTATTGAGCTTGCAAGTGAGCTACGTGAAAGCCGTTCAGATTTAAAAATAAAGCTATTCGACCGTGGTCCACGTATTCTAAAGGACTTCCCAGAAAAGCTAAGTAAATATGTGAAAGACTGGTTCGTAAAGCATGATGTTGAAGTTATTGCCAATTCAAATATTACAAAAATCGAACAAGGTAAAATTTACAATCACGATGAAGAAATTGAACTCGATACTGTAGTATGGACTGCTGGTGTACAGCCGGTCAAAATTGTTCGTGATTTAGAAGTTGAGAAAGATAAACAAGGACGTCCGGTTGTCACACAATATTTCAATCTTCTTGATGATGAGCATGTATATGTTGTAGGTGACTGTGCTGCTTCAGAATTACCTCCAACTGCGCAGTTAGCGGAGGAGCAAGCAGAACAAATCGTCAAAGTACTTCGCATGCGTTGGAAAGGCGAAAACCTACCTGAGAAAATGCCTGACATTAAATTAAAAGGATTCATGGGAGCTCTTGGTAAAAAACAAGGCTTTGTGTACTTAGCAGATACAACAGTAACAGGACGTATCGCACGCTTAATGAAATCAGGATTATTATGGTACTACAAACGTCAAAATGATTAATTAGGTTATTAATCCTTATAAAAAGGAATTGTTTCAAATTTATATTTGAAACAATTCCTTTTATTTCTTTTAAACGGTTTCGCCAGGAACGAAACCTAAGTTTTCAAGTGCAGTAAATACAGGCTTTAATTGCACATAGCCTTCGCCCACTACTTCATTATTTATCAGGACAAGTGGATAAAAAAATTCATCTTCTTGAATACGTGTAGCATAATCTTGATCGCGCTCATTCTCAATTGGTCCTTCGATATCGATATAGCGAATATCATATCCTTGGTTTGGATATTTTCGATCTATGGCTGCTTGTAGCCACTCATATGTATCCTTTGAAGACGGGGCATTGACACAACTTGCGCAGATTACCGCTGTTCCGTAAATTTCAATCATTGGTTTCGTTTGACTCATTTCATTTCCACTCCTCGTGATTCAATATTGGATTTTTTCTGTTGCTAACATTATAATCATTATAAGGAAAGGAGTCGAGACAAATGGCTGAAGCAACAATTAACGATCAAGTTCAAGAGGTATTAGATAAATTACGCCCATTCTTACTACGTGACGGTGGAGACTGTGAATTAGTAGATGTAGAAGACGGCATTGTAAAATTACGTTTATTAGGTGCATGTGGTAGTTGCCCAAGTTCAACAATTACACTTAAAGCTGGTATCGAGCGCGCATTATTAGAAGAAGTACCAGGTATTATTGAAGTAGAGCAAGTATTCTAAAACGACTAAAAAAAGTTCTAGCTGATGTATTCAGGCTAGAACTTTTTTTCTTAAAGTTGGCGAGCATGTTCTTTTTCTTCTCGAATAATTGCCCATTGTTCCTTAGCCATATCCACGATCTTCGCTTCTCCGCCAATACTTTGCTTTTCAATGACCTTTGAAAAGAAGCGTGTAGCATTTTCTAAATCACCTATACGTCGTGATAGTTCGGCAATCATATACATAATGCGTATATCTGACATTTGCGTTGAGCTGTAATCCTCAGTTGAATACGAATCCATATAGTAATCTCGGGCCATTGTCATAAAACGCTGCTCTTGGCCTTCGTTTTTTAGTGAACGATAAAGCCATGCAAGACGTAATGTAAGCCCAGCTATAGCAACAAATTTTTCTTTTTTAATCGTACCGCAAAGGAATGCTAATTTATATGCTTGTATTGCTTGGAATACAGTGCGTTCGCCCTTAAAATCATGGTGTACCCATTTTTCAGTAATTTGCGCGCGAATTTCATCTTGCGTGCCAGGAGAAAAATATTTTGAAAAGTCTTCTGTAAATGAAAATCCACAATGCTCACAAACAAATACATTATAATAAAGGGCATTTACACCGTCTGCATAAATAGGATGAAAATCTGTTTCTGTATGATCTACTTTAATGAATTTAGAGCGTACTTTTAATGTTGGAAATTCTTTGTTGCAATTAAGACATTGAATTTTTTTTTCGTAATAAGGTGAAATCTCCATATTTTATACCTCTTTCATCGACTTATTATAACTATTATACCAATGAAGATTTTATAGAAATGGATAAAAAATACTAAAAATGTGAAAAATATTAGAATTTTTACTAAACACCCTTTTGAAGCTGAATGTTTGTCATACAATAGTCAAAATTGATATGATAATAAGAAGAAGGAAGGTGATTGGGATGACAAGTAAGCAAGTAATTGAAGTTACTGAAGCGGCTGTCTTTCATATTAATGAAATGATGGAGCACAATGAAGAGCAAGGTTCGTTTTTACGTGTAGTTGTTAATGGTGGCGGATGCAGTGGCCTATCATACGGTATGCATTTTGATAAAGAGAAAAAAGAAGATGATTTTGAAGATATACAACATGGTTTAACAATTCTTGTTTCCCGTGAAGATGCGCCGATTTTAATGGGGACAAAAATTGACTATAAGCAATCGCTAATGGGCGGTGGCTTCACGATCGATAATCCAAATGCGATTGCATCATGCGGCTGTGGCACGTCTTTTAAAACGGCGAAACGTGAAGGTACGCCTGAGATTTGTGATTAGAAATAAATTGGCTAAATGTGTGTAGATACCAAGCCTTTTTAATTTGTATGTTGGAAAACATAACGAATTGAAAAGGCTTTTTTGTATGTTCTTGAAAAAGAAGAAATCTCCTAACAAAATGGAGTTGGCAATTTCGTCTTACTCCATAATAGTTCCCATAGATATAGACCAAATTATTAGAACGAATGAAAGTGTAAGCCAAAATGTATTCTTCGCTGTCTTTTCATCCTTCTTAATTTTAGTTAAAATGCTGACAAGATTTAAACAAAAAATAATCCCGAGTATAGGCATGAAGTAAACGATAATAAACGAAAAAATAATCAAATTATTACCTCCCACTATATGTAGAATAACATGCAACAGATGATTGACCGTTACCACAGGGAAAAAAGATAAGAATTAACTTACAAAAATAATTAGAAGCAATCATGTATGCTGGAGAAGAGAACAAAAGAAATTGGCAGGTATGAATATCAATCCTAGAACTTTTTGAATAGTAATTGAACATGAAGATTTTAAACATGAACTATTACTTTGCTTCAACTATGAAGCAGAACCTTTTTATATTTCTTTTTACATAATAATAAGGCCACGATTATTTTTGATCGTGGCCTTATTACTGTACCGATAATTCACAACTAGTGAAGTTGTGTTAAAACGTAATCATAAATTTCGTCGGATGGTTTCTTAAGAGCTATAGAAAATTCAGAAAAGATAGTATCTTGTAAAGATTGCAATAATTTTTCTTCCTGGTTAGGGAATTTTTTTTCATTGGTCTTATATTCGAGCTTTTTTCGTAGCAATGTGTTTAACAGCTTTGCTTGTTTTTGGCGATTGCCAGATTTAATGATGTCTAAATGGAATCTCATTCGATGTGTATTTTGTTCAATCCATTCCACACCAGGTGATGTGAATGAATGTAAAATACGGAGGGCTTCTTCTTCTTTAATAACATCTCTAAGCTGTTTTTTGGAATTGTCAATAGGGGTACGAATGATTAATTGTGGATCATTTAATGGTTTTAAAACGTAATAAGATTTAGTAATGTCGTTAAAGGTTTGTTCACAAATATCTTCAATAGAACAAAGTCCATGTGATGAGTAAATAACTACATCGCCAATGTTGTACATGTATATCCCCTCCAACAAACTATATTGTCAACTAAGTTGACTAAATTAATTGTAAACAATTTAAAGGTTTTTGTCAACTTAGTTGACGATTTGCGCTGTTTTTTGTATATTAATAACGAAAAATAGGAAATGAAGGTGAACTAGTTGAAGGACGAATTGCAGAATCGAGATGTCATTGATTTGTTGAGCGAACGTCACGAACTACTTCGAAGACTTGCGGAAGAGAAGTGGAATGAGCAAAACGATATATATATTTCAAATTCAGAGTGGTATATTTTAGGGATTATTTATAAAAAACAACTTACGATTTCAGATGTAGCTAAAAATGTTAAATTTTCAAGACAAGCAACCCATAAAATAATAAAGAGTTTGGAAGTTAAAGGGTTGGTGACAGTTATGAGTGTCGAACATAGTAAAAAACATAAAGCTATTCGAATGACTGAATTTGGTGAAGATTGCTTTGAAAAAAATCAATTATGTAAAGCAGAAATAGAAAAACAACTGGTCGATACAATTGGAGAAGATCAGGTCAGTCGATTAAAAAATATCTTAAATCTTAATTGGGATATGAAGCAGTTGGAAGTATAAGTTTTCGTAGTTTAAATATGGAAAATGCTTGAACAACTTATTACATAAAAAGATAGGGTACTATCTTAGGATGTAGTTTACATTGAAAAATCCAAAAGCCACTTTCGCTAGCTCGAAAGTGGCTTTTTTAAGGGTGTTCAAAATAAGTGTTACTTTACCTTCTCACGTTCTATAAACGTTGCGCCATTGTCATTTGCTATAGTGTAAATGGCGCTTTTTTCATCTAAGCCAAATTGTCCATTTTCTTTAATGACAAACTTTTCGTTATTTTTAGTTTGGAAATAATAAGTGCCTGCTGCATCTGCTTCATACTCATATATTACTTCCTTAATATCTTGCCATTCATATGTAGTTTGATGATGAAATTCTTTGAAAATCATTTGTGTTTTTTGTATAGCGGTATAACTTAAAAGAGAAAAATAGCCTAAAACTAGACTGCTCACGATGACTATAATCGTAATTAAATAGGTGTATTTATTTCGTTTAAAACCAAGCATGATCAACGTTAAAATAATGAACGTAATTGCTAGGAAAAGCATAGTGAAGTTGCTTGTTGGAGTAATTAGCACGATATTATCTTTGCTAAAATAAAACGTTTGGGAAATGGTATGCGGCAACAAGAAAACGATGAAGGGCAATAGTAAGAGTAACACTATCGCTATAATAAAAAGTTTTGCCTTAGGTGATATTTCGTTTAACATAAAACGCCTCCCTCTAAATAGAGTAAATACTCCCTTTACTACAAAGTGTAACATATTTACAAAATTGGAACCAGTGTGTATATGAAGTAACCATAATTTTCTGATTTAATGCTTCTATATAGGGAGAATTGGTCGTTATAATAGTGCTATAGGGGTGAAGCTTATGAAAAAAGATAGAGGAAAAGTTTGGTTAGGTGTTGCAGGGGTAACAGTAAATGCGTTAGGTCAATGGCTAGTTGTTAAAAAGGCGTATAGTGGATTAAAGGGAAGATGGTCATTGCCAGCTGGTTTTGTCAATGCTGGTGAAACCGTAGATGAAGCGGTTGTTCGTGAATTAAAAGAAGAAACGGGTATCGATTGCTACGTATCAGGTTTAATTGGTTTTCGAACGGGAGTGATTCGTGGTGATATTAGTGATAATATGGCGATATTTTATTGTCGGATGAAGGATGAGCAGCAGCAGATTTGCATTCAGGAAAATGAATTATTAGCAGCGAAATGGATGTATCCATCGGAGCTCGTTCAGGATGAAATGACATCAGTCATGTTAAAAGAAATGGCGTCCAACCAATTTGAAAAGCACCAATTAGAGGGGATTGAAGGCATTAACCCAGGAGATGTGTTTGGCTATTCCTCTTATAAATTGTTCTTTAAAAAATAAAGTGACAGAGGATGGGACCTATGATGGAGCTTTTTTTATTTATGTTAGAGCGAGTAGGGCTAATCATTGTGTTTGCTTTTTTAATGTCAAGATGGCGGCTCTTTCGAGGAGTGTTATTTCAGGATCAAGGGGTTAAGGAAAAGGTTTGGCTTATTATTATTTTTAGTGCTTTAAGTATAGTTAGCAGCTATACAGGGATAAAGATCGAAGGTGGGTCTATCAATCCTTTAAATATGATACATAGCACTATAAATGCAGAGGAAGCTATTGCGAATACGAGGCTAATTGGCGTAGCGATTGCTGGTATTTTTGGTGGACCACTTGTTGGTGTTAGCGTGGGGATTATTGCAGGGATTCATCGTATTACCCTTGGCGGTTTTACAGCGGTTGCCTGTGGTGTTTCGACAATACTAGCAGGATTCATTACTGGTAGTTTAAGTAAGCAATTAAAAATACGTCAAACCTTTTCCTATAAAAAGGCTGTTATGATCGGAATATGTGCAGAGACCTTACAAATGCTTATTATTTTAATAGTGGCAAAACCATTTGAACAAGCTTTGCAATTAGTTTCTTTAATAGCGCTACCGATGATTTTTATGAATGCCTTTGGGATTTTGATATTTTTCATTATTATTAAAACTTTTATTGATGAGGAAGAGCACACAAAAGCATCACAAACACACCAAGCCTTCTCTATTGCACAACAAACGATTGAACATTTTCGTAAAGGGATAAATGAAGAATCTTGCCGAACGGTTGCGGAAATTATTAAAAGAGAGATCGAAGTTGATGCAGTCGCGATTACGGATACAAGTGGAATTTTAGCGCATGCAGGAATAGGTGAGGACCATCATGTTATTCATCAAGAAATAATGACCACTTTAACGAAGCGTGTATTAGTAGAGGGACGTATTATAACAGCGATATCAGCAAAAGAAATAAATTGTCCACATGAAGATTGTCCTTTAAGTGCTGCGATTGTCGTACCATTAAAAGTACAGCATAAAACAGTAGGTACGTTAAAGTTATATTTTATCAACATTTCTTCATTAACAGGGGCGAAAAAGGAGCTTGCTGAGGGGCTTAGTCGATTATTTTCATCGCAGCTTGAATATGCTGAAGTTGAGCAGCAAAGGAAGCTGTTAAAGGATGCCGAAATTAAAGCGCTTCAAGCACAGGTTCATCCTCATTTCTTTTTTAATAGTCTCAATACGATTTCAAGTTTGATTCGAACGGATGCCGATGAAGCTAGAGCATTATTGATAAAGCTTAGTACATTTTTTAGGAGTAATTTGCAGGGCGCTCGTCAAATGCTAATTCCGTTAAAAAATGAAATTGACCATGTGGAGGCTTATTTGTCGATTGAACAAACGAGGTTTCCGAACCGCTATGATGTGCAATTTCACTTAGATGAATCACTTTTTGACGTGCAAATTCCGCCGTTTACCTTACAGCCGCTTGTTGAAAATGCCATTTATCATGCCTTTAAAAATCGTAAGGAAGGCAAAATTGACGTGAAAGTGCAACGAATTAATAATAAGCTATTGCTGTTGACAGAGGATAATGGCTGTGGGATGAGAGAAGAGCAAGTTAAACAGCTTGGCAAAACGATCATGCAATCCGAGCAAGGGACAGGGACAGCTTTATGGAATATATATCAGCGTATCCATGAAATTTATGGAACTGAGGCAGATTTTCACATTTCAAGTACGCTGGACGTTGGCACGAAAATTATGATTCAGCTGCCGTTAAAAGCCACAAGATGGGAGTAGAGAAATGTTAAATGTCTATATAGTAGATGATGAACCGTTAGCAAGGGCTGAATTGCGATATTTATTGGAACAAACAAAGTTAGTCCAGATTATTGGAGAATCGGAGGATTTGGAGGATATACTGCAGGATCCTCAGTATGAGCAGATTGATTGTGTGTTTTTAGATATTCAGCTAGGCGTAAATAATGGCCTTGAATTAGCAAAACAGCTGCAACAAAGCATATTTAAACCTGAAATTATTTTTGCTACTGCTTATGATGAGTATGCATTACAGGCATTCGAAGTGAACGCCTTTGATTATATTTTAAAACCATTTGAGCAAGAGCGTGTACAAAGTGCAGTTGAAAAGCTAGTAGCGAAAAGAAGAGCGACGCAGGATAAAACGCTGGAGAAGTTAAAGCATTTACAATTGGACAAGCTTGATAAATTAACAGTTTATGTGAATGATCGAATTTTGCTTATTAATATACAGGAAATTTTATATTGTACATCTGAAGATAGTAAGACGATTGTTGTCACTGAGAAAGGGAAATATTTTGCTTCAGAGTCGTTAGCCGTTTTGGAGAAGAAACTCACTTTAAAAGGTTTTGTGCGTGTCCATCGGGCATTTATCGTCAATTTAGACCATATTGTAGAGCTGGAGCCTTGGAGTAATTCTAAATATAATTTGATTTTGCATAATAGACATTCGATACCTGTTAGCAGGCTTTATATGAAGGAAGTGCGCAAGATTTTCCAGCTATCAAAATAACTGCATTTCAACAGTAGAAAACACCCTTTCAACTTAAAATTCTGACATTTTGGTGAGTTTCACGAATAATCTTTCAATTCGTTTGCTATGATGTGGAAAACGTAAAAAAGGAGTGATAACATGAATGCTATTACAATTGTAATAGGTTCCATTTGTGTACTGATGATTAGCTATCGTTTGTATGGCATATTTTTCACAAAGAAGGTACTTAAGATAAAAGATGATACGCCCACCCCAGCACACGCTATGGAGGATGGTAAAGACTATGTTCCGACGAATAAGTGGGTAACATTTGGTCATCATTTTGCAGCGATTGCAGCAGCTGGACCGTTAGTTGGCCCTATTTTAGCTGCACAATTTGGCTATTTGCCAGGGCTTCTTTGGTTGTTAATTGGTGCAGTAATCGGTGGTGCAGTACATGATGCGGTAGTGTTATTCGCTTCTATGCGCCATGGAGGAAAGTCGTTATCAGAGGTAATGAAGAAGGAATTAGGACCTGTTGCAGGATTTTGTACAGGCCTTGCCATGCTTTTCATTATTACAATTACAATGGCCGGGCTATCGATGGTTGTCCTTGGTGCGTTGGAGCGAAATCCGTGGGGAACTTTTGCAGTAGGGATTACGATTCCAATAGCGATGCTTGTTGGTATTGCTTATCGTAAAACAGGAAATTTAATAGTTACGTCAACAGTTGGCTTTATTTTGTTAATGATCGGTGTATTTGTTGGACCGATGATTCAAGGGACAGCCTTTGGTGATTTTTTAACGTTTGACCGTAATACCTTAGCTATTATTCTACCTATCTATGCATTCTTTGCGGCGGCATTACCTGTATGGCTCTTATTAGCCCCGCGTGATTATTTAAGTAGTTTCATGAAAATTGGCGTATTTATTGCGTTAATTATTGGGGTCTTTTTCGTCAACCCAATCATTCAATTTCCACCAATTACAGAGTTTATTCATGGTGGAGGCCCAGTAATTGCTGGTCCAGTATGGCCATTCGTCTCCATTACAATTGCCTGTGGGGCTATTTCTGGCTTCCATGCGTTTGTAGGCTCTGGGACAACGCCGAAAATGATTGATCGCTGGGAAGATATTCGTATCGTTGGTTTCGGTGCTATGCTCGTAGAATCTTTAGTAGGTGTAATGGCTTTAATCGCAGCAACGGCTCTACATCCTGCAGATTATTTTGCGATAAATTCAGCTCCTGCAGTCTTTGCTACATTAGGAATGGAACCGGTACATTTACAGGCATTAGCTGAAAATATTGGGATGGACTTAGAAGGACGCACAGGTGGAGCTGTAACGCTAGCAGTTGGGATGACTGATATTTTCACGGGGATTCCTTGGTTTGCCGAATTGTCTTCTTATTTTTATCAATTCGTGATCATGTTTGAGGCGGTCTTTATTTTAACGGCTATTGATGCTGGGACACGTGTAGCGCGCTATTTAATTCAAGATTTTGGCGGTAATGTCTACAAGCCACTGAAGCGTACAAATTGGCTTCCAGGTACAATCTTTGCAAGTGCACTGGCATGCTTTATGTGGGGCTATTTATTGTATTCAGGAGATATTAGTTCGATTTGGGTATTATTTGGCGTTTCGAATCAGTTGATGGCAACAATCGGTTTAGTATGTGGTGTAACAATAGTCTTAAAAGTTGCAGATAAGCGAATCTACGCCTTAACATGCTTTATTCCTTTGGCCTATTTATATGTCACTGTAAATGTAGCTGGCCTTTGGATGATTAAAAATGTTTATTGGAATACAGCGGCTGCTGGATACAATATGTTAAATGGTGTATTGTCTGTTATTATGTTAATTTTAGGCCTAATAATTGTGATAGCTGCTTTTAAAAAATGGGCTGAGCTTTGGAAGTCACCAAAGTATTTAGTATCACAAACCGCTTCATAATGAAAAGAGAGAAACTATTGAAAATTAGTCGTATACTAGCTTTCAATAGTTTCTTTTATTTCTTAATGATGGTTCATCATCAAAAGTAGCGATGATTTGTTGAAATTCATATTATTTATAAGTTGATTGGAGTGGAGGCTGAACGCCCCGGGAAGCTTTGCTTTGCAACGAAAGCGAAGCGGCAGTCGGAACTGAAATCGGTCATAATTCCTAAATATGACGAACAAGCGAAATCAAGGATATGTTCATTGAAAGCGTTGTAGTAATCATGTAAACTAATGAGAGGAAAACGGAGGTTATACATACATGGATGGTCCAGTTTCATTAGTACAGTTAATTATTTCAATTTTGTTATTTTTCGTCATGTTCTTTGGTATTGGATTTTTATTGAATATGCTACTGCGAATGACTTGGTTAATGGCAATTGTGTATCCAATTGTTGTTATCTTTATTATCGATGATGTAAGCTTTTTAGATTATATTTTCAAGCCAGGTTCCGCATTTCCAGCACTTTTAGATAAGTTGCAAGCACTGCAGTTTGTAGATATTTCTATCTTATCTGGTGGCTTTGCCGGTTCAATTGTTGCGGGGATTGTCATGATTTATTTGCGTAAAAGTGGTTATCGAATGTTTTAACTTCTTTCAGCAGCTGTCTTTTGTACCGAAAGCGTAGTGACAGGTAAGATGTCCAAACTTTAGCTGAAATAGAGGAACTCAGTGTTAGAACGCCACATCCTGTCAACGACTGAGTGACCAACATCGTGCTATTGCTGACGCTCCGCTTTCGCACAAAAAACATTTGTTGCTGACGCTCCGCTTTCGCACAAAAAACATTTGTTGCTGACGCTCCGCTTTCGCACAAAAAACATTTGTTGCTGACGCTCCGCTTTCGCACAAAAAACATTTGTTGGCCTAAAGCCTCCGGCGGATGTCACGGAATCGGAAAGGCGTTAACAAAGGATGTTAGCATAAACGATCGCATCCATGCCCTGCATCACGCAGGCATTAGCACAAAGTCGATTCCAGACGCAATTATGCCTCGGCATAATTGCTCTTATCAGTATTCTTCTTTCTATGAAGAGAAGAATACTGATTTTTTTTATGTTCCCGATAAATCACAAAAGTGTTCAGATATAAAAAAACACAGCCTCAACATGAGGATGTGTCTGTTATCACAAAATAAACTGGTATGTGATGATGGCGATAAAAATGCCGGTTAATGCCCCGAAAAATACCTCACTCCGTTTGTGGCCTAGCAATGTTTTTAGCTCTTCCATTTTTTCTTGCCCATCCATTTGCGGCCATTTTTTTAAATCATGAAGTAAAGTTTGAAAGTCTTTACGCAGTTGATTTAATACAGCTGCATGCTGACCTGCCTGAAAGCGTACGCCACTCGCATCATACATGACGATAAATGAAAACATAGCGGCTACGGCAAAAATGGGGGAATCTAATCCTGTTTCATAGGCAATAGATGTTGTTAGTCCTGTTACGGAAGCGGAGTGGGAGCTAGGCATTCCTCCGGTGGAAGTAAATAATCCCCAGTTAATCTTTCTTGTCATAAAAAAATGAATAGGGATTTTTACAAACTGTGCAAAGAGAACTGCAAAAAGGGCAACGAGTAAAGGGGTATTTTGAAGTAAACTCATAATCATCACAACCTTCACTTATAATTACTTTTATTATAACATTCATTATTTTCTAAAAGCTAAATATAACGCGTTTTCTGAAACTTAGGTATAATAGAAATAGTGAATGGAGGAATTTAACATGCATATTGTAAAAGAAGCAAAAACATTTGAAACGATTTCTACTGAAGTGCTAGTAGTGGGAGTCACTAGACATCGTGAGCAAATGCAAGATTGGGCAAGCTTTTCATCCTTTTATGGAGAATCCCTTGATATGTGGATTAGTGCAGGGGATGTATCTACTGAGCTTAAAAAAATGACGAAATTGCCATTCTTAAAAGACCATGCAGCTCTTAAACGTATTTTATTCGTTGGTTTGGATGAGCGTAAAAATTTAACTGAAGGTGATATTCGTGCAGCATTTGGCTTGCTTGGCAAGGAACTAAGAGCTTTAAAGGTTAAAGAATATTCGATTTGGCTTGAGTCGTTTACGACAGAGTCGATTACTGTAACAGATGTTGCCTTTTTAGCTGGTGAGGGAACAGGTCTTGGATATTATTCAATTCCTCATTACAAAACAACATCAAATGAAGCAGAGAAACGTATAGACGCTGTTCACCTTGTAACTACTGCAAATGATTTAGATGAAGTGGTGGCAAGCTTTGAAGTTGGTGCTATTTATGCAAATGCAGTAAATGAAGCACGTAGTTTAATTAATTTACCACCAAACTTACTGACAGCGACAGACTTAGCTAATTACGCAGAGTCCCTTGCAGTCGAGTACAATTTTGAAGTTGAAATTTTAGATAAAGCACAATTAGAGGAGCTCGGTATGGGCGGTATTTTATGTGTTAATCAGGGCTCCCATGAAGAACCTCGTTTAATCACATTAAAATATAAAGCGACTGAAGATTTTGATGATCCAATTGGTCTTGTCGGCAAAGGGGTTACGTATGATACAGGTGGCTATTCCTTAAAGCCCAGAGATGCAATGGTAGGCATGAAGGGCGATATGGGCGGTGCGGCAGCAGTGCTAGGTGCCATGAAAATCATTGGTGAATTACGTCCTAATAAAAATGTCGTAGCAGTTATTGGTTCTACCGATAATATGGTATCTGGCACTGCATTTAAGCCGGATGATGTCATTACGACATATAGCGGTAAGACGGTAGAAGTTTTAAATACTGATGCGGAAGGACGTTTAGTATTAGCAGACGCTACTACATATGCTAAACAACAAGGAGCTACTTCTCTGATCGATGTTGCAACGTTAACAGGTGGAGTGATTACAGCACTTGGTATGGATAAAACAGGTGCCCTTTCTAATGACGATGACTTTTTTGCTGCTTTCATGGAAGCTGCACAAGAGACTGATGAATTTGTATGGCGCATGCCTTTAACAGAAAATGATAAAAAACGAATTCGTAAATCAGACGTCGCTGATTTAAATAACTCTCCTGGTCGTGATGGGCACATGATTTTTGGAGGAGGCTTCGTTGGTGAGTTTGTTGGTGATACACCATGGATTCACTTAGATATTGCGGGAACATCAGATGCGATTGCGGTACATGATCTAGGTCCAAAAGGTGGTACAGGCGTAATGGTACGTACACTAGCAAATTTTGTGCAACGTTTGGGAGAAGAAAAATAGGATAGGCAATAGACATGTGATAAATGCATCCTCCTACATAAGATAGAATAAAAAAAGGGAGGAAGCTTATGACATTCTTCGGAGGTTTTCCAGGAGGCTTTATGCCAGTAGGTGGGCCGTTTTTCCGACCGCCATTTTTCGGGCCGCCATTTTTCGGACCACCATTTTTCGGACCACCATTTTTCGGGCCACCGTTTTTCGGGCCACCGTTTTTCAGACCACCGTTTTTCAGACCAGGTCCATTTAGAGGTCCTCGTAGATTTTAATTCAAACAACATAGATCTCAAAAAAACCAGATGTCAGCAAGTGACACCTGGTTTTTTTCTTTAACTTCTTTTAGCAAGTGTTAAGTAGCGAAAGCGAAGTGACAGGTACAGGTACAGAAGTCTTTCACTTCTATAGGTGGTGAGTTGAATGCGGTTTTAAGTCACTTTTCAGCGGGTGTCAAAAACATCGGCTGACATATAGGAACTCTAAGAACGCTGCGTCCTGTGGTAACGACCGAGTGACCAACATCATGTTGTTGCTGTCGCTGTCGCACAGAAAACACTTGTTGCTGTCGCTTCGCTTTCGCACAGAAAGCATCTACAGGCCTAAGCACAAAGCCGATTTTGGACGCAATTATGCAGAGGCATACTTGATTAAGTAAAATTTAATAAAAATCATTTTTTAGGCACTAAATAATGTATTGACAGAATATACTATATTATTTATTATTCTTATTATATTACTAAGAATTAAATACGTAGCTGACTAGAAAACTAGAGGCTCTTATTATTCACAGGCATTACTTTGCCTATGGATAATTTGAGTCTCTTTTTTCTATCTCAAGCAAGGAAAAGAGGGAGTGAAATCAAATGGGGAAAGTTTTTATAGTGGGCGCAGGTCCTGGCGATGTGGATCTTATCACGGTAAAAGGATTACGGTGTATCGAATGTGCTGATGTCATCCTGTATGACAGACTCATCAATAAGAATTTACTATCCTATGCTAAACGAGAGGCTAAGCTTATCTTTTGTGGTAAGCTGCCTCAGCGGCACGCTATGATCCAAGAGCAAATTAATCAATCACTTGTTAGCTATGCACAGCAAGGATTGATTGTAACAAGATTAAAGGGAGGCGACCCGTTCGTTTTTGGAAGGGGGGCTGAGGAAGCAGAGGTGCTTGCTCAGCATAATATTCCATTTGAAATTGTGCCCGGCATTACTTCTGGGATAGCAGCGCCTGCTTATGCTGGGATTCCTGTTACACATCGTGACTTAAGCTCAAGTTTTGCAGTGGTCACTGGGCATATGAGAGAGGGCAAGGATGATACTATTCAATGGGAAAGTCTAGCAAAAGGAATCGATACGATTGCTATATATATGGGGGTCGGTAACCTTCCCTATATCCGTCAACAGCTACTCAAGTATGGGCGTGATAAAGAAACACCGATAGCACTTATCCATTGGGGTACATTTTCACAACAAAAAACAGTTACAGGAACTTTAGCTAATATTGAAGACATTGTACAGCGTGAAAATATCCAAAATCCAAGCATAATTGTAGTAGGTAAAGTTGTTACTTTGAGGGAAACAATTCAATGGTTTGAGCAAAATATTTCGCAGCCACATTTAGCGGAAGCTACTGTGTAAGGATGTGGGTTCATGCAAGCTATTTTATATGTCGCTCATGGAAGTAGAGTAAAGGCAGGCGTGGAGCAAGCGAAAATTTTCCTTAAGGGCGTACAACAGGACATTGAAATACCGATTCAAGAAATTTGTTTTTTAGAGCTTGCGACGCCGACAATTGCAGATGGGATAGCAAGCTGTATTAACAGAGGGGCTACAGCTATAGCGATCGTGCCTATTTTATTGCTTGCTGCTCAGCATGCAAAGCACGATATTCCAAGTGAGATTGATAAAGCAAAAAAACAGCATCCACAAGTGCGATTTACATACGGTGAACCACTTGGTGTCCATGAATTATTAATTGATACACTACAAACTAGAATTTTAGAAGCAAAGTACCCTACTAACGATGCAAGTGTTTTACTTATAGGTCGTGGGAGTAGTGATCCTGCAGTAAAGAGTGATTTAGAAAAAATTGCAACAAGATTGCGTGATAAATATGCCTATGAAGCAGTAGACACATGTTTTTTATATGGAGTGGGTCCTACATTTGAAGATTGGATACAACAAGAAAAGAATAGGATCCATCCAGTGTTTATAGTGCCGTATTTGTTATTTACCGGGATTTTGCGCCAAAGTATAGCAAGGCAATTACAAGAGTATGAGAATAAGAACGTTATTTTATGTGAAAGTTTAGGTTATGACGACAATGTAAGGGAAGTTTTAGTGGAACGTATTTGTCAATTATTAAAAATTACTAAGGAAGGTGTTTTGTAATGGTAGATAAAAGGACCGAAAATGTAAATCTAGCATTAGATAATGTCCGCCAAATTTTAAATACTGTAAACCACGGATCGATTACATTGATTGTGCAAAATTCCTATGTGGTTCAAATTGAAAAGAAGGAAAAAATACGACTTCGATGATAAATCATCAGCAAATGACCTTGAAAATAGTTGTGAAATACAACCAAAATCAAACAAATAATCAAGATTAGAAATTGATACTAAAACGTGAGGTGGCAAGATTGAAACTACAAGTAGTTAATAGTCCATTTAATGAGGAGCAGGTAAAGCTGTTAAATGAGCTGCTTCCTAAACTAACAGGAGAACAGAGGATTTGGTTAAACGGCTATTTAAGCGCACCACTAGCAACTATTGATGCTGTTGTCGAAGAAGCAACACCGATAGTAAAAACAAGCACCAAGACCGTGACGATTTTATATGGTTCACAAACAGGCAATAGCCAGGGGTTAGCTGAAAAATATGCCTTAGCTTTGAAAGATAACGCTGTCGACGTAACCATTGCATCGTTAGCAACGTTTAAGCCAAATAATTTAAAAAAGGTAGCGAATCTTTTGCTCATTGTTAGCACGCATGGGGAAGGGGATCCACCTGATCAAGCGATACAGTTCTACGATTTTTTGCATAGTAAGCGTGCTCCTAATTTAGAGCATCTTCATTATTCTGTATTGGCCTTAGGAGATAGTTCTTATGAATTTTTCTGTAAAACAGGAAAGGATTTTGATGAACAGCTTGCCAAATTAGGGGCAACTTTAATCGTCCCTCGCACAGATTGTGATGTAGATTATGATGACTCGGCTGCACAATGGTTCTCTGCTGTTCAGCAGGCGTTGTTGCAACAGACCGATATAGCTGCTACGACTACACAACATCAGACAGTACAAGGAGGCACTACATATTCCCGTAAAAATCCGTTTTATGCAGAAGTACTTGAAAACATTAATTTAAACGGCCGCGGATCAAATAAAGAAACACGTCATATTGAATTATCCATCGAAGGTGCCAGTTTCCATTTCGAACCAGGAGATAGCATCGGTATTCAACCAGATAATGATAAAAAGCTAGTAGATGCTTTAATCACAGCGTTACAGTTTGATCCACAAACGGAAGTAACCGTCTTCGAAGAAACGCTACCATTAAAGGATGCATTACAAAAAAAGTTAGAAATTACGGTACTATCAAAGCCGTTGTTACAAAAAATTGGTGCCTATACGGTCCATCAGGAATTTGCAAAGCTACTTGAAGACTCTAATTCATGGAAGGACTATGCCAAGGGAAGAGACTTACTTGACGTTGTGCAAGACTTTGCACCATTTATATGGGATGCGCAGCAATTTGTAGATTTACTACGTAAAATTCCAGCACGTCTATATTCTATTGCTAGTAGTCAGAAGGCAAATAGTGAAGAAGTACATTTAACAATTGGAAAAGTAAGCTATGAGACGAATGGACGACAACGTCTTGGTGTTTGCTCTGGAAGTGTAGCGGAACGTACTCAAATTGGAGATACACTACCGATTTATGTTCATAAAAATCCGAACTTTAGACTACCAGAGCATAAGGACACACCGATTATTATGATTGGTGCTGGCACAGGTGTAGCCCCGTATCGTGCATTTTTGGAGGAGCGTGAGGAATTACGGATCGAAGGAAAAGCGTGGCTAATTTTGGGTGATCAACATTTTGTCACAGACTTCCTTTATCAAACGGATTGGCAGCGTTGGCTTGCTTCAGGCACGCTCAGTCAAATGCATGTCGCCTTTTCCCGTGATACAGATAGAAAAATATATGTTCAACATAAAATCGAGGAAAATGCTGTCGCCTTTTATGAATGGCTAGAGCAAGGAGCAGTCATTTATGTCTGTGGCGATAAAAAATCGATGGCTGCTGATGTTGATGCAACAATACTTCGCGTTATTGAACAACAGGGACAAAAAACGCCAGCGGAAGCTAAAGCCTTTGTCCAAGAGCTAAAACGGCAAAAACGCTATCAACGTGACGTTTATTAACTTCTTTCGGCAAATGTTTTATGTAGCGAAAGTGAAACGACAGCTACAGATGTTTTATGTAGCGAAAGCGAAGCGGCAGCTACAATTATGCCAGGCATAATTGATTAAAGGAGCGATAACAAATGACAGGAAAAATAATTTTACCCCCACAACCAGGGAAGCCTAGTGATGTAGAACGTATTAAAACCGACAGTAATTATCTACGCGGAACATTAGAGCGTACGATGAACAATCCATTAAGCTCAGGTATTCCAGAGGATGATAATCGTCTAATGAAGTTCCATGGTAGTTATTTACAAGATGACCGAGATCTTCGAAATGAACGTCAGCGTCAAAAGCTTGAGCCTGCCTATCAATTTATGGTGCGTGTACGTACACCGGGCGGAGCAGCTACCCCAGCACAATGGCTAGTAATGGATGAAATGGCAAGAAAGTATGGTAACGGCTCCTTAAAATTAACGACACGTCAGGCATTCCAAGTGCACGGCATTTTAAAATGGAACGTTAAAAAATATATGCAGGAAATTAATGAGGTGTTATTAGATTCGCTTGCTGCCTGCGGAGATGTGAACCGTAATGTCATGTGTAATGTAAATCCCAATCAATCCGCATTACATGAGGAAGTCTATAATTGGTCTGTAAAATTAAGTGAGCATTTATTACCTAGAACAAAGGCTTACCATGAACTATGGCTAGATGGTGAAAAAGTAGTTGACACTCAGGATGAAGAAATTGAACCTATATATGGTGCGCAATATTTGCCACGTAAATTTAAAATTGGTATTGCTGTTCCACCAAGTAATGATGTGGACGTATTCTCACAAGATATAGGGTTAATTGCAATTGTTGAGGAGGGTAAGCTAATAGGCTTTAACGTAGCAGTTGGCGGAGGGATGGGCATGACACATGGCGATCATGAAACATACCCACAGCTTGCACGTATAATTGGCTTTATTACACCTGATAAACTATTGGAAACGGCGGAGAAAATTATTACGATTCAGCGTGATTATGGAAATCGTTCGGTGCGTAAAAATGCACGTTTTAAATATACAATTGACGCTAGAGGACTTGAATGGTTTAACGAAGAACTAACACGTCGTCTAGGCTGGGGTTTTCAAGAGGCGCGTCCATTTACCTTTCATCGTACAGGTGATGAGTTTGGCTGGGTTAAAGGTGCAGGAGGCCAATGGCATTATACATTATTTATTCAAAATGGTCGTATTAAGGACTTTGAAAATTATGAACTACTAACAGGATTACGAGAAATTGCGAAGGTGCATACGGGTGATTTCCGCTTAACGCCAAACCAAAATTTAATGATTAGTAATGTAACGCCGCAAAAGAAGAAAAAAATCGCTGCTATTATTGAGCAATACAAGCTTACAGATGGTGCACACTATTCTGCCTTGCGTCGTAATTCGATTGCTTGCGTATCGTTACCAACATGTGGTTTAGCGATGGCAGAAGCAGAGCGTTACTTGCCTTCCCTTATTACAAAAATTGAAACAATCATCGATGAAGCAGGCTTAAATGATACAGAAATTGTTATTCGTATGTCAGGCTGTCCGAATGGTTGTTCTCGTGCAGCAATGGCTGAAATTGGCTTTATCGGTAAAGGTCCAGGGAAATATAATATGTATTTAGGCGCAAGCTTTACTGGTGATCGTCTTAATAAAATATACCGTGAAAATATAGGGGAGGAGGAAATATTGACGGAGCTTCGTCCAATCCTTCTACACTATGCGAAGGAACGTCTAGAGGGCGAGCATTTCGGTGATTTTGTTATACGTACGGGTTATGTAACAGCTGTTTACGACGGACGAGATTTTCATCATAAATAAAATAAGCCATGTAGCAAAGAAAATTGCTACACGGCTTTTTTAAATGGAAAAGTCCTCTGGGATAAAAACTTTTAATTGCTTTGGTTTGACAAATACATGGTCACCAACCTTAAGCTGAAGATTAGTAAATTGCTCCTTAGTCAGTTCTGCCTCTAAAAATTCATCTATATCTTCACGACGCAGCTCAATCTGCACGATAGGTCCGAGCAAATGAATATGGCTAACTTTGACGGGGACGGTGCCAGATTTGTTAGTTTTCTCAATATGAATATCATGGGGACGTACATAGCCTACTGCATGACCCTCTGGATGTTCTAGTACACCAGGTACATCAATCGCAAATTCACCATGCAGGAGCATACCATTTTGTAACCGTCCTTTAAAGAGATTTACATTACCTAAAAAATCATACACGAAAGGACTCTTTGGGTTTGTGTATACGTCGTCTGGACTACCAATTTGCTCTATCTTGCCGTTGTTCATTACGACAATTCGGTCTGCAACATCAAGTGCCTCTTCCTGATCGTGTGTGACAAAAATGCTTGTAATATGAAAATCATCGTGAAGCTTTCGAAGCCAACGCCGCAATTCCTTGCGCACTTTAGCATCCAGTGCTCCAAAAGGTTCATCTAATAGAAGCACCTTGGGCTCCACTGCGAGAGCTCTAGCAAGCGCAACACGCTGACGTTGCCCACCTGATAGCTGAGTTGGGTAACGATCAGAAAAATTATCTAGTTTGACGAGTCGTAGAAGCTCCATCACTTTGCTCTTTATTTCTAATTTAGACGGTCTTGTTTTACGGGGGCGTACTTTAAGACCGTAAGCGACATTGTCAAAAACTGTCATATGGCGAAAAAGGGCATAATGCTGGAATACAAAGCCTACATTTCGCTCCTTTGGATGGCGATCTATCATCGATTGACCATCAAATAAAATCTCGCCAACATCTGACGTTTCAAGCCCAGCAATAACGCGTAGTAAGGAAGTTTTGCCAGAACCAGATGGGCCGAGAAGGGCAACCAGTTCCCCTGATTGAATATGAAGTGAAACATCTTCTAAAGCTTGAAAGGAACCGAATTTTTTAGATACATTGTTAATTTGAATGCTCATGCTGACAATACCTCCTTTAAACGGATTTGGATTTCCAAGCAATAATATCTTTAACGATAAGTGTCATAATGGCGATCACACTCATCAGTGAAGCAACGGCGAAGGCTGCTGCAAATTGGTATTCATTGTATAAAATTTCAATATGAAGGGGCATTGTATTTGTCATTCCTCGAATATGCCCTGATACGACAGAAACGGCACCAAATTCACCAATTGCCCGAGCATTACATAGTATAAGCCCGTACAATAAGCCCCATTTAATATTTGGCAATGTCACATGCCAAAATGTTTTAAAACCATTGGCACCAAGTGAAATGGACGCCTCCTCCTCAGAAGTGCCTTGTGCTTGCATAAGAGGAATAAGCTCCCGTGCAACAAAAGGCAACGTAACAAAGACAGTAGCAAGGATAATACCAGGTAGCGCAAAAACAATTTTAATGTCATGGTCAAATAGCCAATCCCCAAATAATCCTTGTGAGCCAAATAACAAAATAAATACTAAACCTGCAATAACAGGAGATACTGCAAAAGGGAGATCGACGATTGTCAGTAATAGATTTTTTCCTTTAAAATTGAACTTTGTTAAAGCCCAAGCAGCCATAACGCCAAAGATTGCGTTTAATGGTACTGCAATGGCAACGACAGTTAAGGTTAATTTTATAGCTGCCAATGCATCTGGGTGTGTGATAGCTGCTACATATACGTCTACCCCTTTTTGAAAGGCAGTGGAAAAAATTGATACTAGTGGGAGTACAATGAAAAATGCTAAAAAAGCTAGCGCAATAAAAGTTAGCGTATATCGGACAAAGCGAGGCTCTTGTAAGGCAGCGGACTTTGTCACTGCATTATTTTTTGCAGGAGCAACTTGCTGTATAAATGTAGACTGTTCCATAAATACCTCCTAATGTACAAAGCGACGATTTACCAGCCATTGTATTAAATTAATGCTAAATAGTAGGATGAAGGAAGTGACAAGCATGACCACTGCAATAGCAGTTGCACCAGCATAGTCATATTGCTCGAGTTTAGTCATAATTATTAATGGCGTAATTTCAGTCTTCATCGGCATATTGCCGGCGATAAAAACAACAGAGCCATACTCTCCTAGTGCACGTGCAAAGGCTAATGAAAAACCTGTTAAAATGGCAGGAGCAAGCTCTGGAAAAATAACTTTACGAAAGGTTTGTAAACGAGTTGCTCCAAGACTTGCAGAGGCTTCCTCAACCTCGGTACTAATATTTTGTAATACAGGCTGCACAGTACGGACGACAAATGGTAGCCCGATAAATGTAAGGGCAATGATAATGCCGAGTGGTGTATAGGCAATTTTAAAATTGAAAAATTGACCAATCCAACCATTTGGCGCATAGAGTGACGTTAAGGCAATTCCTGCCACAGCAGTTGGCAAAGCAAAGGGTAAATCGACAAGTCCATCGATGATTCGTTTAAATGGAAAGTGATAGCGCACAAGCACCCAAGCAATGATTGTGCCAAAAATAACATTTAGTAAACCAGCAGTGAACGCTGTACTAAAGCTTACCTTATAGGAAGCAGTAGCACGGGGAGCGGTCACAATATCAACAAACTCTGCCCAGCTTAAGGACATTGTATGAATAAAAATCATAGATAGTGGCAATAAGACTAGCAAGCTAACATATAACATAGTGTAGCCAAGTGAAAGGTGGAAACCTGGAATAATGCGGCGTGTCGTTTTATTAACAGTTAAAATACTCATGACATGCCTCCTTATTGAGGTACATAAATTTCATCGAATGTACCACCGTCTTTAAAATGCTTCGCTTGTGCTTCTGCCCAACCACCAAAATCATCAATTGAAACGAGTTCAAGTTTTGGGAATTGCCCTTGATATTTTGCTAGAATTTTTTCATTTCGCGGTCGATAGTAATTTTTTGCCGCAATTTCTTGACCCCGTTCACTATATAAATACGTTAAATAAGCCTCTGCTACTTCACGTGTGCCTTTTTTATCAACGATTTTGTCAACGATTGCGACAGGTGGCTCAGCTAAAATACTTAAAGAAGGTGTAATGATATCAAACTCGTCACCCAATTCATTGAGCGATAAATGTGCTTCATTTTCCCATGCTATTAAGACGTCACCAATTTTACGTTCAACAAATGTTGTTGTCGCACCGCGTGCACCAGAATCTAGTACTTCCACATTGCTATAGAGAGCTTTCATAAATTCCTTTATTTTTGCCTCATCATTTTTATATAATTTCCCTGCATAGGCCCAAGCGGCTAAATAATTCCAACGTGCACCACCAGATGTTTTAGGATTTGGTGTGATGACAGATACATCATCTTTAATTAAATCATTCCAGTCTTTAATACCCTTTGGATTGCCCTTACGTACTAAAAAGGCAATAGTCGATGTATAAGGTGTTGAGTTATTTTCAAATTCTGTTTGCCAATCTTTATTTAATAGGCCTCGAGCTTGTGCAATCTCATCAATATCGTAAGCTAGTGCTAGCGTAACAACATCTGCCTCTAGACCATCAATTACAGCTCGCCCCTGTTTACCAGAGCCTCCATGTGATTGTTTTATCGTTACATCTTGACCGGTTTCATCCTTCCATTTTTTTATAAAATCTTTGTTGAATTCCTCATAAAGCTCACGTGTTGGATCATAGGATACATTTAATAGTTCTACAGGTTTTTTGGATTCCTGAGCCCCTGTATTCTTCTCTGAAGAGCTACGGCCGCAACCGGTTAATAGTAGAGCTAATGTAGATAAAAGTGCTAACGATTGGAGAAAATGTTTCCTTTTTTTCATAAAAAATCGCTCCTTTTTTGTCTAGAGATTACAAAAGGCCATCTACCGGTACGATGTATAATCGTCATAAGTAGATGGCCTTCAGATACTCTGATCAGCATTTTATATTGGTTTGGTTCAAAGCTTAGTTATACATTAAACATATATTTCCTATTAGTCAACAAGGAATTTAAAAATTTGGCTTTTGACCATCATTATATACGAGAATGCAATGTAAAATGTAGGCTCATTGAAATGAATTTTTTTCTGAAAGCCTAGTTGACTACTAGGTGTACTTTAGTATATATTTGGTAATAAGGAAAAATGATTGTAGAATGAGGAAGCGTTGGACACTCGCTAATAAGTGACTAAAACTGCATTCATCTCAACACCTATAGAGGTTTCTGTAGTTGAAAGAAATTAAATAATTAGCTGGCTAGTCAAACTAGAGGCGTTTTAACAAAGACATGTCTATAAATATGTCTTTCGTTAGAACGCCTCTTTTACGTTATAAGGAGGATTATATGCTAACATATGCAACTTGGCATGAGCCAACATTGAATTTTCAGGTAGACGATACGTATAAGGCTGCACTAGAGGTTTTGCAGTGGAGTTATGCAGAATATGGTGAGGATATCGTCTATGCATGTAGCTTTGGGATTGAGGGAATGGTCTTGATTGACCTTATTTCAAAGGTGAAGCCTAATGCGAAGATTATCTTTTTAGATACAGATGTTCATTTTAAGGAAACATATGAAACGATTGATAAAGTAAAAGATAAATATCCGCAGCTGAACATTATTATGCAAAAACCAGCACTAACACTCGAACAACAAGCAACTGAATTCGGTGATGAATTATGGAAGTCTAATCCAAATAAATGCTGCGATATTCGCAAGATTGCGCCGTTACATGAAGCGTTAGCTGGAGCAAAGGCTTGGATTTCAGGTTTGCGTCGTGAACAATCACCGACCCGACAAAATATGAACTTTATCAATCCTGACGATAAATTTAAATCTATTAAAATTTGTCCACTCATTCATTGGACATGGAAGGATGTCTGGCGGTATGTTTCAAAGCATAATTTGCCATACAATCCGTTGCATGATAAAGGCTATCCAAGCATTGGCTGTGAGCATTGTACAAAACCAGTATTTACAATGGATGATTTACGTTCAGGCAGATGGCAGGGATCTGGTAAAACGGAGTGTGGATTACATGGGTAAGGGAGTTTTGCCATGCTTGAATATGTAGCAATAGCGATCAGTTTATTTTTTGCGATGAATATAGGTGCTAGCGGAGCAGCTGCCTCAATGGGAGTCGCTTATGGGGCTGGTGCCATCAAAAAAGCTTGGCAAGCACTGCTCATTTGTTCTGTGGGTGTTTTTACAGGAGCAGTTCTTGGAGGTGGGGAGGTCGTAAAAACAATAAGCGCCGGTATCATGCCAAAGGAGTACATTACCGTAAAGATTGTCATAATTATTTTGATTTCTGCGACAAGCTCACTATTTATCGCTAATCTTTTAGGCATCCCATTATCGACAAGTGAAGTGACAGTAGGAGCAGTTGTAGGTGTAGGGATTGCCTATAAAGTGCTATATATTAAATCATTGCTTGTGATAGCATCATTTTGGGTAATAGTGCCAATCGTGGCGTTTGTCATTGCATTTGTCTTTGGAAAATGGCTGTATAAATTACGAGTCAATGGTTTGTTAAAAGATCATCCAATATTAACGTTTCTCCTTGTGTTTGCAGGATTTTTTGAAGCCTTTTCAGCAGGGATGAATAATGTAGCAAATGCAGTTGGACCTCTTGTTGGTGCAGGAATGATGCCTGTAACAACTGGAATATTGCTTGGTGGGGCATTCGTGGCGCTTGGGGCGTTGTTACTAGGAAAACGGGTGCTTGAAACAAATGGTAAAAAAATAATGCGCTTTGAAAAGGCAGAAGGGATATTAATATCGAGTACAGGTGCACTACTAGTCGGTATAAGTTCTATCTTTGGGCTTCCCGTACCGTTAACACAAGTAACATCCTCTTCGATTATCGGGATGGGGATGGCTAAAAACGGGAGACAAATTTTCCATAAGCATATTGTGAAAAAAATAATTCGAATTTGGATAGTCTCACCAATCCTTTCTTTAGCCATCTCCTATTTTTTAATACAACTATTTTTAGAGAAAGATGTCTATGCCATCGTCTTAATTGGCAGTATCATTGTTGGAACACTGGGTGTCATCAGCTTAATGCGAACAATGCGTGAAGAAGAGCGCTCCATATACGATGCGGGTGAAGGAATATAAATACACGGATTACTTGAGAGACAGCCGATTATTTTTATAGGAGCTAATCCAATCAGACGTGAACCGATCACATTTGAAGGGGAGCTGATCCAATCAGAGGAATTCCCGATTACCTCTGAGAAGAAGTTAATCAATCGCAGAAGCCTCAATTTGCCCAAGACTAAAAATTAAAAAAATATGCAAATAAAACTAAGTAATTCAATAGATCTAGGAGGGGATTTCGATGAGTTTACAACCACATGGTGGACTATTAGTGCAAGCCTTTAATCCAGAGAAGGAAGTAACGCATATAAATAAAGTTATTGAGCTTGATGCCATTGCGCTTAGTGATCTAGAGTTAATTGCTATCGGTGGTTACAGCCCAATTGAAGGTTTTTTAACACAGGAGGATTATGAATCAGTTGTTGAACATACACGTTTAGCGTCAGGCGTGGTATGGAGTATTCCGATTACATTACCTGTCGCAAAGGATGTAGCTGCAACATTGCAGTCCGGTGATGAGGCGAAATTAGTATATGGTGATGTTGTTTATGGCGTTATTGAAGTTGCTGATATTTATGAGCCAAATAAACGGAAAGAGGCGTTGTTAATATACGGCACGGAGGATATTGAGCATCCCGGTGTTAAAAAGTTGCATGAACGCCCAAGTATTTATGTAGGCGGAAAAATTACATTAGTAAAACGTCTAGAGCAAAAGTTCCCAGCCTACTCATTCGATCCGTTTGAAACACGCCAGCTTTTTGCAGAAAGGGGCTGGAAAACAATTGTAGGCTTCCAAACACGGAATCCCGTGCATCGAGCACATGAATATATTCAAAAGGCGGCTCTTGAAACAATTGATGGATTATTTTTAAATCCACTAGTTGGAGAAACAAAATCAGACGATGTTTCAGCTGCTATTCGCATGGAAAGTTACGAAGTTTTACTACAAAATTATTATCCTAATAATCGCGTGCAATTAGGCGTGTTTCCAGCTGCAATGCGTTATGCAGGTCCAAAGGAAGCTATCTTCCATGCACTTGTACGAAAAAATTATGGCTGTACGCACTTTATCGTTGGGCGTGACCATGCAGGTGTTGGTGATTACTATGGCACATACGATGCACAAAAAATCTTTGAACAATTTACGGAAGATGAATTAGGAATTATTCCATTAAAATTTGAGCATAGTTTCTATTGCAACAAATGTGAGGGCATGGCAACGACGAAAACATGTCCACATGATAGCTCGGTGCATGTTATTTTATCGGGTACCAAGGTACGTGAAATGTTACGTAACGGCGAATTGCCCCCAAGTACATTTAGCCGAAAAGAGGTTGTGGATGTACTAATTAAAGGAATGCGTAAGGAGGTTTTAAAGTGAGTTCAAATATCGTTTGGCATGAAGCTTCCATTACGAAAGAGGAGCGTCGCACACAAAACAAGCATCAAAGTTTTATTTTATGGTTCACCGGTTTATCAGCATCTGGGAAATCTTCTGTGGCAAACGCATTTGCACGCCGACTTTTTGAACGTGGCCATCAAGCATTCGTCTTAGATGGTGATAATGTTCGCCATGGCTTAAATAAGGATTTAGGATTTGATGAAGCTGGTCGAAAAGAAAATATCAGACGTATAGGAGAGGTATCTAAGCTTTTTGTGGAAAATGGACAAATTGTTCTAACTGCTTTTATCTCACCTTATCGAGAAGATCGTCAAGTTGTTCGTGAGCTTGTGGAAACAGGCGAATTTATAGAGGTATATGTGAATTGTTCGGTAGAAACGTGTGAAAAACGTGACCCAAAAGGTCTTTATAAAAAAGCACGTAATGCGGAAATTCCAAACTTTACTGGGGTTAGCGCACCCTATGAAGAACCGGAAAATCCAGAAATTATTTTAGACACAGAACTTTATTCTATCGAAGAATGCGTTGACCAGCTCACAGACATATTAACTTCAAAAGGATATATATACTAAATCTGTTTTCTTAAAGAATCTGCTTACTTATGATAAGCAGATTTTTTAAATGGTAGATTTACCTATTTATTATAGAATAATTCCATATGTTGTGGGATGATTAAGTTATCATATGTTATAGGAGATGAAGAAATGAGCATACATATTCAACGATTAACGGAGGATGTTGTAAACCAAAAATTATTATATGAAATATTGGAGCTATGGAATGAAAATGCCATAGAAACTGCAGATTGTGAATTAGGGGAGAGTGAAAGGAAGGGTATTCAAGAACAACTAGAACAATATATTCAATCAAAATATGGGGCCATTTATATAGCAACTGATGAAAATAATGCAATGATTGGTTTTGGAATGGCTTCGATCAAAAAGGATTTTATTTTCGATATGAACTATGGTCAAATTGACGAGGTTTATGTAGTGCCAGTGTATAGAAGACAGAAGGTTGCTAAACGTCTAGTAGATGATTTAGTGCATTGGTTTAATGACGAACATGATACTACTGTAGTAAATGTTTATGTAGATTTAGAAAATGACTTAGCACTAAACTTTTGGGAAGGCATTGGCTTAGAGAAGGAATTTTTTATGCTATCAAATAACTAAAAAAAGTGGCCAATGAAGTTTATTCATTGGCCAACTTTTTTGGAAAAGTTATTTTATGCCTTGTTCCTTTTTCATCCGATCAATTTCAGGTCCCAGCTCGTCGTGTATTGTGCCTTTCCAAGGCTTTACACCAGCAATGTACGAGGAGCGAGTCATAATATGCCCTCCAACAGGCCCTGTGATGAACAGGAATAGTATACCAAGCAAAATGCGTGGATTAAAGTGATCTTCAATAAGCCAGAAGTGAAAGAATACGCCGATAAGTACGCACATGACACCGAGCGTTGCACTTTTTGAAGCAGCGTGCGCACGTGTGTACAAATCAGGTAAACGGACAAGACCTATGGCTGTCACGACTATAAATAGCACCCCTACAGAAATGAAAAAGATAACTAAACTATTAGCGAGAATTGTCACGTTTAATGATATCTCCTTTCTCTATGAATTTAGAGAAAGCAACCGTACCGATAAACGATAAGATCGCTAACAGTAATATAATCTCTAGGAAGAAGCTTGTTTCAACCAATACAGAAAACAGTGCAATTAGTGAGATGACTGATACACCCAATGAATCCAATGCTACCACACGATCGGATGCAGAAGGACCTTTAACCATTCGATAAATGACTGCAATCATTGATAAGCAAATCACTACAATCGAAGCAATAATAAATGTTGTCATGATTTACTCACCTCCAAAATCGCTTTTTCAAATGAATCTCGAATTGCTGTAATGGCTTCATCGACATCACTCATGTCAATCGCATGTACATACAAAGTTTTTGCATCATCAGATACGTGCACTACTACAGTACCAGGTGTTAACGTAATGAGACTCGATAATAATGTAATTTCCCATTCTTGTGTTAACACAGTCGGATAGGCAAAGAACGCAGGTTGCATATCCAACTTAGGCTTTAATACCACTCGAAGAACTTGTACATTCGCTAACACTAACTCCTTTAAAAAGAGTAATGTCAACTTAATGATTGCCCATATGCGGTAGACGTAAAGACGGGTAGTAAAAAATCTACGCATAATAATGAGCAATATAATACCGAGAATAAACCCAATGATAAAGCCTGTTGCTGTGTAATTAGAAGAAAGGAACATCCAAACGAAGGCAAGTACAACATTTAAAATAATTTGAAATGCCATATCTCTAATCCTCCTTCATTACAGCATCTATATAAATAGATGGATCACTTAATAGTTTTGCCGCATCGCCCATAAATGGCGTAATCCATTCAGAGCCTACACCATACGCTACAGTAATGAGCACTAAAAGAACGGTAGGCGCAAATAGTGTATAGTAGACTTTTTTATCGACAGTACCCGTTGTTTCTTTTTCTTCACCCCAGAAAGCATAAAGGAAAATACGAATAACCGATAATAAAACGAGAAGTGATGAAGCTAAAATAAAAATACTACTCCATTTACTGCCTGCTTCAAATCCGCCCTGTACAATCAACAGCTTTCCAACGAAGCCACTAAGAGGGGGGATCCCTGCTAAACCAAATGCTGCAATTAAGTAGCACCAACCAAGAGCAGGATATTTATTCATAAGACCGCCCATTTTTCGTAAATCAGATGTGCCAGTAATGTAGATGACGATCCCTATTAACATAAAGAGCGCTGCTTTAATTAGCATGTCATGGATTAAATAAAACATTGCACCTTTTAGGGAGATTTCATTCATTTGAGAAACACCAAATAAAATAACACCTACAGCTATGACAATATTATATATAATGATGAGCTTCACATCATGGTAGGCAAGTGCACCAATACAGCCCGCAATAATGGTTGCAACTGCTAATGCCATCAGTAAATCATGTGTATACGATAAATCATGAACAAAGAACAATGTATATGTTCGAGTAATCGCATAAATGCCCACCTTTGTTAGTAGTGCACCAAATAGCGTTAGCACTGGTATAGGTGCTGCTGCATAAGAAGTTGGTAGCCAAAAGTATAGCGGGAAAATAGCCGCTTTTAACCCAAATACCATTAAAAATAGTACAGCTATAACCGTAACGATACCTGGCTGATTAATTTCAGCAATTTTTACCGCAATATCTGCCATGTTTAATGTGCCTACTACAGAGTAAAGGAAGGCAACTGTAATAACAAATAAAGCAGATGAAATAACATTAATTAAAATATATTTAATGGAACCTTTAAGCTGTCCTTTTTCGCCCCCAAGAACGATAAGCAAATAAGAGGCCATTAACAAAACCTCGAAGAACACGAACAGGTTAAAAATATCGCCTGTCGTAAATGCCCCGTTAACCCCAGTTAAAATAAACATAATGCCAGGATAATAGAAGAAGCGTTCACGTTCCTTTGTGATGGAACCAAAGCCATACCAAACAACAAAGAAGGTGATCAGCAGCGTTGTAGTGACAAGCAATACAGATACCATATCAGAAACCATCGTAATGCCATACGGCACAGGCCAATTCCCGAACGTTACCATTTGAATACCATCATTTTTCACTTTTATAAGCAGTGAAATGGCTGATATAAGTGCGAGACCTATACCAAGTAATGCGAATGAACGCTGATATTTTAAGTTTTTTTGCCCGAATATTAACATCATACCGAAGAAAAATGGAATGATAATTGGCAGTAGAAGGAAGTTATTCATCCTCATCACTTCCTCTCATTAAGCTTATATCATCTGTCTCGAGCTCCTGATAAGAACGATATGCGAGTACTAAGAAGAAAGCTGTTACCCCAAAACTAATAACAATCGCTGTTAAAATAAGCGCTTGTGGTAATGGGTCTGCAAAAGTTTTTGCCCCTTCCTTTAAAACAGGCGGTGCTTCTCCACCTAGCCCGCCCATCGTTAAAATGAGAAGATGAGCGCCATGACTTAAAAGACCTGTCCCGATAATAATACGCAATAAGCTTTTGGATAAGATTAAATAAATCGCTGCCATAAATAGAAAGCCTATGACAAACGCCATCAATATTTCCATTATTCATCCTCCCCAATCGTTTGAATAATGGTCATCGTAACGCCGACAACAACCAAATAGACACCGCTATCAAAAAGCATAGCCGTGTGTAATGACTGTTTGCCTAGAAGCGGTAAATCGAAATAATCAAAGAAATGTGTAAAAAACGGTTTACCTACAAACATTGGGAAAGCAGCTGTTGCGAGTGCTAGAAGTAAGCCAATTGCAGTTAAATACGTATAATTTATAGGTAAAACCTTACGAACCGTATTTAAATCAAAGGCAAGGACTAAGAGCACGATCGCACTCGATGTTAAAAGTCCACCAACAAAGCCGCCTCCAGGTGTGTAATGACCAGCGAGAAAAATATGAATGGAGAAGAAGAAAATAATGAAGAATACAATTTTTGTTGTAAATTGTATAATGACATCATTTGTTTTCATGTGTTTTCTCCTTTCTATTCATGCGTAGCTTTATCATTGCTAAAATGGCCATTCCAGCAATAGCTAGTACTGTAATTTCAAATAATGTATCAAAGCCACGGTAGTCTACTAAGATAACATTGACAATGTTTCCACCGCCTGCTTTTGAATAAACGGTTTCCTCATAATATTTCGAAATAGTCGGAATCAATTTTTGTGAATGTGCAGACAGTGCTACAAGCGTAACCATAACACCAACAGCAACGGAAACAATCGCGCGATTTAATTGGAATCTCATGCGCTCTTCCCGTTTTCCCAGCTTCGGCAGATGATAAAACGCTAGTAAAAATAGCGCAACAGAAATTGTTTCAATGACAAGCTGTGTTAATGCTAAATCAGGAGCATTAAAAATAACGAAGAATAATGCTACTGTGTAGCCCACAGCACCAAGGCCTATAATAGCTGTTAAACGTGACTTTGCCAAAATTGTAATGGCTGTTCCAATGACTAACACTACAACTAAAATGATTTCGTAAGGACGAATAGGTGAAATGTCTTGGAAGGAGACTGTAAAAGCATTCTTCACAAATAAAGAACCGATTACAATCGCCGCAATGCTACTAAACATATACAGCAGGTAGTGACGCATAGAGCCCGTCATATAAAGACGTGATACGCGATTTAACCCAACATCTAGCCCGAGCATAATCTTGTCGTATGCATTATTTAACGTTAAAGATTTCGGGAATCTTTGGTAAATAACTTGCCATTTCGGTAATGCTACAAACAATAGAACCCCAACAATTACGATGCCAAATGTCATGACTAATTCGGGAGTAATTTCACCATGCCAAGCAGCCACGTGAATATCAATATCCTTTGGTGAATCATATAAGAATGGCTGAATAGCTTGTACGGCTGGTTTTACAAAAGTATCACCAACTAGGTTCGGAATAAAGAATATTGTTACGACTAATGCTGCTAAAATCATCGGTGAAATTAGCATACCAATCGGTGCCTCGTGTGGTTTATGAGGTAATTTTTCTGGTTTATATGTACCAGTAAATGTTCTGAAAACAAAATAGAAGCTATAGACAAATGTAAATATACTAGCAATCCAAGCGACAATCGGGAAGAGTGCTCCCCATGTTTCGAAGCCTAAAAAATCGAAATTTTGCAGTGCAAGCATAGCAGTTAAAAACATTTCCTTACTTAAGAAGCCGTTAAATGGCGGTAGACCAGCCATTGATAAGCTTCCGATAGCCGCTACTGTAAAGCTAAGCGGCATAATACTCATTAATCCACCGAGCTTACGAATATCACGTGTACCTGTTTCATGATCGACAATGCCTGCAATCATGAATAGGCTTCCTTTAAACGTTGCATGGTTGATAAGATGGAAGATTGCCGCAAAGGCAGCAAATTTAATAGTATCTGTAGTCCCATTGCCATGAAACGCTAAAGCACTAGCGCCGAGCAAAGACATGATAAGTCCAAGCTGACTCACTGTGGAGAAAGCAAGGATTCCTTTTAAATCTGTTTGCTTTATAGCAAAGAATGAACCCCAAAATAACGTTAAAATACCTACGCTTGTTACGAGCCATACCCAAAGCTCAGAAACAGCGAAAATTGGTGTGAAACGTGCAACTAAATAAATACCTGCCTTTACCATTGTTGCAGAGTGGAGGTATGCACTTACTGGTGTTGGCGCTTCCATTGCATCTGGTAACCAAATGTAGAATGGGAATTGGGCAGATTTTGTAAACGCTCCTAGCAGTATTAAAACGAGCGACCAGGTGAACAAGGGATGCTGCACTAAGCTAGGTGCCATTACAATAAGTTCACGGATTGAATACGTTCCGCCCATTAAATAAAGAAGGATGAATCCTCCTAACATCATCAAGCCGCCACCGACTGTAATCATCATTGACTTAAGTGCACCAAAGCGAGAGGCATCACGAGCATACCAATAGCCGATCAGTAAAAATGATGAAATAGATGTTAGTTCCCAAAAGAAGTACAGTGTAATTAAATGATCTGACTGTACTACTCCTAGCATTGCGGTCATAAATAATAATAGGTAAACATAAAAATTATGTAATTTTTCTTTATGTTTGTCTAAGTAAAAAATAGAGTAAAGTACGACCAATGAGCCAATTCCAGTAATCAGCAATGAGAACAGCAAGCTAAGTCCATCTAAATAAGAAACGACGGAAATATCAAGCGATGGAATCCAAGGAAGCTCTTCAAGAAATACTTTACCATCTGCTACTTTTCCGATATAAGACGCGTAAATAATCGCGAGTGTAGCAGGTACTGCAAGAACAAACCAGCCTGTGTGAATATTTTTAATGCTTTTATATAAAAGTGGCACAAATATTGCAGCAAGCATTGGAATGAAAATATAAAGTACTTGTAACAAAAAAATCCTCCTTTATGCAGATAAGTATGTTAATTATATCGCACTTTTTGTAGGATTGCATATGCACTCATATGATTTAGCTTGCGGTAATGGAAGAACTTTGGATATATTATAAATAGGAAGTTATCAATAATAATAGAGGAAAAAATTATTTATGAAGAACCCTTATATTTATGGTTATCTACCATTAATTACAATTTTATTGTTTAGTTTGACATTTGGAATGTATGCAGTAAGTGAATCGTTGGAAGTTTTTCATGCAATCGGTGTGTATTCCGGCATGCGTGAGTTTTTATCCGATTTTGAGCTCCGTGTATTCTTGCTAATTGTCTTTGCTGTAATCTTTTTTATGCTATTTTCAGCATTAAAATTAGTAGGGGAAACGATTCATGAGTTAGGAATGTTATTTTTCTCAAAGGATCATGATGGTACGACAGTGAATCAAGCACGAGGTGGATACATCATTTTATTAGTTGGTGCAATCTGTTCAGCCTTTGCTATTCAATTTATTTACGTTTTAGTAGGTATTTTTGTCTTAACCGTTTTTATCTACTTTATTTATCTTATCTATAAAATGAGTCATTTTATGTCGATGGGTGGAACAATTGGCTTATTAGTATTTGAACTTTTTATGTGGACTATACTATTATCGCTATTAGTTTATGTTGTTTTAAAATTGTATAATGGTATTTTAGCAAGTTTACCGTTTGCTCACTAAATGCACCAAATCGTTTATTTCATTCATAAAAGGCAACAGGGGATTGTATCCTGTTGCCTTTTGTCATTAGTAATTTCATAACTTTTTGTTGCATTCTCAAGGGATAGTGCCGCGTTGACTAAAGCGTTACTTCCTTGCATTAGGATCTGCAGCGTCTGTCAAATGTGCATAAGTGCTTAAGAGTATTTATTTTGCGGTTGTATAAAGATTTTGAATTGTACTTGAATCAATAATTTGTTCTTGCTGTTTATCATTGACAGTATAGAGAATTTTGATTTGTCGTTTAGGATTCTTTTTCACATCTTCTAGTTGGAATGACATAATTAGGACCCCTTCTTTTTCGATTGTCCAATCTTTGATGTCTTTTAATTCTCCGATATCTTCTTTGTCTCGTTTATATACCCCTAGCTTTTTACCACTTTCACCTGCATAAAACTGATATTGAATGTTAGACTCAGCGTGAAGTAAGTCAATATCGTTGATGATCACGTTATCATTACCAGTCCATCTAATAGCTGTTATAATATAGTAATTTTTTCCGTCCTCCAAAGCTGATGTAGAGACTTCATCAATAACAAATTTGCCTTCTTCGTCTTTTTTAATACATCCCCCTAATAAAAGTCCTAACAATAATAAAAACAAAAATAACTTTTTTTCATGCTACATTCTCCCTTCTTTGTGATGATATGTAATATAATTCATCCTGTTTTGATAAATAACATTCTGTTTTGATAAATAACATTGCTTTAGAAAAAAGCGAAAACTCAAGCATCGTAATTGTTGTCAAGACAAATTACGAGAGGAATTTTCGCTTTGCACTTTAAGTTTAACAAAATATAATTGCTGTTATCTGCCAGGGCAGGACAATTTGTCATACACACAAATCGTCGTATCTACAATGGCAAAGTTTGGTATTTTGGATAAAGATGATGCTTTGCTATTGTTCGTATGCATATCAACTTTTAGGTTATTCCAGTAAAACATTAAATAGCTTGTGATGAATCTTATAAGCTTCTAATCTCTCCATAGATTGTGGCTTATCGTAGCCAAGCCATACTGCTGCAGTGTACTCATCATTTAATCCGGCGAGCCAGTAGTCGCGATAGTTGTTAGTTGTTCCTGTTTTGGCACCGACATAGTTACTTCTACTATAAACGCCTTGCGCGGTACCTTTGGTAACAACATCTGCAAGCATTGAACGCATATACTTAACTGTTTTTGGTGCCCAAATTTGATCGCGTGCTGAATCCCAACTGTAAAGCTCCGTGCCATCAGATGCTGTTACTTTACGAATGCTATGGGCAAGTACGTATGAGCCGTCTATAAAACTTGTATAAGCATCCGCTAGTTCAAGTGCTGTAACGCCATACGTTAATCCTCCCAAAGAGGCAGCATAAGTATGGTCTTTTGCCACGATAGAGCGGAAGTGAAAGCGATCTAAGTAACTAAAGGCTGTATCAATTCCGACGGTGTTAAAGAGACGGAGAGCCGATGTATTGTAGCTATTTCGAAATGCTACTCGAATCGGTACATCACCGTATTTAAAGCCTCCATAGTTTTGTGGACAAAATGAACCGACACAATAACTGCCACCACTGACGATAGAATCAGGTGTATGTGCTGTCGTTTCAAAGAAAGGCGCATATACAGCTAATGGCTTAAAGGCAGAGCCTGGCTGACGTGTACCTTGAAAGGCCCGATGATAACCAAACTTTTCGTAGTTTTTCCCAGCATAAAGACTAACAACTTCTCGGGATGTATTATCAATAACTGCTCCAGCTGCTTGTAATTTACCTGAGCCTAGAATCGCCGTCATTTTTTCCTCATCATGTGCTTGTTTGTCTGGATCAAGCGCGGTATAAATCGTTAATCCATTTTGGAATAATGCATTGAGTCGATTGTCTAGCTGCGTTTTGATTTTTTTCTTCTCTTCCTCGCTTTGTGAATTTGCAAGTCGATCTGAATAACCTTCTTTTTCTGCAACTAACCATCTAAGCTCTTGTAGGACATACGTGCTGTACATAGGGGAGCTTTGCGCTTTATTCTTGACATTTAATGCGATAGTTTCAGTTTTATATGTAATGACATCTTCTTTTGTTATAGCGCCACTCGCTGCGAGTGTATCTAATAACCGCTCCTGCCTCGCTTTAGTTTTTTCAAAGTTTTTTAAAGGATTATAAAGCGACGGGTTATTCGGAATGGCAGCAATAAATGCAATTTCAGCTATAGATAATTCTTGGAGTGGTTTTTGAAAATAATAGGTAGCTGCTCCACCGATTCCATAAACTTGATTGCTGAAATAGGCTTCATTTAAATACATCGTTAAAATCTCGTCTTTATCAAATTCTTTCTCAAGCTCATGAGAGTAAAAAATCTCTGTTAATTTTCGTTCATATGTTTTTTCGTCAGATAAATAACGCATTCGAACGAGCTGTTGTGTAATAGTACTAGCCCCTTGAGAAGTTGAATTTGTATTTGAGTTAGCAACAACTGCACGGATGATAGCACTAAGGTCAAAGCCGATATGCTCATAAAAATGAGCGTCCTCACTTGCAATAAAAATTTCCTGGGCAATTTTTGGGATTTCCTGTAATGTTAGAGGTTGCCGCCATTCGACATATTCCTCGCTAAATGTTTTGCCGTTTCGATCAATAAGTGTTACTGGAAGCTGTGGCTGTACTTCCGGTAAATGAATAGCACTGGCGATTTGCTCCTCATGCGCTTGTGCTGCATTGATCTCTGTCCTAATATTTGTACTAATCCACCAAAGGACAGGTAAGGATAGTAAAATGATAAAAAAACCAAAAGCCTTTTTCATGTGTGCCTCCACTCTAAATATGAGTCATTCAACAGAATAACATAATTTGGATAGTTTCCAAATACGCGTTACGACCTATTTGTATTTATAATAATGAAGTTGGAGACGACGTTTGTTAGAGCTTATTAAGAGTGATTGGTGAAGGGGTTAGACATGATAATAAAGTAAAAGGATTCACACACAGTTTATGTATAAATCCTTTTTTACTCTTTGGAAGGCGGATGTCGATAACAATGTGTTTCTGTGAATAAGTTGACTGGAGTGTAGTTAGCGTCATAGATGGGATCATGGAGCGAACAGGCAGAGGAACGAACGCTACTAGCATCAAGAAAGCTTACGCTCTGTTTTTTTGACTGTTACTTATCATAAGAGGAATAATACATAACAATGCAAGGAAAATGAACAGGATTAAGGTGTTGATTGGATTATCTTTTACTTTTGAATCTTCTATGTGGTTTTTTTCAAATTCTTTTACTTCTTCTATTTTATTTACTTTATTGTTTGGAATAAATTCGTTTTTATTGACATCATAGTAATAGAATTTGTGTTTATTAAAAGTGAAAAAGTCATCTTTAACCGTCTTATATGAACTTGAAATCATCGCTAAATTCACTTTTTCCGTATCAATTTTTGTTTTTACATATTTTTCACTTTCCGCTTTAAACAATTCTTTTTCTTTTGTTAATAGGTTGGCTGCTTCACTTTTTACTTTTTCTACATCTTGAAGCGTTGTTGCTTTTTTCAAGCCCTCTTCAATAAAGGTTATTTGTTTCATTTTCATTTTTTCTTCAAATTCTTTTGTTTTTTGCTCTAATAATGATCTATCTTCTTTTTCTGTTTCAATTACTACCGTTTTTGTTTCTTGTGCTAATATTTTAGCGGAGTCGTTTTTGTAATCATTAACTTCTTTTTTATTTTTTTCATTTACTGAATTTAGGTGCTCTTCTGAAACGATTTTTGTTGCCATACTGGTAGATGAAAAAATGATACTCAACATACATACCGACAGTCCAATTACACTTATTTTTTGTATAAATTTCATTCAAGCCCTCCATTTTGTCTATTATTATTCATATAATCCTATTCCAATTTTCCATCTTCATTCCGATATTTTCCATTTTATGGTCATTCAAGGTAATATATGAACAATCAAAAAATAAAGTAAGGGGGTTATTATGAAAAAATATTTCTTAACCGAAGAACAGTACTGTAATAACACCATCGTGCGCTTTTACGAAAAAAACCACTTAATGGCCAAGCGGCTTAACGGAAGCTCAGTCGGAAGAGAATTCAACACTGCGGATGGTGATAAGCTGAAAAATTAAAAGTGCAAAAAATCGTCAATACTTTGGTGAAGAAAACCATTAAGAAGTATGTTAGACTAAAATGAGGTCAGAAATGATAGTACTATCATTTTCAATGAAACTGAAATTTTACATTTAAAGGAGAGACTTCAATGTTTCCACAATTAACAACAGAAGTACTAGAAGGCGAAGTACTTGTAGAAATGAAAACAACATTAGGTGCCATCAAAATTAAATTATTCCCAGAGCATGCACCAAAAACTGTTGAAAACTTTTTAGGCCATGCAAAATCAGGATACTATGACGGCATCATTTTCCACCGTGTAATTCAAGACTTTATGATTCAAGGTGGTGACCCAACTGGTACAGGTATGGGCGGTGAGTCAATTTGGGGTAACTCTTTCGAGGATGAGTTCTCTGAAAACGTATTTAATCTTCGCGGTGCCCTTTCGATGGCAAATGCGGGTCCAAACACAAATGGTTCACAATTCTTTATCGTACAAATGAAGCACCTTCCAAGTGATATGCTTCGTCAATTACAAGGTGCTGGCTTCCCAGAAGAAATTATTGAAGCATATGCTAAAAATGGCGGTACGCCTTGGTTAGACCATAAGCATACTGTATTTGGTCATGTTGTTGAAGGAATGGACATTGTCGACAAAATTGCAGATGTAGAAAAAGACTTCCGTGATAAGCCAGTAGAAGATGTGAAAATCGAGTCAATTACAGTTTTTGAATAATAATTGTAAGGACGTGTAAAACATGAAACATTTAATGTATCAATTTTTATATTTCCCAGAAGATAAATCAGGCTATATTCCTGCAGCTTTTGAATTTTTGATCATGCTTATTTTATGTATTGTTGTCTTTACTGTTTTCCGTAAGATTTCTAAGAAACAAGAAATGAAATCAAAGGAAATCGAAGCACGTATTCTTTCAGAGAAAAATAATACAAACAATCAGCAAAATATTTAACTGTATTCAACGGGTGACTAAATACCCAACGGAGTTAAAACTTCCGGCCGATCCCGGATGCAATTATGCCGAATCATAATTGATTGTATCAGACGCCTCGCAGCCTTTAAGGATTGCGGGGCATTTTTCTCGTATCATTCTCCATATGAGCTGTATTTTCTCAGCAAAAAAGGATATCTCAGGAAAACTTGAGATATCCTTCACTATTTACTTTCTATTGTTGAAGTACTTGCTTAAAGCGCTGAACACCGTCTTTTACTGTGTCAAATGAGCAAGCGACGTTCATACGCAGGAAGCCTCTACCCTCTTCGCCATATTTAGTCCCAGGCTCTAATGCTAACTTGCCATTTTCCAGCAAGCGTTTCATGATTTCTTTTTCATCAAGTCCTAATTCTCGATAATCAATCCAAAGTAAATAAGTGCTCTGAGGTTTTCTAATATGGATACCAGGTAATTGTTCTAATTCAGCAATCACATAGTCCATATTATTTGAAATATAAGAAAGCATGTCATTTAACCATGGGGAACCCTCTGTATAAGCAGTTTGAAGTGCAACAGAAGCAAAAGTATTTAATGAGCCTTGCCCACTAGCCATATGAACTGCTTCTAGTAGCTTACGTTTTTTCTTATCCGTTACAATCATATAAGCGACTTGAATCCCAGCTAGATTAAATGTTTTTGTCGGTGCCATACACGTAATAATACGATCCATTTCATCACCAGCGATTTTTGCTAATGGTGTATGTTTTGAGCCATCCAACATTAAATCAGAATGAATTTCATCGGAAATAATAACAACATCATATTTTGCACATAGTCGTACGATTTCCTTTAATGTAGCTTCATCCCATACATAGCCACCAGGATTATGAGGATTACACAATATGTAGGCTTTCACATTTTGAGCAAGTGCTTGTTCAAAGGCTTCAAAGTCATAGACAAATGTGCCATCTTCTTCAACTAAAGGACAACTAACGATCTCTCGGCCATTACTTTTCGGGATATTATAAAATGGCGGATAAACAGGTGAGGAAATAAGAACTTTATCTCCTGGATTTGTTAGTGCCTTGATACTATCTGCTAAAGCAGCAACAACACCGTTACAGAAAACAATTGATTCTTTGTCAATATGCCACTCATGATGTGCATGCTGCCAGTCTACGATCGCTTGCACTGCTTTATCGCTAACAAAGCTATAGCCAAAAACAGTTGTTGCAGCATGTTCTTGTAGCGCTTTTGATACGGCTTCTGGAGCAGCAAAATCCATATCCGCTACCCACATTGGTAGTATATCTGAAGCATCTTGTAGCCCATATACATTTTCCATTGCGTCCCATTTTACAGAGTTTGTACAACGACGTTTAATAGTTTGATCGAAAATAGACAAGTAAATCACTCTTTTCTTTTTTATTTACTATGGTATCATACGAGTATGATAAAAGGATAATAGGTGAGTATTTTGGAAAATATAAAAATGAATCAAGCGGCCGTACGTCTGCTAGAGGAGTGGGATCCATTCCACTTAGGTCCAGATCATTATGATACTGAAACTGCAGATGTTGTAGCAGCATTGCAAGGTATTGATGATCCATCAACTCTTGCAAAGGTTATTCAAGAAACATATGAGCATTCGTTTGAAGAATGGATTCCATTTGAAGATTGTGTAGCCATTTCGTACAAGCTTATTGCGATAAAATTTGAAGCAAAATGCATTATTTAACTTTTTAGAGGGTTTTCAAACAACCGCTGAAATAGAGGAACTCAGTTAAGAACGTCACGTCCTGTGGCACGACTGAATGACCAACATCATGCCTAGCATAAAGCTGAATCGGGTGCAATGATGCTTTTGCTTTTCTATAGAAAACGAGGTTGTCTCTTTCAATTTAGAGACAACCTCGTTTTTTAACGGTCTTTTATTTAAACAAAGGCAAGATCCTTTGGAGGAAAAAAATATCCCTATTGGAGACCGAATTAAAATATTCAAAATTGACTAGAGGAAGGCTTTAGCCTGCAAAGATAAATCAGTAAGGCTCCAATTGGCATACTGATACTATTCGTCAAAAAGTCTACATAGTCGAAACTAGATCGAGCAAAAGTTTCACATCAGATAGCAACATAGAATACATAATAAAAAACACTTCCGCCGTTAGTATCCGCCATATAAGGAAACTGCCACATAACTCTAACCCCTATAGAACTTCCAGCGACAGCTAAAAGAACCCAATTTTAGATGTAAATTGATCTCTCGAAGACGCGGAATTAAACCCTCCTTAAATTAAAGCTTTATCTTACCGATTCTTCTGAAGAGGTAAATTTTGGGTAAATGATTCATAGAAATTCTTATCTTAATTTTGTTTGTAAAACAGGGGTGTTTTAGTGGTTCAGTATATAGTTTTAGTAACGAAATTCGAGGTCTTAGTAGCTTTGTTTTGATGTAGCGAGATCTTTGTATTTTTTATTAATAAGTAAAAATATGTAACAATTAGGAACAATGATTCGTTACATGTGCGAAGGGGGGAAGACCGTGACTGAAACTGAATTAATAGAACGGGCTCAGCGAGGAGACAAAGACGCCTATATAGAGCTAATCCGAATACATCAACGAACAGTTGAAAAATTTGCTTTTCAATGTGGCGTACATAGTAATGATTTAGCAGATGTTTCACAGGAGGTGTTTGTGAAGCTGTATCGTTTTTTACATCAATTTAAACAGGATCGTTTTACGACATGGCTCTATAAAATTACATTAAATGCAACCCGTGATTATTATCGCAAAGAACAGCAGGAGCAGGCAAAGGAAGAGAGGCTAGGTGCTCAGCGGCAAACGCCCTCATCTTCAGCCGAAAAGTATGTCCTTAATTTTGAGGAGGATAGGCAATTACATAATGCTATTAAAGAACTCGATGAAAAATATCGTTATCCGCTCATATTATTTTACTTCCATGAATTTAAGTATGAGGAGATAGCGGAAGTACTAAATATTTCGTTAGCAACTGTCAAAGTTCGTCTATTGCGTGCAAAGGAAAAGCTCAAAGCGGTGTTAATGGAGGAGGGAAGTGTTGAAAATGGATGATAAACAATTTGAAAAACGAATGGAGCTTCTGAAAAAATCCTATAATCGTTTGGAACCACAGTTAGATCCAGAAGCCGTTTTCGCACAAATCGAGGCAGAAAATGCAACACAACAACCATTAGAAACAGTAACAACACAAAAGCCCCCTTCAAGATGGCGAAAGCCAGCAGTCTGGATCGCAAGCATGGCAAGTGTACTTTTAGTGAGTATGCTCGTTTCATCTTATATGATTAACCAACCAGAACTTGTAAATAGTAAAAAGGATATTTCTCAGGAAGAAAAAAAGGAAGTTGGAATTAAAGAATGGGTTGAAAAGATAACTAAAAAATACAATAGTAAAAAAGAACAAATAAGAAGAGAGTTAAAAGTTACTATTGATGAATTGAATGCATTTGAATTTATTAAAGAAGCTGACTACGTGCTAGACTTCTATACAAGGAGGAATTCTCATGAACAAGAAGAGGATGTACAGTTTTTAAAAATTAATGAGGAAATTATACTTAATAAATTAATAACACCAAGAAGAGCCATGGAAACGATTGATGAATCTAATTTAACGTTCGATGAATCTTTTGAGGTATATCGCTTATATGAAGATACTGTATTGGAATTAGAGAATTTTTACAACGATCTTCTTGAACCATATGAACCTCTTCTAAAGAAGTCGAAAGATACCAATAAATATCCGTCAGATTTACGGGCAATTATTAAGGCCGCAAATAATCAATTCATGGAATTGAAAGAAAATGAAGAAGGGACGTTTTATTTTAAAGCCACACCGATTTACGGTGAATTTTCGCCACCCAATATCCATAAATTGCATCCTGATATTTTTGGTTACTTTGAGTATTTAGAAAAGGGACAGTTTTTATTGGCAGATGATTTAACGTATACACGAGAAGAAACCGCTAAATCATTAAAATTAATGGAGCGTACGTTATTAGCAGATGTAAACGCAGGTTCACCTAGTTACAAGGTTTTAAGACAAAGTTTTGAAAATACATGGTTAGTGTTGTTGAAAGGAACTGCAAGCTATCCTGCTCTTACAAAAGATGGAGAACCTCGTGAAGATTATATGGATTTCTTGCAAAAAGTAGCTAATGGAACGTACGGGGAAGTAATGAAGAAAACTGCTTCAACAATTTTGCATGAACTACAACAGAACAATCGCTCAAATACTTTAACTCAGTTATCAACTTATGATATTTGGACAATCATATTGCAAACTCGAGAAGAAACAGCAGGATTTATTAATGATAGTGATTTTACGATTGTAAGTATTGATGAATCACAAATAAAGAGTATATATGAGCAATATAAAAAAAGCGATGCTGAAACATTTATCGATCAATTACGCCCATTAAATATGGTTTCCCTTTATTTATATGCAATAACTATTGGAGACGAATCTTTACAAAAAGCTATATTAATGCCAGGAACGAACATTAATTCAAGTTTGTTAGATAATGTTAAAAGTTTAAATATCTTTAGCCAATTAGGTGAATATGATGGAATCTATCCAACGGTTGCTGTTCGTGTTTCTGAAGAGTATCAGGATATGTATGGTAGACAATTTCTTATTAAATTATCAATAAACAAAGAAGGTAATTATCGCATAACAGGAATCACGGATTGATGGTATGAATTTTTGCCCCACTAATACACCTATGTTATAATTTGTGGTGATATATACGTAGCAAACAAAAAGAAAGTGGGCAAAGGTTATGGGACAAAAATATGAATTAGGGGACGTGTTGACCGGTAAAGTTACAGGAATACAGCCGTATGGTGCATTTGTTGCGCTTGATGAAGATACACAAGGCCTTGTACATATTTCCGAAATTACGTACGGCTTTGTAAAGGACGTTAGTGAATTTTTGTCAGTTGGGCAAGAGGTTGAAGTAAAGATACTTGAAATCGATGAAGATGCCGAAAAAATTAGTTTATCGATTCGTGCTTTGCAGGAGCGTCCAGCTACATTGCGTAAAAAAGATGTACTACCACGTAAATCATTGCAGGACCGTGTAGATGAATCGGATGCGAATGGTTTTAATTCCCTAAAAGATAAATTACAGGACTGGATCGAACAGTCAGGTCAATAAAGTGAAACTTTAACTTCTTCAGCAAACTATCCGCTGCAAGTGGTTAAAGCTTCCGGACCCCAATTATGTCGAGGCATAGTTGATTTAGTGGGGGCTTTATCCCCCACTGATTATAGTCTTCACCAAACGCGCATTTACTGGCAGTTATGTTTGCATTTGACGCTTTCGATACAGACAAATAATTGCTGCATGTTATTGTGCGAGATAAAAAACGAGGATGCTTTCAAATTTGAAGGTATCCTCGTTTTTTTGTATTCAAATATAACTATTGATTTTTTATTTTTCGAATTCGATATTGTAGGTTTTGACGACTCATGCCAAGTGCACTAGCTGCCTTTGTAATGTTGCCTTCATATAAATTTAAGACGTTTTGCACATAATATGATTCAGCTTCACGCAAATAAGCATCGAGTGGCATAACATCATTCTGTTGTTGGAACATAAAGAATTCAGGCTCGTGATTAGTTGTGTCCTGCTGTTGTACTTTGAAACGGAAATGCATGGGTAATAAATCTGAGGTAACTGTTGATTCAGTGGTCATAAACGACACAATTTCATCTAGTAATAGCTCAAGCTCCTTTAAATTTCCTGGCCAATCATATTGCAAAAATAAATCCTGGACATCAGGTGCTAGATCCCGGACATTTGAAGCGAAGCGTTCCCGATGGCGGTTAAAGTAATCATCTACGAATGGAAGAATATCTTCTTTTCGATCTGTTAGATTTGGGATGGTAATCGCCATTGTAGCAAAGAAATAATACAGTGATTTCGAAAGTTTTTTCTCCTCAATCAATGTAATAGGGTCGCTTCCGACACTTCCGATTAGCATGTATTTAGACTGTGGAAGTGATTGTAATACCTCTAACAGTTTCTCTTGAATGTCTAAACTTAAAAAGTCAATGCGTTCGAAGAAAAAAGTATATGCCTTGTCATCTTGTAAGAGCTCCTGCAATTTATCTAAAACAGATGGAACAGTGCGACGACTTACTAATGTTACAAATGCTTCAGGGTCAGGCGATGCTGCATGGTGAATCCCCTCTGCGACTAAATCCTTTCCTGTACCCGATTCTCCAATTAATAAGACCGGTAACTTCACAGCTGCTGCTTTTTTTGCGTTTGCGATAATTTGTTTCATCGATTCGGAAACTGCTGTAATCATATCGAATGTTAAAGGTTCATCATATCGGCGAAGAGGCTGATAAACTAGCTTTTCGAGTGATGTAATGTCACGAGCAAATTCAATTGCTCCAATTAGTTTATTTTCAACATAAAGTGGAAAAGTATCATTAATGGTTGTAATTTCATGACCATTTTTATTCCAATAAGTTTGTTTCACATTAATTTCCTTTTTACCTGTTTGTAGTACACGCATTAAAGTACTTTCATGCTGGCGGAAGGAAAACATTTCAATAACAGAACGATCTGCTAATTCATCAAAATGGAAGCCTTCAATTTCTTTCATCTTTGTATTATAAATAATTGTTTTGCCAGAAAGGTCTACAGCATGAATACCAACAGAAACATTTGTTGCAATAAACTTATAAAAAGGAAGTAGCGGTTCAGAATTTTTCATAAAATGTGCACCTCAAAAATTTTTTACTTGAAATATGCAACAAAATTTTGCATTATAATAAGTGTAAGAATATTCTAAACGCAAAGATATTTTGCGTCAATGTTTTTTGCGCACTTAAAACACATCTCACGAGGGAGGATAAAGTATGATTTCATACAAACACGAACCATTCACAGATTTTACTCAAGAGGCAAATTACAACGCATATTTAGAAGCATTAAATAAAGTAGAGAGTTATTTAGGTCATGACTATCCACTAATTATCGGTGGAGAACGTATTACGACAGAAGATAAAATCGTTTCATATAATCCAGCAAAGAAAACAGAAGTAATTGGTCGCGTATCAAAAGCAAACAAAGAACTAGCTGAAAAAGCAATGCAGGCAGCAGATGAAACTTTCAAAACTTGGAAAAAAGTAGATCCGGCTATTCGTGCAGACGTATTATTCAAAGCAGCGGCAATTATTCGTCGTCGTAAACATGAATTTTCAGCACTTTTAACAAAAGAGGCAGGTAAACCATGGGCTGAGGCTGATGCAGATACTGCAGAAGCAATTGACTTCTTAGAATACTATGGTCGTCAAATGCTCCGTATTAAAGAAGGGCAACCTGTAGAAAGTCGTCCAGGGGAATACAACCGTTATGACTATATTCCATTAGGTATTGGTATTGTTATTTCACCATGGAACTTCCCATTCGCAATTATGGCGGGGACAACGGCGGCAGCTTTAGTAACAGGTAACACTGTATTATTAAAACCGGCTTCAACAACACCTGTAGTTGCTTTTAAATTTATCGAAGTGTTAGAGCAAGCAGGTCTTCCAGCAGGTGCTGTGAACTTTGTACCAGGTTCTGGTGCAGAAGTAGGTGACTACTTAGTTGATCATCCAAAAACACGCTTCATTAGCTTCACAGGATCTCGTGATGTAGGCTTACGCATTAATCAACGTGCGTCTGTATTAAATGACGGTCAAATTTGGATTAAACGTGTTATCGCTGAAATGGGCGGTAAAGATACAATCGTTGTTGATAAAGAAGCGGATCTAGAGCTTGCAGCACAATCTATCGTAAAATCAGCATTTGGCTTCTCAGGTCAAAAATGTTCAGCATGTTCTCGTGCTGTTATCGTTGAAGATGTTTATGACCAAGTTGTTGACCGTGTAGTGGAATTAACAAACGCGTTAACAGTGGGTGACCCATCAGACTTCAACAACTTCATGGCAACAGTTATTGACCAAGCAGCATTCAATAAAGTGACAGAGTACATTGAAATTGGTAAAGGAGAAGGTCGCTTAGTTGCAGGAGGTACAGCTGATGATTCAGTTGGTTACTTCATTCAACCAACAGTATTTGCAGACGTAGATCCTTCTGCACGAATTATGAAAGAAGAAATCTTTGGACCAGTTGTAGCTATTACAAAAGCTAAAGATTTTGATCAAGCAATTGATATTGCAAATGATACTGAATACGGCTTAACTGGTGCGGTTATTACAAATAATCGTATGAACTTAGAAAAAGCACGTGAAGATTTCCATGTAGGTAACTTATACTTCAACCGTGGCTGTACTGGTGCAATCGTTGGTTACCAACCATTCGGCGGCTTCAATATGTCAGGTACTGACTCAAAAGCAGGTGGCCCTGACTATCTACAACTTCACATGCAAGCAAAAACAACTTCTGAAATGCTATAACTTCTTTTGGCTGACTGAAGAAGTTGCCTCCGAACGCAATTATGCTGGGGCATAAATTATAAGAGAATCTGCGAGACTCCTCCTGGTAAAGTGAGTCCGGCAAGAACCGCAGGCGCTAATGTCGAGGCGGCTTACCTAGGAGTAGTGGGCAGATTCTTGCTTTTTATATTCAGAAAATGCTGAAATTGTTCTATTGAACTTATTTATAGAAAAACAGAGTCTTCCAGAGTTTTTCATCATGAACGTAAGGAGAGAATACTTTATGACAAAAACAAATCAAGTGATTGAACAAACGCAAAATTTTGGTGCTGCAAACTATCATCCGCTACCGATCGTTATTTCAGAGGCTGAGGGTGCTTGGGTAAGAGATCCAGAAGGTAACAAATATTTAGATATGCTTTCAGCTTACTCTGCTGTGAATCAGGGGCATCGTCATCCAAAAATTATCGCCGCGTTAAAAGAACAAGCTGATAAAGTAACACTAACTTCTCGTGCATTTTATAGCGAAAACCTTGGTGAATGGTATGAGCTTGTTGGAAAATTAACGAATAAACAAATGGTATTACCGATGAATACAGGTGCTGAAGCGGTAGAGACAGCATTTAAAGCGGCTCGTCGTTGGGCTTATGATGTAAAAGGTGTAGAAGATGGTAAAGCTGAAATCATTGCATGTAATGGTAACTTCCACGGTCGTACAATGCTTGCTGTATCTTTATCATCTGACGAAGAATATCGTCGTGGCTTCGGTCCAATGTTACCGAATGTTAAGTTAGTAGATTACGGTAATCTAGATGCATTAAAAGCTGCAATTACTCCAAATACAGCAGCGTTTTTAATTGAACCTATTCAAGGTGAGGCTGGTATCGTTATTCCATCAGAAGGTTTCTTAAAGGCTGCTCGCGAGCTATGCCGTGAAAACAATGTTTTATTCATTGCAGATGAAATCCAAGCTGGTTTAGCGCGTACGGGTAAAATGTTTGCATGTGATTGGGAAGAAGTAGAGCCTGATATGTACATTTTAGGGAAAGCTTTAGGCGGCGGTGTATTCCCGATTTCATGTGTAGCTGCAAATCGTGAAATTTTAGGTGTATTCAACCCAGGATCACACGGTTCAACTTTCGGTGGTAATCCTTTAGCATGTGCTGTATCAATTGCATCAATTAAAGTATTACTAGATGAAAAATTAGCAGAGCGTTCACACGAACTTGGTGAATACTTTAAAGGTAAATTAAAAGAAATTAATAACCCAGTCATTAAAGAAGTTCGTGGTCGTGGTTTATTTATCGGAATGGAATTAACAGAGGCTGCACGTCCATACTGTGAAAAGCTTAAAGAATTAGGCTTATTATGTAAAGAAACACATGATACAGTCATTCGATTCGCGCCACCACTTGTTATTTCACAAGAGGATTTAGACTGGTCAATCGAACAAATTGAAAAAGTATTTAATCTTTAACAAAATGTTCACATTTTAATTCGGAAGTATGTTACAATGATGCCGATATACTATCATTATAAAAAACAAAGAGGCGATTTAATATGTCTGAAAACTTAAATCTGTTCACATCTACTCAAGAAGTCATTCAAGAGGCTCTAAATAGACTTGGTTATGACGAAGCTATGTATGAATTATTAAAAGAGCCGCTTCGCATGTTACAAGTTCGTATTCCAGTGAAAATGGATGATGGTACAACAAAAGTATTTACTGGTTACCGTGCACAACATAATGATGCTGTAGGGCCAACTAAAGGTGGAGTACGTTTCCATCCGGCAGTATCTGAGGAAGAAGTTAAAGCGCTTTCAATGTGGATGACATTGAAATGTGGTATCGTAGATCTACCTTATGGCGGTGGTAAAGGTGGTGTCATCTGTGACCCTCGTCAAATGTCTATGGATGAAATCGAGCGATTGAGCCGTGGATATGTACGTGCAGTTAGTCAAATCGTAGGACCAACAAAAGATATTCCTGCTCCAGACGTATTTACGAATGCACAAATTATGGCATGGATGATGGATGAATACAGCCGTATGGATGAATTCAACTCACCAGGTTTCATCACAGGTAAGCCACTAGTGCTTGGTGGTTCTCAAGGTCGTGACCGTGCAACTGCACAAGGTGTAACAATTGTTATCCAAGAAGCAGCGAAAAAACGTGGCATTGATATTAAAGGTGCACGTGTTGTCATTCAAGGCTTTGGTAACGCGGGTAGCTTCCTTGCGAAATTCATGCATGATTTAGGCGCGAAAGTAATCGGTATTTCAGATGCTTATGGTGCACTTCATGATCCTGAAGGTTTAGATATCGACTATTTATTAGATCGTCGTGATAGCTTCGGTACTGTAACAACATTATTTGAAAATACAATTTCAAATAAAGAATTATTAGAGCTTGATTGTGATATTCTAGTGCCAGCTGCTATCGAAAACCAAATTACTGCTGACAATGCACACAATGTTAAAGCAAACATTGTCGTAGAGGCAGCAAACGGTCCAACAACTGCTGAAGCAACTAGAATTTTAACTGATCGTGGCATTTTACTTGTACCAGACGTATTAGCATCTGCTGGTGGTGTAACAGTTTCTTACTTTGAATGGGTACAAAATAACCAAGGTTATTACTGGACAGAAGAAGAAGTTGAAGAACGTCTTTACAAAAAAATGGTTGATGCATTTGAAAACGTTTATACAACAGCGACAACACGTAACATTAATATGCGCTTAGCAGCTTATATGGTAGGTGTTCGCCGCACTGCAGAAGCTTCACGCTTCCGTGGATGGGTTTAATAAATATATAAGAAAAACGGGTCATTCCTAGTCGGATGACTCGTTTTTTATGTATGCATGCAAAAAAAGTGTGAAGAGTTAAGAGTGAATGCAATGACAGTGGAGTCAAGATTGGTTTTAAATCTTTGCTTTCATCAATAGAAATATGCGAAAATCCAAGTAGAAAGGGGCGAATTGAATGGATTCATTTACATATTATAACCCAGTGAAGTTACACTTTGGTGAAAATGCACTGGAAAAGCTTGCGAATGAGTTAGCGCAACATGGTGAAAAGGTATTAGTTGTCTACGGTGGAGGCAGTGTTAAGAAAAATGGTGTATACAATGCTGTTATCGAAAAGTTACAAGAAGCAAATAAAACAATATTTGAACTTAGCGGTGTTGAGCCAAATCCACGTGTGGAAACAGCAAGACTTGGTATTAATCTTTGTAAAAAAGAAGAAATTGATTTAGTCCTAGCTGTTGGTGGCGGTTCTGTAATTGATTGTTCTAAGTTAATTGTTGCAGGTGCAAAATATGATGGCGATGCTTGGGATATTGTAAAACGTAAAGTAATTGTGAAGGACGCTTTACCGCTCGGGGCGGTATTAACGCTAGCCGCAACAGGTTCCGAAATGAATTCAGGTTCTGTCATTACAAACGCTGCGACAGAAGAAAAACTAAGTTGGGGTAGCCCTGCGGTATTCCCAAAATTTTCAATTTTAAATCCAGTGTATACAGTGACTGTACCAAAAAATCATACGGTTTACGGTATCGTTGATATGATGTCGCATGTACTTGAACAATATTTCCATAATACGACGAATACACCGCTTACAGATGAAATGTGTGAAGGAGTTTTACGATCGGTCATTACAACAGCACCTAAACTGTTGGAAGATTTAGGAAATATCCAGTTACGTGAAACAATTTTATTAGCAGGAACAATTGCGTTAAATGGATCCTTATCGATTGGCTCTCGTGGAGATTGGGCATCACATAATATTGAGCACGCTGTTTCTGCGGTTTACGATATTCCGCATGCAGGTGGTTTAGCGATAGTACAACCACATTGGATGCGTTTAAGTGTACCCGTAAATCCAGAGCGTTTTGCACGGATTGCAATACGCGTTTTCGGTGTCGACGCAACAGGGAAGTCTCTAGAAGAGGTTGCATACGATGGAATTGATCGTTTATCGGCATTTTGGACTTCTCTAGGAGCTCCAAGTAGTCTAGCGGATTATGAAATTGACGATTCCAAATTCCCGCGAATAGTAGAACATGCTATGCAAAATGGCCCCTTTGGAAACTTTAACAAATTACAGGAAGAAGATGTGCGTACTATTTTGCAAAACTCACTTTAACTCCTTTCTATTTCTGGACGTTAATTATGAGACATAATTGATTAGTAAAGATGAATATGAGGCTGGACCTAACTAAATGGTCCTTTGTAAAGCCGAATAATCTCTAAATTAACAAAACACGATAACTAGACAAACCGAACTTTTCCGAAACACTTCATGAGAGTTTCATTGGATAGTTCGGTATTTTAGTTGGCAGAAACACATTTGTTCCAGCCTTGTTTTTTGTGCAATAACAACCCTATGTCGAATGTTCACGTTAATTGTAGAATTGTTCAGAATTTGTTCAGCTATGTTTATTAAAATAAAGATATTAATAAACTAGGATGGAGAGGGAGCAAATGTTGAAACAAATGCTTGAAGATCGCGATGGCACATCGGGTTGCATAGAGACGTCATTTCAGCAGCATGTTTATAAAATGCAAAATTGTGTAGAAGTTTTGGGAATTGAAACGCAATCACTACAAGTTGAGAATGACCAAATTGTCACGGGATATATCGTTGAGCAAAGTATATTTTTAAAAAGCTTACAAAGTGGCCAAACAAATATTACCTTTATAGATGGTGTAAATAAAGCAAATGTACAAGTTTTTGTACGTCCTTCTGGGGAAATTGTAGTAGAAGCAAAACCTTATTTAGGGAATGCTGAAATAGTGCCAGTTTATTATCGGAGTATACTAGCAGATACAGCTATTGCAATTGATTTAAAAGGTGCTTTAAAACATTATTTGGTGACTCATCAAATGATGAATAATGATGATTCGATTACAGAGGTACATTACCAATCTATGCACCCTAATGTATTGAAAAACTCTTATGCTGGTAATTTCATATTAGGTTGCTATGCAGATGGAAGAGAGATTACAAATGCAGAAGAATATGCATTAGCTAATCGATTGGCAACATTAAAATTCTCAAAAATCGTTATTCAACAGCAAGGTATAAAAAAGATATTGCTTAATGGAAGATACAGAAGAAGTTAAACGAGAACAAAATCATCTAGTGCTGGTATAAAAAAATAGCCAACTGCCTGAAAAAGGCAATTGGCTATTTATCTCATTTAAAATGTTTTGGCTAATAAGTTATTGTTTAAATGTTGAGTTTTTCGGTCTTTCGCCAATATGCACCCAATCTTGTTTTCCGTCATCCTCATCAAATAAAATGGCCACTTTCGATACACCCTTCTGACTTAATATGACCTCTGTTAAATGGTCGCGTACATCATCTAGAAAAGCGAGTGATAGGTTGGGGTCAGCTTCAGCAACTAATTCCACATGTAAAAACTCACCTTCTTTAATGACTTCTAGGCGAACAATATCTTTAATGTTTGGGTCATCCATTACAAGATGAGCAATATGATTTAGCATTTCTTCGTCTGTTTCCCCAATAACTCCACGTGCATTATCGAGAAACACTTTTGCTACAACATAGAACATCATAAAGCCAATAATCATTGAAACGAGTCCTTCTATATTTGCCCAGCCTGTAAAGTGCGCAATTAAAATAGCACCGAAGGCCAACACGTTACCACCTGTAGCTACTAAGTCCTCCATAAATACTAATTTTGTTGCTGGTTTTGCGCGATTTAAATAAGGGAAAGCTTTAGGGATAGCTGTTATTATTCCCGCTTTTTCCTGTCCAGCGTCATGTAGTATTTCAACGGCAGCTTTTGCAAGAACTGACCCTTCTAAAACAATACCGATCAATAATACGCCAAGTGCAATGAGCATTCCTTTAGATTCTCCAGCAGGGTGTATAAAATGATGCCAGCCTTCTTTTACGGTTTCATAAGAAAGGATAGCCACGATTATAACAGCAAAGAGACAAACTAAATTTACAATTCGGCCAAAGCCTCCCGGAAATTGTTTTGTCGGTGCTTTTTTCGACAGCGCTGAGCCGATATAAACGAATAATTGGTTTGCTGCATCTCCTAGTGAGTGCATCATTTCTGCAAACATGGCAACATTACCTGTAAAGAAGAAGGCAATACCTTTAATAATTCCTAAAAAAGCATTGACTACTGCTGCCAGCAAAGAGGGCTTATTCCCGTTTTTTAATAGTTTTATTATTTCTACCACGAAAGAATCCTCCAACTAGTTTAAAATTTCCATTTCGATTTTTTCTATATAGGGTAGTGCTCGTAATGAACGATAAAATGACAGTAAGTTATCAGAGACTATTAATGATAAGCGTAAATCTAATTCGTGATAAACATTATTATCATTTGGAACATCTTGAATGCGTATGTTTTCAATAATAATATTGTTTTCCTTTAAGAATTGTAAAAAGGATTCACTATTGTCATCATTGTTAATCTGAACTTTCAATGATATTTCTCGCATACGAATTCTTTTTGGTCCTATTTTCATTAGAAACGGCGATAAAACCTCAATTCCGAAGACAATGATAATAACCGCTAATGTAGCATCTATATAAAAGCCTGCGCCAACAGCAATTCCTATCCCAGCAGCTCCCCAGATCATTGCTGCAGTTGTTAAACCTGAGATACTATCATTCCCTCGTCTTAGAATAACACCTGCTCCAAGAAATCCAATCCCACTAACAATTTGGGCAGCCAAGCGTAAAGGGTCCATTGTAATGTTGATTTCTGACCTTGGGGGTGTTGAATAGGCGGTTTCAATCGAAATGACAGTTAATAAACAGCTAAATGTAGCGATAACTAAGCTTGTTTTTAATCCTACAGGCTTCTTTTTTAATTCCCTTTCGATACCGATTACTAAACTTAATGTGGCTGCAATTACTAATTTTATGCCAACTTCATATGTAATCATATTTTCCAAGGTTTCCATACGCAACCCTCCACAGATATTTCGTATTGCTAAGAGATATGCAAGGTGTCATTATTATATGTACATTACTTTTTTGTATTGTACATCACGATCGTAATGAAGTATAAGTATTTTTAATTTCTTTCACCACATATTTTTGGGAGCGGCAGCAACAAATGTTTTCTGTGCGAAAGCGAAGCGGCAGCAACAAATGTCTCAACCTTTATAGGTAGTGAAAGTAATACGAGTATAAGTTAAGGTTTCCGGCGGATGACACGGAATTGGAAAGGGGTCCTTTATACGGACATAAAGCCGAATCCAGACGTAATGATGCCGAGGCGAAATTTATTGGAGGTTGGATTTAATGGAGAAAGCCAAAATTCATCCATACATTCCTATTTTTATTGGCGTAATTTCTGTATCCCTGTCAGCCATATTTGTGAAATTAGCAAATGCAGAAGCGGGAGTTATTGCGTTTTACCGTATGTTCTTTTCGGTGGTAATAATGGCTCCTCTGTTTTTTTGGAAGTACACAAACGAGGTAAAGAAATTAAGAATACGTGATTGGCTATTTTCTTCTGTTGCTGGCATATTTTTAGCCTTTCATTTTATTTTATGGTTTGAATCACTCAATTACACCTCTGTAGCAAGTTCTACAGTTTTGGTTACACTACAGCCATTGTTTGCATTTGTAGGTACATATTTTTTCTTTAAAGAGAACATTACTTTGAAAACCATTTTTGCAGGAGTTATTGCTATTGTCGGTAGTATTTTAATTAGTTGGGGAGATTTTAAACTTAATGGTACTGCATTTTATGGAGACATGCTTGCTCTTGTCGCGTGCGCACTTGTTACAGCTTACTTTTTATTTGGACAAGATGTACGGAAAAGGTTATCCCTTGTGACATATACGATGATTGTTTATGCTGTTAGTACAATTACATTGTTTATCTATGTTCTTATTAAGGGGGAATCGTTCGGCCCTTATTCAACTATGGACTGGATATGGTTTATTTTATTAGCGATAGTTCCTAATTTATTTGGTCATACTCTATTTAATTGGTCAATTAAATACGTTAGTACAAATGTAGTCTCCATTGCGATTTTATTTGAACCAATTGGCGCGGCCATTTTAGCTCTTCTAATTTTTAAAGAATATTTAATAGCCACACAAATTATTGGTGGATTCATTGTTATAGTAGGAATTCTCTTATTTGTAGTTGATGAGAAAAAGATTTTTAAACTTTTTTCAAAAAAAGCTTGATTTTTAAATTGCTATATTATATATTATTACTTGTCCTTAACAAGAAGGACGACTTGAAAAAAGATTTGAAAAAAAGAATTTAAAAAAGTTGTTGACTTCTTGTTGAATACAAGTTATGATAATAAAGTCGCTGAAAACAACGGTGAAGAAATGAACCTTGAAAACTGAACAAGCAAAACGTAATCAATAAAGTTTTTACTAGCTAACCTCGAGTTAGTGAACGAAACAAAATTTTGGACATCAAACATGATGCCAGCAAAACAATTTGAGCTAATCAAATTTCTTTTTATGGAGAGTTTGATCCTGGCTCAGGACGAACGCTGGCGGCGTGCCTAAT